>Ga0315315_10004122_pt1 | contig 13406 bp, 10 predicted proteins | sample M140m3416metaG_FD_203699 | JGI IMG/M metagenome (GOLD analysis project Ga0315315, IMG submission 203699) | Ammonia-oxidizing marine archaeal communities from Monterey Bay, California, United States - M1 40m 3416 | ecosystem: Environmental > Aquatic > Marine > Intertidal zone | place: USA...
GCAATGGGATGGACGTCCCAGACGCGTTTATAGATCCCGCACGTACACTGCATGAGCTGCGGCTGTTCAAGGATGAGGCCGAGATTGCTGTGCTGCAGCGTGCCGCCGACCTCACCTCAGACGCTCACTGCGCCGCCATGCGAGCGACAGCTGAAGGCGTGATGGAGTTTGAGTTGGAGAGCATTATCGACCACACATTCCGCCTCGGTGGTGGTCTTGGTCCTGGCTACACCACCATTGTAGGTGGTGGTGTGAATGCAACGATTCTTCACTACATCGAGAACAATGCTCCGCTCAAGGACGGAGACCTCGTCTGCGTAGATGCAGGCTGCGAGTACGGGTTCTACACGGCAGATGTGACCCGTACCTGGCCTGTCAGCGGTAAGTTCAGTGGGCCACAGCGGGCGCTCTACCAGGTCGTTCTGGATGCGCAGGAGGCCGCGATTGCCCAGGCAGTCGAGGGCAACACGATGCGCTCCGTCCACCAGATGGCCGTCCGGGTGCTGACCGAGGGCATGGTCAAGCTGGGCCTCCTCGAGGGCGATGTCGACGATCTGATCGCCGAGGAGAAGTTCAAGAAGTACTACATGCACGGCACCAGTCACTGGCTGGGGCTCGATGTTCATGACGTCGGTGCCTACTACAGCGAGGGCCAGAGCCGCGACCTTGCGCCAGGAATGGTGCTGACGATCGAGCCGGGCCTGTATATCGCTGAAGGTGATGAAGATGCACCATCTGAGTACAGGGGCATCGGGATTCGGATCGAGGATGATGTCCTCGTCACGGCGGGTGGCAATCGAGTGCTAACCGCGGCGGTACCGAAGTCTGTTGCTGCTGTCGAGGCCGAGGTCCAGGCTGGGCGCTAATCAGAACTGCACTTTTTAGTGGTGCTTATATGTGCAGTAGTGCATGATCCTGGCTGGAGGTCGCATGGACTACGACCAGCTCTCACGCGAGTTTCTGCGTGCCTTGCGTGGTAAACGGTCTCAGGTCGCCTGGTCTCGTCGGCTCGGGTATCGAAGCAATGTTGCGTATTCCTGGGAGAAGGGGAGGCGATGGCCTACTGCGGCGGAGACGATGCGCGCCGCTGAGCGGAACGGCGTGGACCTGTCGGCGGCACTTAAGGCCTTCTTTGGTCACGCCATTCCAGAGTGGGTAGAGTCACTAAACCTCACGACTGCTCGGGCCGCTGCGGCTCTACTCGACGATCTGAGGGGAAACACGACCATCGTTGAGTTGGCCCGTCGGACCGGCTTCAGTCGCTTTGCAATTGCGCGATGGCTCAGCGGTCAGACCGAGCCAAAACTGCCAGACTTCTTCCGGCTATTGGAGGAAAGCTCGACGCGTCTGATCGACTTTGTGACGGCCATCGTGCCGGCCAGTGAAATGGCAACAGTGGCACGGCAGGTTGAGCTGCAGGAGCTTCGGCGTACAGGTGCTTTTCACCTGCCTTGGACACAGGCGGTTGTGCGGTGTTTAGAGGTGGAGGACTACCTGAACCTCGACGCACACGAGCCGGGGTGGATTGGACGGCGGCTGGGCATGGGTGCGGCACAAGAGGCGGAGTGTCTGGAGTTTCTCAGAGACACGGGTCAGATCGTATGGACCGGAACGCACTTTGAGGGTCAGACTGTTGCGGTCGATACCCGCTCGCGTCCAGATATCGGGCGGCGCCTGAAGTCCCACTGGACACAGGAGGGGGCTCGGCGGATTGACGCGGGCGCAAATGGACAGTTCTCCTATGTGGTGTTCTCGGCATCTCGAGCAGATCTCGAGAAGATACGGCTGCTCCACCTGAGGTACTTCAACACGCTTCGGGGAATTATTGCTGATTCTGAGCCGAGCGAAGCGGTGGCTGTCGCCAATGTGCAGCTATTTGAGCTCTCGGCCTTAGACCATGAGTGAAGTCATACTCGTTGGGGATGTCGGAGGGACGCACTGTCGTCTTGCCCTCTTTGATGGAGCGCTGGGCCCGGTCAGGACGACAAAGACTGCTGACCATTCTTCCCTACGGGATGCAATCGATGAATTTGTCGGTGTCTCTGGGGCCGAGTTTGACCGCATCAGTGTCGCTGTCGCGGGACCAGTAGACGGCTCAGTCTCCAGGCTCACGAATGTTGACTGGACGGTAGATGGGTCACAGCTGCGGTGGCCGGCAACAGTGCTCAACGACCTCGAGGCTGCGGCCATCGGTGTCATGGCTTTAGGGCCCGATGCTACGCGTGTCCTGAGGTCATCAGGTGGAGCAGGGGCCGTCCTCGTCGCAGGGGTCGGAACAGGATTTGGGGCGGCGATTATCGATGGAGGCTGCGTGCGCGCCTTTGAGCCTGGTCACGATCCTTTTCCGGGACCCATTCACCCCCTCCTCGCTGACGACTCCGGCTCAAGTCCGTCAGTGGAATACTGGGTCTCGGGACCAGGCTTTGGCCGTATGAAGCTGGCCTTAAAGGCCGACGACGCCCGTACCCATGAGCGGGTGTTCTTGTGGATGCTTGCTCGGGCCGTCGGTGCACTCGCGACCGAGCAAGGGGCGAGAAAGATCGTCCTCATGGGCGGGATGGTTGAGATGCTGCCAGGTGCTGAAGTTGTGGCCGCACTCACCGACGCAGCCATATTGGCTGCCGATGTAGGCATTGAAGTCGTGGTTCATCCATACCCAGCGCTCGTGGGCGCTGCATACGCCAGTCGCTGATTCTCGGTCCATAAATGACGTCTGCCGAGACGCGCATTACCCTCAACCTGACCATCCAACAGCTGAGCGACGAACATCATGCCGAAACCAGAAAAAGCCTATAAAAATCTCGAGTTTCTCAACTCTAAAGAAGCCCGATCTGTGCGGATTCTCTGTGAGTACGAAGAGCCAAAGGCACGCCTCAAGGCTGCGGGTATCGACAACACCATTGTCATGTTTGGTTCGGCGCGGATTCGGTCCGAGGATGAGTCGAGAGAGACGCTCAGGGCGGCTGAGGCTGCATTGGCCGCCGGCGAAGGGTCTGAGGACGCTGTAGAGACCGCGCAGAAGCGGCTCAAGTTGTCGCGCTTTTATACAGCCACTATGGAGCTCTCTCGTCGACTGACTGAGTGGAGTATCCAGCGCGGTGGCACGGAGTACTACATCTGCTCCGGTGGCGGCCCAGGAATCATGGAGGCGGCCAACCGCGGCGCCTCGATGGTTGAAGGTGGTCGCAGCGTGGGGCTCGGCATTTCGCTCCCCTTTGAGGCTGGTGTCAACGAATACACGCCAGATGATCTGGCGTTTGAGTTCCACTACTTCTTCATGCGTAAGCTCTGGTTCTTGTACCTCGCCGAGGCTGTTGTGATCTGTCCCGGTGGCTTCGGTACACTGGACGAGTTTTTTGAGACGTTGACGCTCATCCAGACGGGCAAGATCGATCGGCCGCTACCGCTCGTGCTGTTTGGCGAATCATTCTGGGGTCGTGTCTTGAACTTGGATGCAATGGTCGAGGAGGGTACGATCTCTCCTGGCGACCTCGACTTGTTCCTGATGACCGACTCGGTCGATGAGGCATTCGATTATGTAGTGGCCTCACTTGAGAAGACTGAAAACGGAGATCGGTAGCCATGTCACGATTTGGAATTCGGAGCCGCCTCAAGAAGATGATCGATGGCGGCCCGTCGGAGATTGTCTTTCATTCATTGACCTATGACCTCCCAGATGGCACCAGTCGTGTGGTTAAGGCTGAAGATGGCTACAACGTTTTGATGGCCAGCCAGAGCCTGCCCGCACCCATCAGCACTGGGCGCCGGGCCGGTGGGCCGTGTCCTGATGGTGGCTGCGGCCTCTGTCGTATCGAGGTTGTTGATGCTACCGGCCTGTCGGGCATGACTGACCGGGAACGCGACACACTCGCTGCGCATGTCCGCGGAGACATTCACGAGGGAAATGAGCGCGAGCCTGGACCGCCTTCAAACGAGCTGACACGTCTTGCCTGCTACTGTCGAATCAACGGCGCTGGCGGCAGGGTGACGGTTCTGGAGTTGTTCGACTATGACTCCATCTCTGGCGACCCTGAGGGGACTTGAGCCTTCCCATGACTCCCGATTCCCCGCTGTGCGACCTTCACATACACCTCGGTGCTTCCGTGGCGCCGCACATTATGTGGTCCATTGCTCATGCGCAGGGCTTCAAGCTTCCAGTGAAGGACTTCTGGGAATTCAAGGACATGGTCACCGTGGACCCAAGCAAGTGCAAGACACTTGATGACTATCTGAAGATCCTGCACGAGTGGACGGAACGAATACAGAGTTCTCCGGCTGCTGTAGAGCGAAGTGTCTACGAGATCATCGGCAAGGAATATAGAGGCAGCCGAGTTGAGCAGATTGAGCTCCGGTTCAATCCCATGAAGCGCAACCAGAAAGGCCGCCGGGACCTCGATCACATCATCCATGCTGCCCTGCGTGGGATGGATCGCGCCTGCCTTGAGTACGGTGTGAAGGCGGGACTCATCCTTTGTCTTGCCCGTGAGTTCGACTCAGAGACCAACGAGAAGATCGTCAAGAAGGCCATTCAGTACAGACACAGGGGTGTCGTCGGGATCGATCTAGCGGGGACCGAGACGCACACCATCGAGCTGACTGCTGCGGTAGATAAATACGCGAAGATCTTCGCGATGGCCCGAGATGCAGGCCTCGGAACTACAATTCATACTGGAGAGACGAAGGCGACCAGTGGTGAGGGTGTGATAGCGGTCGTCAAGCACCTCAAGCCCAACCGAATCGGGCATGGTGTGCGGGCAGCATACAGCGACGAAGCGCTCGATATTCTGGCCGAGACAGGCACCGTTCTTGAGATCTGTCCGACGTCAAACCTCCACACGCGCGCGGTACGCCATCTCGAAGAGTTTGAGTTTATTCTCAATACCTTCGAGGACCGTGGTGTACCGATCACCATCAACACTGATGGAACTTATCTCTGCAACACCAATCTTCGGCGCGAGTTTCGGATTCTCTCTGAGGGCAACATTCTCTCGGATGAGAAGCTCGAGGCGGCTCGGCTTCGGGCCTTCGATGTGAGCTTTCTGGACGTCAGCTAAAGTCGGTCGAGCGCCCAACGTGCAGCATCGCAGACGACGGGATCTGTGTGACCGGTGGCATGGAGGAGGGCCGGCCTCGCCGCGGCGTCACCCAGGTTGCCGAGGACCATGGCGGCATTGCGCTTGAGCCCGGTTGGGCGTGCCCTCCTCATCGGTGAACCCTCAAAGTGGCTGTCGAGTGTTTCGTCACTGGTGGTGAGCACCCACTCCAGATCGAGCCATGCATGCCCTGGGCGCGGCGCGAAGTCTGACTCCGCGGGCGGGGGAGTCTCGGGGTTGTGAGGGCAGACCTCCTGGCAGTCGTCACACCCGAAGACCCAGCGGCCGATGAGCGGCCTGAGCTGATTGTCGACTTGGCCCCTGTGCTCAATCGTCAGGTAGGAAATACATCGGCGGGCATCAACCTGGCCAGCCCCTGTAAATGCATCTGTTGGGCAGGCGTCGAGACATCTTCTGCAGGTACCACAGTGATCGCGCAGTGGCGTATCGGGGGGCAGGGGGATGTTGACGAGCATTGCAGCCAGAAAGAAGTAGCTGGACTCACCGGGCAGAATGGCGATGGCGTTCTTGCCGAGAAAACCCAGTCCAGACCGCTCCGCCCAGGCACGCTCGATGAGTGGTCTTGAGTCCACCCCACAGTAGGTATTCAGACCTGGAATCTGAGCCCGAAGATCTCGGGACATCTTACGAAGGCGCTTGCCGATCAGATTGTGGTAGTCCCGGCCCCATGCATAGCAGGCCACCTTGCCGGTCAACCCGCCGGGATCGGGCGGGCGAGGGTAGCCATACCTCATGCCAAGGACGACGATGGACCGCGCGTCGCTCAGCAGCTGTGTCGGATCTGCCCGTGGAGCCCTTCCGGTCTCCATCCAAGCCATGTCACCGTGGCGCCTCTCCGCGAGAAAGCGATCGTAAGCGTCCAGGCCAGCGGGAGGGCTGATATCGGCAAAGCGTACGTCGTCAAAGCCATACGAAACGGCAATATCACGGATGTGTTGGGCGGCTTCGATCGTCATTGACTCGTCAATATTTAACTTGAATGGATTCGATGGTTGATGTTGGGTGTATTGCCTCATAGATTAACGGTACGGATCGCGACTTTACAAGCGGTCCACTGAATCCATTGGAGTGGTCGTGTCTGAAGTCGAATCCCAGGTAGAGAATGTCGTCGTTGCTGGTACAGGTCCAGCTGGTCTTACAGCTGCATTGTACGCATCTCGGGCGAATCTCGCTCCGCTCGTCTTCGAGGGCATGGAGCCTGGCGGACAGCTCACCACCACAACAGACGTTGAGAATTTCCCAGGGTTTCCAGAGGGAATCATGGGGCCTGAGCTCATGGAGAAGATGAAGGCGCAGGTGTCGCGCTTCGGCGCCCGTCTGGAGATGGATGAGATCGAGAAGGTTGACCTCTCACAGTGGCCGTACAGATACTGGACGAGCATGGGTAATGAGGGGCTCACCAAGACCCTGATCATCGCTACCGGCGCGAGCGCTAGGTACCTCGGTCTCGAGAACGAGCTGAGACTGCGTGGTTATGGCGTGAGCGCTTGCGCCACCTGTGACGGCTTCTTCTTCCGCGACCAAAAGGTCGTCGTCGTTGGTGGGGGAGACTCTGCCTGTGAAGAGGCGGGCTTCTTGACGCGGTTTGCCTCTGAGGTTCACCTGTTCGTGCGCCGTGATGCACTTCGAGCATCGAAGATTATGGCCGATAGGGCAATCGCAAACCCCAAGATCATCGTTCACTGGAACACCGAGATGACCGATGTCCTCGGCGAGAAAGAGGTGACAGGCGTCGCCTGGAAGAACAATGCAAGCGGCGAGTCTGGCGAGCTGGAGGTCCAGGGTGTGTTCTTGGCCATTGGTCATACGCCAAACTCCAAGCCATTTGTGGACTGGCTCGACCACGACAAGCAGGCCTACCTGGTGACCGCACCCAACCGCACCTCGACAAACATCCCAGGTGTCTTTGCGTGTGGAGATGTTCAGGACACCTTCTACCGCCAAGCAGTGACCGCTGCAGGAACCGGATGTGCAGCTGCTCTCGAGGCTGAGCGCTGGCTCGAGGACAAGGAATCTGAGTGAGTCTTCTGTTCCTTGCCATACCGCTGGCGGCAGCTCACGTTCCTCAAACGGACGAGAGCTACTGGACGCGACGGACGCCGGAGAATTTCTCAGTCATCAGCTTAGATGGCGAGCAGATATTCGAGCGGCGTACGCCTGAGAAGGGAGTTTCCTTCCAGAGCCCGGAGAGCAAGGTAGACGTTGAAGCCGGCGGGACGAGTGCGATGGGGAATGTCGGAACCTCAGTGCTGTTCTCTCGATTCTATGCAGACCATCGCTGGAAGCTGCACAAGCTGTCAGTGAAGGGTCGGGCGGAGTATGGTCAATCGATTGTTGACCAGAATGGTGACGGCACCATTGATGACTTTGAGAGGGATGCCGGCTTCGAGCGGACGAGCCAGCACTTTGAAGTCGATGGTCGCTACGACCTCTACCTCGGGCGGCTTACCTCCAGCTACATTCTTGCGGGCTGGATGAATGACCCCTTCACTGGATATCAGCGTCGTGTTCACGGTCAGACGGGGCTGAGTCAGTTCTTCGTTGAGCTTGATGAGCACGAAGTGGTGGGTGAGACTGGCTTTGATGTGGCTCACGAGCTCTATGTGCCGGAGGTCGCGACGGCTGAAGACCTGGTCTACTCTGCTCGTGGTTTCCTTGGCTGGACGGCCACAGTTTCAGAGACATTTGAGGTCGATCAGTCCGTAGAGTCGTTCCTCAATGTTGAAGACAGAAGGGACCTGCGCGTGATCGGTGCTGTGGCCCTCTCTATGAAGGCAACAGATATCCTCAGTGTCCGAACAAGCTACCTGGTGGAGCATGCGTCGCTCCCGGTCGAGGGTTTCCGCAAGACCGACCAGACGATGGCTTTCACACTCGTGGCGACCTTGAAGGGGCGTCCACGCGCCCGGCAGTAGAGCGGGCCCGCGTCATCAGGCGCAGCCTAACGACACGCCTGTGTTCTCGAAGACTCGGTCGACCAGTAGCATCCGGACCCGAACCAGTCCCATTCGTAGTGACAGTCGGTCCGCCATGTTGAAGTGCTTCCACAGCTTGGGGGTGAGCCACCCGCCCAGCCATCGGAAGCTGAACATCCGAAGTCCTCGAAGAAGCCGCAGGTGGTGGACACGTCGCTCCACTGTTTCTCTTCGGCGTCGTTGCAGTTGTAGTCATAGCTCCCGTCACCACGGTTCGACGTGTGGTACGAGGTGTGGGTCGGGTTCACCGAGGGGTTGGAGTCGTAGCAATCACTGCTGAGGCTTGATGTAAAGTCTCCGGTGGCTGCGCAGGCGCAGACACTCACAGTTGAGCCGTAGCCGTCATCGTCGACATCCTCGTACCAAGTGGTGCACCCATCGGCACCCTCTTCGTCGATGAAGGCATCGCAGTCGTTGTCGATACCGTCACAGACCTCAGGGGCGCCCGGGTGCGCTACCGACTCGGTATCGTTGCAGTCAGTGGCGTCCGTTGTGTAGCCGCTGATTGGTTCGCATGAGACCTCCGAGCTGGACCAGTCGCCAAAGCCATCGCCATCCAGATCTCTGTAGTAGGTGGTTCCGTCGATCACGTCCGGTCCGTCGATAGTGCCGTTGCAGTCATTGTCGATGCCGTCGCAGATCTCTGGGGCATAGGGATAGATTTCAGGGTCAGAGTCTACGCAGTCTCCTGCATCTTCAGCGTATCCGTCACCATCGTCATCGTAGGCGGTAGTGCCGTCGTCGATGAGGTCGTTACAGTCGTCATCGATACCGTTCACCAGCTCAAAGGCGCCCGGGTGGACGTCCTCATCGGTGTCATCACAGTCTCCCTCATCCTCGGTATAGCCATCGTTGTCGTTGTCGACTCGATCTCCGGAGATGACATTGAGGGCAGCTTGTGCCGTCCCTACGAACCCTTCGGTGTCCTCGGCACTGAAGAGTATGATGTGATTTCCCGGGACGAGGCTGGCTTCACAGATTGCATACCCAATGGCGGAGTCCTCGACCGGGACGCTGGGTAGTGTGCTGCACAGGTCTTCTATGATGTCACCGTCGTCGTTGACCAGGGAGACAAAGACCATGATCAGGCCTGGGTCATCCTGTATGTCCTCAATTTGAGCCTCAAACTGGAACGGTACCCCCTCTTCCCAGGGGGAGTCGGATCCGCTGGGGTGCGGCGCAAGGACTGTCACTGTTGGCTCGTCCTGGATGACTTCAGGTGTCTCCTCGATAGTGATGACGACTGTATCGGAGCCGCTCTTACCGCCCTCATCAACCACGCGGAGGGTGACTGCGTGTGTCTCACCTGGGGTGAGATCGGCCACAGAGAACTGAGTCGCACCATCGCTGTCGGCTAATGCTTCATCTGTGAGGAGACCATCCTTGTCGGTATCCCAGGTCACCACAAGCTCGTCATGGCTGGTCTGGGCGTCATTGACGATGCCCTTGAAGGTGATCAGGTCGCCTGCCTGGTAGGTCATTCCGTCGATCGGGTCGGTGATGCTCGCAGCAGGCGCGCTGTTCCGGACTGTGATGGCCTTGTCCGATGAACATCCGCTGAGAAGTCCGATGGCTATGATGATTGCTCGTGACATGAGTTCCCCCGCACAGATAGTAGTGTAGACACGTTCGAGCCCGTGTGGGGATTCAAACCGGATCTGATAAAAGTCGAACGCGTTGTATGCGGTCGAGTCGAAAGACGCGTTGTTCTTCGCGCAGGTGGCACCAAGCTTCAATATTGGGTGCCTTGAGCGCGCTGACTGTGATGGTGCGCGTGGTCTTGAGGTCGCCAGTGCCGTTGATGGATGTGTAGTCGATCTCTAGGGTTTGATTGTTTCTTGCGGCCTGCAACAAGACATCTTTCATTTGTGTTCGCTTTGATCCCTTGCGTGTCATGTCGTCGGTGAGCGCTAAGAGGTCTCCGACTGTGAGCTCTTTTCCGGGATCGACGGCGCGAAGCATCTTCAGGAGCACGCCCAGGGTGGCGACCGCATCGGCGCCAGCGCGGTGATGGTTACTCAGATCGATCGCCATCCGTTCCGAGAGGGCCTTGAGCCCGCAGCTTGGAAAGCCAAAGAGATTCCGTGCCACCTTGAGGGTGTCGAGTATCGGGCCAACGTCCACGGGATCGGCCCCTGCACGACCGCACTCAGCCCGCAAGAACCCCAGATCGAAGGGCGCATTGTGGGCCACGAAAACCGCACCCTCGAGTGCCGTACGGATATCGGGTAGGACATCTACGAAGGCAGGCTCAGATGCGAGCATCTTGTTCGAGATGCCATGAATCTCTTCAGCCCGAGGGGGCATGTCTACATCTGGATTGACGAGCTGGCTGTAGACCTCAGGTTGAGGGTTTCGCAGACTGCTGAGGCGGACCACTGCAACCTCTACCAGTCTGTCACCGTTTGCGGAGGCGAGGCCAGTGGTCTCGGTGTCCACCACTGCAACGGGTACATCCCAGAGAGAAGAATCGAGGAGGCTGCTCACTCTTCATCTAGAGGCGGGGCCTCGAGCCAGTCTGGAATTCCTGGTGGGTCAAACCCATCGCCGTCCTTGTCTATCCAAATTGGGTTGGTGAGGGCGAAGGGGTGTACAGGGAAGGTGCGAGGCACAGGGGCGCCGCCGCTCGCAAACTCGGAGAGGTCAATCGGGCCAATCTCGATCTCGCCGATGGCGCCATCGACGATGTCCTGGAGCTGGATCGGCATGATGTCGACCGGCGTGAAGAGCGGTGAGAGGTCGTCCTCGCCCATGGCGATGACGACATACCAGCTGTCCTGATCGGGCTCGATGACCACACTGGTCGCCAGATCGACCAGCGCGTCGTGGTCGTCGGCGAGATCCCAGTCGTAGATCAGGGTGCCGTTTTCGTATAGCTCAACGCGGTCCACACTAAACCATGACGGCGTCTGCACCTCGATGAACAACTCAACCTCGCCGTCGGCCACGACTGTTGAGCCTGGGCCATTGCGCCACTCATTGGCACCAAAGCGCACGAAGGGCCCATATGATGCCACCACACGGCCTTCCTTTACAGCTTTTGCTACGGCTCCTGCCGTAATCTCAGCGGGGTCGTCTGTGCCGAGCTGGACGAAGTTGCGGGGGCAGCCGGCCTCGGTCGATGTCTTCGAGTGGGTATCAGAGTTCCCGAGGGCCGTGACCCTATAGCCGAGGTTCAGCACTGTGAACCAGTCATCCAGCGGTCCAGGAAGTTCGTCCGCAATGTATGCATCGCCAGCAATCAGGGCATCTTGCTCTTCTTGTGTTCGACGCAAGAGGTCCATGGTGCTGACCGAGCCCGGCACGCTGCGGAGCTGCTCCAGCTCGGTTGTGGTTGCTGAGCGGATGTTTTCGAAGCGCTTAGCGTTCAGGATCTCCATGGCATCGAAGTCCATGGTGAACTGCCCGGCTGAGATGAGGGCGTTGGCGCTCTCAGTCAGGAAGTCCGGTGCAGCATCAACCGCCCCGTCTGTACCGGAGTAGGGGTCGAAGCCGTATTGGTCGAAGTAGCCGAGGAGCCCATCACGAGGGTGTGCGACGAAGACCACCGGCTCGGGGACGGTCTGGTCTCCCAGGTCGCGAAGGCCGTCGACGATCTCTTGGGGTGTTAGGTCGGTCCAGTCGAGTGCGCCGCCCTTGTCTCCGAGAGGCTCCCATCGCAGCGGGAATCCAAGGTAGTGACCCAGCTCGATGGTGGTGACTTCGGTCCCAGGCGTGGAGGACAGCCACTGCTCGAGGTCCATCTTCTGAATGGTCGGCGCGTAGTCGATGATGGCGTCGTGGTCCGAGCTGGCCATGAACTCGACACCTTCGGCAACGAAGGTCGTGACGCGGTCCTGGAGGGTCACGCCGGAGTCTGGAGATGGCATTGCGTGAACATGAAAGTCCGCCGAAATCCAGCCGCTCGTGTCTACTGTTCTATCGAGCAGCAAGGCGAGCTTGGTGTGGGTCGAGCGGCTGACTCGGAAGTCTTCAGAGATGTTCAGCTCGTACTCTGGGCCGCGGGAAGCCACAGCGTAGTAGTCCCCAGGGGGCAGAATGACTTGCCCATGCCCGTGAGCAGAGAAGCTCACCTGTGCGGGATTTCCCCCAATGTATCCGTCGCCGAGATCTGGCCGGCGGATGTCCTTATCGTCGACACTGAAGAATGAGACCTTTCCGGGGATGCGGTAGCCGCTATCGTCGATGAGTTCATACTCGACACTGCCAGGCTGTGGACTCTCGAGGACGACGTTGACCGTCTGACCTTCGGTGATCGTCACCGGAACCCTCGGCGATGGCGGTCGGCCCTCGGCATGGACAAGGAGTTCCCAGCTACCCGGCGGCAAGCTGCCGCCAAATGAGCCATCGGGTTGGTCGTCCTGTCCGACATCTGTCAGCCATTCGACGTATGGGCCCTCAGCGCCTGCTTTGTAGGCAAACACGTGGACATCCGAGAGGGAAACGCCAGTGGAGCGCTCGACAACATGGCCACTCACGAAGCCAACGTGAGCCTCAGTGGCCTCGAGCGCTTTATCGAGTGCGCTTCCGATGTCGCCCTCACCGACCGCGAACCACCGGTCGTAGGAGTAAATCTGCCCGTCGACCAGCTCAGTCTCCTGGAGATAGGCGCCGAAGCCGGCCGTCTGGCTACCTGTGAACATGGGTACACTCAGCGATCCCTGGGCGGCCATCAACACATAGGAGACATCCGTGCTCACCCCAGCGAGGTAGGGGACCACAATCGGGTCGACGAAGGTGTTGTAGCCCGCCGTCATCAACTCTTGGACGTGTCCCGACTCGTCAAACCCGATGTTGGGCGCGAAGACATCGACTGATCCACCAAACAGGGTGAAGTCGCCGAATGCGTATCCACCATTGGTTGCAGCCTCGAGCAAGGGGACTTCATCATCAGTGTGTCGAGCCGCAATCGCGCTGGACATATCATCATCACAGGTGATGACTTGATCCCGATCGAGGAAGCTCCGAACCAGGATGGCGGGTGCCCCAGGCTCGAGAATGAAGTCTGTTCTAATTCTCAGCTCACCGCCGAGGAATGGTCGGGCAAAGTCGAGGAGTGAGAGGAATGCGCGACCATCACCGACAGTACAGATGACTGCTGGTTTGTCCGCGGAGCCCTCGGAGATGATCTTCACTTCGCCTTCGTCGGTCCGAATTCGAGCAGTCATCAGGTTGACTGTACCGAAGAGCTCGCCAAACTGATCTGCTCCATGACCCTTGCTGTAGCTCGGATCGCGCCGCTGAAGATCCGCATCAAGCAGGCTTCCTCCCTCGGTATGGTTTCCCATTGACGGCCGCTCAGACAGCACGGTGAACC
>Ga0315315_10004123_pt1 | contig 13404 bp, 9 predicted proteins | sample M140m3416metaG_FD_203699 | JGI IMG/M metagenome (GOLD analysis project Ga0315315, IMG submission 203699) | Ammonia-oxidizing marine archaeal communities from Monterey Bay, California, United States - M1 40m 3416 | ecosystem: Environmental > Aquatic > Marine > Intertidal zone | place: USA...
GGAGGAGGAGGACGGACGGGAGGAGGCGCGCGCGCGGACGACGAAGGAAGCGTCGCGACGAGCGACGGCGTCGGGAGCGTCGCGAAGCCGGAGGACGAGGGCGAGGGAGGCGGACGCGGCGAGGGCGCCGATGAGGAAGGTGAAGGGTAAATTCCCGGCGCGGGGGGTCTGGATCCAGACGTAGACGCCGGATTTCGTGTGGAGGACGAGGTCGGTGAAACCGTCGCCGTCGACGTCTCGAGCGACGAGCGGAGCCGCGGGAGGGGAGGGGAGCTCGATCGGTGCCGTCGCGCGGTAGCCCTTGGAGTTGACGATGACCATCGAACTCGCGCCGGTGGCGATGGCGAGGTCCAAGTATCCATCGACGCGTATGGGGAACGACGTCAGCGACGGTTTGACGCCGTCGTCGCTCGGCGTCCAATCCGCGGTGGTGCGAATTTGCCAACGCTTTTGCTCACCGTCTCGCGCGTTGTAACACGTCATCTCACCGCGACTGTTGAGAAAAATCGCGTCTCTTCCCATGCGATCGAGCGGTTTCGCGAGCTCGCTCGATGTTTCCGGTAACCTGCGAAGCGAAATCGGCGAAACGACTTCGACGGCGCGAATGTCTCGCCCCGCGGCTTGCGCGGCGCGATGACCGGCCAAGCCGCTCCCGCCTCTGCAAATACTCGCACTGAGCGTGCGTCCCTCGTCGGGCACTCCCGACGTCACGGTCGCCCAACAGTGCGGAATGTCCTCGGCGCTGCGTAAGTTTCGGCCGTGCGCCTCGACGTGGTCGACGACGCCGTCGCCGTCGAGATCGACGTGCAATCCCGGACTCTTCAATTTCATTTCGCACACCTTGACGCCCGAGTACAAGTGCAACACGTCGATGCCCTCGGCGTGATGTGAGACGACGACGTTCGGTGGTTCTCGTTTTCTCACGCGCCGCGCGTGCGTCGACGCGTGCGGCGGATGCGCGTCGTCGTCGTCGAGTCTACGTTTCGACTCGCCTTTCAGCGCGTCCAACGCGCGTCCGAACGCGCGCGTCGCCGCGTTCGACGGCACGGCTTTCGCCGCCGCCGCGCCGCGTTTGCGTTTGCCCGCGCTCGCCTTGTCGCGCGCCATCGCGTTTGCGCGAGATTTGTGTCGTCTAAAGTGCGCCAAACGCATCTTCGTATCCACCGGGTGCCGCCACAGATGCGGTAGCCCATCCTGCACGATGCTCTCTCTAAAATCTCGACACGCGCGCTCCACGGCGCCGTCGATCTCGTCGTCGTCCAAGTTTCTCAGGCTCAGCCTCGCGCGCGCGCGCCGACGGTGTTCGTCCTCGCCGCTCGTCTCCGTCCAACGCCTCGCGCCCGTGCGAGCGTCGAACGCGTAATATTCAAACTCTCCGCCCTCCTCGTCCTCGAGAACCTCGCGCTCGACCTCATCCACCGCGTCGACCCCCCCGAATCCCCGCGTTCGTCCCCGTCGCGTCTCCATCGTCATCCGCCGCAGCGCCTCGTCGCTCAACCCGCGTCTCGCCCGTCTCTCGCGCCGCACGCCCACGACGACCAGCCCATCGTCCCCTACCTCCGTGCCCTCGTTCGTCACGACGATCGACGCCTCCGTCGCTCGCCATCGTCCCGTCGGCGCCGTCTCCGCGCGCCACAGCTCGCGCAGCCCGTCGTCGAACGCCACCGCGCGCGCGTCTCGCGTCGCCGCCACGACGATCCCGCGCTTCTCTCGCCCCCGTCCGACGATCCCACGCTCGATGACGATCGCGCCGTACGCGTCGTCGTCGTCGTCGTCGTCGTCGTCGTCGTCGTCGCGCGCCAGACTCGCCGTCGCGCGCGTCGACCGCGTCCGACCAACCACCCCTCCGTACTGTTTACCCATACGTCTTCGCCCAAGCGCGTCCTCCCGCGCCTCGCGCGTCACGCCCTCGCGAATCCGCGCGCCCGCGACGTACGCGTGCGTCCGCGACATCGCCGGCGCGACGCCCGCGATCGCGCGTTCCCGTTCGTCGCGTCCCGCGCCTCGGCGCGCGCCGAATCCGTCGTCGAATCGCGCGCTCGGCGCGAACGTCACGCCCTCCCGCGCGCGCGCGGCGACGAAGCACGCGAGCGCGGCGACGCACAGCGCGAGGACGTCCCTCGCGAGCATCGCCGCGCGCGCGCGGCGCGATTCGACGCGCGTCGACGCGCCGGCGCGTCGCGATGTGATTTCGCGCGCGCGACCGACGACGCGCGCGACGCGCGATTTCGCGACGCGCGCGATGCGCGAGCGCGGCGAATCGACGCGCACTGACGACGACGACGACGACGACGCGTACGGCGCGAAGCAGGGCGCGGGCGACGCGGTGACGGACGCGGAAACGGCGCCGACGCGCGAAGATTCGGATTCGGCGCGCGACGGCGCGACGACGACGCGCGACGCGCGAGCGCGCGACGACGCGCGCGACGACGACGGCGACGACGACGGCGAGGTCGCGGACGCGCGGACGCGGAAACGGCGACGCGCGGACGCGCGGGAGGGGCGGGAGGCGAGACGACGCGACGACGACGACGACGACGACGACGACGACGACGACGACGACGACGACGACGACGACGAGGCGCGGACGACGCGACGCGACGACGAGGCGGAGGACTCGGTGATCGGGGAAGACCCCGCGGTGACGGCGGCGAAAAACGCGGCGCGCGCGGGACCGACGGCGGCGGAGGCGGCGGCGGCGGCGGAGGCGGAGGCGGCGCGAAGACGCGCGGAGGAGGCGGCGAACGCGCTCGTCACGCGGACGATCGATTGTCCGCAGAGCATGGTGGGGAGAATAATCGGTCGGGGTGGGGAGACGATCAAGGGGCTGCAAGCGTCGTCGGGAGCGCACGTCGCGATCGATCAAAACGTCGGCGAGGGCGAACCGAGGAAGATTACGATCGCGGGCGCGGCGGCGTGCGTGGACGTCGCGAGCGAGTTGGTGGAGAATTTGCTCCTGGGCACGGGCGTGGGAGGCGGGTTGTTGGTCACCCCGGGACAGATCACGCGGTCGATCGAGTGCCCGAAGGAATCGGTGGGGAAACTCATCGGGCGCGGCGGCGAGACGATTCGCGGGATACAAACAGCCACCGGCGCGCGCATGCAAATCGATCAGACCCGTCAGCCGTGTCAGGTCATCCTCGCCGGTTCCGAGGCGTGCGTGGAAGCTGGCGCGCAGGTGGTTCAAGAAATCATCGACGGCGGCTCGACGGCGGTGTTTAACGAAATCGCTCGAGGCGGTCAAGGATTCGGCGGTCAAGGATACGGCGGTCAAGGATACGGCGCGCAAGCCGCCGGTTGGGGCGCGCCTCAAGCGCAAGCCGCCGCCTACGCCAATCCCGCGGCGTACGCGCAGCAACAAGCGATGTACGCGCAAATGTACGCGCAGCACTACGGGCAGCAGTACGCCGCCGTCGCCCCCGTCGCCGCCGCCAACCCGTGGCGCGCGCTCGACGACGGCAAGGGCAACGTCTACTACTACAACGCCCTCACCGGTGTGTCCCAGTGGGAGAAACCGAGCGAATTGACTTGATTTATAGACGGTGTAATCGATGCCTCGCATCGCGCGACGGGTCCGACTCGACTTTTTCCTTCGCCGCCGCGAGTCGCCGCACTTCGCGCCTCGCGCCGCGTCGCCGCGCTCGCGCGGCGCGCGCCGATCGCCGCGCGGCGCCGCCTCTCGCGCGCGCGCATCGCGCATGCGCGTCTCCTCGCGCGCGCTCGCGCCGCGCGACACCGCGCGCGGCGCGCGAGCGCGTCGAAAGCGCGTCGGCGGCGGCGCCGTCCGCGCGGTGTCGCGCTCGACCGCGCGCGAAAACCGCCGCGAGGAGCTCGTGTGCTACTGGGATTTAGATAACATGCGACCGCCGTGCGGCGTGGAGGTGCGTCGACGCCTCGCGCGCGGTTCGTCGACGCGTTTCGTTTGGCTCGTCGCGCGCGCGCCCGGCTTACCAGCTCCACGTTCCGAACCGAATGAACCGCGAGTTAAACGGCCGGGCAACATCGACGTCGATCATCAGAAGCTCGCTCGTCCTTTTCCGTGGGTGAATGAGTTCATGAGGTCGCGACATTCCATCTTTGACGCGCTCGGCGCGACGCGCTCGGCGCGACGAATTTCTTCGAGCCGACGCGCGCGAACGAATTACTGACGCGCGCTTTCACTCGCAGGCGCTTTGGGCGGCGAGAATAGTCGAAGCGTCGAAATCGTTCGCGAAGAAGTGCGTGGTTCGCGCGTACGCGAATAAGACGACGCTCTCCGCGCCGCGATTGCGCGAACGGTTGACGCGCGCCGGCGTCGACATCGTGGAAGTGAGCGACGTCTCGCAGGCGGCGGATGAGAGGTTAATGAGCGACGTATACGTTCGCGCGCGAGACGCGAATGACGCCGGCGTGGCGAACGAGCTCGCGACGATGGTGATGACGTGCGACGCGCGATTGTCGATTTGCGTAGAACAGAGCCGCGTTCGCGGGTTGCTCACTATCGCTCTCTCGGATTATCTGCGAACGTGGCGCTCGAGACCAGAGTTCAGACACTTGTTTCAAAAGTTTGCCAAAGTCCACGCGTTGTATGACGCCAGCTCCTACGAGCGCGCTTTGCAGACGATCGCGCGGAACGGGAAGATGTTCTCACAGAGCAAACTCGCCAAATCCGCCGACGTCGCCCTGGTGTGGGATCCACGTCGCGTCATGACAGTGACGCCCGCCGAACTCAAGGTCCACAACCGAGTGCACGAGCGCGGCGACGACGATTTCGGTTCCCCCGTGGCGGCGCCCGGCGGCGTCGTCGGCACCCTTCTCGACGGCGCCATCGTGGTTTGGGCGTAACGCGCGACGAATCGAGCGTCGCTTCGGCAACGACCGCGCGCGCAAAAACGAAACATTCATTCATTCGCTCACCGATTGTTCGATTCTTCTGTATGCTGCCATGTATTCATTTGTTTGTATTGCTAAAAGTACGAAATGTAAAATGTATAAACGCGCGACCTCGCGTCGACGAAACCGCGTCCCTCGCGCGTCCCACCCGCGTCCCTCGCGTCCCTCAATTCAACGTGTACAACCCGATCGCCGGTCCGATGAACCTAAACACCACCCAAAAAAATGCCAATCCTCCCGCGCCGTACAGCGACGCTTGATTCATCCAGTACATCCATCCTTTCTCTCCCGTCCACACCGTCCACGCGCGTTCGCCCGCGGGCGTCTCTTCCCACGCCGCCGGGTCCGCCTCCCACATCGCGTACTGCCCGTTCGCTCCCGCGCGCACGCGATTCTTCTTCGCCGCGGTGTCCAGGTACCCGAACGCGGGATTCGCGCCTCGCGCGCGCGCGTCGCGCGCGTCCGCCGTCGTTTTCGCGTTCGCGCGCTTCGGTTTCAGTCTCGCCTCGAGGGCTTCGATCGAGTCTCGGTCGTCGCTCGACGCGCGGACGCGCGCGCGGGACGCGCGCGCGGACGCGCGAGACTCTTTACGCGCGCGGGGACGCGCGAGCGCGGCGCGCGGCGCGGACGGCGCGATGGAGGACGGCGACATGTCGCGGCGAGGCGATAAGTGCGGGGTCGGGCGGAACGCGAGACGCGAATACGAATACAAAGTCACGAAGACGGCGCGAGCGCGGCGCTGAGCTCGCGCTCGCGAGCGACGGCGTCGCGAAGCTCCTTGACGAGGGCGACGTATTGACGCTGAAGACGGACGGCGTCGTCGTGACGCGCGCGACATTCGGCCTCGGCGTCGCGCTCGGATTTGAGCTTGGCGTCGACGAGCTTGATGTTCGCCGTGACGCCGTCCTGAATCGCGGCCAGGGCGGTGACGAGGGACGATTTCCCGGATAAAGTCTCCAACGCCGGCGCGACTTGCTGCTGGACGGAGTTCAGGAGGGAGATTTCTTTTCGAAGATACTTTTTCGTGTCGGCGAGGACGTTGTACGCGGCAAAGTACTTGCGCGTTTCCTTGAGCTTGGCCTGCACGGTGTCGTAGAGCTCTTCGAAGCGACGTTCGTATTGAATCAACTCCGGACGCGTTGGGATGTCCTCGAGCTTGCGCCGCAGGAGCGCCACCGCGCGCGAGCGTTTGTTCAGCATCGCGCGTTCGCCTTCAAATTTTTCCCGTTCGCGGCGGTGCGTCGCGTCCACTTCTTCAATCTGCGCGCGCTCTTCCTCGGTGAGCGTGTGCTCGCCGCCGCGTTCGATTTCGTCTTTAAGCTCGAGCATGCGCTTTTTACACTCGGCTTTGAACTCTTTTTCGTCCGCCTTGGTGCTCGACGCTCTCTTTATCAGCGCCATGACGCGCTCGACGGATGCGCGTTGCCCGGGATCGGCGACGGATTCCATGAGACTTTTAGTCTCCGTCTCGCACTTGTCGTTGTACGCCGTCACCTTTTCTAACTCTTCCAGCGCGGCGACGACCTCGGCTTGCGCGGCTTCGGCGCGTTGACGCGCCTCGCTCGCCGCCGCGGTCTCCGCCGCGAGCTTGCGCTCCATGGCGGCGATTTTCCGCTCCACCGCGAGCATCTTCCCCACCGTCCCACCGATCGCGATCTCCCCCCCGAACTTCTCCGCCGCCGCTAAAATTTCCTCGCCACCGCGCGCGCCTAAAATCGCGCGCGCGACGGCGCTCGAAAGCGTATCCTCGCCGTCCGCGACGGCGAGTTCGGATTCCAAATCCCGCAACGCGTTCAATTCGCTCACCGCCGCCTCGTCCTCCTCCTCGTCGTCCTCGTCCCCCCCCGCTCCCGGCGCGACGACGAGCGCGCTCACCTTGCTCACCAACGACGCCGCGCCCTCTCGCCCGCCCTCTCCCGCCTCGCTCGCCCGCGTCGCTCCCGCCGCCTTACCCGCCCGCGTCCTCCGCCTCCATCGAGTCGCCGCCAACACCGCCGTCGCCGCGCTCGCGAACGCCTCCAACCCCGCGAGTTTATGCCCGTACTCCATCATCACCGATTTCGCCCACCGCGACGCGTTCTCTCGCGGCGGTTCCTTCCCCGCCGCGCGCTTGTACCGCCGTCTCGCGCCGTACTCTTCGCGCAGCGCGCGTCTCGCTCTCGCCGCCCGCTCGCGCGTCCGCGCCGTCCCCAGCGCCTCCCGTCCGCACGTTCGTTTGTACGCATACATCGCCCGCGCTCTCGCGTCCCGTTTTCGCCGCTCGCGCGTCTCCAACACCCGCGTTATCAACCACCGCGCCGTCGGCAGCAGCGCGTCCGCGTCCAGTCCCCCGATCTGGTGCGCCCTGAGCGCGCCCGGCGCGCCCATGTCCCGCAGCGCGCGCTCGATCGCCTCGCACGCGCGCAATCGCTCGCCCATCGTCGCGTACAGCGCGTCGGCGTCGACGTCGTCCAGCGCGCCGTCCGCCGCGCGCACCGCCCACGCGAGCGCGCCGAGCACGCGGTCGAACGGCGCGAGCGACGCGAAGCGCGCGCGGTGGCACCCGGCGGCGACGAACAGGTCGGTGATCTCGTCGACGCGGCTCGCGTCCGTCGCGCGCGACGCCGCGATCGCGTCGTCGACCGTCATCGTTTTAATTTTAATGTAATTCGCATCCGATTCGCGCCGCGCCGCACTGTGACGCGTCTCGCGATGCGCGACGTCGCGATGCGCCCGCGCGCGATCGCCAAGGCGGTCTCGCACGCGCTCGCGCACCCGACGCGCGAGTGCGCGGGCGCGCTGCTCGTCGACGCGCGCGCGATGGACGACGACGCGCGCGCGGTCGTCGACGCGCAACCGCTGTTCCACGGCGACCGCGCCGCGACGGCGTACGAGGAGATCGCGCTGGAACAGACGGCGCGGTGCGCGGCGACGCGCGGACGCGTCGTCGTCGGGACGTATCGCGCGCGCGCGCGACGAGGCGACGACGAGGACGCGACGACGAGCGCGACGAGCGAGGCGAGGCTGGACGCGATCGAACGCGCGCTGAAGCGCGCGCGCGGCGAGAACGGCGGAAACGGAAGGCGCGCGAATGCGTTCGAGGTGACGCTGGACGCGGCGGGATTGGTGCGGTTGGGGACGGCGCGCGAGACGCGCGAGGGCGGCGACGCGACGACGTTCGGCGTCGTCGAACGCGACGACGACGGCGCGTGGAGACGGTCGTCGACGACGCGCGCGGTGGTGCGCGATGAAGATTTAGGCGTCGTGCGCGAGCTCGTGCGACGGACGCTGGACGACGCGGACCCGGACGCGTTGGCGGCGCGCGACTTCGACGACCACTTCGACGACGCGCGCGTCGACTGGACCAACGCCGCGTTCGATCGCGCCGTCGACGCGGCGCTGAACCGCGCGATAAATTCATGAATTCTTTGTTTTGTTTTTACACGTCGTCTCGTCTCGTCGACCTCGTCGCGTCTCGCGTCTCGCGTCTGCGCGCGTCGCCCGAGCCGCGCCGCTTTATCCTCGCCCTCGCGAGATCGCCGTCTTCGTCGCCGCTATCGCTCGTCCGCTAGTGATGTCCGCCCCGACGCTCGGCCATCATGTGCCTGTACTCCGTGGGCCACACCGTGACGTAGGCGACGCCGAAGACGCCGCCCATGAAGTGCCAGAGCGGCGCCGCGGATCCGGTTTGAATGTACTTTGCGTTGTACTCCCTCGCGAACGTCGCCGCGCGGCCGGCGTAGTCGTACTCGCGCGCGGTCTTCACGACGAACTCGGGGAGCTCCTTGAGCTTGAGCGCGCCGACGCGGGCGAAGAACGTGCGCGGAGGCGCGCTCATGATGGACGCGGCGGCGTGTGAGGGCGCGGGGACGGGACGGGACGCGCGAGACGCGAGACGCGAGACGGAGACGCGAGACGGAGACGCGAGACGCTTCGATCGTTCGGGTGAGATTGATTCCTTAAAAGTCGCGCGATGCGCGCGATGCGCGGAGTGCTAAGCGCGCGGCGCGTCGATTACGCCGATTTGGGCTTGGACGAGCGCCTCGGCGCGAAGACGGCGCCGAAGACGAGCAAGACGGCGATGCCGACGTGGCCGAAGTAGTGCATCGATGACCACGATTGTATGCATTGCTTCAAATCGACCAAGATGAAAGCGGCGCACATGTAGTTGAGCGCGACGTGCGTAAACGCCCAGAGAGGGACGTCGACGAGGACGCGATACTTCTCCGGCACGCGCGTTTGCTTCCATCGGTACATCAAACGACCGGCGTTGACGGCGAACGCGGAGGAGACGAAGAACAGCCAATAACCGGCGTGCAGTCCGTGCCACACGCCCGAGACGATTTGCGTGATCAAAATCTGCAACAAACCGGGCTTCTTACCCTTGGGCGTCACCCGATCGTACACGTAGTGGCGCAACCACAATCCAGTTTTCACGTTCCACGACAACGGAATGGCGTTCAACGTCACCGACTTCTCCACGCCGATCGGGTATATATTTGCTGCCGTGTCCCAACGCGCCTTACCCATGGCGTCGTACCCGCTAAAGCCAAGTCCCGAGACGGTGGCGGCGAAATCCGCCATCATCCACACGAAGTAATACTTGGCGCGATTACCTTGACCGTACACGTACACGTGCCAAATGCGCTCGGCGAGCGAGTACTGCGCCCAGCTCGGGTTCAAGTACGTATTTTCTATCGTATACCTCATCGCGACCGCCTGGTAGATCCCCAAGCACGCGATCGCGCCGAGAAGCTTGCGCGTCGCCGGCGCGACGCGATTCGGCGTCCCTCGCGCGTACACCCCTCGATCGCGCAACCAATCCGAGTAATCCCTAAACTCGATCGCCGGCCCGCTCACGAGCGTGCACGGAAACATCAACCAGCTCGCGTAATCCAGCGCGCTCGGCAACCGCTTCAGATGCCGTCGATTTTGAAACTCGCTCATCTCGCTCGCCTTCGTCGTCGCCGCGTCTTGATAATTCAACGCGCACGCCGTCACCTTCAGCACCAGCACCATCAACAGCCCGCTGATGTCCACCTCACCGCTCTTCCACGCCGTCGCCGTGTCCGCGACGAAGTGATACCGCATCAGATACGCGAACGACCCCGCGAAGACGACGTATCCGCACCGCCGCCGCGTCGCCAGCATCGTCGCGTACGCGCACGCCCCGAAGTGCGCGCACACCACCGTCGCGCGCCCGAACGCCGCCGCGCTCAGCATCGTCCCCGTCACCAGCGCGTACGCCGACCTCGCGCGCGCGCGCGCGTCGTCGCGCTCGACGCCCGCGACGCGAAGCGCGCGATCGAGCGCCGGGAACCCGAGCCCGATCGCCGGCGCGAGCGCGAGCGCGAGCAGAAACCGCGTCGATCCGCGCGGCATCGCGATCGCGACCGACGTCGCGCGCACGACGTCGTCCCACGCCGCGACGACGCCGTCGAGCATGGCGCGCGCGTCGCGCCCTCGCGCGTCGGTCGTCGAGTGCGGATAAGGCGTCCCGCTCGACGGCACTTCGCGACGCCATGCGCGTCGCGCGCGTCGCGCGCGCGCTCGCGCGACCGCGACGCGACGACGGACGACGCGCTCGACGCGCGCCGCGACGCGCGACGGCGACGCGCGCGTTCTTCGGACAAAAAAAGGATAAGACGGCGCGCGACGCCATCGACCTGTCGAAGCGCCGCCTCGCCGAGGACTTGGACGACCGCGGCGACGTCGTGACGGTCACCTTCCTCGGCGCCGGCGGCTCGCGCGTCGACGTCGAGTGCGGATCGAATCAGTACATCCTCGACGCCGGCCTCGAGGCGGGGATCGAGATTCCGTTCACGTGCCGCGGAGGCATCTGCGGCGCGTGCGTGGCGCGCTGCGCGTCGGGCGACGTCGATCAGAGCGACATCGCCGACCTCGAGTTCACGCTCGGCGAGGACGAGATCGAGGCGGGGATGGTGTTGCTGTGCATGGCGCGACCGGTCGGGGACGTGGAGATCGAGACGCAGAGCGATTGGGGGTACTCGCTCGGGACGACGGAATGGGCGGGCGCGACGGGGGAGATTTTGGGTCGCGACCCCACGCCGCTGATGGGCGACACCGATCGCGTCGGATTGTAAGACTCGAGCCGCGCGCGGCGTTTCGATCGTTAAACCATCGCTCGCGTTCGTCGTTTTCGCGCTCTCGCGCGTCGTTCGCGCGTCGCGTCGCGCGTCGTCGTCGGTCGAACGCGACGGCGGGCGCGATTTTGAATCGACGGTGCCCGGATCGCGGACGGGGCGCGCGCGCGCGCGTCGACGTCCGCGTCGTCGCGATCGCGCGCGCCGTCGATCGACGCCGTCGCGATCGCGCGCGTCGCGCGCGCGCTCGCGGTCGCGCGCGCGCCGCGCGACCGCGAACCCGTAACACGAAATCCGTCGTCGCGCGCGCGTCGCGCGAAGGAAATTTCCTCGACACTGTTTACCACGCGTCTCGACCGCCCTCGCGGTCGCGTCGCGCGCGCGCGCGTTCGCGCGCGATGCGCCGATGATGGCGCTGTTCGCGCGCGCAATACGCGCGCGCGATCGCGACGCGCGACCCACGGACGCGGCGGCGACCGGCCGGTGCCGCGACGGTGCTGGATCCCTAAACCCTAATACACGCCCGCGGGCGACCGCGGGCGACGACGGAGGCGCGAAGTCGGTTCGACCACGACCACGAGCGGGTTTCGCGGGACGTTTACCGCCGTCGAATCGCGCGCGGAGCGCGCGCCGGGCGGCGCTCCGCGGACAAACGTCCGACGTCGCCGCGTCGCGTCCGGGGCGTCGCGCGACGCGAGGCGAAGCGAGCGCCGCGCGCGCCGCGCGTCGAGACGACGCGCGCGCGACGCGACCGACTCACCGAACACAGTCGCGAGGGCCGAGGTGCGCGAACGATCGCGCATTGAAATCGTCGACGGGGCGTCGCGATCGTCGCGCGCTCGAACCGCGCTCGAACCGCGTCGCGAACGCGCGCGAGACGACGGACGCGCGAGACGAATCGTCGCGCGGACGCGCGCGCGTCCCGATCCCGAGTTCCCGCGGCGCGACGAACGATCGCGACGATCGAACGTCGTCGCACGACGCGGTGCGCCGTTCGGGACGTCGCGCGACGCCGACGATCGCTCGCGCGTCGCGACCGTCGCCCTCGCGCGCGCGCGCGTCCGACCCGAATCGTCACCCGTGACGACGACACGTTTCGCCGCGCGTCTCGGTCGCTCGACCGCGTCGGCGCGCGCACGGCGCGCGCGCGGACGCCGAACGCCCCGCGGCGTTCGTCTCGTCGAGCCGCCGAATCGCGCGCGGCGTCACCGGTCGGTCGCGCGCGGCGAACGCGGCACGCGCGGTCGAGTTCCAGCGCGACGACGCGACGCGCGCGGTCGCGGGACCGCGTCCGCGACGACGGGGCGGCGCGAGCCGCCTCGTGACGTCGAACGCTGCGTATTTTTTGTCTTCGCGTCGTCGCGCTCTTCGCGCGCGCGCGGCTTCGCGCGCCGCGCGACGACGCGAGGGCCGAATCGTCGCCGCCGAATCGTCACGTCGACGCGCGCCGAGCGATGGCCGCGCGCGTCGCGCGACCGGCGCTCGCGGCGCTCGCGCGCGACGCGCGAAGACGCGCGAAGGCGCGCGCGCCGCGCGCCGCGTCCTCGTCGTCGCCCGCGACGACGCTGTCCGTCGTCTCGTGGAACGTCAACGGGCTGCGGTCGTTGCTCAAAAAGGCGCCGCGCGCGCTCGATGAGCTCGCGCGACGCACCGACGCCGACGTGCTGGTGCTGCAAGAGACGAAACTCGGCGCGGATGGACGCGGCGCGGTGGACGGCGAGGGAGAGGCGCCGAAGTTTTTGCGCGAGTACGGGACGCGCGAGTACGCGACGTCCACCGCGCGCAAGGGGTATTCGGGCACGGCGATGTTCATCCGAGACGGCGATTGGGCGAAGATGAAACGCGTCGAGGCGACGCGGTTGAGCGCTGGCGGGTTTGACGACGAGGGACGCGTGCTGACGGCGGAGTTGGATTCGTGTTTCGTCGTCAACGCGTACGTGCCGAACTCGGGCGCGGATTTAAAGCGTTTGCCCGAGCGCGTGGAGGTGTGGGAACGCGCGATTCGCGAGCACGTGCGCGCGTTGGAATCGCGAGGTAAAGCGGTGATTTATTGCGGTGACTTGAACGTCGCGCACGAAGAAATCGATTTATGGGGTAGGCACGCCGAAAACAGCAAATCCGCGGGATTTACGCCCGAGGAACGCGCGGCGATGACGCGGCTGCTCGAAGAGTGCGATTTGGTCGACACATTTCGCGCGCATCGACCCGACGCGCGTGCGTTTACGTATTGGAGCTATCGCGCCGGCGCGCGCGAAAAAAATCGCGGTTGGCGTCTCGATTACATTCTCGCGAGTCGGCGCCTGGCGGACTCCATCGTCGACGCGTACGCGCTGCCCGACGTGCTCGGCAGCGACCACTGCCCCGTCGGTCTGCGCGTCGCGCTGCCCTGACGCCACCGTCTTAGCGATTAACACCATTAGATGTCCCAATTCCACTAGATGTCCCAAAC
>Ga0315315_10004124_pt1 | contig 13401 bp, 10 predicted proteins | sample M140m3416metaG_FD_203699 | JGI IMG/M metagenome (GOLD analysis project Ga0315315, IMG submission 203699) | Ammonia-oxidizing marine archaeal communities from Monterey Bay, California, United States - M1 40m 3416 | ecosystem: Environmental > Aquatic > Marine > Intertidal zone | place: USA...
TGAGTGGGCATTCCTTTGGAGCAATCACAACACAAGCGGTAAGCGGACAAAGCTACGGGCTAGAAGGCCAAAGTTACACAGACTCGAGAATCAAGGCGGCGATCGCTATGAGCCCTAGCATGCCACGGCTAGGCGGCACGGCAAAGACATTCGCCATGGTCAAAATCCCGTGGCTACTAATGACAGGCACCGACGACAAAAGCCCAGTGAACCGGCGTGTCGATGCAAAATCACGTCGCGAAGTTTTCAAGGCCCTACCCAGAACTGGCCGCTCATTCGAATTAGTTCTGAATGAGGGCACACACTTCATCTTTGGTGGACGCAGTGACAGACTGTCTGCCTCTAAAAATTCGAAGCAGCAACAGGAGTCGATCAAGGCTGTAAGCACCGCATTCTGGGACGCATACCTGATGGAAGCCCCAGAGGCCCTCTCGTGGCTAAAAGGCGATGAAATAAAAACCGTTCTTGACGACCGAGACATATGGTCGACCAAGTGAGGTAGCTACACGTCGACGTTCGTGTTCAATCTTGCACACCACAAACAAGACTGGCCGACCTGCCGACCGACGAAAACGAGCGCAGCCTGTTGAAGGCGAACACCGAAAGCAGAGCCATGTCCCCGTCAAGAACGATCTCAGGACTGTTTTCAGTTTGCTCCAGCAAGCGCTTGATTCAGTGCGGGAGCCAATTCTGGCAAACGCTCAATCAGTCCGAACAGACAAACTTGTTCATCCGACTCACCAACAAAACCTGGCAGGCAGGCCAGCGTTGGATCAGTGAGTTCGCCTAATCCCATCGCCCAGTCAGGAAATAGACGCATGTCTGCCAAGACGTCCTCATGGATCTCGAACTGCGAGTGGCGTCGATCACACTTTAGCCGGTGCACAAGATTTTCAATTGCATTGGTTGGTCCCTCGATGACCTGCAAAAAACGCCCTCGATCGTGAAGCAAAAGCCCGGTGATCTCGTCGATCTTATTGAATCCTCTCGCCTCATGCAGCAAGTCAAGAAGCGCACGTTGATCGAGCGCAACAGAAGCGATACTCGTGTAGGTAATACGACGCAGCATTCCAACACCCACCAATGAACGGAACCAAGGACGCCCTTATTTTCGCACGAAAGATTGACACTTACAATCATAGATCCATGAGTCGGGACAAAAACAACTGCCAAGGCTGCACAGTCCGATCAGAACGCAACTCGCCTCGGAGCATGGCTTGCCTAGATGCCAATTCGAGCCCATTGTCTTTTTTGCCTGCTTGCACAGAGATCAAGGCCCTCTCAAAAGGATAGTCCAACTCATTTTCAACGAGATCATGCGTGCTATCAACTTTGAAAATGGGGGGCAACGATCATGACCAAGCATTCATCCAGCACACCGACGCTAGCCCAAAGGTGGTTATCAACGGGTGTCAAAGGTAAGTTATGGGGCAGAAAGTGCATTCACGAGGATCACCAACAAGTCTTGAAATCAGCCTCTCGACAATCTGCCTACCGGGACACGAGCTATCGACATGAGATTCACCAGCCCTGCTCTCCTCAACCTGTTTCTTGTCTTATTTCTAGGTGCTGTGGACGTCACACATGCCGAAAACGGCACAGCCGATACGACAAAACAGAAGGTGAAGGTGTTCATCCTTTCAGGTCAGTCCAACATGGTGGGTGCGGGGAAAGTGACCGGTGGAAGCAGTCGCTGGGGCTCAGAGTTCATCAGTCCCGTGGTCTCTGTTTACGAAGGTGAGTATCAATCAGACGCTGACTACGATGCGTTGCAACCGATCACCAGCCTTGCACTGGAGAGTTTTGGTGGTAGCAAACCAACCCCATACCCCGGGGGTGGCACTCAGGTGACGCGAGGGTTTGTTCAAGTTGACGATTCTGGCATCTACCAATTTCGCCCCGGTTACGGAGGATCCATGCATAACGTCATGGAAGTTGACGGCAAGGAAGTACACCGGATGGAACCCGGCCAAGAGCCGATCCGCAAAGACATCAAACTAACCGGTGGCGAGAAGGTTCCCTTCAAGATCACCTACCTCACAACGGACGCCAACGGGTTGGGCTGGATAGACCGTCAAGATATTCCGGGCACATTGGCGACACTGGTCAAACATGAAGCCAAGTACCCCTACCTGATAAACGACAGGGGACAATGGACCGAACGAGACGACGTCTGGTACCGCGGAGTAGTCACCGCCACCGGTAGTCATTGGCTCGGAGTCAAATCAGGACGAATCGGCCCTGAACTGGGATTCGGCAAGGTGCTCGGAGATGCAATTGACGAGCCAGTGCTGATCCTGAAGACATCCCAGGGCAATCGTTCACTTGGGTGGGATTTTTTGCCACCCGGCAGCGAGCAATACGAAGCCGAGGGGAAAATCTTTGCGGGCTACAAGGACTCACCCGCCTCATGGGAAAAAGGAATGAAGCCAGAACCGATCAATTGGTATGCGGGCAAACAGTATGACGACTGCTTCCGAGCTGCCCATGAAGTGCTGGACAATTTCGACCAGCAGTTCCCACAGTGGAAAGGACGTGGCTACGAGATCGTAGGCTTTGGCTGGTGGCAGGGAGACAAAGACAGATATAACACAGCACATGCCGCACACTATGAACAAAACCTTGTACGTTTGATCCAAAACTTACGAACGGAATTCAGTGCCCCACAAGCAAAGTTTGTCTGTGCAACGCTAGGACAGACAGAAAAAGGTAACGCTGAAGGCAACGAAAAAATGATCCTCGAGGCGCAACTGGCAGTCGATGGTGATTCCGGCAAGCACCCCGAGTTCCAAGGCAATACCGCCACGGTATACACGTACCCATTGAGCCAAGGCGGAGCATCCAACAGTCACTACAACGGCAATGCCCAAACATACATGGATGTTGGAACGGCCATGGGCAAGGCAATGATCAAACTGCTAGAGAGCCCCTGACACGGTAACAAACCTCACGTCTTGGACCGAATGAGCCCACCGCACAACGTCAAAACCAAGCGTTTGCAGTCAATAAAATCGCACTCAAGCAACAGGAAACACCAATGAGCCAACCTTCCTTGCCGCGTCGTTCCTTACTGGCAGGAATCGCCGCGACCTGCGTCGCTGGTTCCATCACAGGTTCCCAAGACGCCCACGCAATGAATGATGGAACCACCACGTGGCCGGGAATCGTCCGTTATCCCGACCCTCGGGTTGTGTCGCTGGATGAGCGATTCGACAAATACAAACTAGGCAATACTTCGGTTCAACGACTGTACTTTAACCCTCGAGCGTTGTGGCACGAGGGATGTGCATGGAATGCAGTTGGGCGTTATCTGGTTTTCAGCGATGTTCCTGCAGATTCACTTCACCGCTGGGTCGAAGATGATGACCGCGTGACTGTTTTCAAAAAACCCAGTGGAAATGCAAACGGAAACACCTTTGACTACGACGGTCGATTACTGACCTGCCAACATGGTCCTCGACGAGTGATTCGCCATGAGCATGATGGATCAACCCAAGTCATTGCAGATCGCTATGAAGGCAAACGCCTGAATTCACCGAACGACATCGTTGTTCACCGTGAGGACAAATCGATTTGGTTCACAGATCCCAGTTATGGAATTCGCAAAAACTACACTGGAACTCCGTCGCAAGCAGAATTGCCTGAATCCGTGTACCGGGTGGATTCACAGACAGGGAACATCACCAAGGTCACTGACGAAATAGGCACTCCCAATGGCCTGTGTTTTTCACCTGACCTAAGCAAGCTGTACATCGCAGACACCGGCGATGGCGCCCACTCCATTCGAGTATGGGATGTCGACGGCGGCCGCCTGAAGAACGGTCGCCAATTCGCATCCATGAAAATGGATGGCTTTGAAAAGGCCGGAAAAGCAGACGGCATACGTGCAGATACCCACGGCAATATCTGGTCAACGGCCGGGTGGGTAGGACAAGGCTACGACGGTGTCCATGTTTTTGCACCCAACGGTGACAGGATCGGACAAATCATTCTGCCGGAAGTCTGCGCCAATCTGTGCTTCGGCGGCGCTAAACGCAACCGCTTATTCATGGCGGCCAGCCAAAGCCTGTATGCTGTTTATACCGAGGCAATCGGAACTTATTGAAAGGGTCCAAATGCTACGTTTCAAAAACGACACGGCACATACCGCAAAGCTCCAGCCTCCATGCCACACCTACCCCACCACTGATGATGAAGACCGATTCCACTCGCCGTAAATTCCTGCAAGTCACAGCAGGTGGTTTGGTTGTTTCATCAGCCTTAACCTCACCCGACACACAAGTCACGGCTGCGACGGACCAAGTGAAACGAGTCACCCCAGCGACAGGGGACGTGCTACGAACAACAGGAGAATTGTCGAATGATGGCAAAGCAATCCTCGAGTCAGAACGGGCCATCCCGGTCATCGGTAAGTCTGATGTCCTGATTTGTGGTGCCGGCCCGGCCGGAATTGCCGCAGCATTATCTGCGGCACGGGCTGGAGCTACAGTGCAACTGATCGAAGTGGCAGGATGCCTAGGGGGTGTCTGGACGGTTGGATTGTTGACCAAGATCCTCGACGCAGGCAACAAGCGGGGGATCATGATGGAACTGCTCCAGAAATTCTCTGAACGTGGCAGCAAAGTCGCCGTCGATTCCAACGGCACGGTCTATGATCCTGAGACCGCAAAATTGGTGCTGGAAGAAGCGTGCATCGAGGCTGGAGTAAAAATCAGACTGCACACAAGAGTCGTTGGTGCCGTTCTGGATGACAACCAACGCTTGGTCGCAGTCTTGACTGAGTCAAAATCAGGTCGAGAAGCTTGGCAAGCGGAACGCTTCATCGACTGCAGTGGTGATGGAGACCTGGCAGCACATGCAGGCTGCCAATTCGAAGTGGGAACTGGTTCAGAATGCACCTGCCAACCCATGTCGATGCTCGCACTGCTAACGGGTCTTGACCCAGATCAGGTGCGGCCATGGATTCGGGAAACCGGATCATCCGCAAAAAAACGCTTGCTTGAACTGATGGAGAAACACGGGATCGATCCCTCCTATCGGGCTCCGACATTAAGGCATCTGCACAGCAACGTGTTTTCGTTGATGACCAATCACGAATACGGTGTTAGCGCCTTTGATGCAGATGCAATCACAGCAGCGACACTCCGAGCGAGACGCGAAATTCATGAGATCGTTGCTGGACTAAAAAGTATTGGTGGACCTTGGCAAGACCTCGCGGTGGTCGCAACAGCCGAACAAATTGGTATCCGCGAAGGTCGTCGTGTTCGAGGTCGATACACCCTGACGGCTGCCGACCTTGCCAAAGGCCTGACCCACAAACAGGCCGTATGCAAAGCAACCTTCGCCATTGATGTGCATGCTCTGAACGACGCCGGCAACAAAGAAATTAATCGTGATTTCAAGACAGGTGGCATGAAACCCTATGACATTCCCTACCCTGCATTGGTGGCTGCAGATGTTGACGGCCTGTTGATGGCAGGGCGATGCATCAGCGGAGATTTCATCGCTCATTCCAGCTATCGAGTCACTGGAAACGCCGTCCCCATGGGTGAAGCCGCCGGCCTAGCCGCCGCCCTTTCGATCCAGCAGCAGGTGATGCCCCACGAACTTGACTGGAAGGCCCCCGGTGCCTAGACCAAACATCGAAGTTCGCAGACGCCACGCCCCTAGAATCTCCGTTTCCAGACAGAGAAAGGCCCTCCACGGTTGACACACTGATCTGCCCTGCTTTGGTATTCCGTCTGTGACCGCCCAAGAATCGTGATTTCCTACTTTCGTGATTCTGCAAATCAATCATTAGCGCAGTCTGCCACTGACTTGTGATACGACAACTGCGGCAATTCGTCACCTCCATCAAACATTGCATCGAAAATTTCCCGGTTGAAGAAACCCGCTTTTCATCACTTGCATCATTTTTTGCGTTCTTTGTTCGAAACGAAAGCAACTTTGAACTGATTGCTATCCAGCCCCAAAAATCTCTGAGCACTCAACCTGCGAATCAACGCTCAATAACCTCAATAGCAAACTCACCGCTTACGCTATTACTGGTTAGAATTAAGGGACGACACACCGACTTCCTGAGATGCTATTCCATGACAACCCGATACGAAAATCACCAATACAAATGGGTGAGTAGTCTACGGCACACCCCAGAGATTCTGACATGTGTGTTTCTGATGATGGTGACCCATGCCTGCATGGCCAAGTCCGGTTTTGCTCAGGGTACGGCTACTACGGTCAACTTCAATCGAGACATCCGTCCCCTCTTGTCTGACCGTTGCTTCCATTGCCATGGGCCCGACGAACAAGACCGCAAAGCAGGCTTGAGACTCGACCGACGTGACGGTGACGAGGGTGCCCTCAATGCACTCATCCCAAATGATGTTGCCGGCAGCGAACTCTACAAACGAATCACATCAACTGACCCAGATGTGGTGATGCCACCACCCGACGCACACAAGAAGCCTATCAGTCCAGCGGAGCAAAAATTATTTAAATCATGGATCGAGGACGGCGGCAACTATGAAACATTCTGGGCATTCACATCCTTGGAACCGCCATCTTTTCCACCTGCGTCCGACAGTACTTGGGGAATAGGCACCATCGACCGGTTTGTGAAGCGAAAGCTTGACGAGCACGGTATTTCGCCCCAACCCGCCGGCGACCGAAGGACACTGCTGCGTCGTCTATCGTTGGACTTGACGGGACTGCCACCAAGTCGAAGTGACATTTCAGAGTTTCTGCTTGACCAATCGGCAAACGCGTACGAGAAAGCAGTTGATCGTTTATTGAAATCGCCTAAGTTCGGCGAGCACATGGGCCGACACTGGTTGGACCTCGTTCGCTTTGCTGACACCAATGGCATTCACCACGATCATTATCGTGATCTCTCACCCTACCGTGACTGGGTGATTCGGTCATTCAACCAAAACCTGCCTTACGACGACTTTGTCCGATACCAGATTGCAGGCGACCTCTACGATGCCCCATCGAATGACCAATTGACTGCATCCGGTTTCAACCGACTGCACATGATCATCGACCGCGGCACGATGCTACCCGAAGAGAGTCATGCAAGAAACGTGATTGACCGAGTCACGTCGGTTGGCACAGCTTTCATGGGACTGACTGTAGGATGCGCTGTCTGTCACGACCACAAATATGATCCCATTTCTTCGCGTGAGTTCTATCAGCTGTACGCATTTTTCAACAACATTGATGCGAACCCTGAAACTGGTGGACGATCCGGGAACGATTTCAAACGCGGACTTCAGAAACCGTATATCGAATTGCCCAGTCCTGAACAGCAAAAGGCTCGGGAAAACTTGCTAGCCAAAACGGTTGCGTTGGACAAGCAACTTGCAGAGTTGAAGGTAGCGATGCAAAACATGGCAAAGGAAAAGGGGGCAGAGACAAGTGCCGCCAACAAAACGTCCGAGGAAGAGGAAGCTGCCGAAAAGAAGACAGCAGAACACCAACAAGAGATCAAACAACTTGAAACCAAACGTAACGAACTTCGAGCGGAACTGAGCAAGCTCGAAATGCTGATCCCCGCAGCAATGATCATGAAAGAGCGGTCAGACATTCGCCCTGCACACATGATGATCCGAGGCGCGTACGACGATCTTGGGGAGCAAGTCGAGCGTGGCACACCAGCTTTCCTGCCACCGATGCCTGAAATTTCTGGTCGCCCAAAAAGCAGAATGGATCTCGCGAATTGGTTTGTATCTGACGAGCATCCTCTGACCGCGCGTGTTGCTGTCAATCGTTTTTGGCAACAACTGTTTGGCGTTGGCATTGTAAAAACGGCTGAGGACATCGGCGCTCAAGGCGAATGGCCAAGTCATCCTGACCTTCTCAACTATCTGGCTTCACAATTCGTAAGCTCGAACTGGGACGTGAAATCCCTGATAAAAGAAATGGTCATGTCAGAGACCTATCGACAGACTTCGCAGGCAACCCCCGAGCAGTACAAATCAGACCCCGAAAATCGACTACTGGCCCGCGGCTCAAGATACCGCTTGGATGCTGAGGTGATTCGCGATCAGATTTTGGCCACCAGCGGCGTCCTGAGTTCAAAAATGGGTGGAAAGAGTGTCAAACCTCCTCAGCCCGAGGGACTTTGGAAATCGGTCTCGTTACCCAGTTCTTATCCAAGTCGCTATGTGCCCGACTCGGGTGAGCAGGTTGTGCGAAGAAGTGTTTACACCTTCTGGAAACGCGGACTACCGCCGCCCCAAATGACAATACTGAATGCTCCCACGCGAGAAGACTGCACTGCAAGACGCGAGCGCACCAACACTCCCCTGCAGGCCCTTTTGCTGATGAACGAGCAGCAATACATGAAGGCAGCACAGCAACTCGCGGTACAAGCACTGAACTGGAAGGAAGAAGGGCGTCTGTCTGCCGTTTACGAGACCATCACCGGCAAAGTTCCAGACACCCGCGAGCAGGAAATACTGCAGAAAGCGTTCGACGACTTTGAGGCTTTTTATCAAGAACGACCTGCACTCTCTGAAGCGTTCGCGGACAAAAACACTGACGACAAACATTCACCCCACGCGATTGCTGCATGGGCAATGATCATCAATACGATTTACAACTTGGACATCACGAAAACACGCTCGTGATCGGTTCAACGCAGTCAAACTTCACGTTGAGAACAACAGCGATGGATCAAAACAGTCCCCTTTCAGACGCACGCCGACAATTCCTGAAGACTTCAGGCATGGGACTTGGAGTGACAGCACTCGGCTCCTTGCTGCCACAAAACTCGATTGCGCAGACAAATGCCAAACCTGCGGCAAAGCATGTCATTTTCTTATTCATGGCGGGTGCTCCCAGCCAAGTTGATCTGTTTGATTACAAACCTGACTTGGACAAGCAATTCAAGAAGCCACTCCCCGAAAGCATTAGCCAAGGACAGCGTGTCACAGCGATGACGCGAGGCAAGGAACAACTGGTTGTTCCGTCGATGTTCAAGTTCAATCAGGCAGGCGAGAATGGACTGTGGATGAGCGAACTGTTACCGCATCTATCCAAACAGGCTGACCATCTCTGCATCTTGAAATCACTGAACACCAATGCAATTAACCATGACCCCGCCAAGACCTTTGTCTGCACAGGGTCCGAGCAACCTGGCAAAGCGAGTATGGGTGCGTGGTTGAGTTATGGTCTAGGGGCCATCAATAAGGACCTGCCAGACTTCATCGTTTTAACATCTGCGTTTTGGACAGGCGGTACAAGAAATGTGCAGGGACTTTACAGCCGGCTTTGGGGGAGTGGGTTTCTTCCATCCAAACATCAGGGAGTCGCTTTTCAAACCAATGGTGATCCCGTTCTGTTCTTGTCTAATCCCAAGGGAGTTGATTCCGACATTCGCCGGCGCATGCTAGATGCCACCGGCGCACTCAACCGCAAACATCTTGGCGAAATCGGTGACACTGAGATCGAAACCACCATTTCCCAACAAGAGATGGCTTTCCGAATGCAATCTTCGGTTCCCGAGCTGACCGATTTGTCACAGGAATCCAAAGAGGTTCTGGACAGCTATGGACCAGAGGTTCACAAGAACGGGTCGTTTGCCCGAAACTGCTTGCAAGCACGCAGAATGGTAGAACGTGGCGTGCGGTTCATTCAATTGTTCCATCGCGGCTGGGACCATCACTCGATCCTTCCCAAACAACTTCGTGGCCAGGCATACGATGTCGACCAAGCCTGCTCTGCACTCATCCAAGACCTCGAACAACGTGGTTTGCTGGACGATACGCTGATCGTCTTCGCAGGCGAATTTGGACGCACCGTTTACGGGCAAGGAAAACTCGCACGAGATGACTATGGCCGCGATCATCATCCACGATGCTTCTCTGGTTGGCTTGCTGGAGGTGGAATCAAAGGCGGCATGTCGTACGGTGAAACAGATGACTTTAGTTACAACGTGGCTGAGAACCCTGTGGCTGTCCGGGACTTGCACGCCACACTGCTGCACCAGTTGGGTATCGACCACGAGAAACTAAATTTTCCGTTCCAAGGTCTGGACCAAAAATTGACAGGTGTTGAGCCGGCACGGGTGGTGACCGAGATTTTGGCCTGAGCCAACCAATTCCAAACCTGGCTTGGCTGCTTGCACCAGGTTACGCCCACACCTACTGCGTCAGTGCCGATCATCATTCCCATTCCGGGAGTTCGGTGTTTTGGAAGCATGCTGCAAGCACCGCTCTAGCGGCGTGCTCCCGCCCACGCCGACACGAGCCGAAAATCGGTGTAATTTCCTGCACGCTCCAAAAGCCGTATTCAACCATTCGCTTCCGGATGGCCCTCCACTCGAATCTCGGCTCTAGTTCAACCTTGCGAATGCCTCCCTTAACAACACCGCCGGGAGCGTAACCGCCAGTGAGAACACCGCCAGCGAAAACACCGCCAGCGAAAACGTGGAACACATGCTTATTCGCAGTGTCAAAGTTGCGAAAATCGCAGGACTCGACAGACGTTCCATCGAGAACCGCTGTGCTAACTGGCCACGTTTGCTGAGCATCATATGCAGCCGTAAAACTCCAAAAACCTTCCAAAAAGATCACGAAACACCTTCTTTCCCTAAGCAAAACCCATGCATTTCTCGCACTGTTGGGTAACAGCGAGCCTCCCACCAAAATGAAATTCCGGAGGCGTTTCATCACATCTACCCCACAAGAAGGCACCATGAGCTTTGCGTTCAAGAAAGTGAGCCAACACACCCTCATCCCTAAACGGATGCCAATCACCGCCGTCATTACGGGTCTGTTACTTTGCAGCTTGCCGATTACAGCAAACGCCGAGGACAAGAAACCTGCCGACAGCAGATCTGCCAGTCAGGAGTTTGCTGAACTGACTGAGTTGATGAAAGGATCATGGAGGGTGGAAAACACAGCCATGCGAGATGACCCAGAGCACGGCCAGAAGAAAGGCGATCCGGTAGTTGCGTATGCAACGATCACGCCCAATCTGGCTGGCACAGTGCTGCAATGGGACGTCCAATTCGGGTCGGACGTAACCCGCGGCTTGGTCTCGGTGACACCCGGTTCCAATCAAATCCGCAGCTTCAACACGGCACCCGACGGTGCTCACTGGGAACTGATCATCTCGCAAGCAAAGAAAAACAAAAATAATTGGAAGTTCAAGTTGGCCAATGCTAGTTTCCCGACGGGTGAAACTGCGACCGGCAATGGAACATGGAAGATAAGTGAAAACGGAAACCTGTTCACAACAGAAGCCACTATCAAGTCCGCTGACGGAACAACCATTGAACTGAACAACCGAATGGTTCGACTCTCGAAATCGACCGATGCAGAGAAGCTTGCCTCCGCCAGCATCAGGCGTTTTTTACGGAACTTCAATACCCGAAACGTTTCCGGATTGGCTGACGAGTTCATGGAGAACAGCGTTCGAGTGGTCAGCCTGTACCAACTGCCACTCGAAGGCCGGGACGCAATTGCCGCGTCATTCGAAGAACGTTTTGCTGCAGAAGAAGACGCCAACGCTGGAAGCCTCGATGCCGTTGTCGCCAACGCCCGCTACATCAGCGAGAATGTGATATTGGCTGATGGCACATGGCAAATCATCGATGCCGAGGGAAATACCGTCCGCGCGGGGAAATGGGGAAATGTGCTTCAGGTTGTTGATGGACAGTGCAAGCTGTTGATGGAATCAGCGCACTCCGAAATTACCAATGAGGAAGTCAGTGAAGAAAAATCAGCGGGTCGCTTACCGGTGCCGGAGGCATTGACAGCCAAGGATGATCCGGTCGTTCCCTTGCTTGAACGCAGCATCATGCGATACACCGCTGGCATGCGCACATCAGACTTCGACGCCTTGGCACGCGAATTTACGCCCGACGGTGTGCAACTGGTTGGCAATGTAACGGGACCAAGCCGCGGCTACAAAGAAATCGCTAAAGCATTTTCCGTCGGAGTTGGAGAGGGCAGTCCTTACGAAAAAACTGTTCTGGAAGGAAAAGTACTTGGTCTCAGGCGAATCGACGATCAACTCGTCGCTGCATACGGAGTCTGGAGTGCCCAAACCCCTGACGGCGAGCTCATTGACTTCGGCCAGTGGGGAAATGTGTTCCGCCAAGCTGATGGTGAAGCCAAAATGATCATCGAATCTGCCGGCAGCTTTGAATAGCAAGTTTGAACTGCATTTCGACTAATCACTGGAAAGTGAAAACAGCAGCAAGCAGTGCAGATCCAAGCAGTGCAGATCATTGCCCCGTTCAAAGACAATTACTGAACAGAAGGAGGGCTGCCCTTTGGGTAGCCCTCTTTTTGTTTTAACGCACATTTCATTGCCATGAATGATTCTCGCGCGCAGCTTTGCACTGCCATGCCTGACTATGAGCGAACCGCAAAGCAAAGGTAATTGACAAGTGACTCCTGCCTTCTGTAGCCCGAATGCTTGAACTCTTGATGCTTGAATCACGCAGGACCCTGCAAATGTCATGTATAGTGTGGACCATACAATCACGCTGTTATTGACTATCTGAATTTGAGCACACGTCTCGGGATTTGTCGGCTGAATCCAGATTGAACACGCACTCTGAACTAACAACGGCCCAAATCACGACGGTCCAACGAAAAAAACACCTTGGAAGAATGAATCATGGCACACACTGAATGCCCAGACTGTGGCACTCCTTTGCGAGGAATTAAACTAACGGACGCCACGGAACGAAACATGGGGCATGGCAGTCTACGTGTTGAGCAAAACTACTCATCAGAAGATGCAACACCCAGCTTTGCAGGGATGGCAGGACTTCACCCTGAAGGCAAAGTCTATGGGCGGTTGTGTCCAGATTGCGGACGCATTTTGTTGTATGCCGTTCCGATGAATCCATGATTCATGAATCAACAATCGCGACAATCGGCAGTGACATAGCTGAGAAAAGCTGAACGAGATCAGCGTGAAACCCTGACCGCGTGTCAAATCACGGATTCATGACGCGACCTGTCCCTACACTGCTTCCCAGATTTGTTGGAGCGTGCAACAGAGCAGATCTGAGCATTAAAATCCGTCATTCTCAGAGAGCATGGACTGGCTTGTGGGCGGTAGATTCTTGGATTCCCTCAAATACTGCAAAAGTTCGTCCTCTATCGGGTGATCGTTTCTTGATGATGGCTGCTGCCAAGCAAGCCAGCAGTCATTTTTTCTGCAGCAACCATCACCATATCTGCATGCATTTCGATGGGTTGACGAAAGTCAGACGCAAACTCTCCGCCTGCCCCGAACGAGTTCGACAGAACGAATTCCGGAAGATGGAGTTTCTCAATCGCTGCTTGATTGGTTCACAAGAACGGCTTGATCAAAGTGACTGAGGGAGTTCTCCGTGCAATGTTTGATGATTAACACGTACCGCGGGTCTCAAGCGTG
>Ga0315315_10004125_pt1 | contig 13399 bp, 10 predicted proteins | sample M140m3416metaG_FD_203699 | JGI IMG/M metagenome (GOLD analysis project Ga0315315, IMG submission 203699) | Ammonia-oxidizing marine archaeal communities from Monterey Bay, California, United States - M1 40m 3416 | ecosystem: Environmental > Aquatic > Marine > Intertidal zone | place: USA...
ATTCCGTGATCAAAACCAACGGGGATTGGAAAACATTCCCGTTACAGGCACTCCATAAAGTGTGGGGTGATGGGGGTACTGCCAAATACAATCACGGTGTAAATTGTCGAAATGTAACTATCTCACAGGAGAAAGAAAGTGTTAATTTTACGATTCCCGAGAAAACAACACAACCCGTAATCCAAAATGTGGTTGCGATGGAAACGCATGGTGATTTATATACAGGTAATGTCCCCGGGTTAACTTCTAAAAAATCACACGATGTTAATTGTCCAGTTGTTAAAGAAGATATACAATTAAAGCGTAGAGTGGGTGGGGTTGCGTGTACTAGGGACCAGTTTGGAGGAGGAGTATACAATGTACTGTGCTATGTCCCTAAAACATCAGATACGCGGACAATTACAGATAAAAACGGGAAATCATATAATATGAATGGTCGTGGTTATACATTCGCCGCATGGACATTTCATTACGAAGAAATATATTACGGGAAACAGGGGAGTATTAACACCCCATTAAATAGTCAAGCCCGCGGGGACTTATCCGGCGCCAAAGGCGCACCCACTGGTTTCCCTTGCTATAATGTATGTGATGGGGGAACATCAAACAACGATAAATGTACTACAAAATGTAGTGGTAGCGAGAAAGACCTCTATTCCACAATTAATCATGAAATAGATATAGAAATACCTTGTAATTCACCCCAATTTGATTGGGGTACCGAAATGACATGGGATACTATGAACTGTAATACATGGGTCAATGATATTGATAATTACGATGAGGACACGGGTGCTTACTACACCCAGGTAGCCGCGAAAAATAAGAAAGTGGATTTTATATCGACTGAACCCGAATCGAGTACTAAAAAAGATTACCATTGGTATACTATCGATTGGTTTGTTAACAATGATAAGCCTACGCAAAATTATGTAAAATTTTATTTTGACGATCCATTTGATCCACATGGAAACACAAAAGATCCAAATGGAAATCCGCTACCAAAAGTACCTAGTGGTAAGAATATTACGGATGGGCTTTCGTATGGTTTAGTACATAGTACTCAGAGATTTGTTCCTACACGCGCGGGACGTTTTAATGTTGGACCATGGATGTCCTGGTGGGGATACAACGCCACTGGTGGTGGGACTCCAATGTTTAAGACCGCGATAGTTAGAATGGCTCAGTTAAGTATTAGCCCATATAAAAATTCTGGTTTTAGTTTTCCACAGAATTATGATCAGATTACTCCTACGGAGACAACTGAATGTGATTTTCACGATTTATATTCAATTGGTCCAGGACCATCACCGGGACCAACACCACATCCAACACCGCATTCAACGCCGCATTCAACGCCGCATTCAACGCCGCATTCAACGCCGCATTCAACGCCGCATTCAACACCGCATTCAACACCGCATTCAACACCGCATTCAACACCGCATTCAACGCCGCATTCAACGCCGCATTCAACACCGCATTCAACACCGCATTCAACACCGCATTCAACACCGCATTCAACACCGCATTCAACACCAGGACCATCACCAGGACCAGGACAACAACAAAATTTACTATGGTTATGGATATTATTAGTAGTATTAGCAGTTCTTGGTATGGGAATATTTATATTTGTGTATTCCAAAAAGAGAAAGAAGAAAAGGTGAGGAAAGTTTAACTGAAGAAGGATTATTAAAACAATAAATGAATTATTTAAAGACATCTTTAGATAATTGACAATGAAGCAGAACCCGACATTAACCAGAGTCATTAAAAGAATAGCTAGCAAAAAAGGCGTGTCCTTTGAAAAAATCCGACAAGCCATGCAAAAATCTCAAATCCACGCAGAGTTTGCACCACCAGAAATGGTTGCAGATGGATTATATATGATACAATCTACAAATATACGTAAATTTTCTTATGTAGCAGCGTTTGATATGGACCACACACTTAGTTACTCAGAGAGACACTTGTATCCGTGTTTACCAGAAGACGTCAAAATCCTTCCAAACAGGCGAGAAAAACTAAAAGAATTATTGAATATGGGATACAGATTAGTCCTGTTTACTAATCAATACGCGAGAAGTGAATCGCAAGTCACAAAAAAATTAGCACGTGTCCAAACATTCTTAACCTCTTTGAATTTACCGATGACAGCATTTGTCGCCACCAGTAAAAATGAGTATCGAAAACCCGAAATAGGAGCTTGGAACTATTTTAAAAGCAATAACAATGTAACACGAGCATTCTTTTGCGGCGACGCTTTGGGTAGACATGGTGATTGGAATAACTCAGACGCAGAATTTGCTAAAAACGCGGGAATAGAAATACAAGAACCCGAAAAGTTATTCCCACCAGTTGAGATACAAATATCCACACACAAACCGCAGATGGTTGTATTCATCGGAATGCCTGGTTGTGGAAAAAGCACATTTTATCGCAACTATTTCGCCGATTTCATACATGTGAGTCGAGACGTTCTTGGTACCAAGTATAAGGTCATGAAAAAACTAAAACACTGTTGCGAAAACAACTTGAATGTAGTGGTAGACAACACCAATCCAAGTCAAAAGGGTAGAGAGGAATTTTATAATTTGGCCAAGGGTTATGAAATATCAGTCATTTATTTTGTTAATAACGGTCGTGGTCATAACTCCACACGGGATACTCCCGTAAAAGATATAGCATATCACATGTATTTTAAACGGTTAGAGCCACCCGATGCAGAAAACACACCTGGGAAAATCTGGCGTGTCGATGGTATGACAGCCTCTCTGAATAAATGAATACAGAGTTTGAAAAAAGGGTTAATAAAATATTTACAATCATAAAAAATGAATAATTTTAGATCGATTCCAAATAATTCTTATATCACCGGTAATCAAATTCAGATAGATGCAGTTACCACCAGTTTAACTGTTGCGTGTGACCCACATTTATTGGTACCCGAACTATCCAATGGAAAACCGAATCCCGTCTTTGATAAGAAGAAGGATGGGAAGTCTGCTATTGCTGTAGACGTTTGTTGTTTAGAAACACCGTGTAGTGGTCAGTCCGGTGGAGGTGGTGGCGGTGCCGGAGTGCAAAGTGTCACTTCTGGAAATACGGATACCATAACGATAGGTGGTTCGGCTAGCAATCCTACTGTAGCAGCAAATACAGATATCGTTACCAACACGAGTAATCATTTAGCTACCGGTGCTCAAATTGCTAATTATGTTAATTCGATTCTTGCGGGTGGTCCGTTAATCTATCAAGGATCATATGACGCAGCCACTAACTCCCCGGACTTAACAGGTCCAGGGGTAGACATAACCACGGGTTGGACCTACACTGTTACAGTGGCTGGTAATTTCTATACTGAAACAGTTGAACCAGGCGATTTACTCATCGCACAGGAGGATATAACAGCTGGGGGTGGAGCTTTAACTAAATGGACAACTGTACAAAATAATGTAGGAGTGGCAACATCCACAACTCTTGGAATTGCATCCGTTCCCGGGGGTGGTGGATTATCAGTAACAGCGGGTGCTATCAGTTTGCCTAATTCTTTAACAACACCAGCTGGTAATTATACTAGTCCCGATATCGTTGTTGATGCTAAAGGGCGAGTGACAGCGGCAACTTCTGTGAATGTAATAAAAAATTTTAGTTTAGCTGGCAATGGTGGAATCCCGCAAACTATTACTGATGGTAATACTGTAAGTATTTTAGGCGGTACCGGTTTAACTTCGGCGGCGAGTAATACCGATACAGTGACCTTGAATCTTGATAATACAACTGTCACGGCTGGAAATTATTATAATACCGATTTAAGAGTGGATGCTCAGGGTAGATTAACAACTGCTTCTAATGGCGGATTAAAAGGTTATGAATTATGGTACCCAGAAGGTGACCTAGGCCCTAGTGCTGGTGCTGTTATCACCAATTGGGTTCGTCTAGGTAAACCCCAGGGTTGCAGTGCTAATGTGCTATTTGGTACTACTGGTATAACAATGAAGGCTGGTATATTTACATTCCCACCATCCCCGGTGGCGGGACTTTCACAAGTTTGGAAAGTTACACTTAAATGCTATTACAGAACAGATGTTACAGGTAGTGTAATAGGACCGCGAACCATAAATATACAAAGTGATTCAGGTGGTGGTTTTGCGATTAATCAGCTTATGACCTTTGAGCACACCATCGGCCCCGGTGCTATAGGCACGGCCATTTACGGAACTGTAACATCATCTGTTATACTTAAAATTGGAGACACGTGTGCGGTTCGATCTTCATATGCGATGCCTGGGGGTGTTGATCTTATATTCGGCGTCGATTCGTACCGTACTAATATCCAATTCGAACTACTGTATTTGGAATAATTAGGTTGTAGTATAGATTTTATCACACGTTGTGATAAAATTAAATCTTTGTAATCATAAAAATGAACACAATACCAACTAGTTCTATTATTAGCGGTAATCAAATCCAAACGGATTCTATCACCACCAATTTAACCGTTGCGTGCGACCCACATTTATTGGTACCTACGTTATCAAACGGAGTACCAAATCCTGTCTTTGATAAGAAAAAGGATGGGAAGTCTGCTATTGCTGTAGACATTTGCTGTTTAGAAACACCGTGTGACGGTCAATCCGGTGGTGGAGGTGGCGGAGGAGCTGTGAACAGTGTTACTTCTGCGAATTTAGACACCATAACAATAGCCGGAACACCCAGTGATCCTACCGTTGCTGCTAACACTGCATCAGTTGTTGTGGGTGGTCCAAATCTAGCTACTGGAGATCAAATTGCTGCTTATGTTAGCAGTGTGGTAACGAGTCCTTATCAATTTGTTGGTGCTTATAATCCAACCACTAACACACCAAATCTTACCGTATCAGCTTACACTAATATTACTACAGGAGATGCGTGGGTAGTTACACAATCAGTGACAGCTGCAGCATCCCTATTTTTCGGTCAGGCTTTGAGCGTATTGGATTTAATCATAGCAAATACAAATATAGCACTTGGTGCTGCGACTCTATTGTCCGACTTCACTATTATCGAACGTAACATCGATCTAGCTACAGATACAATTCCAGGATTAGCTTCTTTTCCCACAACCGGGGGTCTAGTCGTTGATGGTGCTGGTGCTGTTAGCTTAGACATCCAGGGAGGAGTAGCAGCTGGTCAATTTACTAATCCCACCGTTACTGTTGATGATAAAGGTATCATCGTTGCTATTCAAACGGGTACCGCGGTCTCCAGTATTGTTGGGGATCCTAATACAATATTAATAGGAGGCACTGCTACTATTCCAAGTATTTCTGCGATTACCGCAGCAGTCACGCAAAATAGTCAAAATCTAGTCACGGGAGATGATGTTTATGATTACGTTAATACTATTTCTACCGGCGTCCTTTCCGTCGCTACCGGCGACGCAGACACTATAACAATAGGCGGAACACCTACAGCTCCTACTGTAGCTGCTAATACCGCGGCACCTACAGCTGCTGGTACGAATCTAGCCACCGGTGGTGAGATAGTAACATATGTCAATACTGCTATTGGCAGTAGTGTACCCACACCCGCCCCTCCCTCAATAGCAATTAACGGGCCTATGGTGGCCGGCAGCGCACCCACATTTATGAGAAGTGACGCCGTACCGGCCCTGGAAATAACAGGTGTAACAGCTGGCCCATACACCAACGCAGACATCACAGTAGATACCTTCGGACGTATCACGGCTGCCGCCAACGGTAGTGGTGGTGGCACTCCTGTGAATTTTAGTTTCGGCTTTGCCGCGAACGGGAACGTAGGCCAAAATAACATCCCGTCATCGGGTGGGGCAGAGTATGTAATGTTTCCGGGTATGCTTGCGTTCCCGCCAAATGTCGGGAACCCCGGGTCGACCGTTCGCCTCGTTGACATGACCTACCCTGTTAGTCAATCGAACTCTGGCATGGGGGCGTGTGGCAGCCTTGCTGTTTGTTATGAGTCAGTAACAATAACTCGGGTAGTTGTTCAACTCACTGCTGGAGCCCCGGCGGGCCAGACAGCGTTTTTGACGCCCACTGGTCAATGGGGTGGTCGAACCTTCGACGTAAAAATTTTTGCAATGAATGATTACAACACTGTTAATGCTCAGCCGGGCGGTCTGGGGTATATATTATGGGACGGAACTACTGGCACCGCTGCCCCATCTAGTACCGTGTCGTTCACCGTAGGCAATTCTGGCACAATTTGTCAACCATTACCCACATCGGTGGAAGTGGGTTGCCAAACCAATTGGACTACCGACCCAGCATATACTGGTCCTAGAAATTTAGGAGTAGTAATTGGAAATTTTGGTTATCCTGGGCAACCTGTAGGAACTAATTTGACGACCAATTGGAGTATCAGTGTAACTCTTAAAGGAGTTGTAAACATACCCTAATTCATTTATTCATTTTATCACAAAATTGTGATAAAATCGATCAACACGTGTAAAAGAAGTTAAATAAAATATTTGCAATCATAAAAATGTCATTTTCACTAAGTAATATTTCAGGAAGTCAAATCCAAAAAGATAGCTTCATAAATAATCTGACAGTTGCATGTGATCCCGGGCTTTTGGCCCCTAAAAATCTTAACGGGTTACCTAATCCATTGAACTTGGAAAAAAGAGACGGTAAATCGGCTATTGCTGTAGATATTTGCTGTCTAGATCTCGCGTGCCTCAACGTCACCGAAAAATTAACAGTTAACGATGCAACATTTAACACACTTTTTGCTTCTTTTTTGACGGCTGATAATGCCAACATCGATACCCTAGAAGGTCGAGTGGTAAATCTGAAAGCTTCTAATGCGGTTGGTGCTCCCGGTGGAGCCGCAAAACTCACAATCGGGGATACCGCGGCCGGAGACGCCATGGGAGGCGATACAGCTATCGAAATCGTAGGGACCAATCAAAATATAGATGCTATTAATTTAGCCACGGGTGGAAACATTACTATGGAACAACAAGGTCCTGGAAGTCTTGATCCCTTGGCGACGCTCGCCAGCGGGGGCGCGACCGATGGTAGTGTACCTAATCTAGCTCTGTATATCGCAGGGGGTGCTAATATAGGTACAAATAATGTGGTGAATGCAATATATGCACTCGCCCCAACCGTGGGTGCTAATCCTTCCTCTGGGGGTCGAGTTTGGGTATCAACGAGTGCTACTGGAGAAATTGTAAACATGACCGCCGAGAGTGCTGGAATTGGATATCTAGTAGGGCAGCAATACGAAATAGCATCAGGGACGGTACCGATCAATGTTGGTAGCGGGACCGCCGCACCTACAATAGGAGCAACCGCCGTCACATTTTTACTCCCAGGAGCTTCGACTAATGGTCCAGGGGGAGGTGTTCTCACGGTTTATCAAGTAAATGCACAATTCATATCAGGAACTGTTCAAGGTCAAGTTCCTTCATTCGCACCAACCTTAGCTCAAATAAATTCTGCTACATCAACTACAACATTTCCACCCGGTGGTAATCCCTTGTATGTAAATTATTTAGAAATTTCAAGCGGAAACCCTGGTACTCCGGGCGCAATAGTGGCACAAGGTAATACCACAGGCACTCCCGACGCCGGTGGTAACATCATTAATATCTTAAATCCTGTTTTTATCGAATCTCAGACAAATCAGGGTTTACTTGTTGCTGGTGGTATTCAAGCGGGCTCAGCCCCCGCATTCGGTGGTGCATATGGTTTCCAGGTATCCAATCAAGGTGCTATAAGTGCCCCAAGCGCGACTATTACTGGCGTCGTACAGACAGAGACTTTGAATGTAAATGGGAATACCACATTGGGGGATGGTGTTGGTGTAGATACTTTGACGGTTAACGCTGTTTCAACATTTAATGATGAAGTTACAATAGATAATCAGTTGGCTGTAACTAGTTTGTCCGAGTTGTCCAACGTGGAGATAACTGGATCCTTGCAACAAAGTGGGGGTATTGTGACTCTCTTTGGACCTAATGTTACCGTCAATACTAGTTTGACGGTAAATGGTGGTCTCCTAACAGCTAATGCTGGCTTGACGGTAAATGGTGGTCTCCTCCAGGCTAATAATGGTTTGACAGTAGTTGGTACGTCTACATTGGCCACTACTAACATCGCTACTTTGACAGTAGCTGGTACATCAGCTTTAATTGGCCAGGTTACTGTTACCAATAATCTCGTTCTTTTACCCACTAGTACATTGGAGATACAAAATAACAACTTTAACGCTTTCGGAGTAGCTGGTAACGCAGTTCAAGTTTCTGGTGGTGTTGGAATTGGTGCGACTCTATGGGTGACTCAGGGAATTAGATCCAATGGTAATATTAACACTACGGGAAATATTACCGCCTCGCTTAACATCAAAGGCTCCTTTGTTGAAAGTACGGGGAATTTACAAGTAGGTGGTATTAGTACATTAACCGGCGATGTTATTGTTAATTCCCTTACCAATTCATCATCACCAGCTACTGGTGCTTTAACAGTAGATGGTGGTGTAGGAATTGGTGGGAATTTATTTACTAATGCTGCCGTAAACATTGGTGCTGGGTTGATTGTAGCAGATAATATTACATCATCTGGTTTAACATCAAGTGGTATCGTAGGAATTACGGATACCACTGGTTCAACATCAACAGCAACTGGTGCTTTAACAGTAGCTGGTGGTGTGGGAATTGCTGAGAATTTATGGCTGGGAGGTGATCTAGACGTCGGTGGTGCAGTAAGTTTTGCAAACTTGACTCTCACAGGTAATCTAGTTGTACAAGGAACGACAAATTTACAACAACAAATGAATGGAACCGTTGGTATTTTTTCAGGTGCCCTTACTTCGGCACAGTTAACTGTTGCTCCTAGTGTTCCAGGTACATTTGTGGTTGGTAATACCGGTGTTGTAGTCATCAATAATACTAATAATAGTAACCAAACCGCTCTTTCTGGAGCATTGGCGTGCCAGGGTGGTGCATCCATTTCTCAAGATTTATTCGTGGGAGGTAGTATTACTAATGTGGTTGGTCAAAATGTAACAATTCAGAACGACTTGGAACTAATCCAGGGTGGAATTGAGAGCGGACAGCCGGTAATAATCCAGGGGAATGCAGGAACAGGTATTGCCACTACCTTGACTATAGGAACGTTAGGTGGTGTTCCTACAACTGGAATATTCTCAAACGCACCTGTGGTTATTGGATCGTCGAGTGCTGGTAATGGTTTGACTGTGGGCTCTGGCGGGACTCCCCAGGATACTTTAATGAATGGTAATTTAGAGGTGACTGGTGGTATTGGAATCGGAAATGCTCCCGGCGCAGCAGGAACTCTCTCAGTACAGAATCTTTCTACTTTTACTGGTGGAATAGCAACAAATAGTTTAGGTGTTATTGGTGGACCTGGAACAGCAGTATCTATCACCGGTAATGTTGACATCTTATCATCGGGCGAGCTCACAGTTGATTCTATAACTTCTAATGCTGGACAGAATCTGGCTATTTCACCGGTCGCGGGCCAGGATCTGAATATTTCAGCATCGGGTGGTGGTCAAGTGAATATTGCTACGGGTGGTGAAGTATCTCTTGGTGGTAAGGTAAAAGTTGCTTTGACACCATACGATAGTGACACCGCAGCCGGCGTCGCCGGCGTCGTCACCGGTGAGTTATATCAAACAAGCGGCGCTGGTGCTGCCCTTCCATTTAATTTCCCAGGGATTGTAATGGTTAAACAATAATTAAATTCATTCACTTTTTTTTTGATATATTTCATATCAAAAAATATCTTATTCTTCGTATCCCCCCGATGTTATCTAAGTGAATTCGGCGCTGATTAGTGTCATGTCATCTGCCAGATACACACGTGAACCTTTGATAGCCACTCTGTGGGGCTGTCCCCGGTCGTCCGTCTCGTATTTCTTCCCGTTCCACAACATCGTCCAGCCTTGATACCAACGGTCAGCGTAGATTTTACCGATCGTTGGGGCGTCCCATTCGTGTCTCACGGCGTTTTCCACGAAAGTTTTGTGATTGACTATCATGTCGGAAATCCCGTCACTCATTACGACAACTCTGGCGATATTATGGACAGGTACGATGTCAGGTTTGTGCGACATGGCTCCTCGCCACTTTACATGACCCATGCTCCTGGGAATGTTCAATGAAAGCCCCCTGGTCTTGTGTCTGAAGGTACAGGCGGGCACAGATTCAACCAGATTTGTATCATGAACTTTGATAGTGGTGATGGGTTTTTTGCGACCAAATCCACGATTAAGTTCCGTGAGTACTTCCACGTCACTGTGATGATCGAGTGCTTCTTGGACACACGTGGGATCCAAATTGGAATGCACCCGACCATGAGTAATAGTTCCTAATTCGTCCACCGCAAAGATGGGACTGTCACCAACTGTTACAAGATAACTATACGTTTTATCGTTGAAAATAAAGTTGATATTCATGGAAAGAGTAGACCCGGGATCTCGCCGCAGAATGTTCAAACACGAGATATGTTCGCATACTTGCACTTGAAGAGAATCCACGTAATTCTTGATAAATTGCTGACGATCAAGCTCTCCTTGGAAAGTGGTGTCAGAAAGCTTTGTGAATAATGCTTGTCGTAGAGATTCCAGATCGTCGATGACGAGGATATCCCTATACAGCTCTGTTGGTTCAGGAGAGCTGAGACGGAATGCGAGAATATCACGCGAATACCTCCGGAGAAATTCTGAAGCTTCACTACCCCCGTGGCCGTCAAAGACACCTATCATCTCTACACTGAAATTGTCAGTGACCGGGATTTTATTATCGCCAACACAAATTGTATGACGGTCTTCGCCATTGCAATCTGGCGAGTCAAATACAGTGATTTCTTTACATTCTTTTTTAGTAATTGATGCTACTAATGCTGCCATTCTAATTTTACTTGCTGGTTTACATGTAAAATCAATTTCATCGTTAATCAATCCGTTTTACCGATATGTACTGTTACACTGCGTTCATACGCTTCGAATTTTTTATGAATATAATCTGTTTTTGCAAAATGGATAGGATCAAAAATCATCAAATCGGGATTATTTTCCCAATAAACTAGTACTGTGACATCTTTATCTTGTGATTTGTTAAGAGCGGCTATCGCCACGTCTCTGATTTGGTCTTCAGTGGGTGGGTACGACATTTATATCATGATTTCATTCATTTAAAACATTCATCGCGATTATATAAATGTCAAAACAACAATTCAACATAGAGAATAATGCAAGATGTATTTTAGGACGGGGTTGTGACCCTGTTAGAGCAGCATTTGCAAAAAATAAATTCGAGACCGAGTTCAATAATTTAGGAGTTAATTTAAAATTCTTTGCCGCAACATCCGATAAGGAACTCATGGATCTTCTTAATTCAAATATATCATTTGAACTTTTTTTTATGGCACCCGGGGCTTGTGGTATTAAAAAACGAGAACCCACCCGTAAATTACCAGGAGGAGAGATGACATTCGACGAAACTATTAGCTTAGTAAAGTATTACCTACCAAATATAACTGTAAAATATATTGAAGATGTCGGTGAATTTATGAATATTGTTTCTGAAGAATTGAAGTTAGGCGTGATCAATAAAAATATTGAAAAAACTAGTGAAGATTGGCCCTTCGTCGATTAGGATTAGAATTTAACAAATCTTTGTTAAATTAAAAATGTTACTTTGAGGCTGCTGTTAATCATACTCTCAAATTAGATATTGACTACGAATTCATATGACGCTCACCGCTTAAAGTTTAAAACATGCGAGAGAGCCGACAATTCAAAAGTCTAAAATATCTACCCACACTCAACGACATAGACGTCAAAGCCGTCAGAACTAAAGTTCAGAACGCCATTTCTGAGACGTGAATATTGGTTATCACGATTCTCGCCGTCCATAGGAGAGAACATGTAATTCTTATAGGTCTTCGGATCTACACAAAAATAGCACCAAATATTCCAATTTTCATAATATTCTGCTTTGGTACCGTACTTATACAATTTCATGATATGTTCATGTGTCATAGCGGAGCGACCGCGGGCCTCGAGCTTTGTAATCACCCCCTGGGCATCACCGAACATACTTTCATATCTCCCAGCGCATTCGCGCTTCATCTGATCGTAATCATTGGTCATATCACCGCTAAGCGTGATAACTTTTCCTTGTTTTTCTGAGTTAGTTGACATTTGTTATTCTGAAATAACAAATCATAATTCATTTTTCATCTCTCGAAATTAACCCTCAGAGCTAGTTTTACCGATCTCATTCTTGAAGTGTATAAAATTTTCTGTAATTTTAGAATCCAGTGCGTCAATGTGTTCGGGATCAGCATTAATAGCTCTCATACTCCTCTGCAGAAATTCTAGCACCATAACTTCGTAATAGTAACCAAGTATTGGGTTAGTATCTTGAATTGATACTTTATCGTTAATCATAATAGTCATACACTCAGCAAGTTTAGGTTTTGGGGATTTTTGACTAAATTTATAAGCATACTGGACTGTGATCTGTAGGATTTTTTTAAGTAGCTGAAGTTCATCGGGGAGTTCAAGTTGCACTAGAAAACTACTAGATTCCCGAACAAACTCGTTAATCCTCGAAACTACATCACCAGAGCCCGAAAGGTGCTTAAGATCGTAAGAGACGATATTGTCGGGGGTAATAATTTCCCCGCAATTATTATTCATTTCCGTGAGATTACTTTCATTATCGGTCATTTTGTTTATTCTGAAATAGCAAAATGAAAATCAATTTCCATTGATCTGTACTAATTCTACGTTAGCGTTTTTCAAAATTGTAGCAACGAGTTCGTCTGGATAGTCTCTATGATATATTATCTTTTTAATACCCGCTGCTGCTAATATCTTAGCACAGTTAATACATGGTCTGTGAGTAATATAAGCCGTTGCGCCGGCAACACTAGTTCCATTGTTCGCAGCATTTGCGATTGCATTTTGCTCCGCGTGGACTGTGGCTTGCTCGTGTCCATGTCTGACTACTGAAACGTGTGGAGCTTTAGCTAAAAACCCATTATAACCAGCTGAGACCAGACGTTGGTCTTCATTAATGATTACACAACCGACGTGTAATCGAGAACAACTACTTCGACTTCCCACTAATATTGCACAAGCCATATGATACTTTTCCCAATTCAATCTCTCTCCTAAATTCACCAACATGGCGTCCGCGAATTGATCTAAACTAAAAGCTGATGTCATTTGTTTTATTAGTACTTGCTTTTAATTTAGTCTTACCTCGCTGGACTGCGTAATAAATGATTATTCCTATAATTATTAAACCTAAGACGCCTCCCCCAATAGCTAAGATTAAAGTTGAAGGATCTGATGGAGCTGAAGGTAACGGGGTTGGTCCTGGTGCTGGTCC
>Ga0315315_10004126_pt1 | contig 13396 bp, 20 predicted proteins | sample M140m3416metaG_FD_203699 | JGI IMG/M metagenome (GOLD analysis project Ga0315315, IMG submission 203699) | Ammonia-oxidizing marine archaeal communities from Monterey Bay, California, United States - M1 40m 3416 | ecosystem: Environmental > Aquatic > Marine > Intertidal zone | place: USA...
TAAATTATTTTACAGCAAAAGCAGATATTGGAGATGCAACAGATATAATCCTTTTATTGCTTTCGTTGTCTGCTAATTTACTATAAAACTCTTTCATGAAATATTCTTTTTTATCTATTTCGCCATTTCTTTCTGATACCATTGCTTTGCAATAATCTACTACTGCTAAACTAAGCATCTTATTTAAATTTATGTGAGAAGAAGAACTAGGACTTGCATCTTCTTTAGGTATTTGATTAATTGTAATTCTTTCTCCTGCTGATTCAGTAGTTAATCCACTTGATGTTTTTAATATTACATTACCAGTTCCTTGAAAAAGTGCTATTGTATAATCTCCATCATTACTTGAAGAACCCTTTACTCTAATTTTATCACCTACTGCAAATCTGCTAGCAGTATCCCAAAAATTTAAAGTAGTAGTTACTATATCGCTACCAGTAAAACTTATATTAGTTCCACTTGCATAAGCAGTTGTTGTTTCTAATGCTTCAGATATAAAAGGTTCGTTTACTCTAGTATATTCTAACCTTAATCCATTTGCAATATCTTCATCTGGATAAACAAGTTCATTATCGTAAGATTGCAATACTCCACTTTGAGTAATTCTATCTGAATTTCTACTTCCTAATAGTTTATAAAGAAGCAATTCTCTTCCTCTTAAGTAATAAAAATAATCTTTATCTACATAACTACTCATGGTGAGGTATCCTCTACTATGTAATGAGGTTGATTAGACAACCTTTTAATTTTTTTGTATTTACTATCACTTGTATCTAATACACTTACACTTTCTATAGCAATTAAATCTCTAGGTAAAATATAAACATTGTCATCAGAGTCATGAGCGTCTATTATGTCTTGTTTGTTTACGTCTAATTTTTCTTTTGTATTACTTTGTATTAAATGTATTGCATCTTTAATATATGCGATAGCAAGGGTTTCCTCTCTCATCCCTGTTCGTTCCATCAATTCTAATACTGTCACTATCTTGCTCCTTGCATTGCCATAGCCGTAGCTAATGTTTTAGGATTGTTTTCTATATAAGATTTTATTTCAGCTAATGCTAAATTATAATGTTGTTGTGACATTTGACCAAAGTGTGTACGTTCTCCTAATTGAGCCTGTATCGTTTGAATCCTCGCCATTAACATTTCACTATCTTCTTCTGTTCTTATCCAATGTTCTGTTCCCATATTGGCATCACTATTACTAAAATCTCCTTGCCTAGCATCTGCCATCATTAACTTTGCAAATTCTTTAAAACAAGCGTAGTTAATTACTATATTTCTTAAATCTGAATCATCATCTATTTTTGTATGGTCTATATATAATGCTTTTGCTGTTTCAGAATCAGTAGGAGTAGGTTTAACAATTATTACAGAACCTTTATTTGAAACTGCATTATCAAAATAATATTTAGGAAAAGTAGATGTAGGTAATTTTAAACTACCAGAACTTGCCTCTATAAATGCAGAGTCCTCTCTTGATACTTCTTGCGCACTAAATCCATTTCTAGATACACTTAATATAGAATCAGTAGCAATTGGTACTACAATGTTTCCACTTGCATTTCCACCATCTGTACTTGGGTTTGTAAAAGAAGAAGCCCATTTTAATAAATTTTTAGGAACATTAGCTACTACGAATTTTTGTGCAGATACAATGAAATCTGCATCAACAGTTTCTCCTGTTATATCTGATATTTCATTTGCTATTACTGTTGTTGCCATATTTTACCTTTATATATAGGGGACCGAAGTCCCCCATATATTGTTTACTTATTAACTAAATGGTGTAGCTAAAGTACCAGAACCTAATATCTGACCCTCGACTGTCCAATACCCACTATCATTAACAGTGAGTTTTGCCCAACTGCCAATTAAACCACCAGTTGTGCTTCCATTCATTGAAAGAGTAAGGTCATTGGATTCATCAGCTGCAAATTCAACTTGATTAGCGACTGCGTCAGTTGCTTTAGTAAGATACACACTACCTTCAAGTAAATCGCCAGATGCTGCCGTTACAGCAACAAGGTCAGAAGATGTAACAGTAACTGCTACTTCTATTCTAACCCATAATCCAGCATCTGCACTAGATACAGCAGGAAGAGTTATATCCATTCCATTAGCGTGATGACTTGCGTATGTTCTACATAATTCATCCTTACTAGGAGAATATTGAGAATTATCACCAGCAACAATCACATCAAGAGGTCCTCTAAAAGCATTACTAGCTTTATTTAAAGAATCACCATCTTTGTTTTGACCATATAAAGGTATGTTTTTAGACATTACTTACCTCCTATTTCCAGACAGCATGGGCTTCGGGCATCCGAAATTCCATACCGGCTTCAGTTTGAATTAAGTCAACTCTACGGTCAACACCACTATTCTCAAGAGTTTGAACTCCAACGTATACTGCTGTATCACGATTCAATCCGTTACCTACCAATGGTCGGTAAGCTAAATGACTCATGTTTAAAGCAAGTATCTTAACTGGAGAACCATCTAGATGAACATTACGAACAAGATTCATAACACCATAAGGAGTATAAACTTGTGTAATATCTAATCCATAGACACCCTTACGACCTGCAATTTGGAAATCAGCTCTTCCAGCTCCGTCACTTACACCAGCAACTTTCTGAACATTAGCTGAAAAGTATCCACTTAGTTTGTGCATCCAATTGTAAGTATCAGTTGAACACATAAACAATGTAGCATTTGCATTATTGTAACGAGGGTCTAAGAATTGAGACATATCATCAAGAAAATCATCTTGAGACTTTGTACCAGTTCCTCCAATACCAGAACCATCAAAAATGTTACCATAATTAGTAGCAAAACTGATTGCGCCTTCTGTATATTGAACGCCATCTACATCTGCTTGAGAACCAAACAACAACGCTGTTTCGATGTCATACTTATGTTCAATTAACTTTGTTCTCCAAATTCTTGCAAATTCGTTAGGTTCATACTTAAGAACAGTTGCTCTTGTAGTATTATCCATTGCCATTGCAGTTTTGAAGATTTGAGTTAATCCGACAGCACTTGAGTATGGTTGGTCTTTCCAAGACTCTGGGTATCCAGAACCTTGAGCATGAGCAGAACCTACAACGTAAGAACGTCTAGATTCTAATGCAGTAGCTATGTTCTGGTCGTATACTTGTTCACCACCAGCATCAATGTCACCATCTCCATCACTTCCACCTGCTGTAAAGTTATCGCCTTGAAATGACATTAACTCATTACCTGCGCTATCAAACTTAACAATCTTACCAGAAAGTTTTACACATTCTTTACTATCTTTAGTAAGAGTATCAGTAATGCTATCAACTTTCATTAGATGATAACCTTTAAGTGTAACTCCACCTGCAGCTGTTGCTGAAACTGGAATTTTAACTACTTGACCGGGTAGGAAAAAAGTAGGTCTTGTTCCACTTGCACCAACATCAACTTTAGTAGCTGATTGACCATGAACACTAGTAATATTACCAGCAGATTTGTAGTCAGAAGCCATGTAAAGTTCAACTGATTGACCTGTTGCTGATACTGCACCAGATGTATTAGATTGTTTAATTTCTGCATTATCAAATACATCAGAACCATTATCAACTAGCCCCATGATATATGCATATCTTTTGTGATACGAATGTCTCTGTTCAGTAAATTTGAACTGAGGGTCATCCGTAGGTTTTTTTGCGACTTGTGATACAAATCTGAAAAAAGGGTCTTGAGCTATTGAAAGTTCAGAAATCCTATCCCCAAAATTATATCTTCGTCTGAGGTCTCCTGTGCCGGGTACACTAGTTCCACTGTGCCCAGCGTCGGGAGACGCTCCATATGTTTCCATTCCGAAAACATCAGCCATAATTGCCTCGCTTTTGAGTTACGGCTGACAGTATATTATTTTAAATACTGAAAGCCTTTTCTAGTTCACTACCAGAACCCAAAATTGTATCAAAGACTGTATCATCAGAGGATTTTTCAACTGCTACACTACCTTGCGTTGCAATAGTAGCGGGTTGTTGTTGAACTTCTCTCATTTTGTTGTGAATTTCTTGTCTCGCAGAATCAGCTATTTGTTCATCCCTATTCTTACGATTCATTAAATAGTATATATCTTCAAGTTCTAAAGACTTAGATTTTGCAAATTCAGTAAATTGACTCCATTGTTCATCAGACATATCCATCTTTTGTTTAAATTGAGTTTCTTTAGCCATTTTTGCATTTTCTTGCTTTTGACTTTGTAATACACCAGAAAGACGACGCTGTACAACTCCATCTATTGTCGCTCCCAATACTTTTGCAGAATCAGAATCGGGTTTTGAGAAAGCTTCATCTGTGTCAAAAACAAAATCTTCATCAAGATTAAGTTGTTGATTCAATGTTTCTGGGGCCTGGCCACCACCCTCGAAGTAATTCCTAACGTGAGAAATTAAATTAGGGTCTTCTCGCATAGCATCAAGTATAGGCATATAAGGTTCTATTTCTTTTAATTTAGAATTAAGCCTTTTTGCTTCTCTACTTGAATCACTATACCTTTTCTGTAAAGTATCCAAATTTCCATTTGGTACTTCGTTCTGAACTTCTACATTGGGGCTCGTCTGCGTGTTAACGCTTTGTTCCGAGGTTGGTTGTGAAGGTCCGTCTAATATGCCGCCATTGACTTGATTATCTAAAGATTCAAAAAAATCGCTAGATGACATTCCCATGACTGCATCTTGTACGCTTTCACTTTCGGGGGCCATAGTGGCGTTACCTACTTGTTCTGACATACTATCTCCTATTTTAAGGTTATTTTAATTTAGCAGTTTGAAAATCTAAAATGCAAGTATTAAGATTGTTCGTTTTTACCTACATCTTCTTTTGTTGATTTTACATCAGACTGCATTTGGTCTCTCATTTTTTGAAACTCAACTTTCAACATTCCTCTTAGAAGTTTTTGTTGTGCTTCAGTTTCAAGAACATCTTTTCGTATTTCGTTACTAGCATCTCCAACTTTCATTTTAATACCAGATTGTACTAATTGACGTTGAAGAGTCTCTATTGTTCCATCTTTTTCTTTTACTAATCCTTGTATAGATTCTAATTGACCTTGCATTTGAGATAACATTGATTTTCTTTCTACTATTTTATCTTTGTTTCTTATGTCTGTTTCAGCTAACATTGCTACATCGTCAATTAATCCTGCTTGATACCATCTAAAATATTCTTCAAGTAAAGCCCATCTATTTAATGGTAATGTTGCACCTGCTATTATTCTTACATCAAATCTAGCCGATGCATAATCTTTGTATTTACCTATTGCTTTACCATAATCGTTATATAGATTGACATTGATTCTTACTTCTTTTTCTTCTTGATTGTTTGCCTCAGGTTGGACAATCCTAAATACTTTTTCAATATTATAATGTTTTTGAGCCATCATTTTAAATATTCTACCTATATGTTCTAACGATGGTTCTACTATGCTATTCATCCATGCTTTTAATCTTCTTGTACCAAACTCATCATTTGCAAGTAATCCACGATAAGTTTCCGCTTGGTCTTGAGAAAATCCCATCATTGCAGATGGTACACCACTAATATATTCTGCATCTGTTTTACCTTGTTGCACTACTGTAAAAAATGCATTATTAATAGGTGCTGGTTGTATTGGTGTGGGAGGGGAAAATCCTGGCCTGTACTTTAACAATGCACCTGGCGCTGATGAATACTTTTCCCACTCATCTTCTGGTACAGAACCTTCTTCATACATCCATCTAAGATTAGAAGATAGGTTTGCATTATGTAACATTATTTGATGAGCTTTGTTTATTTCTTGTTGTTTACCTATTAATGGAGTAACAGCACTCATTGCAAAAGGAGTTCCTGTGTACATATAAGGAATAGGAACTATAGGATATTCACTAATTGGAATAGTTTGCTCAAATAAAAATGTATCATCTCCTACACTACAACATTTAACAATTCTATTTTCATAAAACTCTATAGAATCAACAATATTCTTTTTAAAATTCTTATCTTTTTCAAATTCAAGGTATTGAGATTCAGACATTACTTGTTCTTTAATTATAGTAGCGTCAGACCTAGCTTGAGATATTAACTCCATTTCTCTTTCTTGTATTCCTTGAGCAGCCATTTTTTGAGAATTTTCTATCATTAATTTAGCTCTTTCTGGAATAATCTCACCTTCTTGAGTTTGTTGCTCAATTTGCATTTGCTTTTCAATTAATTGCACTTCTATTTCTTGTTTAAATGATTCTAATTGTTCTTGAACTTGTTCTTTTAATAGTAATAATTCAGAATCACTAGGTTCAATTTTTATGTAAACATTGCGATATTTAAACTTTTTCTTTGAATATGTTTCATAGTATGGAATAATATCATCATCTTCTGCATCCATATTAATACCATATGTTAAATCTTCTGGTTGTATACTATCTGTAAACTCTGCATCTCTTTGAGAATAAGATACAACATCGCTACCTTTTGTTACTTTTTTAATTTTTGCTTGAAATTGTGGCAACATATTAATAAGTCTTGCTCTTGATATGTTCTTTCTTATTTGTATAAAGGCTGCATCTCTAAATAAAAAGTCTCTACTTGCTGGGTCTACAAATACATCATAAGGGTCTATTCTATTAAACCTTACTTCTCCCATTCCTCTATCAGCGTCTTTATCTATATCTACAAGAAAATATCCTACACCTTTTGTAAGAGAATCTAAAACAACTTGACTGTATAAAGATTTACCATTAGATAGATACCAACAATAATCTGCTACATCTGAATGTACTTGAGCAACATCTACGTCATCTCCAGTAGCTCCTACTGCTTTCCATTTAGGATTATTAGCAGTAACAAAGTATTTCATTATTTCTATAATAGGAGTTATTCTATTTATAGTAAATGTTGGCATACCAGATTCTTCCAACATAGTTTTTTCGTCTTTAGTTAGTTGTTCATTAAGATAAAAATCATATCCTTTCTGACTAACTGTTTGCCATCTTTGTCTATGAGAGTTGTTTGCTTTATCCCATATTTGTTTATTTATTTGAGCTTTTGATTTTTTAGTTGTTCTTGCCATTAATCTTTTATCTCCACATGAACTAGGTCATCAAATTTATTATCGTTTATATCTCCATCAGAATCCCAATCTCCACCCCAACGAATATTGACATTCATCGCCTTACCTAATCCTCTTAACATTCCACCCATATAGTGAAACATTTCTCTATCATTCCAATCTATCGGGTAAGGAGCGAGGTCAACAGCTTTTCCTGTTATGTGTTTGGAATACTTGGTTTTCGTTTTCCCTTGTGCTAATAATTCCTGTTGCCGCTCCTTACTCCGTAAACCTTCAATAATCGTTACATCCATAATCTTAATTAATTCATTAAGAACATTAACAAGTTTAGAATCAACACCCTTTAATCTTTCTCTACTTCTTTTGCCAAATTTGTACATTATTTCTTCTTTAATGACTTTGATTTTATAGTTTTTGAAGAAATGCAGAAACCTTTTCTGTAAACACTTCCCTTGCTTTCACAGGCTTTTTTTGCTTTTAAACTTGCTCCAACTTTCCTAGCTCCTTTAGCAGCTCCTTTAGCAATTTCAGCTGCAGTTAAAACAGTAGCAACTGGCCCAATTCTTTTTAAAGCTGTTTTTGCAACTTTTTTTACAATTCCAGATTTTGCTTTTGGAATAAGTCTTTCAGCTTTTGGAATCTGTTTTAAGTACATAAGTTCCTTGGGTACTCCTGACTTCATTTTTTTTATTTTTTTATATTTTGCCATTATTTTAATCCTTATGCAATTAACCAACTTTTTGCTTTTCTTTTTGGTTTAAACCAACTCTTTTTTTCCTTATCTTTTTTCATATTAGGAGGAAAAGCGTGTATTTGTGAGTAATAAAGGCTCTCAATTGTATCATCATGAGCCATTTTCGGGCCGAAAGTAAGAATTTCGTTGATTAAATCAAACATATTTTTCCTTAAATGCACTGTTCCTGTACTAAAACGTGCCGCAAGTCCAGAATAAATACGATTTCTTTTTTGTGTTCCGCCAGGTTTTTCTGGAATAACAGAAATATCAAACTTATTTAGTCTTCTTCGTTCATCATTCAATGCTTGAAATATACTTCTATTCATTGCTACATCTTCTACAGTAGATGACATACAATTGTATTTTTGATGCAATTCTAATATCATATCTACTACACCTTTTTTTCCAAGTATTTCTCCTGTGTCTGGATTTTTTGAACCTATTGTTGGAACACTTCTATGTCTTTCATATTCCAATACATACAATTCATTGTTACCATCTATTGCTATGACAGTAATAACAGAGAAGTCACTATGCTTAGTATCAATGTCTGTTGCTGGGTCGCAACCAATGAATGTATTAACAGGTATATCATTATCATCCTTAACAATATAATTAATTCCATCTTCATGTTTATAATAACCTTCCCAATATCTTATGTGTTCTCTTCTCCATATAGCATCTTCTTTTGATTGTACTTCCATCATATATTCTTGATAGAATTTTTGAGGTTGTCCAGAATCAGCGTAAAATCTTTTCTTTTCTTGTATTTTTGACAATGGGAACCATCCCTGCCACAATGGAGTTTCCTCATCTAGCAATGCTTTGTATGTTATAACTTTCCAAGCAAATTCTTTATTTTCTTTTTTTGCTTTAGCGTGTTTACCTATTAATTGATTTATAAATGAATCATAATGTACAGGAGTGCCATTAACACGCAACCTACCAGTATGAGGTTCAATAGCAGGATAAACAACAGCAGTAACAAGGTTAGCATTTTTATCTCTGGCTTCTTTCGTAATAGTATTGGCTTCATGCTCGAAGTCATCGAGTACGATAAGGTCATATCTTTTATGTAATTTCGCACCCCCTCTAATTCCTGCGACATTACTTTTACTAATGAGTTTACATCCATTTTTTAATTCTATATCCTCTTCTGTCCATTTTTTTCCTTTCATTGGGCCAAAATAGTATTTAATTGAATCATTGTTTTCTAAATGATATTTTATATAATCCATATTACCTACGCTAAGTTTCTGTGTAGCAGATACCCATGCATAGAATAAAAAGTTTTCTTTTGTTGAAAATACAAAATCTTTAATAATAGATGCTTTTGTAAGGACTGTCTTACCATGTCCTCTAGGAACAATAATTGCAGTTTGTTTTATATTTTTGTCATCTATTGCATCTGCAATTTCATAATGAAAAAATGGAGTTTCGGACCGCATAAAATCATCTGGAAGAAATAACTTACCAAACGATATAAGGTCTTTATATGCTAATTGAAGAGCTTCTTCAGCTTTCGTTATGTTCTGACTGTTTATATTTGCCATCTAAATATTCTTGAAATTTATCTTCTAATTTTTCCATTTCAATAAAATCATTTAATAATGTTTCAGTTATTCTAAGTCTTTCTGTAACAAATTGCAATTGACTATATATACTTTGTATAGAACGTTTTATATCGTGTTTTGTTATTGTATTTCTTTTTTTCATGTCGTCTCCATTTTTTCTGGTATTTCAATTATGTCTATTATTTTACGAATCCTTAGTATATCGTAATATGTTTTTGGTGACATATCGTAAAGTATATATTCTTTTTTAATTTTATTATTTAATTTTTTTAATAATACAATAGCTTCATCTAATTCCATTTTTTTTGGAACATTATCTAATGTGTTATTCCATTTTTCATTATTCATTTTTGTCTTAAAAATGTTAAGTATTTAGAAGCTACTTCTGGATTAAAAATTGTAGTAATTAATCTATTATCATCATCATCGTATCTAGGGTCAATAATAGTTACAGGGCAATTAAATATATTTTTATCATCTAGTCCTAGTTTGTCTGCATAACTATCCATTATTTTAAATGAAGCAACTTGTAAAGCGTGTGATATTAAACCAGAAGCTGCATCTTTTAAAACTTGATACCCACTTACATGAGTATGCCCACAAGTTAGTATGTGGTCTTTCCAACCCATTTGAGCTGCCTTAGCAACACCATGAGCTGTATTCCACATTGAATTACCTTTGAATGTATGTCTTGCATTTACAGTAATTTCTTTACCATTAGGAAATATTAAATTCATTCTTGCACCAAATCTTTCGTACAATCCTTTATGGTCTCTCATTATAAATTCTAATGGGTCTCCATCTCCACTCCAAACATCATGATTACCAGCAACTAAGTACAACCAATTAAGTTTATTAACAAAGTATTCTGTAAGTCTCCATGATTCTTTTGCACTAGTAGATTGTTGCCCATACAAAGCTTGCAATCTTCCTATCCAATTGTTTTGTATATCTCCTAAATTACCAGCAAACATTCCTTCTGTATTATTAATTAAATCTATATACATTAATATTTGAGATAAATCTGTACCATCGTCATCAACGTGAGGGTCTCCAAAATGTGCAATACCTATTGGACCGTCAACATTTATATTAATATCTATTAATTTTCTACTTTCTTTTGATTTCTTTTTTTGTCTATATGCCTTTGTTCTGAATTTTATAATTTCTTCTATTGGCATTAACTCTGGGTCTCTATCGGCAACTTTAAATGGAGACTCTTCTACTATAATAGGATTTAATGTTTTTCTACCACAAGCATAACAACACCATTGTTGTTTTTTAGTTTTTTTATAATAACTAAATCCGTCTTTTCTTAAACTTCTTGCTCCACATTTAGGACATCCAATGATATTACCATCATCGTCTTTTCTAAATTCGTCAACTGTTTGTTTAATTGTCGTGTTTGAGTTCCCCATTTTTTCCCTCGGATATTTGTTGTCTTGATGCACCTTCTAATTGGTCTTGTGAAAAACCTTGAAATACTCCAAGTAGTCCTGTTTCTGTTGTTTTAACATTGTTACCAGAAGTACCTACTATTTTTCCAAGTTCTTTTACAGATTGCAATGTTATGTTGTCATCTTCACTATAATCAGCAAGATGTTTTAATTTATTAAGAATATATTCATGGTCTATTCCCAATCCTTTTGCTACGTCTAATACTGATTTTTGTATTTCTTCCATTACTCTTTCCTGTTTTAATAGTACAGTTGCTTTTTTTCTTGCTTTTTGGTCGTTTACTTCTTTGTACGCATTTTTATACGCTTCTACGGCTCCCATACCGACAACGACATTTGTAGCAAATTGTCTTTCTTTGTTTGTTACTTTTGTTCTTTTGTGTATTCGTTCCGATGTATTTTTTATTTTAGTAGAGAATGTATACCTATTTGGATGATTATCAAAGTCTGTATCCATTTTTGTAGATTTTTTATTAATAAAACTTCCTACAACAGTACGAACCCATCCTTTAGCATAATTATAGTTTTTAGTATCTCCATGATGACTTACGCCATTTTTTACTTTTAACAATTGGACTATTCTATTATCATCACTATACACCCAATCTCCTTCGTTAGCTTTTCGCCAATCTGGATGTACTATTTTATTAGGGTGAGTCTCTCTAAACTCGTTTATGTCTTCGTAGACATAATGTTTTACATTTTTAATTTTTCTTTTTTCTGCCATCTTAATGTTGTTTCTGTTAGCAATAATACTTGAGCAGACAAATTATCTACTAATTCTCCTACTTCTTGTGGCACTAAATAAACCTCATCATCTATTTCTAAAGGAACTAGGTCTTTAGATAACCTTATTAATATTTTTTCTTGTTCAGATACCGAAAGGTTTGACAATCCTTCTATTAATTCTGACATCTTTTATTACACCTTTATTTTATCCCGACCCAACCACCCATTAAGTTAAACTACAAGTCAATAGTATTCCAAGTAAAAACCCCAGTTATTATTAGAAAAAATTGTAGGATTTTGTTATGTAGCCTTTTTCCCATTATATACCCCCTATATGGGGGATTTGCTAAATAACTTTTTAGTTATTTTTCATTTTGATTATTATTTTAATAATTAATTAACTAGTCATAATAAGGAGAATATATTATGAGTTTATTACCTACACCTAAGAAGGTGCTTGAAGTTGCTGATAGAGCTGAGAATAAGTATCTTGATGCGTTGGAGAATGCTCCAGTCAAGCGTGGATGGAATAGAACGTTTGGTATTTCAATACCTAGTAAGTATGATGCTGTTAAAGAATACAATGAGACTATGAAAGGTCTTCAAGAGTTCTGTGAGAGTCGTGGTTATAAAGGTATCATTGAACCTAAAGTTGAAGAGCAACCAGTTCAACGTATGAGGGTAGAGTAGGCTTATGCCTACTTTACTTTTAATTATATTACACTTAACTGTGTGATGTAGAGTGTAGCTAGAGACTGTTCTTTCTATAATATAAAGAAAGTTAACAGTAACCCTTAATGTAGCTATACTTTTATTTGTTCAACTGCTCAAGTGTCGTAAGAATAAGACGTGTATCTACTAAATAATAGAAAGTCTAACATAGAGACAACAGGGATTATTACTTCTATTTTTACGATAACTTGGGTATTAACTTTTGTAGGAGAAATTATGTTTACAATTAAAGAATTACAAGATAGAGTGCCAGATTTGATTGGTAAGGTTTATACGGAAGGAGCAGTTACTGTGATTGAGATTAATCATGGTCGTATAAAGATAATGCCAAAGCATCGTAAACCTAAATAAATGGCTCAACAAGTTTGTTTAGTGATATTTTTCAAAATATTAACACACTTAAATAAACACAAAGGTTGGGCCAGAACTTCAGGGCATTGTTATCTTATACCTACAACTACAATAGAGTGTAAGAAGTGGACTCCGCATCGTCCTTACTTCATAGCAATGCCCTATCATTATAAAAGAGTATCACTAAGTCACGTGGATATGTAGTGTGGAAAAGGTCAGACCTCTCTTTTATAAATTTTTTAACACATACAAAAGGAGTAACAATGGACACAATAGTAGGAATTATTATAGCAATCGCATACATATACGGATTGTATCAAACAGTAACAGGAGATAAGGAGGAATCAGATGTTGAAAATGTTGAATAAAGTAAACAAAAAAGAAGTAGATGATGCTTTTGATTATTTTATGGACACAGGAAGATTAGAAGAATTAAAAGAAGATGATGTCTATTATATCAAAGCATTATTAAAGTATGTAGCAAATACACATAATACTAAATTAATATTCTCAGAGGAGGAAAAGTAATGATAGCAGTAACAAGTAAAAAAGCATACAAAGAGATTAATGAAGAAGGCATTCTTAAAACACAAAAAGATAAAATTATGTACGTTATACGTTCACATTATGATATACATAGAAAAGGAATATCTAATAACGAGATTTCAGAACTTACAGGATTTAGAATCAATGCAGTAAGTGGTAGAGTTAATGACTTAAAGAAA
>Ga0315315_10004128_pt1 | contig 13393 bp, 10 predicted proteins | sample M140m3416metaG_FD_203699 | JGI IMG/M metagenome (GOLD analysis project Ga0315315, IMG submission 203699) | Ammonia-oxidizing marine archaeal communities from Monterey Bay, California, United States - M1 40m 3416 | ecosystem: Environmental > Aquatic > Marine > Intertidal zone | place: USA...
TAGGTTCAAGTCTTTTACCTTGAATCCATTCGTCTTTATTACCTGTTGATTTTAGTTTGTCAGCAAATTCAGCTACTGGGTCTGGTCTTCCAAATGAAAGAGGTGATAGGTAAGTTTTATTATTACCTAAGTTATAATGAAAGAATAACTCAATGAATGGGTTATCTTTATTATGTTTGTAAGGAACAACACGAACAACTTGTTTACCTGGTTCAGGTTTCCAAAAGTTATCTTTTGTATTTGAAGTTGATTGTAGTGTTGCTAGTTTGGATTTGATTGCGTCTATATCCATTTTGTATTTCTCCTATGTGTTTTATTATTTATCGTTTATTATTTTATGGTTAAATCGTATAACCATATAACCTATTTTTTATACTACATATAATATATATCAAAAATGCAATATAAGTCAAGCTTTTTTTTAATTATTTTCAATTTTTTCTATTTTAAATATTCTTGTATTGATTTTATTCAATCCTTCAGAATTTGTTACCATCAACATATTCTTGAAGTTTTCCCAGGGTATCATAAACTTTGAGTCCATGACACCATTGTTTAAATTCTTTATACATTCATTTAATGCATTTATTGTATACAATGTATTGGAATGTTTTTTTCTATGAAGAGATATTGTTCCTTCTACTTTATTATAATCGATACCATCATTTGTATCTACATTATAAGTACAGATTAATTCATTTACATTGTTTTCATTTTGTAATACATATACTTTACTGAATATGATTGTATATGCGTCAACGATTTTCTTAATTGTTTCATCAAGATTATCTTTTGTTGTGAATGTTGCTAGTAGTTGTGATTTCATTATTCTAAACTCTTTTGAAGATTATCAATTTTTTTCTGAACATTTTGTTTTTGTTTATCAGATAAGTTGGGGTCTCTTAATTTTATTTTTTGAATATCAATTTGTTTTTTAGCTGAATCTTTTCTTATTTTTTGTCTAGCTTCATCAATAGTTTCATCTACTTCTGATTGTTCTTCTATAGTAGGAACATTTTGTCCACTTTTAGTAAAATGTTCTTTCATATACTTTCTTTCAGGACCAGCTGATAACCTATTACTTCTTGGTCTACCGTCACCACCACCAAATCCATATCTATTCATCCACTTATCAAATGGTGGATTATTCCAATCTATATCATCAGGATTATCTGGTAATTCTATACCTTGAGCTTTCCAAGCTTTTTTTAATTCCTCATAGTAATTAGGATTTCCGTCTTTACCTTTTTTTGGATTTCCTTCAATTTGTTCTCTCATCTCTTTTTTGTTGGGATGTAAATAATTCCAAGCTTTCATCATAGCGTTTCTTTCATCATCGTCAGCTTCACTTATTCTTTTTTCAGTAAGTGAAGTAAAGTCACCAAGAAGATATTTCTCTCTATAATGTTTATTTAAAGCTTTTGCTCTTTCATTTTTATAAACTTTTTCTAATTTTTTAACTTCTTCAGCCTCTTCAGACATAGCTAATCTTTTTCTAGTCGCGTTTAATAATTTATCATCAATCAAAGAAGATTTAAATTGATTTACAGGACCAACCATTAAATCTAAATTACTTGTAAAATCATCTAATTTTTGTTGTTCTTCCTGAACAGTAGTTCCGTTTCTTTCAGCTTCATCTTTTGCAGAACTATAAGGTATTCTATGGTCTGGTTCACATATACTTAATTTCATTGGAACACCTGTCACTACACACTTACCATCATTTTTTAAATACAATCTAATTAACTCTCTAACCCTTTTATATCCAGGACTTTCAGGATCTAAACCAGGTTCACCTCTTTTGAGTTTTGTTACTTTTGTTAAATGTGGGTGAACACCACCACCTTTAGCTAAAAATCTAATCAAATTCTCAAACTCTTCTTCACCTAATTGTTCTTTTAAATAATCTATAGATTTATCTAAAGTTTCATCATTTATTTCTCTTTGTGTTACATTTGGATGAACATAAGGTTCTTCATTAAATTCTTCACCTTTTTCTTCAGCTGCTTTTCTTCTAGCGTCTTGTTCCATTCTTTTTTCTGTAAATGTTTGTAAATCTTGGACTTGTTGTCGTGTAGGTGTATTACTACCAGCACCACCTTGTGTTCTAACATCATCAGCATTCTTAACAATAAAATCTAAATCTTCTTTTACTTCTTTATCTATTTTAGTCTTTTGTTGTTGTTGTTCAGAGCTACCAACCTTTGACTTTTGTTTATCATCTTTTGTTTTTTCTTCACCATCTTTATCTTTTTCTTTATCATCAAATGGATTAGCATCAATTTTCATAGGTGGTTTGGTTTCTTTTTCAGGTTCTTCCTTATCACCTTTTGCAACTAATTTTCCATCTACAGCTTGATGTGAAGATTCACCACCTTCTTTTCCATAAGCACCTTTTCCAAGATGAACTAATCCCATCTTTTTAGCTTTTTCTTTTTCTTTGTCTGAAAGTCCGCCATCCTCATTGATTAAATTTTGAATAACTTCATAAATAACTTTATTTGGTAAATTCAATTCTTCCATTGATTCTCTAAGTTCGTGGATGTGTTGTGCGTTTTTTGGATTAGGCATTCCATTGTGAACACGATATGCCCATTCTACTAAAATCTCTTCTATGATTTCTGAAATATTTGTCATATTATAACCTCTTTGTAATGTCTTGCATTTCACCATAATTTAAACCCATTTTGGATTTGGTGTAATGTTTGTTTTCTTCTAAAATTGATTTTATTTCTCTCAAAGTTTCCACTCCATCTTGGTTTGAAAAGTCAAATAGGAAACTATCATATCCATATAAAACCAATTTTGTCTTCTTCCCTAATAAATAGTCTTGAATTAATAAAATCTTCTTAATATTTGATTCTGTCTCATAAGCCTGAATTAAATAGTTAAAAACCTTATTTCTATTCATATCTTCATAGTTCTTAAATAATAGTTTCCGTCTATAAATATCAGTATAAACTAAATTGTGAGTATTTATTTCATTCCACTTCTTATTTATATAAGTATGAACTTTATCAAAAAATGGAACTTTTTCTCTTGTTTCTTTGTCAACTCCACCATATAATAATTTAAATGTTCTTTGTTTTGATTCCTCATATGAACACTCATAGTGTTTAGCCAAGTGCTCGTGAACTGATTCTTTACCAAAATCATAATCAACCAAGTCAGCAATCAATCTCAAGTGATATGCATCAAAGTCAAATTCTATCAATGAATCATTTTCTGGTACTATAGCTTTTCTCTTTTCAGGTGGTAAAGCAGCAAAATTTACAGAACCAAATGAATTACTTGGACGACCTGTTGTTGTCCATAGATTATAGTTTGAATATAGTTTCCCATCTGATATATGTTTCTTTACTCTTATGTCAAATATATCACATACATCATCTGAAACTTTAACACCATTCTTTTCAATTGAACCAAACGCTTTAATTGCATCATTCATATAATCATCATTCTCACCTGTATATGCTCTAGCCATTCCCTTATAAATGTCACTACAATACTCATTATGTTTACATAAAGGTATGATTTCGTTAAGTTTTTTAACATTGTAGAACTTATTATTCAAGAAATCTATTGCATTATTACGAATATTATTATCAAATGGTTTACCTGTTTCATTCCACCATATGAAATTTTTATCCACAACATCTTTAAATTCATAGAAATGATTCAATAGTTTTTTATCAGGTGTTTGAATAAATTCTTCATCTAACCACTTATAATCTTCCATAAATTTATCTGAATCAGGATGTTTTTCTATTATAAAGAATGGTTCTTCTGCAGATTCTGGTTGAACCCATAGAGCTGATAATCCATTGTTTTCGTGTAATGGATGTAGGTTTGGGTCTTTAAATATGGGTATAACATTATACATCGTATCTTAATATATAACCTTTTTATGAGAAAAACAAGCTTTTTTTATTTAGACTTTTGTATAGTTTGGATCCATATAGGGTTGACCACCTTCTGGTCCAGGTGTAACTTGTCCGCTAAAATATTGTTTTAACCAATAGATTTTGTCAGCAGTATCTCCCAATAAAAGTAGTTTACCATCTGCATCAACAAATAATTGATATTTACCATCCGTCTTTAATATTATTGGTTTCAATGTAACCTTAATATGTATTTGCTCAGTTGCAAGGCTTACCATATCTAGGATTCCTTTTTCCGACATCCAATTGGATATTCCCTCTTTCATCTCTTCATCAAATGATATTGCACCTCCTCCTCTACCACCAATAATATTAAATCGTTGGCGTCTGAATATTCCGTTTTGTTGAATCCCATCTTTAAACATATCTTCATCAAATTCATCGATTGTTTTAAAATCAATACCGTATCCATAATTAAGATTTTTAGTAGTAAAACCTTCCAAGTTTAATGTTAAATCAGTTATATGGGCCTGGAGGACATCTAATGGTAACACACTATCTGTAAAATAACCATCATTAACAGTAAAAGCTTCTGTAATTCCTAATGTATTTAAAGCATCAACTGATAATCTTACTCTTGAGCTATTTACATTTGTTCCTGATCCATATTTGTTTGTAAATTTATTTAATCTAAATTGAGTTTCCAAATTAGTAAACCACCCATCGGAATTTACATTATGAATAACTTTCATAGTCTGCACATAAGTATTTTTTAAATACATTTTAGGTAAATAATCGACCCGAAAAGTATCTCCTGGAACAATAGACCCTATACCATACACATTTAATGATAACTCAAATGGTAACAAATTTGATTTATCTTTTCTAGTTGACTCTACATTCTCTACCATATCAAAATATTGTGGAATGGTGGGAGCAATTATAAGACCTCGCGCAATTAGTGCATTTTCATTTCTTTTTTTTAAATTTTGAAGTCTTTTAGTAGAATTTGACGAAGTTGTTCCACTATTTACATTTTTAGCATAACTACTTTTCTTCCTCATATTAGGAATGAATAGAGATCCTCCTGTAAGAGAAGTCTTAGCATTAAAACTATCTGTTGATAATATTGATTCTACAGCATTAAATACACTATAGTCGTCAGCTAATGGTTTCAAATTTAGTGATTGTTCTAATCTATAATTTCCAACATCTGGTTCATAAATTACTGATAAGGCATCTGGATCTACAGAATTTATAGCTTTAGCTGTATCTACATCTAAATTAAGTGAAAATAAAGTTGAATCATGACCCATAGCTTGAATTGCATACATGTTCCCAATATTTCCTGATGGTAGTTTAAATGATAAATCGTAATCTTTTACTATTGACCCAGGTTGAAAAATTTTAAAAGTAAATAATTCTTTTTCTTTATCTTCATAAACTGTTACATCTTTACCTTCTTCAGAATCAACATAATTCACATCAATAACTTTAATCTCATCATCAGTATCACCAGCTACTAATTTTAATTTAAAAAACTGATGAGAGGATTTATTTAATTTATCTAATAGAAGTTCTATTGTTTTTCTTACATCTTTATGTTGATTAAATACATCTTTTACCAGGTCAGTTTTGATAAAGATTTCTCTTAATGGTATCCTATTTCTATCTAAATCATCTTCATAGGATACATGTTCTTTTGGTAATTTCTTTTTTTGAGAATTATATGAACCGGGATCAGGGCTAGAACCCCAACCCAAAGGATATAAAAAATCTGGTTGAGCATCAGGTATCATAGATAATAACTTTTGTTTGCTTTTAAATTGTTTAGATAATTTTGTATAAGAATTTGATGAATCCATTACAACTTCACTATTGGTTTTTTTTAAAAAATCTTTAGCAGATTTACCAAAACCAAATTGTTGATTTATTATTAAATCTTCAAATAAACCCCAAGAAATGAATGAGGATTCAGCATTAAGACTATCAATAAACACCCCCGTCCGCTGAGCTTTCACACCCGGAGACCCACCACTATTACCTGATAGTTCTTTTTGAGCTATTCCTGTTAGATTATCTAAATAATTCTGATATTCTACAGCTGTCCATTTTTGATTTGGTGTAGTAATCAGCTTCTTTAAATTCGAATTTTCTGCGGGATCTTCACTAACATCATCTATTAACTCTCTAACTCCATAATAATAAATACCTCGATGCATCAATGCTTGAATTTTGCCTGATACTTCCGAACCAATAGATAAACTTAATAAAGCACTATTGGATGAAGTTAGTGTAACCTCACAATCTACACTACCATTTGGTAATATTTTTGAATTATAATCCGTTACAATACCTTTTAAAACTTCTAAATTACCTTTCCCTTTAGTTATAATACCTTTAGTTTCATCATATAAATATTCCTGAATATCTGAACTAGTAATTAAATCCTCTGGATCATATAAATTTTTAATTGTACTCCAGCCAAAATCAACAAAGATTGTTGCACCAGGTTTTAAAAAATATTTATTGTAAATTTTATCATAGTCATAAAAATTATGAACTGTAAATTTAACCCTTGTCTTTTTAATTGTTCCGAGAACACCTTCCGTTTCTGAAGTAAGTCCTGTAATACCTGATTGTGGTTTAAGTAATGGATTCTTTTTTAATTCTTGTGGAAATATAGTTTGTATTCCCTTGTCTTTAGCTGATTCATTCCCAATTGCAGTATCAGTACCTTGTTTCCAATTTAGTTGCTTATATCTATCAACCATATTAGGATTTTTTAAAGATGTGTTGGCATCAACTGAACCATATTTTTCTTGATAATTATAATCTCCAATTACATAAATTTGCCTAGCAGTATCAATTTGATCTCTCACTCCCTGCGTTTTATCCATTACAAAGTAAAAACTTTTTTTAGTGACTTTTTGATTTTCATCTTTATGGTCTATAGCAACAACACCAGCATTTTCATGTTCAGCCATAATTTCATCATAATACTTTTTCTTTTTATTACCATAATTGGTTTGTTTATCACCTAAACCTTTTTCTACTATTTCAGCAAATTCTTCATTAGTTACTTTATTCCAATTCATATTATTTGTAGTTTCAAATACTTTTTCAAGGGTATGATCAATGTCGGCTGGTGTCATTAATTTTACTGAAGTCCACATACGAATAAATGGTGTGTGTTCACTTAAATTAAAACCTTGATGAGTGCTCGCTATACTTGTACCTGGAACCTTAGTAACAGTTGTTTCTGTTTGTCTATCGTCTAGTTCATCCCTAACAGAACCTGTTATTGGAGTACCAAATAATCTTTGATTAATGGACATTTTTTAAAACCCTTCAGCTTCTTGTGTATTCACTGGTATTCTAAGTGATGTTCCTGCTGGTATGTTCATTGTTGTTAAATTATTTACCTTAGCTATGAACCACCATAATGATGAATCACCATAAAACCTATTTGCTAAATTATCACATCTATCACCCTCTATAGCGATAAAATAACCATCTGAATTTAATTCTGGTACTTCATTATAAATGGTTGTCTCATAATGTTTTTTATTATTTTTAGAATTTTCTTGTGTATTATTATATCTACTCATTATTGATTAATCCCATAAAATTTAGTTCCCAATCTTGGAGCTTTATCGTGAATTACTTGGTATCCAATAGTTGCAATTACAAATTTTGGAACTCTTCTTCCAGCGTCTGTTTCATAAGGTGAAGATTGGTCTACTGTGTAAGATAATGATTTAATGTAACCCATCAATTCATTGTTTGATTTTCCAAATAATTCACCATATCTAAATTTAGTCAATGGTGGTTTCATTCTATTACCATATCCATCTTCACCTTCATTTATGTATTTAGGATAACACAATGATGTTAATCTATCCATTTTTTCATAAATTTTAGTTAATTCATCTGATGTATGTGCAAAAAGTTTTAAAGTCATTGATATTTCTCTTTCAGCTCTCTCATAAGTCCAAACAGGTTCACTTCTACCCACATAATTATGTGGTGCATATGATGGTGAAATGTTCTCTGTCAATCCTTCAATAAATGCTCTAAAAAATAAATAGGTATTATCTCTTAAATCTTTAAAATAAAATGGCATTCCATTTTTTGCATTTTCAATATCAACTCCAACTGCTGTTTTTGAGTTTGTTTTTCTTTTTACACCAGTCGTACTCTTTGTTTCTAATTTATTTAAATCATCACCTGACACCATATCAGCTAAAGTCATTTTATCACCTTTTGATACTTTACGAACTTCTGTAGCACCAAACTCACCAGCTTTTGCAGATTTTAATAGCTTCTTACCAAAATTACTAATTTGACCTAAAAGACCACCACTTTTAGAAGATATACCTCCAGCAAATGTATTGTTTATTGCAAATCCATCTAATGTTGCATCTTTACCATATTCGGCAGGCAACAAAAAGCCTGAAATTTTTTGTAAGAGTTTACCACCTGAACCACGAATGTTTTTCTTAATTATTGATGAAGATAATAAATTCGAAACAACTTCAGCACCTTGTTTTTTAATATATATGTTTGGACCCTGCCCTAACAATCTAGTTTCTTGAGCTGCTATTGTTGACAGTGGATTATATGTTACACCAAATCTTTGTGGAACTCTTTTTAAACCATCACCAGCATTATTTCTAACAACAGTATTTTCAATTATACTATTACTGTTTTGTCTCGCTATAAAACTAACACCTTCTCCTGATGATAAGAACTGAAGTATTCTATCCCCATCTGCATTGGCTCTTCTGTTTGGTGTAAATCTACCACCTCTGGTTTTACTGTCATCACCAATATCACTCACTATATATGGTTCACCAACACCTTTTTCACTTCTTCTACTAAATGCTCCTACCAGTCCACTCTTTTCACCATACATTGGAGCAGATTTTTCACCATCACCTCCAACATTATAATTTATATCTAAAGTATCTCTATTAACAATTGAACCATAATTAAGTGCTTCTAAATTACCACCTTGCCATTTTGGATTATCTTTAGGTGTATGATTTGAATTATATAATGATTCCCAACTTAAATTTTTATCACTATCTGCACCATTGTAAAAACTGACACCCAAAGATTCTAAATCCACACCACCAGCACCATAGTTTCCACCATGTACTGAGTTAAAAATATCACCACCTGAATATGGAGATTGAATACCTGCAGTTCCGAATGTTACTTCAGGATTTTTTGTAGCTGGATTAAAAGAATTATTTATATTTTGATATATTGTTCTATCTTTTATTAATTCACCAAGTCCAGCTCTTGGGTCAAATGATTCAGTTCTAAATGGGTGATTTCCTGTTGAGTCATTTATATCATTTACAAATTGTCTATTTTCTGTTATTGATGAGTCAGGACTGAATCTAATTTGTTCGTACACCGGCCCCCTCAATGCATTATCTAATGAAGATACTGACATTTGAATTGGATTACCCGGTACAAATGGATGTGATGTTGGAGTTAAACCTGGTGTTGCAAAAGTTGTATTTATTTGTGATTGAGTTATATAGTCAAATTTTGTATCAAATTTATCTTGAGGATTGTTTTGTATAAAAAATCCATTGTTTAAATCTAAATTATTGGTACTCATAAAAGAGTTACCATTCAATGTAAAATCAGTATTAAAGTATAAAGTTCCTTCTTTTGCAAAAGGAGCTCTTGGATCAAATGAATCTGTTACAAAAGGACTACTTTCAAATGGATATTTTTCAGGTGATACAAATAAAGTTTCATTTGTAAAATTGTAACTAAATTGTATTGGGTCGTAAACTCTACCTCTAAGTAATGAATCTAATGTATAATTATCTCTATTTATATTAACACCAGATCCATAAGTTTGTTCGATTAATGTAGTTTGATTATAATTGAATTTAGTGTCAAATTTATCTTGTGGTTGATTTTGGATATAAGTTTGAGTAGAAGATTTAATACCATCATCAAATCTAGTATCAAATGAGCTATCTAATAAATTGGATAGAATTGGATTATCTAACCCATCATCAAACATACTATCAAGATTTAACAAATTTGACTGAATTGGAATATTTAATCCATTATCGAATTTGCTATCAAAAGTAGTTAAGTCACTTTGATTTTCTTGGAATTTTGTATTCGTTGGACTGAATACACTTTTTAAATTTAATAATCCACTCATTATCCAAACCTCTCTACAGCATCAGCAAATCTTCCAGCTTGTCTTCTGGTTTCAGATATTAATGTTTCGTTCTGCGCTCTCATTTTTTTATTTTCATCAACTACAGGTTTCATAGCATCTGCAATCATACCACCTAATCTTTCAATTGGAACAATGGCTTCTTGTGGGTGAACATTAACCAATCCTTCTTGTGTTGTGATACCACCCATTTGAGCTGAAGCTGGTTTTTCTGCTTGAGATAGTGCTGAAATTCCAGCTGCTACTCCAGCTAGACCCAATCCAAGTCCAATAGATGCTTTAATTGGATTTGCCGCAAAAGAAGCTAAAATAGTACTAGCTGCGATGGTTTTTGCTTTCATAGCTGTAATCATCGAGTGAGCTTTCATAGCTGCAAATATTCCTATTAAACCTGGACCAACTCCAACTGTAGCTTGAAGTGCGTTCAACATCATATTTACAGTCGTTAATACCATATTCAATGAAGGTCCTATTTGTTCAGCTAATTGTAAACCAATTGTTTGAAAGTTTGCTAAAATTTGTGCAATACCTGTCATTGTTTCTTCTGGTATTTCATTTTCTCCCACCAACCTATTGATTTCACCTTGTAAAGTTTTTTGTTCCTTTTGTTTTACTACTAATTTTTGTAAATCTGACACTTCCATTCCAATTGCACTTGCTAAAGCATCTCTTTGTATTCTGTTCATTTTATTAAATTCAGCTTCAGAACCAACTATTCTTAAAATCTCTTGTTGCAATCCTTCAATGTCGTTGTTTAATGATAACTCTCTTGCTTTTTGTAAATTAACACCTCTACCTAATAATATTGAAGCTTCTATTTCCTTATTTAATGAACCTTGAAAGTCAAGTAAACTATCTGCGGATTTTGCAACTGTAGCTAAACTAATACCAAGAGACCTAGCTTGAACAGCTGCCCTTAATAAATTCTGTCCACCATCTTTTGAAAATCTTGCAAATGTCTCCGTGTCTGCAGCTATATCACTTAAAACTTTATTTGGTGCAACACCATTTGCAACAGCAAGTTGTCTAGCTCCTAATAATAAATTTTCAGCTTGTTGTCCAGTTAATCCTTGAGTTTGTGTAAATAATCCAACTAATTTTGAAGTTTCTTCGGTACTAATACCAGTTGAAGCTGATATTCTAGCTACAGTCTCAGATAATGCACTCGCCTTATCGACACTCAACCCAAAATTATTAGCTATCTGTGATACACTCGCTTGAGCCTCTTCACTTGATAAACCTAATTTTGTAAAGTTTTGATTTGCACCAGCCAAATCATCTCTAAATGTTGTAACACCAATTCCACCAAATTCTTTAGCAATTGTTTCTTGTTGAGCACTAAATGCCATTAATAAAGCTATTCCAGCAGTTAATGGATTCAACATAAATCCTTTTATCTTACCACCTATACCCCCAAACATCCCATCTACTTGACCTAACCCCTCATTAAATTTCTTTTGTGTGTTAAGTTTTTTTAGTTGTGTATCTAGCGATGCTTTATCAGTTTTTAAATTTTTAACTGTTTGAGCATTATAACCCTTTGCAAATCTTCCAGACTTATCACGGGAGTTTTTTATTTTCTCTTCTATTTCAGCAGATTTACTTTTTAAATTAGCTATTCTTTGGTCTAATCCTAAACTTTTATCATTATTTTTTATTAAGGTCTGTAAAACCTCCGCTCTATCTTTTATATCTTGTGTAATTTCTTTTGATGAATCTAATTGAGTTTGTAAAAGATTTGAGTATTGACTTGTCAGATTATTCTGGTCTCTCAAACCCTCATTAATCTGTGCTTGTACATCTTTTTTATCTTTTAGTCTTTCATTAGCCATTATTAAACACCTTTAATAAAATCTTTTAATTTAAATTTAGTAAGTTTAATTTTTTTATTTGAACCATAAGTTTTCATCTCATCATTCATCATTTTTTCTAAACTAGCTACTTTTCTATTTAAACTTTGAATATCTTTTTTGATGTTTTTATTATTTTTTAGTTGTGGGAATACTCTAAATATTCGTAAAAGATTATCAAAGAACCCTTCTTTAATAATATTATTGTTTTTCATATATGATTTTTTCTTTGACACATTACTCTCCTATTTAGGTGTATCTATTCATATATAAATATCAAAATTGTTAAAAATTACCTTTTAAATCTTGGATTCATTGATGGTTTTGATACTTTTGATTTTTGATTAGCTTTTTTGATTTCTTCGTTTTCTTTATTACGGGTATCAACTAGTTGCTTATAATAAAAGCTTCTTAAATATATGGGCATTTCATACACATCCGAGTGAGTGAATCCCTGCCCATAATACATTAATTGAAATATTTGTTCGTGAAGTTTAGGTTTATCCTTCGGTGTCAGGCCAAAAAAACCCAACTGTCATCGGTATATCTACCTTGACAGTATCTCCTCCTATTTCTATTTCTTGTTCTAATTCAATGTCTGGAGTAGCTTTTTTTATTTCATTTCTTAAATACATTGAATCTCTAGCAAGTAAATTTTGTACAAAATTATTAATTGTAGACGGAGACTCATCACCACCAACTGATATAATGGTATGTCTTAATCTTGTGGTTAATTCTGGTAAAACATCTGTACCTGTTTTTTTAGATGCTTTTAATTCTTCATTTATTAAAACTTCATCCTTACCAGTCAATAATTTAAAAGTTATGGTTGTCTTAGATATTGGTAAAGTAATTTCAAATTTATTTTCCTTAACATCTTTTGGTAATTTTTTAAATGGACAATCAGCTAAATTGAATGTGTGATTTAATGCCTCACCTGTATTTGGATTGGTAACCTCACAAACATATTCAGGTCCATATGCTAATATTCTAGCTGCAACCATCACAGCGTTTTTATCACCTAATATTAAATCATCTTGTTTTACACCACTTGTTAATATCAATGAATCCATTAATCTATCAATCACAACACCCTTTTTGATGAGGTTCTGTGATGTAAGGATATCTTCTTCCTTAGCAGTCATATATTTAATTTCTATTTTTCCATCAGAACAAGGATGTCCTTCTGGATATAACTTACCCTCACTTGGTAAATCAATGATTTCACTTGGGAATTTATTATCTGTCATTATAACCTCCGATTATTTTGATTCGGAAACAGACGCTTGTCTATAACCTGTAACTAATTTCTTAATTTCACCGATAGCTTTTCTTGCTCTACCACCAGCTGCTTTTGTACCCTTATCTGAAAATACTGTATGATTTTCTTCAAATTGTTCGAATAATTCTTTTATTTCACTATATAATTTATCTGTTGACAT
>Ga0315315_10004129_pt1 | contig 13392 bp, 22 predicted proteins | sample M140m3416metaG_FD_203699 | JGI IMG/M metagenome (GOLD analysis project Ga0315315, IMG submission 203699) | Ammonia-oxidizing marine archaeal communities from Monterey Bay, California, United States - M1 40m 3416 | ecosystem: Environmental > Aquatic > Marine > Intertidal zone | place: USA...
TACATACGAATGTTATCACTTGTTTCGTAGTAAAGCAAAGATTACAACATATAAATCTTTGAAGTGGCACATGCTTGTATTATACTATCTTAACATGGATAATATAATAAATTCTGATTTTGTTACTGTAGCTAGATTTATAGCTAATAAAGAAAATGGTTTTGTTACATTTTTTATTAGCGATAAAAAACTAGAACAAATGATTGGTGATGTTTTAATGCAAGGTGGTGATCCACCAGCTAATAAAATACGTAAGATAATATTTAAAGACTATAGCGGTTTAACGCCTAACGAGAAAATGAGTATTGTTGGAAAACTTGTTGGCAGATATAGTCGTGTAGATGGTGAAGCAATTTATCAGTGCATGCTAGATTTAAACGACATGGGTAAAACAATAACATGGAGTAGAGTAGCTGGTTTATTAAACTGCTCTACTAGAACAATACAGCGTAATCTAAATGGTTGCCTGAAAAAAGAAAAAGCAATATTGAATGAAGAAATATAATATACAAAACTATATAAGGTATAAGGAAGACTTAAAACAGTCTTTAACTAGATTACCAGATTATGGTTCAGATTATAAAAAATACACAAGAGAAGAACTTATAATAAAGTTTAGTCCTTTAATTGAAAACTTAGGTCGTAAATTTTCTACAACTCAACAAGCATCAGGTGTTATGACTATAAATGATATAATACAATGTGGTGGTGAAGCTTTAACAAAGGCTGTTGATAGAATAGAGTGGACAAAACTATATGAGTCAGATGATATAGAAAAAACACTAAAATCATTTCTATCTAAACGTATCAAAGGCGCTATACGTAGACGTATTGATATGGCTAGAGGTGACATGCGTATACCAGAACATAAACTAAATGAAATACGTAAAAATCCTAAAGATAAAAAAATGGTTGAAATATTTTTCAATAGTATATTTTTATCTATTGATGCTCAAATTACAAATGATGATGAAGAAAACATGATGTATCAAATAGCAGACAAATCAGAACCTTACAATATACACATACTTAATATTTATTTAAAAAGTTTAATGGAAAAATACCTTAATAAAAATGAATATGAAGTGTTACGTATGAGTTATGGTCTTGATTGCGATAAGCACTCTGCAAAACAAATTGCTACAAAACTAAACATGGTTGGCGTAGGTAATTATGTACGCGTTTCAGAGTTAAAAAAGCAAGCAGTTCAAAAGCTAATTGACAATGTAGATCACTCGCAAGTGCTTGATATAGTGTAAGTTAGATATGTAAATTAATTTTAAACATGTAATTATAATAGTATGACCATATACGAAAAATTATCTCAAATTCAGACAAAGTTTAAATCGAAAAAAAGTAGATTTAACTCATTCGGTAAGTATTACTTCAGGTCAGCCGAAGACATTCTCGAAGCTACAAAACCCTTTCTATTAGAGTTAGGAGTTACCGTAACAGTTAATGAAGAGTTGATTGCAACAGAGCCAATGCCTGTTATACAAACAACAGCTACAGTAACTGATGGTGAAGGTACAATTACAGCTACATCAATAGTTGGAGTTGATCTTAATCAAAAAGGTATGCAAGCACCTCAACAGTTTGGGTCAGCATCGAGTTACGCAAAGAAGTATGCACTAGGAAATTTATTTCTAATAGACGACACCCAAGATAGCGATGCTACAAACAATCACGGCAAGAAAAAGTTCGAGCCAAAAAAACCAACTTTAACCTCTAAAAATGATCCAGCTTATGAAAAAGCGGTTCAATACGTAACAGCAGGTGGTAAAGTATCGGCTATAAAAGCCAAGTATGCTCTATCTAAAGAAATAGAAGGAGCATTAACAACACTATAATATGAATAAAGAAAAAGTAATTGAAAAGTTACGTGATGATGAGCATTACTATGGTGCTTTTGGTAAAAAGTATTTAAGTAACTCTGATATTGGTACTTTACTTACAAATCCTTTAGCTTTAGGTAAGCAGCAAGCTCCGCGACCTGCATTTCTAGTTGGTGGATATTTTCACACCGCTATACTTGAACCAGATAAACTGCATAAGTATAGAGTGATACAGTCTACCACTAGAAACACTAAGGCTTACAAAGAGATGTCTGGCGGTGAATTATGCTTATTGCAACACGAAGTCGATGCTATAGAATTATTAACAGACAAAGTTTTAGATAATAATGTATGCAAAGGATTAATACGTGATAGTAATACAGAATATGAAGTACCAGGCATAACAGAGCTTGAGGGTCAAATGTGGAAAGGTAAAGCTGATATTATTAATCATAATGAAAAACTCATTGTTGATTTAAAAACAACAGCAGATCTAAATAAATTTAGGTATTCAGCTTCTAAGTACAATTACGATTCACAAGCTTACATTTATAGTAAACTATTTGGCTATGAAATGATATTTATTGCGATAGATAAAAACACAGGTCAAATAGGTATCTTTGATTGCTCACCAGAGTTCTATGAACGTGGTAAAGATAAAGTTGAAAGAGCAGTACAGGCTTATGAATTGTTCTATAAGTCTGAGGGCTTTGACCCTAAACAATATTTTATTAATAAAACCTTATAATTATGGCAAGAACCAGAAAAAACCAAACTAAAGTATGTAGTGTAACAGGATTAGAAACTAGTGTAAACAACTTTTACGCTAATCAAACTCATGTTAAAGCAGTAGATAACTTAAGAAGAACTACTGGAGCTACTAAAGAGCAGATGCAAAGAATGTTTAATCAAATAAATCAATACGTATAACATGGCTAGTATAATTAAAACTAGTATTAACCTTACTAACATCGATAAATCAAAAGTTATCGAGGGTAAAAAAGGTAAATACTTACCTATTACTATTACGTTAAATGACGAAGTAGATCAGTTTGGTAATAACGGTCCAGTTTGTATAGCACAAACTAAAGAGGAGCGTGAGGCTAAAACTGCTAAAGTTTACTTAGGCAACGTACAAGTAGTATGGACAAACGGCAGCAACGTAGATGTTGCACCAAGACAAGACCAACCTGCTAAAGCTGCACCAGCTGCGGCACCGGTAGATGATTTACCATTTTAATTAAATTAAATGCAGACAGTAGAGATCAATGGATTTTTGATTGATGAGTTCAATCAACATAAGCTAGAAGAAGGGAAAAAGCAGGGTATATGTCCTCTTTGCTCTCACACTAGAAAACCCAAGAATCAAAAGGCAAAATGCGCGTCTTATGATTGGGAACGGGGTCTCGGTACTTGTCACAATTGTAATACATCATTTCAACTACATACTTATCAACGTAAAGGAGCTAGTGAAAAAGAATATGTAAGACCTGTTGATAAAGTTGAAGACTATAATATAACTGGTGATCCAGAACAAAAAGTCTTGAAATGGTTTAAAACAAGAGGTATATCAGCTCAGACTCTGATCGACTTACAAGTCGGTGAGGGTCTTGAGTATATGCCGCAAACCGGTAAGACCGAGAATACTATAAAGTTTAATTACTTTATGGGCGATCAACTTATTAATGTTAAATATAGAGATGGTCGTAAAAACTTTAAGTTATATAAAGGTGCTGAAAAAGTATTCTATAATATTAATAGTATTGTAGGTTATGAGTACTGTGTTATAACTGAAGGAGAAATGGATGTGTTAGCATTACATGAAGCTGGTATACCAAACGCTATATCAGTTCCTAACGGTGCTACACTTAATAGTAATAATTTAGATTATCTTGATAATTGTATAGATTATTTTGAAGATAAAGAAAAAATAATATTAGCTGTTGATTCAGATGAAGCAGGTCAAGCATTACAAGCTGAACTAGTTAGAAGACTAGGTGCTGAAGTGTGTTATTTAGTTTCGTTTGATGATTGTAAAGATGCTAATGAATATCTAATAAAATATGGATCAGAGAGATTATCAGAAATTATTTCAAGAGCGAGGCCTGTTCCTCTTGAAAATGTTACAACATTTAAAGACATTGAAGATGAGGTTACAGACTTTGTTCGTAATGGATTTAAAAAAGGCTATCAAGTCGGCTTGGAAAACTTTGACAACATTTTTAGCACTTACACCGGACAGTTTATTACTGTTACTGGGATACCTAGTAGTGGTAAGTCTGATTTTGTTGACCAGATGGTTGTAGGTTACAATCGTAATTATGGCTGGAAAACAGCTTTTGCATCACCAGAGAATGCACCCACGTATTTACATGCTCACAAGCTAATGCGTAAAACATGGGAAGGTATGCCAACGTCAGCAGATATACATGGAGATAAATGGAATACAGTAGCTGATCACGTTAACGATAACTACTTTTTTATAGACATGGAGCGTTATACATTAGAATCTGTATTACGCAAAGGTGCAGAGCTAGTTAAACGAAAAGGAATTAAATGCTTAGTTATTGATCCTTATAATAAAGTAAGAGATGTTGATTGTAAAACAGAAGATGTAAATCGTTATACAATGGAGTATCTTACTAAAATAGAAACGTTTGCTAAAAAGTTTGATGTATTAGTATTTATCGTAGCCCATCCAACTAAAATGTATAAAGACAAAGATGGTAAGATAGAAGAACCAACAATGTATAATATAAAAGGTGGTGGTGAATGGTACGATGCTAGTTATCACGGTATATTAGTTCATAGAGATTATGAAGCTAAAACAGTTAAAGCTAAAGTTTTAAAAGTAAAATTTCAAAACCTTGGTGAAAACGGTGCTGAAGCTCATTTTAAATGGGAACATAAATCAGGTTGTTTTATACCTTTCGAACCAATAAGTATTAATGATGAACCAATGCCATGGGAATAGATGCCGAGAGTAAAGAAACAAATAATGGGAAGCTATTTGCCTACGTTAGAGGAAACAAAAGCGTATCACTGGTGTATAAACAATGGAATATATATTTCCCCGTTTGCAACTGGAGAAGCGACATGGTACTTAGATATAGAGATTAATAAAAAAACTAATAGATCACCGGTTACATATGGTAAAGATATTATATGGATTAAGATGTATGAGTTTTATAAATATTATTACGACAAATATGAGAAATAAATTTCACAATGCAGATGAAGCATATGAGGCTTTACTTGATGAAGTTATTATAAATGGTATAGACTTTGATAATACTAAAGCTATATTTAATTGTGGTTTTTATATATTAAATCCAGAAGATAATCATATAAAAAACAAGCAGCGTAATTGGAGTTTAGAATATGCTGAAGCTGAGTGGCAATGGTATCTGTCCGGTGATCCTAGTATTGACAAGCTTGGTGAACTGTATGGTAAAGTACCACCAATATGGGAACGTATGGCAGACAGTAATCGTGAGGTAAATAGTAATTATGGTTACCAATGGAAACGTAAAGCTCAAATAGACTATGTCTGCGCGAAGCTTAAAACAAACCCTAATACGCGTCATGCAGCGATTAGTATATACGACGCTAAAGAATTTGATAAATACAAGAAAGATACACCTTGTACTTATGCTATTCAGTTTACAATTATAAATGATGAGCTTTGTATGTCTGTCTATATGCGTTCTAATGACATCTGGTACGGTTTCTGCAATGATCAATATCAGTTTTCATCATTGCAAAAAATGATTGCAGAGAGACTAAATTTTAAAATTGGTTGGTATTACCACCACGCACACAATATGCACTTATACAACGATAAATTATAATTTATGTATTATTTATACCACATACCGGGTAAAAAGATTGGTGTTACACGTGATCTTAATACTAGAGTAACCCTTATGCAAGGCTATAAGGAGAATGAGTATGAAGTTCTTGAACAGTCAGACGATATAAGTTATATATCAGACCGTGAAATAGAACTTCAAAAGTCTTACGGCTATAAGGTCGATAGAAAATTATATAAAAACTTATTTAATAAAATGAAAATAAACGCAACAGAACAAACCTCAACTTTCCCTTGTCCGGTTAATAAATTAAAAGGACAATTACACGATAACATAGGTTTAAAGTGGCAAACGGATTTTGGCCAGTTTGAAATTACAAAACAAAATATTCCGTGGATAATAGCTAACGTTAAAGAGTCCATGTATAATAACAATAGGTGTTATGTATATAACAAAGCTTTTTATGAAGCTTTCTTTAATCCTAATCACAACCCAGATATAGTTTTAAATAATAATCATTTTCCAGATAGATTTGATTTAATAAGAGACTGGGCTGCGACTAGAGGTTTATATGACAAAGGTAATTCACACACGCAATATGTTAAGCTTCAAGAAGAAGCTGGTGAATTAGCTAAAGCATTACTTAAAAATGATAAGCCAGAAATAATAGATGCTATTGGAGATATGGTTGTTGTATTAACAAACTTAGCTCATTTAGAAGGCACAGAAATAGAAGACTGTATTGATTCAGCTTATGTAGAAATAGCTGCGCGCACAGGTAAAATGATTAACGGAACATTTGTGAAAGATGAGAATTAAAACTGAAGACAAGATAGTACAAGCTGTACTAAGGAAGATGGACGAGCGTAGTTTAGTAGGACAAAAGAAATACGGAGCTACAATGATGCAAGAGATTGAAGGTGAAAAGAAAGATCTTAATCGTTTTCTAGTTGATGTACAAGAAGAACTAATGGATGCTTTATTATATATTGAAGCTGCTAAACGTTGTTTAAGTGACGAGATCGAAGAAGCAATGATAAATCGAATGAATGTAATTGGTCAAAACGGAAATGACGGATTACATTATGATATTGAAGTTCATGAAGAAGAGGAGTTATAAAAGAAAAAGAGGACCTGTACAGTCAAAGAAAATAACATATGATGGTATTAACTTTGCGTCAGGCCTTGAGCGCTATATGTACATGGCTTTAAAAAAGGCAAAAATTAAAGCTTTATACGAAGGTGAAACTTTTGAATTACAAGAAGCTTTTGACTTTCCATTTGAGTCTTATGAAAGATGTGGTAATAGTAAAGGTGATTACAAAAACAGAGGTAATAAAAAAATATTTAATATAAAATATACTCCTGATTTTGTAGGTAAAGGTTTTATAATAGAAACTAAAGGAAGAGCTAATGAATCATTTCCAATTAGATGGAAAATGTTTAAAAAACTTTTAACAGAAAATAAAATAGGACCATTTACATTATATAAACCTCAAAATCAAAAAGAATGCGACGAAACAGTAAGACTGATCCTCGAAAAGCTAAAACAGTAGCTAGACGCAAATATGCAGAACGCCAAATTGATAAATGGTGGAAGTGGAGTTGGGATGTTAGAGGTAAAATAAAATATAAAGAATTAGTAGCAAAACAAGATTATTATGGAATCAAGTGTTATTGATTATGTTTTAGAAAAATATCCTAAAACATTTAAAAATAAAAAAATAATAGTAGTGGAAGGTGAATGTTGTTATCTTGTTTCAACAAATAAAGATGCTTCACCTTTAATATTAAGCAAGAATATAATATGAAAAAACAAAACAAAGGCTGGAGTTTATCATTAGGTTTTTATCCGGGTATATTATTCGGAGTAAGATCTTACAATGAAACTAATCAAACAACACATGTATTATACGTGCCATTTATTGATATAGCGTTAGAAATATATAACTAATGGGATTATTTGATGAGCGCATAGCGTACAAACCGTTTGAGTACCCTGAGTATTACACTGAGGGCTGGTTAAAACAAGCTCAGGCATTTTGGTTACACACTGAAATACCTATGAGCGGAGATGTAAAAGATTGGAACGAAAAATTAAATGATAAAGAAAAGAACTTGGTCGGTAATATACTACTTGGCTTCGCGCAGACGGAGTGCGCGGTTTCTGATTACTGGACCCAAAAAGTAGTAAGTTGGTTTCCTAAACACGAAATACAACAAATGGCTATGATGTTTGGATCGCAAGAAACAATACACGCAGTAGCGTATAGTTATTTAAATGAAACATTAAAACTAGAAGATTATGAAGCTTTCTTACATGAAGAAGCAACGGCTAATCGCTTTGATAATCTTGTTGCTTACGACGGTACTGAATCTGTGGGTATTGCGAAAAGCTTGGCTGTATTTTCAGCCTTCGCTGAAGGAGTTAGCTTGTATAGTGCTTTTGCAGTGCTGTATAGTTTTCAGCTTCGAAATTTACTTAAGGGTATCGGGCAACAAATGAAGTGGTCAGTAAGAGACGAATCACTACACAGCAAAATGGGCTGTAGATTATTTAGACACATGTGCGAAGAAGATAATGAATTATTATCTGCTTGTAAACCAGATGTAGTAAAAGCCGCTGAAATTATGGTAGATCTTGAAGAAAAGTATATTGACAAGATGTTTGAAATGGGTGATATAGAAGGCATAAAATCTTATGACTTAAAACAATTTATAAGAAAAAGAACAAATGAAAAACTTATGGAACTCGGTTATACAGAGCTTAAAGATAAGTTCAAATATGACACTGAAGCAGCAGCTGAGCTTGATTGGTTTTATCATCTTACCGGGGGCATTACCCATACTGATTTTTTCTCTATTCGTCCGACAGACTATAGCAAAGCTAATGAAGGAGAAGACTTTGAAGATATTTGGTAATATAAAAATAACAAAAGAAGATATATACGAAGACTTATATGAAAGAGACTAAATTAGTAGAGATGAAAAACAAAGTTGAAGCAATGACTAGAGTCTTGCAACAACTTATAACTGAATTACAGTTTACTAGAGAAGTAGCTGTTGGTACTTTGGAAACAATAAAGAAAATGCCTGGTTATGACGAAGCGTTAGAAAAATTAAAAAACGAAGTAACTAAAAAAGATGAAAGCAAAGAGGAGACTGAAGTACAGGTTGATTAAAGCCTTACGCTATACTAATAAACTTACATCTTGGCAAAAGTTTGCGTCTCGTGTGGGATACATGGGTGCGGGCTTTGTTATTGCTGGTCAATGGACAATTGAACCTGTATTTTTTATTATAGGATTTATATGCGTGATAGTACAAACATCATCACGCAAACAATGGAACTTAGTAGCTTTAAATATAAACGGTTTAATAGCTTGGATAATACACTTAATAAATGGAGTATAAATATGTGGAATAATGAATGGAAAAAAGGAGAAGATTACCCTAAGTGGGGTGATACAGATGTTTATAAAAAAACTATATCTGGAGGCTACTTACTTCCAGATGAAACACCTCGTGAAGCGTACATGCGAGTTGCTAAAACCGTCGCTAGGAGGTTATACAAACCCGAACTGGCTAACAAATTTTTTGACTATATTTGGAATGGGTGGTTATGCCTTGCTAGTCCTGTTTTATCCAACACTGGAACGGATCGCGGTTTGCCTATTAGTTGTTTTGGCATTGATGTTGCCGACTCAATACAAGATATAGGTAGTAAAAATTTAGAGATGATGCTACTCGCAAAACACGGCGGTGGAGTAGGTATAGGTATAAATCAAATAAGACCCGCCGGAGCTAAAATAACAGGTAATGGAACAAGTGACGGAGTTGTACCGTTTTGTAAAATATATGATTCAACTATACTTGCCACTAATCAAGGATCTGTCCGAAGAGGAGCGGCATCAGTTAATATCAACATTGAACATGACGATTTTGAAGAATGGCTCGAGATTAGAGAACCTAAAGGAGACATCAATAGACAATCACTTAACCTGCATCAATGTGCGGTCGTCGGTGATAAGTTTATGCGAAGACTTGAGGGTGGAGATAAGGAAGCTAGAAAACGATGGAGCAAACTTTTACAGAAACGAAAAGCTACTGGTGAACCTTATGTTTTATTTAAAGGAAATACAAATAAGCAGAACCCACCAGCTTACAAAGACAACGGGTTAAAAGTACATATGACAAACATATGTTCTGAAATAACATTACATACTGATGAAAACCATAGTTTTGTTTGCTGTTTGTCATCATTAAATTTAGCAAAATATGAAGAATGGAAAGGTACAAACCTTATTTACGATAGTATATGGTTTCTTGATGGAGTCATGGAAGAGTTTATACAAAGAGCTAAAGGTTTACGAGGATTTGAAAACGCGGTCCGCTCAGCTACCAAAGGACGAGCGCTTGGTCTTGGAGTCTTGGGCTGGCACACGTACTTACAAGAAAAAGGGATCAGTTTCGAGGGTTTACTTGCTCAGTTTGAAACTAGGAAAATTTTTAGTCAAATTAAAATTGAAAGTGAAAGAGCTTCTATGGCTCTTGCTGAAACATACGGTGAACCTCTGTGGTGTTCTGGCACTGGTTATCGTAATACTCACCTGCGTGCTGTTGCTCCCACTGTTAGTAATAGCAAGCTTTCGGGAAATGTTTCGCCAGGAATAGAGCCTTGGGCCGCAAATGTATTCACAGAGCAATCAGCTAAAGGAACGTTTATAAGAAAAAATCCTACATTAGTTAAGCTTCTTAGAAAACTTAAAATAAACAACAATGAAACATGGGATAAAATACTTGCTGACGGTGGTAGTGTTCAAAACATTACTGAGCTTGATGATGTTGTCTTGGCTCATGACACGCCAGCAAAAGAGGTATTTAAGACTTTTAAAGAGATTAATCAATTAGAATTAGTTAATCAAGCAGGCTTGAGACAACAATACGTTGATCAGTCTGTAAGTTTAAATTTAGCTTTTCCTAGTATTGCTACCCCAAAATGGATTAACAAAGTTCATTTTGAAGCTTGGAAAAAAGGTATTAAAACTTTATACTATACAAGAACAGAATCTGTTTTACGTGGAGATATAGCTCAACAAGCTATGAGTGAAGATTGTGTTGCCTGTGATGGATAATAAAAAAGGGGACCTCAATAGAGATCCCCTTTCGTTACAGGAACTTTTGGGTATGGTACGCCCATTTTATTTTTGTTCCTTATTATTTTAATTTAATATTATTTTTATCTGTTCTAACAAAGTCAAAATCCCCAGAAAGATAGTTTTTATCTTTAACATTAATTTTGTTCGGATTAAATCTTTTTCCAGAAGCTGGTCTAATTGTATCTCCTTTATTTAGACCTTTTATATTATAGCCTGATGGACTAACAATAGAAAATTGTCCTTTTTTATCTTCTTTTATTTCTGAAGTTTCTTCACCCGCTAACTTAACTTTACCTGGATGATTATTATTTAAAGGAGTACCATAATTTATTGGCGTACAATGTTTTGATGTAAATGGCTTCATAATATTTATTTTTTACAGACACACTCCGCTACAGGGCAGTCTTTTACGTTAATAATTAATTTTGAAACTAACCAGTTCCACTTACAACAACACTTACACCAAAATGCTTGTATTGCTATCCCCCATTTTACTAATAATTTTCCCATAATTTTATTTTTTAGATTTATTTTTTTGACAGAAGTTTCTAGCAGCTTCTACACTACCAAATCCCCACTTTTTTAATGCTATTGCTTTCTTAGTTGGCTTTCCTTTAGCGTCTTTCATTGCTCCAGCCATACCAGCAAACCTACAAGCAAATGACACTCTTCGCTTGTTGCTTCCTTTTGTAAGTCTTTTACCTAACTTCTTACCGGTTTCAGAGGTATACTCTGACCGCATTTTTCTATTTTGCTTTTCATAAGAAGCGTCAGTCATTTTACCTGGAGCTCCTTCTCCACCATCTGCTCTACTTGCCCATACAGCTTTTCTTTGTGCGTCGCTAACGTATCCTTTACCCATTATATTGTTTTGTATTTAGTTCTACCGTTTTCTTTATATGCTTTCAAGCATCTATTTCTATTGTCTTCATCATTAACATAAGACACATGTATCCAATTAGGATTCATATCTGTACCAAACTCCCATATAAGTTGATCAAAGTTTAGGTTTTCTTTTATCCATTGATACATCTCTGCGTTACTCTTATGTCCATACACATCATCTAGGTCAATTGCTTGGCCTTTACAATGCTGAGAACTTGCTGATCCCCCTATGACTTCATTTAAAACTGGTGATCTAAAAAACGATGTAACTTTTATTGCACCTCCAACCCATTTTCTTAGTGGTTCAAATATTTTTCTAGCAGTTAAACCCATTGTTTCTACTTGAGTAGGATTCGGAGTGTTATCTATGCCTTTGCGTTTAGCAGTATTAGAGTGTATAGCTTCAGCGTAAGTTATGTGTTTACTTATATTTTCCATAATTAAAATTTATCAGCTTGATTTATTTCATCTATAGTTTCTTGAACCTCTTTAAGATCTGTAGGTAGTAATAAATCCAGTCCAGCTTTAAATGTAGCTTCTTTAATACCATTTTTAAATATTAATAAAGTTGGAGCCATGCGCACTCTATGTTTCTTTTTTGCTTTAGGAGCTTTAGCTATATCTACTCTATAATAAGTAGCATCCTGTATTTCTCTCCATTGTTCAAAACAATTTTTTTCATTAAACTCAGCCCAAAACTCTACAACTATTGTTTCAAAATTGTTTTCACCAAAAGAAGACACTTGGGCTATAACCTTTTCAAAATTACTATCATCTATCCATTTGTCTTCAGGTACACTTGTTTGACTAAAAGCAAATGTTGTAAATAAAAATAAAATTAAACTTCTCATCTTGATCTTTGTATTTCGTATAAACGTTGGTCTATTTTATCAATTGTTTCTTTTATCTCTTCAACATCTTCTTGTGTATCCATAATTGTTTGACGTATAAGCTCGTCTTTCAGGTCGTACTCAACGCGATCTATAACAGGTTCAGGTTTCTCCATTGCTTCAGCTATATCAGCTTGTAATGTGTACCACATACCTGATAAAGTTATAACAAAACCAACTATCATACCTATTGTCTTAAAGTCTAATGTTATTTTAGTGTCTTCCCCTATTTGTGGTGTTTTAGCCATTACCTAAGTGTTATGTTTATTCCAAAGTTAGTGTTAAATATTTCACGATCCCAAAACTTCACATATTCAGCTTCAGCAAACAGTCCTACTGTTTTCCATATTTTCCAGCCAAACATAATCCCGCCTTGCATATCTTGCCACTGCTGATGCTCAGAGTCTTCAATAAGACCGCCTTTACCCCAATTATTTCTATTTAAATAACTAAAGTCAACATCACCTTTTATATATTTGTGGTAGCCTAATATTAAATTACCATACATGTGAATCCAAAAATTATTTTGATAATGGTAAAAATCAAAACCGATAATAGGTGCTATTTCACCAAACGGATCTAATAAATCCCACTGCTCATTATTATAACGTAGCATTAAATCACCAAACACAGTATTTCTAAACTCAAGATCACTGTCGGCAACTCTATTGCCAGCAGGATCAATCCAATACCAATCATATCTTTCATTGCCAAACTCATCTTCTTCTGTAAAGAATATATCATCATAGCCATATAAAAATCCTAATTCATACCAGTAGTTAGCAGGAAACTCTTCTCCATTTATTACTTC
>Ga0315315_10004134_pt1 | contig 13386 bp, 19 predicted proteins | sample M140m3416metaG_FD_203699 | JGI IMG/M metagenome (GOLD analysis project Ga0315315, IMG submission 203699) | Ammonia-oxidizing marine archaeal communities from Monterey Bay, California, United States - M1 40m 3416 | ecosystem: Environmental > Aquatic > Marine > Intertidal zone | place: USA...
AATCAAATTACCAGCTATAGCCTATGCTGCTACAACGCCTAACTTCCTAGTAGACATCGCAAGTCTACCGGAAATCATACTTAAAGAACACGGGTTCATCCTATAAAAAAATAAAAAAAATAAAAAATAAAAAAAATAAAAAAAATAAAAGCGACCAAGAGCCAGGGTCGGTCCATAAAAAATTTTTTATTCAACGGGGGTATTATTATAAAATTTAGTATTAGTCTGAGTCATATAAGGCGTCACTATCATAGTCTGATTCATCCGTTTCATCTTCGCTAGACCATTCCTCTTCATCTTCCATAGGAAGACCAGAGCAGGACCATCTCTTGCCTTGCTCTTCACCTTCGCTTTCACTATCGTCGGCGGCTACAAATTCATCATCATCTACTAACAACGCTTGGTCTACTTGTTTAAAGTTAAGGAACTTGCCTATGTGGTTAATGATAGCCCCGGGCAATACCCTATCCAAATCTCTCCAGATGCTGGTAAGTTCAAGCAAGCTTTCAGGGAAGTCACGTAGTTGTAGGCGATATCCACTTTCTCTGTTCCACGCAGCGGATATAAACTTTCGACCATTGTGGGTATGATAGTAATTTTCAGCATCTTGATAGCGGGCTCTCCATTCATCCATCTTATGACCACTGAAATCTCTTGTATACTGGTCTACCCTACCAGATACAAATTTTTCATCTTCAAATCGCTTAGGTGCCTGACGACGGCGACCAGAACGACGGTGTGGGATTAGCATATTCATAGTGTATTTATAGTAATATATTAAGTCAAGTTATTGTAATGATAAACTCATATCAGTAGATTTTATCTTCAATTTTCAAGAATTTTGATTCTTGATTTTTTCTTTCTTGATTTTTTCTTTCTACGCGGTCTAGTATATGTGTTTTTTTTTTCAAATTTGACAAGAACAGGTTTATCATATGGTCTCTTACACAACATGCCAAACATTTCTCCATTCTCTTGACATTTTCGGCTTGAGGCACATATACTGTTTCCCATATTTATGTTTATTAGAGTTATATACTAGAATATAATAGTACTTCAATTTCCGTTCATTCTGAAAATTGAAGTTTTTTGTTTCTGACATGTTATAACCATTCCCCAACAGTCAAGCAATTCAGTCAGTTACAAACTACAAACTTACAAACTCAAAAACAAAACAAATCATGTCTTCATTTTCAGCAACTCAGCAGGCGAATTTCGCCAAGAACAGTGACCCAGCTCAGGGTGTCTCTCTCTGTATCCCTCGTGTGTTTAACAACATCGGGTGGAGGCGCATCAAGCAGCACATCATCGACGCCAACCTAGGCTATGTCGAGCGTGTTGATGTGGTGCCGGTAGCAGGAGGCAAGTATAAGCGAGCATTCGTCCATTTCGCCGCCGGCAAGTGGAACATGCGCGACGCAACAGCGCGGGCAGCTCTTAAGGCTCTACAGGAGGGCAAGAAGATTAAGCTCGAGTATGAGTCGCCGTGGTATTGGCTCGTAGGCATTAGCGGTGCCGCACGCCCAGCTGAGGCTCCTAAGCCTCGCGAGCGCAAGACCCGCATTGACCTTACTGCCACCTCCAAGCCAGCGGCTAAGGCAAGTTACGACCTCTCTGCTCAGCAGGACGAGGAACTAGCACCGCCTAAGCTTACTCGCCAGCACGCACAGGTTATGGTGGACGATGAGATGGACCTTAACGACCCAATTATGGCTCGTGCGATGGCTTCTAACTCACCACAGTCGCTAGATGCGCTACCAAAACAGCTCCGTCATTTCGACGAGGTAGAGGACGCTATTGAGGCAGGTGGTGGAGAGGAAGGTGAAATCGTCGAAAACTCCAACTAAGATATCAACCCAGTGATGCCGTCGTCCTAAGCAGGACGTAAAAAGGCTTACCCAAGACCACATACAGCAAAAAAAAATCAAAAGCTAAATACAGAGAAGGTGAGCGGATGACCAGATAATCGCAGTGAACAAACACTTAAAATGAGTGGTCTGTTATATATCAATACATAAAAATCAAAAAATAAAAAAACAAAAAAAAATAGTCCAGGTGCCAGGGATTTTTCTTTACTTATATATATATATATATCAGCCGTAGCCGGTGTGAGTAGTCCTAATTGCGGGGACAAAGTTGAGGTTCAACTCCTCTTTATGGCATTTTTTTATTTAGCATTTAAAGATTTTTTATTAAAACCATATATGGACTTTCCTGATTATATGGTTTTGAACCCAATGCATATTGAATTTAATAAGATTCCCAAGATAGCAAAAGTATTAGGACTACCTCCATACACTCCATCAGAATATAAAGTTGGATGGATTCCTTGTCCAAAATGTATGGAAGTGGGTATAGAATATTGCAAAAGAATAGGACATATGCCTAATTCATTCAAGGCAGTACATCCCCATATGGAATTTACAAAATTGAACAATAAAATACCATTAGTAATTGATGTATAAAATGTGTACTCTAATACCAACAACGTACGAAAAATCAAAGAACCATAACACAAATTACTATAGGCGTAATAAAGCTCAACGGTTTAATGTCAAGTGTTGTCCTCATTGTAATTATGAAACAACCGGTCCTAAATCAGCATTACAAGCTCATATTTGGTCTAAACATACTCCAGAAAAGGAGCGACCGTTTCAGTGTCCTTGCCATGGATGTGAAAGAGGATTTTCGGCAAGAGCTAATTTAAATAAACACATCTTGAAAAAACACAAAATTACAATGCCGAAAAAGATTAATAAAGATGTTTTAATTTATAAAATAGATATCAAGAGTAATAACGCATCAGTAGTTTATAAAAAGAATCGTTATATTATGGCAAAGAATTTACCATATATTGTTAATGGTAAAACAATAAGTTTTGATTCATTGTTTTACGATGAAGGTTTAGGTCATATAAGTATTACAAGTTATACAAAGAAGGAAATGTTAGAAAAGATTAATCTAGTTTAATATTAAAAATAATAAAATTTTTTTTATATATATGGAAGAAGAATACTTTACAAAACAAATATTAACCTATATGGGAAATAAAAGAACATTTTTACACCAAATAGATGAAATTATTTCTTTTATAAAAACAACACTTGGAGAGAAAAATATTGATATTGCTGAAGGTTTTACTGGTTCTGGAATTGTAAGTAGATTATTTAAAAATAGAATAATGAGTGATGAATCCCAAGAATACAAGACATTATATGTAAATGATATGTCCAGGTATTCAGAAACCTTGAGTAAATGTTATCTAACTTCTACAAAAGATTTGTGTGTGGCAGATATTGAAACATTAAATTTACATTTGAAGAAATTAAGATTATTTCTCTCCAAAAAAAATAATCCAATCCCATTTATATCAAAATATTGGGCACCACAAAACGATTCTGATATAAAACCTGAAGAGAGAGCATATTTCACTCAAAAAAATGCTAGTAATATTGATAAGATAATGTATTATATAAAAAATTATGTAGAAGAAAAATACCAAGCTTTATTATTAGGTCCATTATTGGTTCAATGTTCTATTCATAATAATACCAACGGTCAATTCTCAGCGTACTATAAGAATGAAGAAAAAACGAAAGGAATGTATGGAGGTAAGAATTTGTGTGATTTAAAACGAATAACTGGAGAGATTTTACCAATGACACCTGTCTTGACAGAACATAAAGCAAAAATTCATATAAGTAAAATGGATGCGAATAAATGGATAAAAACAATACCCAAGGTAGATTTAGTTTATTATGACCCACCTTATAACAAACATCCATATAACATCTATTATTTTTTACTTGATATAATTAATGATTGGAATACTGACATGGAAGTTCCGGATACATATAGAGGTCAACCGAAAGACTGGGAAAGAAGTGCTTATTGTAGTTTAAAAAATGCCAAGAAATCATTTGAAGATTTGATTAAAAATACAAAGTCAAATTTTATACTTGTTTCTTATAATAATAAGGGTATCATACCATTAGATGAGCTTGATAAAATACTTGAGAAATATGGAAAATTAACAAAAATACCAATAGAACATAAGGTGTACAATAAATTTATTGGCATCGCAGCAAAGAAACGTAAGAAACAAAATAAGAAAATTGAAGAGTTTTTATGGCTACTAGATTGTAGAAAAACTAGTTAAAAATTAATATATTAAGCAAGAATATATGCCAAAATCAAAAGCAGAAAAAGACGCGGAATGGGCAGAATTATACCAAGAATATAAAGATAACAAAGCGGATGCCTTAGTGCTGTCTGTAAAAAAAATAAATAAAGAAGCGGACGAATTTGAAAAAATGTGGATACAAGCAGGACAAGCCGTATATGATAAAAGTGGAAATCTTTTACCAGATTGTAAGTGTAAAAAAAGGAACTAAAAAAAAGTAACTATTTTATAGTAAATTAATTATATACTATTGAGCATTTCCAAAACCATGGATGTACATATATAATTTTAAAATCTTTATTAGTAAGTAACAAATTTTTTACTTTTAAGCTTTTCTCATTATTATACCAATAATGAAAATGAATGAATGCTCTTTGGAATTTACCTATAGGGACCAAATTTATTAATCTTATATTTCCTAATTGATGTTTATTTAAAACATTAAATATAAATTGTTTTGTGATATTTTTATCTACTTTTGCGATACATATTGATGGATTCGTATTCATTTGATAATAATACAATATGATTATCAAATAATGATATCAATTTTAGAAATTATTGATACTGTCTCTTGTAAAGTAATATTCATGAACGAAATTTTTTAAATAGTGTGAGAGAAAAAAATGTTTGCTGATAAGAGACAAGTAAATGTATGATTAATTCTTTAAGTAAATTACAAAATTGAAATAAATATATAATTTGTTATTATAGTATAACAAACAAAATGGCTAATAGATTTAAGTGTTTAAAACCAAATAATGATGATGATAGTGATAATCGTAATGATAATAAATATAGAGTTAACAGATTTAATAAACCCAAAGAAGTAAATAGTAGATGGCAAAGAAGTAAAAGCCCTGAAAAAAGAAATGCTTTTACAAAACCACCTACCAGAACTGATAGAGGATTTAGTAAAGATAATCGTGGTGATAATCGTGGTGGTAATAAAAGATTTGATAAGGGCGGATTTGGCAAATATAGATATAATCGTGGTAGAAGGGGTCCAAGTGTATTTGATAATGTAAAAAAAGATAATTTGGGGCGACCCATGTTAGCAAATGCTACAACATCAGGGTTTGATATAGGTTTAGCATTACAAAAAAAACAATCTAAACAAGAAAAAAAATCTAAAAAAGATAAAAAAAAACAGGTAAAAGAAAATAATTTGATTTCATTTAAAAAAGAAGAAAAGAAAACAGAAGAAGAATTAAAAGCAGAAGCCGAATGGAATAAACAAATGATTTTAAATATGCAATATGAATGGGAAACTGAAAGCGAAGAAGAGGCAGGGGAAGATTTTGACGAAGAAGCATAAATATACTATTAAATTAGTTTAATTTAATTAACTTTTTTATTATTTCATATTAATGAGCGAATATGAAATAGAATCTTCTGGTGATGAACTTATTGATGAAGAATGGATTACTCAAATAGAACAAGAAGAAAAAGAATATAATAGTTTTTATAAAGAAGAAAATGAAACTATTGAATTAGTGTATATTTATATTAATAAGGAAAATAAAATCTATTATGTAAAAAAAGATATGGTAGTGTTAGAAAATAAAATTTTAGATAAAACAAAACTATTATTTTTATTGAAAAATAACAAAAAATATAATAATAAACAACATAAATTAATAAGTATCTTACAATATAATATTGATTTATCACCCCAAGAATTAAGTTTATATTTGAAAAATGAAGAGAATTTTAATTTTTTATCTATAAAATCAAATTTAACAGACCTAAAATGGGATGATACTATAAATCTTTTTAAAGATATGAATAGTTTGCATATAATATATTATGAAGAATCCAAGTCAAAGAAAGGTAATACCAAGAAGATATATATACGTAATAATGCAAAATTGAAGAGACGTAAGTCTAGAAAGAAATTAACTTAAAGAAATTCTCGTATTATATACACATCATGAGTAGTATCGTATCAGCATTTGACAAGCATTTACAGCCTAAGCAACTTGGTGAGAAGGGGCATGTTGAGTTTACCTGGTCAGTAGAACCTGATCAGTTGATTACTCAATTCTTCTTTCAACTAGTTCGTAGTAAAGATACTAGTGATTTACAAAATCAGCTGAATTATCTATTGTCTCATCTTAGATGGAGTAACGATGAAAGCCAGCTATTAATTTTATATAAGTTGATTGGACAAACGCGCGACATTGTAAGTGGTAAAGGTGAATGTGACCTAACTTGGATGCAGTTAGAAGTATGGTCAAGATTTTATCCTGAACTAGCTTATCAAGCATTTGTTCATTGTGTTGATAGCCGCCACGAATCTCTTAGCGGACACCAATACGGTTCTTGGAAGGATATTAAATATTTTCTAGCTTATTTAAAAAATAATACTCAGCAAGGAGAAGCTCATCCTCTAATTGAAAGAATTTTAAAAGAGTTGGTTGTTCCAGCATTACAAGTAGATGCACAGTTGTTTTCTGAAAAGAAAGCTGTAAGTCTTCTTGGTCGTTGGATTCCACGAGAAAAGTCCTCTAAAAAATTTAATTGGATTTTCAAGAGATTGGCACCTCTAATGTATCCAGAATTTGGTCAGGTTCCTGAAGGCGGTTGGAAGGATAGACAACAAATTTTGAAAAGTGTGTTGAAACAAAAGATTCATCTTAAAAAATTATTAGTCAAACTTTCTGGATGCGAGGGCGGTAGTGATACACCTCAAGTTAAAATGGCTGGAAAAGAATGGAGCAAGATTGATTTTAACAAGGTAACATCCGTTACTCTTAAAAAACAAAAAGTTGCTATTTTGAATAAAAATAAGAAGGGTGAACAGCGCTCTACTGAGGATGATAGAGTTGACTGTGCTCTTAATTATAAAAAACATGTTGAGAAAGCACTATCAGGAGATACTAGTGCGAAGGTCCATGGTAAACGTCTAGATGTGGGACAATTAGCCAAAGATGCGTTTACTTACAATGTATATGGTGATGAAGACGAAACACTTAGAAATACTATTAATCTTCAATGGGCGAGTCAAGCTGAGAATAATAAAGGTTTAGAAAATGTTCCTATTGTTGCTATGGCAGATACATCAGGGTCTATGGAATGTGATGATGGACTTCCTATTAATAATTCTATTGGATTGAGTATTCGTATTAGTGAAATTTGTCATCCTGCTTTTAGAAATAGGGTATTGACATTTGATGCTGTTCCAAAGTGGATAAAATTTGAAGAAGGAGAAGATTTTGTAGCAAAAGCTATAAAGATGAGGCACGCGGCTTGGGGGATGAATACTGATTTCCATCTAGCTATTGATAAAATGATAGATGTTCTTGTAGAACAAAATATTGAACCATCTGCTGTAAGAAAACTTGTTTTGGCAGTATTTAGTGATATGCAATTTGATTGTAGTTATCACAATGGAAATATTTTCGATAGTGCGCACGAGCAGATTAAACAGAAGTTTCATGATGCAGGTATGAAAACAACCTGGCAAAGACCATATGAAGCTCCTCATATTCTATTTTGGAATCTTAGAAAAACTACAGGATTTCCTGCTACTACATTTACAAAAAATATTACATTCCTAAGTGGATATAGTTCTACACTATTAAATATATTTGCTACTAAGGGCATTGATGCTCTTAGGGAAGTAACTCCTATGACTATGTTAGAAGAGTTATTAAATAATCCACGTTATAATGCTATGACTGAAAATGTTAATGATTGGGTTGCTATGGTTTAATTTGTATAAAAATATAAAATTTTTTACTTATAATAAAAGTTATAAGTAAAAAATATAAATATAAAATATGATTTTTTATTAATATGTCTCAACAAGATAATTCAAATAATTATATACATACGGTATTAAACAATAGAATTCACGATTTATCTAATAATCCGAGAAGTCAATTTCTAAGCATGTTAGTTAATTTGATGAATTCATCTAATTTAAACGAAAATTTAACTATGTTACCAATAGCAAATAATTTTGTTAATCCACAAAGAAGTCAAATATCTAGAATAAATGAAATTTTAAGTCGTACATTAATGGAAAAAACACCATATAAAAAAGTTTTATCTGAAAAAGGGGATGAACAATTAAAAACTGTAAAATATAGTAAAGAAAAATTTGAACAAGATTCGTGTTGTATTATGTTTATTGATTTTGAAGAAGGACAAGATGTTATACAATTGCCGTGTGGGCATATTTTTGACCCAGATGGTATAAAGACTTGGGTAAAAGAAGAACAAGCAAAATGTCCTATTTGTAGATTTGAATTGGATTTTAAAGAAGTAAAAGAAGATGATTTAGAATTAGAAGATATAGATAGTGATGATGAATCTGATAGTGATGAAATAACTCCATTATTAGATAATTCACAAAATAGATATAATCAAATGTTTAATAATATGGGATTTCTTTATAATCCATTAGAAAATATAAATAGACCTATACGAAGAAATTTAATAAATCAACGAACCTTTGTAAATGAATTTATAAATATTGAAAATGAATATATTGAAAATAGACATTTACAAAATGCTATTATGGCTAGCATTTATGAACAACAAGGTGTAAATAATGAAAGTACAGATGACGAACTATATCTAGAAGCATTTGATTCGGATGATGACCTTCTTTAAATATCATCAAAACTGATTTCAGTATCACCATCTGTAAATAAATTTTTCTTAGGCGTAGGGTTGGATAATTCTTCCAATGTTTCTTCTTGTGTTGTATCCAAAATATTATTAGTGAATACAACCCCAGCATCATCATCAACTTCTTTCTTTTTAGTATCATCTAAAATAGCATAAACAGAAGGAATATTTTTTAATTCTTCAAATGCGCTATCAGAATATACTTCCAAAATATCTGCCTTTTCTTTCTTTTTGGGATTTATTACTGCTCCCATACTTACACTTCGTAATCCTGCTAATACCATACTACCGGTTTTTATAGTATTATCTCTTTTATTTCTACCACGAAATTTTCCACGAATAACCAATGTTCTTTCTTTACCGTCTGTACATTTAATAACTGCGTGACCACCTCCACTTATAGCAGTAACACGAGCAATAATTTCACCTTCCTCTTTAGGAAGTCGTAGTTTTCTATTTGCGTAGCCACCCTTTGGTGCTACGTTTTTTCTTGCCATTTTCTTATGACTGCTTCCACCTTTTTTGTTTTTAACCATGATTGCGTATATTATTAATACTATAAAAAATTTTTTAATTCAATTTTAATATACTATTTTAACCCTAATATTCTTTGTTAATTTAGTTTTAAATATCTCATTTATCCAATTTTTTAATGTATTCTTTTCAATTACTTTTGTGCTTTTCTCTTGAATTTCTTTTGATTGTTCATCAGGTTCATAACCATATTCTTCATAAAATTCTTCATATTCATCTTCATCTTTAAAATTAATCGTTTTCTTTTCATCATTAATTTTTATTTTACATTTATCAAATCTATTTTTCCATAAAGGAGATTTATAAGCATAATATTCCCAATGATACCAAAATTCATTATTTAAATCTAGATTATCACGTGATAAATTAAAACAACCTATATTTGATGATATTCCATATTTTCTTCTTTTACTTAAAGTTTTATAAACATATGAAACATCCTCTTGTCTACCGTCTTTACGACAACTTTCATCTGTGTCTTTTATTTTTTTTAATTCTTTTTTCAATACTATCTTATAACAAATCTTCTTTTTTGAAATAATTTCAAAACTACCTATTATAATTGATAATAATTGGTGATATATATCATTATAACATTCATTTATAGTTATTTTTCTTTTCAAAATCTTTTCTAATAGTTTTATTATTTTTTTATTATCTTTTATTTTTTTCAAATAATAGGAAATAGCTATTTGTTTTCTTTGTTTTATAGCATTAATAAGTAATTTTTCATTACTTGATAGTTCTCCCAAATCTGTTATGTCATTATTTTTAACAACTTCAGTATTTCTTTTATAGTAATAACTTCTTAATAAGAATATAGTATAATCTTTATCAAATCTAAATAAATTTTTAACCATTCCTAACATAAATTTTATATCCTTTGTTTCCTCCCATTTTTTATAATAATTATCTATTTTCTTTTCCATTTTAGGATTTTTTAATGAATAAAAGTCATAATATATTTTATATAATAATTCCCAACTTTCCCTTACATAACCCGTCTTATAATATTCGTATATCCAGAAATAACATTCATCTAAATTTTCTTGTTTTAGCAAACATTCTATAAATGTTAATTTCACTTCATCTTTGTTATATAGATATCGTGTAAAGGTTAAGATCATATTTTTATTTACATTATAGTAAGTAAAAATATCCATCAATTTTATTTTCTAATTATAGCATATATGACAAATCCTTGGTTAGTACATGTACGTAAAACAATGAGAGAACACCCTGGTAATTCTTTTACACAAATTTTAAAAAGAGCTAATAGAACTTATAAAAAGGGTGGAAATAAAAATAAGAAGAAAAAAAATAAAAAAGTAAAAACAAGAAAAACTAAAAGAAAGAAAAATAAAGGTAAAAAAAAGAAGTAATTATATATGCGTTTTTAATGCCTTTCTTTTAACAAGTTTCATTGATTTTGTATCGTATAAACCTTTCTTTTTATCTATAGATACCTTTTCTTCTATAATATCTCTACTTTCTATAAAAGAATCCGTTAATTCTTCAAATGTTTGAATATTTGATTCATTATTTTTTTGATATAAAAATGTATTGAAAGTATGAATTGTTTCTACTATTGATAACCTATTGTCAGGATTTGGGTCAATGTTTTTCAATAATAATTTACTAAAAAATTTAATAAAATCATTATCCAAAAAACCATTAATATTAATATATTTTAAAAATCGTAAATACATTATTGATAAAGCATAATTATCAAATGTTTCCCAATAATTAAATAAATATTTGATTCTTTTCATATAATCTATTTCATTGTATTTTTTCAATTGTTTTATACATTTTTCCTTGTATTTTTTTAAAAACCAAGGAGAAAAATTTTTATTTAATGCCTTATTTTCCATTACATATTTTTCAGCTATATCTGTCAATTCCATAACAGTTGGTTCCTTATTTTTATGTAATATATATGATAAATAATGAATTTCTAATGACCAAATAGAATATTCAGGGGCATATACATAAAAAATATTTTTTAGATTATTCATTAATGTTTGTAGATTATCATCAAAATCTATATTTGATATTTGAACTGATAACCCAAAATCTATTAATATTGGTGTTTCTTTTTCCATGTCAAATAAAATATTTGTACCTTTCAAATCGTAATGTAATATTTGCTTTTCTATTAACATTGATACTGATTTCAATAAATGATTATAACTTAATATAATATTACTTACTAACTGCACACTATTTTTTTGGTTTATTAAATAATCCATAAAATCATTCCCTTCAATATACCTTAATTTCATTACTATAAATTTTTTTGTAGCTTTCTTTTTCAATATTGTACATTTACTTATTTCTTTATCTTTTACTTTTGCTATATCTATATTACAAAATTTTAATACTGGTGAAAAATGGTCCTCAAATCCTCCTATATTTTGAACTATTCTTCCTATTTCTATTTCATTTTTGGCGCTATCATCAAATCTTTGAATTTTACTAATATATTTTTTATTAGACATAATAGACCCGTCACAATTTATACCAGGAATAAATACACATCCATATCCACCCTCTGCTAATAATTTACCACCTTGTTTTGATTTACTATCCATTATATATAAATATAACTATATATTTTATATAATAATGTATATTATTTCATATTTACTAACTAATCCTTTATATATATCTAGTATTACCTTAAGCTTAAATATACCATATACTATTTATTCTAATAATAATTATCTTTTATTGAGTCAAATACCTGTCGCTACTAGCAGCATTATTTATCATCATAACTTATATCCTATTAGAAATATAGATATTTTATGTGGACAATTTGCTTATTGGCATCATATGTATTATTGTAATAATACTATTTCTAGAAATTTTTGGATTTTATGTCCAATAATATATATTATTTCGCGATTTTACTACAATAAAAAATTTTATAAAACATCTAATTTATTCCATGCCATTATGCACTATATGCTTTCTATTGGAACTATATATTTTAACTATTCTTCTTCATATTAAAATACCTATTTTTATATGTTTTCTTTAGTTTTGACGTTATCTCTTCTTTTGTAAAATTATAACTTTCTAATCGTATCTTTTCCATTCTAATTAATTCAGTATATTTCGCACCATCCATAAAATTAATATATCCTTCAGCTGGTTTTAATTCTTGCCTTAATGACGTATTTTCTATATGCTCATCTATAGCTTCTCTAAACTCAGGATTCAACCCTACATATTGACGCCTTTTTTTAACATCCTTCTTTTCTGTTGATTTGTTTTTAAAATAATATCTAACACTTTTATACATCTTTACAAGAGCATCCCCTTCATAACCCTTCGCTTTTAATACATCTGTTTCTACCTTAATAATTTCTTTATTATCTTCACACCATACTTTCCAATTATCTTTAAATGCTGTCGCATCATCAAACCTGTGAATTCTTGAAAATTCCATTAAATTTTTTAGAAAATCATCTGTAAATTTAAATCTATACGTCTTTTGTGTTTTTTTCTTAGTATCAGTATTCATCATTTAATATTAATTATTAATCTAATTTTCATTTCAATTTTAAGATAATGTAAATATATACATGCCTATTTATAGAGTTGATAAAACTGTATACCTTGACAAAATTAGTAAATGTTATAAAAATATTTTTATTATTCAAAACGCTAATAATGATATTAGTTTAAATAATATTACAAATATTATGTCAAGAGTTAAGTTATCTCCCTTTGAAACATTTTCATCATGTTGTGACAAACCTTCTTGTTTAAAAGTGTTTATTAATAAAACAAATGGAGAGATTTTAACAGAAAAAAATATTGATATATTATTTTCTCAATTAGTTGAAGCCGGATTTACTATTCAATATGAAATGACAAAATTAGTAAAAGACAAGAAATTAGTATGTTTTATATCTTAAAAATTGATATGAATATATTTAAATATAATATATTCATAAAATGCCTTATTCACAGGAAATCATAGACAAATACTTAGAAACATTAAATGATATAGAAAA
>Ga0315315_10004136_pt1 | contig 13380 bp, 14 predicted proteins | sample M140m3416metaG_FD_203699 | JGI IMG/M metagenome (GOLD analysis project Ga0315315, IMG submission 203699) | Ammonia-oxidizing marine archaeal communities from Monterey Bay, California, United States - M1 40m 3416 | ecosystem: Environmental > Aquatic > Marine > Intertidal zone | place: USA...
GAATGGACCCAATGGTGTGAAACGACTGTTTAAGGAATGGTCTGTACTTCTTCAAAAAGAGATTATAATAAAACGCAGCCGCATTTGGTGGTGGTGTTCCATTCATATAATTGGTCATTTTATTCGCTCTGGTTCCAGTTGGTCTATACCGGTTTAGCAAAGCATTCACTTTGTTATTATTACTACTAGCACCAGTCGCCGCACCTATCGCGTGCCCACCCGTTAGTGCTACACTGATACTCTGCACCAAATGAACTTGAAAATCGACCCACGTACCACCAACACCTTTTGCTTCTAAACGAGTGGCGAAATTTCGTCTAAACTGATTACTATTCATGTCAAATCCTTCGGGAACGGGCCCGATAGTTGTTCTTGTGCTTTCGTTATTTGGATCACGCATGGTAGCGTATACAAGGTGTACACGCCAATCAAACGGAATATTACAGAATTTGGGAAGATTCTTTGAATTGGGAATGAGGTGATCGCGTTGCGCAACTATATAATCTCTGTACAGTGGTTTTACATCAATTCTTGTCTTATTCTTGAAAACTCTTTTTTCTAGATCAATATATGTCTTCATTGCCTCAAACAATTGAGCACCAAAGGCATTATTTTGTTGCGCGGCTGGTCCCAGAAATGTCGCGAAATTTTTAGGATCCACCACGCGCCTCATTTCCTCTACTTTCGATGCGACTCGCTCTCCGTACGTTTCCCAAAGGCCGGTACGACCGTATAACTTCTGAAAGGGCCTGGTTTCAAATAATTCAGATACATCAACCAAGTGTTTCACATACTTGATCTTCTTTCCAACCCTCCTGTACTTTGACCAGTTAATTACATCCTCCTTTTTAATCTTACTTTTCTTGAACAAATCTACATCTACCCCATAAATCTTCTCCACAAAATGTTGAGGTATGGGAATAGTCATATTTTTACTACTAGATAGCGTGAATGTAAGTATAGAGTCATTCGTATTGACATTGACAATATTTATATTTTTGAACTGTCCTCTATTCTGTTTCTCATTTTTCATGGAATTCAAATAATTTCTGGCACTTGTTAATTTGTTTTGTGTTGAAAAGGGCACAATGAACGTTACAAGTTTTGTTTTGTCATTTTTATTCACCTCAACATTTGGACGGACACTCGTACTCAAATCATTTTTTTTTAACAACTCATCAAGTCTCCTTTCAACCATTTGATTTGATTCTTTTTTCAGACCATTTAGATTGACACGTCCACCACCATTATTTGGTGCTTTCTCGTCGCTCATCTTAATGGTCTTCATACGATCTCTTCTTTGAGCATTATACAGTCTTCTATCTGTTTCATTTTTTATCTCCTTCTCAGATTGTGGTGCAAATAATCTTTTTAAGAAACCAAACATTCTATATTTACCTTATATTTTATTTTGTCTTTTTAAGAATCTTTTTAAGAAACCAAACATTCTATATTTACCTTATATTTTATTTTGTTTGCTCACATAAAGTATGAGTAATAATGATAACAACATCAATCTCGATATGATCGCAAGTAAAACCACCAACAGTAGACAAAAGCCGCCCGCAAACACACGTGAACAAAACATAAAAAAAACAAGTCAGAATCAAGTGGAGTTGAACAGAGTCAAGGAAGCACTTAGAAACTTTGCAACTACACCCAACAACAACTCACAAGTGAACGTCACAAGATCACAAGTAATAAAATATCATAAACTTGCAAGGGATCAATTACTAAAGAGCAATCGCGATATACTTAAAAAAATTTTAAATTCAGAAACAACAACACATGCCTTGACGTTAAAAAACATCAAACTCAGCAATAACTTCTTTGATGCAAATTTAACAATATTACCAGCCCCAGGAGTCGCCCCAGTAAGCTATAAAGGAATAAATATCCGAGATGCTGTTCATGTTATTGCAAGAGGTGCAAATACTACTCAATTTAATCCAAATTCAAACCTTCCGGATGGCTGGAAGACATATTATAAATTGTCTAAATTGGTATCTACAATAAGAGATGGGAATGCAAGATTCCCATGGCAAGGCGCTACTGCTCCGGCAAATCAACCGGCTTTGCAGCTTCTTCAAGCATACCACAACAATATACTCGGTCCCCTTACAGACGATAAGTTTAGTGTAAAACTTTCAGAACAAAATTCGGGTGAATTTATGATTGTTATTAGATACAAAGCAGATGCTTATCACATAGATTGGACTTACGCCCCTAGTGATCCATTAGTGTATGCCCTGAAATTCTTACGTAAATTGCCAAAAGATTTTGTTAAATTCTCTCTTGACCATATAACAAACCTAAAGAATAACAATGCCAATCACGGAATATCTGCCAGTATCGTTCCCATGTTCACAAAAAATCAACCTATACAAATTGTGAGGACAGCAATGGAGGAATCAGGCTTCCCTTCCCGCTTCTGGCAGGCGAATCAGTTGAAGCAAAAGGCACAAAACAATAAGGTCAACAACTTTAGTGGCAACTTCTTGAACACCAAAAAGTCAAGAATCGAATCTTTTCTAGGTAGAGTGGACGATCTTTTTACTTTGATTGCAAACGGACAGCAGGCTCATCTTTCCCCAACGGAGATAAGAAAGATAATAGACTCATTTGCGATCAATCCGCACATGTACACACTTAAGGCGCAAGATCAAGCCATCAAGCAAATCACCAAGCCGCTACAGCGAGCAAACAACAACAGACAGATTCTTCTTGCAAATCCCAATTACAATACCGACGATAAACGAATTTTGTCTTTCCCCACGGGCGCTTCATTGATTGGTGTTGTTGAGTTACTTTCTCCTGCGGCGACATATGATTACTATACACATGGCAGCGTTGGCATACGTGATGTAAAAAACAGAGATTCCGGTACAACAATCAAGAGCATTCCTATCGGGGCCTTACCCAGCATCACACAAACAAAACCACAATTCCAACAGTATGTAAAGAATGAACCTGGCTGGCCAAGACCCATCCCACCATCACCAGGCAATCTACACAAAGCTGTGACCGTTATTGCACATTTTTGTATTTGGTTTGGCACAGCGCCACCACCACCGGGAAGCGCATCGGCAACGGCACCATTTCCTAATTTACGACGGTGGTATGACCACTATATCACTTACCCCAATGCGGTGTTTGCACGCCAGCTCATTCAATACAAACAATTTACTCAGAACAAAATAAAATACCTCATCAGTGTTTTACCTAAACATTTCAAACTCATTCCTCTATTGAAAGAATATTGTATGTCACAAACTGATGCTGCGTACACTTGGTTTTTGAGTCTTGGTATACTATGAAATTAAAGACTACTTAATTTGATATGAAAATGAAAGCTGCTGTTATTGATGATTTCGTTATTTTTTACTACAGTAATTGTTTCTCATGTAAACATTTCATAATATCAAAATTGATGTTTTTGGATGTTTCGAAAACATCAACTGACAAGTTGACGTGGGCAATGACGATTCTTTTCAAAGCACCAGCTTGGAAGTGGACACGGACAGGAAATTGTGAATGCCAGCGGGTATGCATGGAATGTCTACAGAAACGGAAACAAATGATCCAATTGGTTTTGACCCGTGGGTATTTCGCTAAACCACCCGTCCGCCACCGCCCCAGGACACTTTCTGACTTCGTACAAGTAATGGAGTTAGGAAAAATAGAACGTGTTGAAGACGACAATGCTCCTCACACAGAAACCACGCAGTGAATCTTGTCCAACTGTTCTTTGTATTTTCTACCTCCATCCTCCCCCCCAGCACTCAATTTTATTCGTTCTTGATGATCAAGAAACAGCGACCCCACGCGAGTCTCTTCATCCGCCTCAGCTTCTAATTGACCACTATTGTCATCATATAATTGTTCTAATACTTCTCCTTTTGACTTGTTTTCCCACTCCTTACCCTCGTCTCCCGGAACAACAACCTGATATATCGCTCGCTTCTGGTTCGGTACTCTCAAATTCTGATTTACACCCCCTGGGGCCTTGCGATGCTTCAATTTTATAAACTGAGGAACTGCAGTCACTGGATCGGCAAGTAACGCCTGTATTTGTTGATGTGAAATGTGGTCAATTGACTCTTTTCCAAATGCATTTATGTGTTGCTCTACCACGAATTTATTGTTGGTTGTGTTGTGCACAGTCCTCGGTTTCTTTGCCACCCGTATAAGTTCTTCGATTTGTCTATCTTTGGCTTCCAATTGACGATCTTTATCAGCTAGCTGCTGTTTCATCTGTTCTACCAATGCATTGGGAACTGAAGCACAACTTTTCTTATGTCTTGACCAACATGAAGGTAATGACGTGGTGTAGCCACAAGCACATACCCTGGGTTCCTTGTACTCAGTTGTGGGCATTTGTATACTACCAGATATTATCTTTAAGTATGGTTTGGCTAAACCTTGGCTAAACCTTGGCTAAACCCTACCTTCTCCTGAGGCATCTTCACCCATATTCCTCCTACCAAAATCCTTAAATATTGTCTAAAAATATATCGCGAAGAAAAATGAAAGGGGGGGGGGGGCACCCAAAAATTTTGAAAAATTTTTTCAACTCAAAATTTTTTTTTGGGAAATTTTTTTTGAGTTCAAAAAGTTGATCAAGATTTTTGAAATTTTTTTTCGAAAATTCATCTCCCAACCCACCCGGTACTAGTGATGGGTTGTACACCCGTACGCACCTGGTATGACCAGGTTTAAAGACAAAAAAATCAATTATCATAGGGTAGGGATGTACAAACAGCCTCGCACTTGTGAATGTGGTTATGTTACCTCCGACAGAAGCAACTGGTCTAAGCACCAAAAAATATGTAAATCAGTAACCACTGGTGACAAGGAACGGATTGCATCACTTGAGAAAGACAAAGAGGATTTGAAACAACAATTAGCGGAAAAAGATAAAATTCTGAATCAGCTCATTGATAGCGCTAGTAACGAAATCAGATCTCTGCGCAAGTCTCAGGCTGCCAGAAGCAGACGCACCAAGATGCCTGAACCCAAACGGAGAAAAATCGCAGCTCGTCAAGACTGGAAGTGCGCAAATCCTGACGGAAATTGTACTCTGAAAGGTGAATTACAGGAGTATGATGTAGACCACGTTATACCTTTGTTAAAAGGAGGACCAGACAATGAGTCAAACATGCAAGCACTTTGTCCTGCATGCCATAGAAGGAAGACGGAAAATGATAATCATATTAAGATTAACAATGGTGAAGCGCCTCACGCGGAGCAAGAAGCACAGTCGGCCTGTGCTTCTAGGGGGATGGCGAATTGTTGAGACTTTGATCTGGGTCGTGATCTCAAGTAGTACATGCCGGTTTTGAGGCCCTTCTTCCAGCCGTATGCGTGCATGGACGAGACCTTTTCGATGGACGGATCAAACATGAATATGTTCATAGACTGGCTCTGATCTATGTAGGGTGCTCTGTCGGCTGCTTGATTGATCAAAACCTTTTGGGAGAGCTCGTATGCGGTTCTGTATATGAGTCTGATATTTTCTGGTATTGTGGTGATATCCTTGACGGACCCATCATGTCGGATGATTTCATGACGCATTGCCTTGTTCCACAAGTTAAGGTGCTGCAGTGCTTTGACGAGGTACTTGTTTACCTGTTCGTACTCTCCGGCTTGGGTTCTGCGCACGTATATGTTTGAGGTTTGTGGTTCACAAGCCTCTGTGTTGCCGCAGATTTGCGCGGTTGATGCAGTAGGCATGATGGTGGTGAGGAGACTGTTTCTGACACCACTTGCGACCTTCTTTCTGAGTGCGTCCCAGTCGTATCTTTGGTCGAGAGGCACCTCCCACGTGTCGCAATGTAGCACTCCCTTTGCCAGGGGGGAGTTGAGGAAATCAGGGTAGGGACCGTCTTTTTCTGCGATGTTAGCACTTTCGTCCCATGCTGTGTAGTAGATAGTGGCGAAAATTTGCTTATTAAGTTCCATGGCCTGTTCGCTGTCGTAGGGCAAGTTCAGTTTGAATAGGAGAGTGGCCCATCCCTGCACCCCTATTCCGAGTGGTCTGCTCTTGAGGTTTGACATTTTGGCCTTTTCTAGAGGGTAATATGTTCCATCTATGACGTCATTGAGTGTATGCACAACGTGTCTAACCACTGTCTCGAGAGAAGTGAAATCAAATGTTTGGCCCGAGACAAATTGACTGAGGCAGATTGATGCTAGATTGCATACGGCAATACGTTCTGGAGTGGATACTTCCATTATTTCTGTGCAAAGATTTGATGATTTGATGACCCCTATGTTCTTTTGGTTTGAGTGTCTGTTTGCAGCATCTTTGTAGCACATGTAAGGTGTTCCAGTTTCTATTTGTGATTCGCAGATTTTGACCATGATTTCTCTGGCTTTGATTTGTTTTCGGTACAGTTTGTTTTCTACATACTGATTGTACAATTGTTCGTATTCGTCTCCGTAGACATCGGCCAATCCGGGTGCTTCATCGGGGCTGAAAAGGTACCAATCTGCGTTTTCGGATACCTTTTTCATGAATAAATCTGGTATCCACAGTCCGCTGAAGAGGTCACGACAGCGCTTGGACTCTTCGCCGCGGTTTCTTCGAATATCTATGAAGTCTAGTACATCAACGTGATCTGGTGAGAGCCAGATGGATATGGAGCCTGGTCTTTTGCCAGCCTGTTTGACGAGTAGTGAACTTTCATTGAAGACTCTTAGCGTAGGAAGCAGTCCGTCCGTGAGGCATCCAGTGGAATTTATGATGCTATCTTTGGCTCTGAGATTATGCATGTGCATTCCAATTCCACCTGCGTGCTTGCTTATTTTGGCTGCTTCGGAGAGTGACGAATATATTCCTTCAACACTGTCATCATTGAGTGACATAAGGAAGCAAGATGCGAATTGAGGGTTGGTTGTTCCTGCGTTGAAGAGCGTGGGTGTTGCGTGCGTGTAGAGTCTTTGTTGTAGCATTTTATACGTCTTTCTAACTTTTTCCAGGAAGTCGGAAGATGAGTATGATTGCACGAGGTGCAGGTGGACTCCAATGGCAACCCTGAGCCACATGTAGCACGGTTTCTCGCAAGTGCGCCCGCTGCTGTCTAGCATGAGGTACTTATTGTTAATGAGTGTTTTAAGACCAAAGAATGATAGGTTTTTGTCTTCCTCTTGGCAAACCATTTGATCGAATTCCGATTGATATAGTTTTACCGTTTCGTAGAATTCAATAGAGAGTCTTTTTGTTTTGTTGATTTCTTCCATACAACCACTGAATTTGTTTTTGTATGTTTTATCCATGTCGTCAAGAATGATTCTCACTGCTAGAATTTCGTAGTCTGTGTGTGTTGTGTAGAACTCCATGCAGGATTCTGAGCTGATTATATCAATCTGCGAAGTGGATAAGCCATTAGTTAAAGACTCGCAAACTCTGATTGCAACACGCGCTGAGTCTACGTCTAGTCCTGCAGATAGGTGGATGAGTTTGTTTTGTATTTCTTGCAAACAAACAGGAACTGCAGTTCCGTCACGTTTTGTAACATTGAGTGTGTCTGTCTCTGCGCAAATAGTCATTTGCGAAATGTTTTAAGTTTATCTTTAAGTAGTATTGGATACTTTTTTCTTTGTGACTCTCTTCTTGACAGGTGCTGGTGCCGGTGGTGGTGCTTCTTCCGTGGCGGTATTTTTTGTGGGATCCTTAGATAAAGGTCCAGTTTTTCCAATGCAGCTTACTTTTGGTCCAAAAAAGGCAACTTGTTTTCCTTCATATCCATCAAGTAATACCGTGACACTATCTTCGCAACCTAGGACTTTTGTTCTTGTGATAGTTCCCTGAACATTATCAAGATCAAGGTCGTCACTCTTGCAGTATACTCTTTGACCGATTTCCATTGTGTTGTAATGAGTCAAGAAAAAAAAAGCGTAACTTTGGATTTAAAAAAAAGGTCAAGTACTTGTAATGAATGCCATGTCATCATTCCGTTGTAAAGTCAGTACGTCAAAATGGAAGTTTACTCAGAAAGACAAGGACGAAAATGTGAAGCTCCGAACGCATAATCTGATGGACGGTGGTGAGCTGTCTGTTCCTGACAGTGAATATGAAAGATTCTTGAGAGTTTGCGCCGAGAGTATATGTGATGGCGAGAAGTTGTTCATTGTGGAGCAAAGATCACACCCCCTGTACAAGTTATTTTTTGATTTTGACATTTTCATGTATAATGTTATTGATCGAAATGATTTGTACACAAAAGTTTGTAAATTGATTGTTTCAACTCTCAATGAATTGTTTGATGACACTGTTGATAGCTTTGAATTGATTTGTTCCGTGAATGATGTCAAACAAGCTAGAAAGAATCAGAAAGAGTGCTACAAATATGGCATTCACCTAATATGTCCAAATCTGATTGTCAATAAAGAGAAAATGCTGAGAGTCAGAGAGGCTGTTGTTCAAAAATTTCAAAACAATTTGGAAAAAGATGGTCCAACCCAATGGGATGATGATATTGATAAGGTTGTGTATGAATCTAATGGATTCAGAATGAATTATTCTAGAAAGGGTTCAAAGTGCAAATGTTCTCAGAAACAAAGAGATTTGTGCGACAAATGTGGTGGAAGTGGCAAGATTGACGAAGGAAGACCTTATCTTCCATTTTTGACAATGATTAATGATTATTCATATACCACACATGAAAACAATATGGACTTTAATACTGTGTATGAAGTCTTGAATAAAACATCAATCAGGGTGCGGCCAGAAGTCGCATCTAACGGTGTTGAGTTCAACAAGTCCCCTCCCAGTTGGTTCGAAGATTCAAGTCTGTTCGATGCTCCAGATGGATTGATCACACAAGCCCCAGCGAAGAAGAGAAAATTAACAGAAGGCTTAGATTCTGTGGAGTCTAAGTTGGAGAACAAGAAGGACCTTTCAGTGAGCGAGCTCGACACTCTGAACACTTGGTTTCAGACAGTGTGCAATAAGAAGCAACTACCCAAGCAGTATAAAGATATCACAATTCAAAATGCATTTTCTTTCACGAACAACAATGTGAGATCGAATATTATAGCACGAGTCGATTCCCAATATTGTATGAATATTGGGAGAGAACACGCTACAAATACAGTGTATCTGCTCGTGAACACACTGACGAAGAAGGCGGTCATGAAATGCTACTGCAGGTGCGACACAACAGAAGGGCGTCGTACGATTGTGAAAGGAAAGAGGCAGATGTGCAAGGATTTCAGCTCTCATTCAATCGATACTTCAGACTTACAGCTCACGATAGGCTGTGGTGTTGTCTCGCGACAAATCAACCCTCGTATTTTAGCAATGTTTTAGGCACGTTCAGCATTGGTCCGCCCCCGGTGGTAAGAAGGCGGCGCCACTTTCTGCACTTGATTGGCGTGAGGATGTGAACAGTTTGAAGAGGGATCCCATACTGAAGAAGGGTGCTGGAAGAGTATCAATACCTTGTTTATCTTGAACATCTCCAATGTTGATTTTGTAGACCGTATCTGGTGGAGTTGGTGTGATACCCGCTGGGCCATTGGAATCGATGGGTATCGACGTGGTGGATAGTGGTGTGGCTGCTTGTGCAATTAGTGTCTTCGGTACCTGAGGTAGTGGTACATGAGGTAGTGACGTGATGGGCTCCTCGAGGTAAGGCGGGAAGAGCGACCGTGTGGCGTTCGGGGGACGGCCGGCTTCAATGTCGGGTGTCGCCATATCGGTCGAGAAAGACGCTCGGGTTTGAGAGGAAAGATTGGGTCACACATGTGTACCCCTACATGAGTCACACTGAAGAGGCCCCCTAGCTTGTTTGGTTCTTGTTTCTTCTCTAAACTTTAGAAAAGAAAGAAGAAGTAGAGAGCTAGGGGGCCTCTTCAGTGTGACTCATGTAGGGGTACACATGTGTGACCCAATCTTTCCTCTCAAACCCGAGCGTTTCGTCACTCACGAGAGGAAGATGCCCTGGTGGCTCGCGGAGCAGTTCGCCCATGCGTGGGACGCGGGAAGATTTCGGGGCGGCTTGACTGGTAAACCGAATGACGAAGACGACTGGATCAGGTTCGTGGGTAAGTATACTGATGTATACATGCGCCACCTGGACAAGGAACTCACGATGTCGACGCCGGCATCGACCCACTTCTTGGTCATCAAGATGGGGTTGATGACTGATGTCATGAGTTTTCTCGTGGAGCTGCAGATCACTCTGCAGAGGATTCAATACAAGCATGAAGCTGATGTCTTCTCATACGATACATATCAGTTCCGGGCACCGTTGACTCCACTTGAGATCCACTGGAAGACTACCTCGATGCCTGATGTGCCGAGGGCCGCGTTTGACTGCAACTTCGAGCTTATGGACGCAAATGACCGATACCCTCCGGCTGTCTTTCCTGAGGTGTGGTGAAAGCCATCGTGGTGGACTGAGTTTTCTTTGAGAAACACCTTCTGAGGCATGTCCCGAACTGGGGTACAAGGTTTGTGCAGACGACCTGACTAGCGTTTGCCATTCCGTTGAGATTAAGGTTGCCCCGTGAGGCAGAAACAATGATGTCTATGGTGTGAGAAACGATACCATCATTGATCATCTCAATGAGAATATTTTCGATATGGTCCTCCATATTTGCGTCTTCGACTGCCTTTCTGATGATGACCATCACCGCCTTTTTCTTTTCATCTCCTTTGAGTGTAGTGACTTCGACTGCCTCCATTGCGTATTGTAACACTGTAACTATAGTATCCGGGGTAATAGTTAGTGATGATACCTTGAATTCGAAAGACTTTCTAGCAATTTCTATGTCTTTCTCCTTAGTTTTGTTCATCATAATATAGCCATTGAAAAAAAATGAAGATCGTATTAAAAGGATCGCCTACAAAGCGGGTAGTGCAGAAACCCATGTCGGCCCCACAAAACAACTCATCTCGTCCTCCGCGTAACAACAACAACAACAACCAGGGTGGTGGCCGCTCCCCTCGCGAGCAGAAGTTTGCACCCAACACTCACATGTACTATCAGGGGCGTCTCTCTACCTTTTATCTCAACTGGCAAGGAAAGACCCAGTTGATCGTTGTCCCTCACCAGAAGCTGTACAAGCTTACTGAGTTTTATCCACTTGACCTGGGGTATCTTTTCCAGGAGATTTACAGTGTCATGGAGCAAAAGCGCGTCAACAACTTCACTCTCCATGTTTTCAAGCGCGATTGGGAGGTCGCCCCCCACCTGTTCATCAAAATTGGGATGGCCCAGGACCTCTACAATCAGTTTGTGTCTGTTCCACACATCTCCGCTGGATTTATGCCTGCATCTTCTGGTTCTCCGGCTCCTTCTGCTCCACCATTCCCCCTGGCACCTCCGGCTTCGCTGCTTGGATCGCCTGAAGCATCTCCTAAAGCGCCCACCCCTCCGGTTGAGGAAAGTGTGGTCAGTGCGGAGTAAGGCTGCACCACACCAAGGAAGAAGAGACAACAAGAGAAACAAAGTGTGTAATGGTTAGGTGGGTGTGCGTGCGTGTGACAATGTCACAATGTTATAATAAATTTGTTTCGTAATATCAAATGGAAAAAAACAATTTCGAGAAAAGGATAAATATTTGGTCTAATACTTTAAAAAACAAAACTGATTCACTAACAAACTTATTTGGAGTTGCACTTGTTTTCAGTGTGATAGTTTTTACTTCGGTTTTTGCTTTTTCTGAATACACTATGAAAGATATAGCCATAGTTTCATTACTATTGTACAGTGTAATAGGGTGTTTTCCCCATATTGAAGTTGCACAAGTAAAGGACAATGATTCATTCTTTACAAAAAGATTAACAGTTTTGAACTGGAAAGATGAAATAAGAAAAGATGGAAATTACAATGTTCTTTCGTCCAATTTGCATCTATTGAATGCAGTGTTTCCAGTCGTAACTATATTGTGTCTGATTATGTTTTTTGTTCACAAGATTTTTGGTGAAGATTATGTTAATTTAAACACAATTCTAATCATTTTATTAATACAAACTCCATTCAATACTGCATACGGGTTGAATCCTTTAGGTGTATCAGTAATGAGACAGAGTATTTCAAAACATGTAACTCAAAATGATTTGAAGAAATATCTTGGAAAAATTAACTCGCCCAACTTTTCTTCTATTTCAATCAGAAAATTAAACAGAGGAACGCCAATTGTAAATGTTAATAACATGAAAACGAATAAATCAAGGAATATGGGAAACATGGCTAAATCTTCTTCCAAGAATATGCGTAATGTAAGCATGTCGTTCAACATGACGCCCATGACGCCCATGCCGCCCATGCCGCCCATGCCGCCCATGCCGCCCATGCCACCCAAGAATATACGCGTGTGAAATTAAAGGTAACAAAAAAAGAATCAACCAAAAATGCTTAATAGAGATATTTTAGAAGAACAAGAATTGGAATATGCTCTTTCGTTGATAAAAGACATGGAACGTGAGTCCAACGACACAAAGATGGATGAAAGCAACCGGACGGGAGTCACAGATCGGAAAGAAAATCAAGATGTGTGCTGCAGACAAGAAGAAGAGCAGCGAGAAAACCCGGTGGACGAGGAAGAGGAGCAGAACCCATCACCATGGACGCTTCGAGAGATGAGACGTGCTTTTTTCGAGGGCCAGGAAAGTAGAAGGCGTATGGCTTCTGACCCGGGTTTGACCCGATCGGTTCAAACAGAGCGGGAACCAGACTGCGCAGATCCGGTCGATCAAACCGAACCGCCTAGAAGGAGATTGAGATCTGGGCGGTCATATTAAAGGCAAAGAAACCTCTGGAAAAGGAGAGAGCACATGGGTGACTACGGAAGTGATCATGAGCGTGATCATACTGAGTGTGAGCATAAGCAATTCGACATTATTGAAGGGTTTAGAGTGTGTACCCAATGTGGGTGTGTGATGTGTTCAGTCCCGGAGGCAATGGAGTGGGTTCCGGGCACCGACGACGTCAGACAGCGTGCTTCCGCTGCCGATGAAGCCTGGCATGTTGGCGGGACTGTCGTTGGTAACGAGAAGTTGGAGAGGATTCATAAAGGGATCACTGGAGGGAACAAACAAAGGGTGTATGCAGAGGGTCGAGACTTCATCAAAAGCGTCTGCACAGATCTTCATGTTGGCAACGCGGTGGAAGCTGAGGCACTTCACATCTTCAATGTGGTCCGAGAGCAGCATAGCCGGTGGAGGGGTGCAAGACGGGTGGGTATACTCATATCTTGTGTTTCTATCGCTTTTCAGAAGTTCAGCATTGGCGTGACAGATGCAACTATCTTGAAGTTAGAGCGTGTCAATCAACCATCGAAGACAATGAACTCTCAAAAGAAGCACGTGCTCACTATGCTCCACAAGTCGGGGATGACAGTGGATCAGGCGAACGCAGAGACATACTG
>Ga0315315_10004138_pt1 | contig 13376 bp, 11 predicted proteins | sample M140m3416metaG_FD_203699 | JGI IMG/M metagenome (GOLD analysis project Ga0315315, IMG submission 203699) | Ammonia-oxidizing marine archaeal communities from Monterey Bay, California, United States - M1 40m 3416 | ecosystem: Environmental > Aquatic > Marine > Intertidal zone | place: USA...
CGAAACCCCGTTTGAGTGTGTTTCCAGACGTGGCAGAAGCGTTACGGGGAGGGGGGGGGGGCTCCTTATTACTTTCCTCAATTGCGATCCTTAATCACAAAACCCCCCCACCGTGCATTGTTTGGATTTATATTGGTATCTCCCCTGTAGTCTAGCTGGTTAGGATACTTGGCTTTCACCCAAGAGACCCGGGTTCGAGTCCCGGCGGGGGAATTTTATGTCCGCTGAACTCTAGTGAGCGCTCGATGCATATTCGGACGCACTTTCGAAATTGAGGGCGTTTGAAATAATTACGCGACAGCACTATTGCATTCACGGGGGTGTAGCTCAGATGGTAGAGCGCTCGCTTAGCATGCGAGAGGTACCGGGATCGATACCCGGCACCTCCATTTTTTATGTGAAGGTGCCGAATATGAACTGGACTCACCCAACTCCGCAGAACTCACGGCCGCGTGGCCTAATGGATAAGGCGTCGCCCTCCGGAGGCGGAGATTGCAGGTTCGAGTCCTGCCGTGGTCATTTTTCGATATTTGTAAGTCGCAAATCCGATTTATAAGTTACCCACCTCACCTATCAGACCACTGCGTTTTCCAACGCGGAGTGAGAGAGGTCATGAACCATTACCCGTCGATAGCTCAGTTGGTAGAGCATCTGACTGTAGATCAGATGGTCCCTGGTTCGATTCCGGGTCGACGGATTTTTCGTCGTCGTTGGTGGCCTTTCCATAAGAACTAAAAAAAGAAGGGCTGTTCCGGGAATCGAACCCGGGACCTCCTGCACCCAAAGCAGGAATCATACCACTAGACCAAACAGCCAGTTCCCTTCACAACAGGTATCATTTTTGATTTACAGGTAAGCTCGATCTCGAGCTGATACTGCGGTGGAACAACCAGGTGTTTTCATGCTCCTGTGCATGCGCATTATACCCCTGTGCCACCTTAGCTTAGTTGGTAGAGCATCCGCTTAGTAAGCGGAAGGTCGTGGGTTCGACTCCCACAGGTGGCTCCTTCCATATTTTGTGTTAGAAACTTTAAAAACATGGACTCCTAGATGCAATTGCAGTTGACAGCCCCTCTAGCTCAGTCGGTAGAGCGCAGGCCTTTTAAGCCTGTGGTCGTGGGTTCGAGCCCCACGGGGGGTGTTTTTTTTGGGAGAAGAAACGCTTCTCAGAAAAAGTGCTTCGTGTGAGGATCGAACTCACGACCTTAGGATTATGAGACCTACGCGCTACCGACTGCGCCAACGAAGCTCATCAAGCGGGGAGCCAACATGGTTCTTTAAATGAACCGTGCATGTGCAGCACTACGTCGCAACACCACGTTGTGGACACCCCATGCACAAGTGCACGTCAGCATGGTGTAGTGGTTATCACGTCTGCCTTACACGCAGAAGGTCGCCGGTTCAAACCCGGCTGCTGATATTTTTGTGGCAACTGCGGATCTCAATTTGCTTGCTAAGCTGGTGCTGTTGGAACATGCATCTTCGAATTGAATTGTTGTCAGAGACAGCGTGGCCGAGTGGTTAAGGCGTCGGCCTGCTAAGCCGATGTGCTCTGCACGCGTGGGTTCGAATCCCATCGCTGTCGATTTGTTTATCGGAAGGTATCCTATCAAACTGGAAACCCAACGCCCGTCATACTGGCCACCCCACTGGTTTTTCCCGTGCCACCTTAGCTTAGTTGGTAGAGCATCCGCTTAGTAAGCGGAAGGTCGTGGGTTCGACTCCCACAGGTGGCTCCATTTTTATAAACATTTTTCAGAAGTAGCTCCCCTTGATGTGGATCGAACTCGCGCTGGCACAGGTGTGAGAGACGTTGGGACCGCTTTGAAAGAACGGAGCTATTTTTCAGGCACATTTGTTGGTCTAATCTAAGCACGACTCATTATGACAGCGTGTCCGAGTGGTTAAGGAGATGGACTAGAAATCCATTGGGCTCTGCCCGCGCAGGTTCGAATCCTGCCGCTGTCGTTTTGCATTGTTGACTGCGGGGTCAATGAACTGTGGGTGGACAAATACATGAAAAAAGCAACACCCACCGTGGGGCTCGAACCCACGACCATCAGGTTAAGAGCCTGACGCTCTACCGACTGAGCTAGGCGGGCTTGTCCAAGTATTCATTGCCCTTCGTCAGATCGGTTTTTCGAGAGAATCACCACTGCGGAACGTAGTGGGGAAAAGACTTGTGGCTTGACGTCCGTTTGAATGTTAACTCCGTGTTAGTATAGTGGTTAGTATATCTGCCTGTCACGCAGATGACCCGGGTTCAATTCCCGGACGCGGAACTTTTTTTTCGGCAGGTGGTTTTGGAGATCCAGTCGTCAGTTGAACGAAGCCAATGCCCAAGTTGAACAATAACTACAAGCCCGCCTAGCTCAGTCGGTAGAGCGTCAGGCTCTTAACCTGATGGTCGTGGGTTCGAGCCCCACGGTGGGTGTTTTTTGGTTTTCAACTAAGTATCAGCCTAGGGGCAGGAGCTGTGTGATTATGGAAAAACGACAGCGGCAGGATTCGAACCTGCGCGGGCAGAGCCCAATGGATTTCTAGTCCATCTCCTTAACCACTCGGACACGCTGTCTTAGAATGACCCTCACTTCCTCAATGTCAGACCAACTTTCACAAGCTGCGGCACACCATTCCGTCTAACAGAATGCCGCCCCATAATGCTGGCAGCTACTCTTTTCATTGGTCGCGTGGCCTAATGGATAAGGCGTTGGTCTTCGGAACCAAAGATTGCAGGTTCGAGTCCTGCCGTGATCGCTTTTTTCAATCACAGGAAGGAGTCATTATATGGCCGAGTTGATCAGTGCAAGTTGCTGCAAGTGACAGTGTGTCCGAGTGGTTAAGGAGTTGGACTTGAAATCCAATGGGCTCTGCCCGCGCAGGTTCGAACCCTGCCGCTGTCGAACTTTTGCGCAGCCTGTGTTCTTTTATCATGGGTGAGACCCACGATAAAACACACCCATAGCAACACGTAATATGTATGACCCGAGAGAGATTCGAACTCCCAACCTTCTGATCTGGAGTCAGACGCACTACCGTTGTGCTATCGAGCCGATGCGTTGTCAATAAGCACATGAAACATTTTCCTGCCAATACATCATTTATGCAAAGGAAAAAATGCTTCGTGTGAGGATCGAACTCACGACCTTAGGATTATGAGACCTACGCGCTACCGACTGCGCCAACGAAGCTTATCGATAGGGAACCATAAGCATGCAGACCCCCGCAAAGCGAAACCCAGCACAGTAGAAACTCGCTGCGCTACCAGGAGTGAACAGTTCAGTCACGCGATGACCGTATCTACATGCTCTCATAGCTCAGTTGGTTAGAGCATTCGGCTAATAACCGAAAGGTCACAGGTTCAAGCCCTGTTGGGAGTACTTTTTGGTGAGGGTGATCTCTATTCAGACTTTGCCCTGACGCTACGTAGCCCGGATGGGCAAGGGTCCATGGACTGACAAGCCGCTTTAGCTCAGTTGGTTAGAGCGTGAGGCTGTTAACCTCAAGGTCACAGGTTCGATCCCTGTAGGTGGCGTTTTGGTATGTTTGTATCCCTAGATATCAGACAACCATGGAAAAAGTGACAGCGGTGGGGTTCGAACCCACGCCCTTGCGGACTGCGGCCTAAACGCAGCGCCTTAGACCTCTCGGCCACGCTGTCAGTCGTGAATCATCAAGTGAACAAATCGGGGGTCACACACAGGCTTCAAAAGCGGAGGCCATCATAATACTAGCACCGAGGATCGAACTCGGAACCTTTCGCGTGTGAGGCGAACGTCATAACCATTAGACCATGCCAGCTTACGCTGAGCTTGATGGGAACGCTGCCTTGAAACTTTTCACTGGTTACCATTTATTTTTTCAACGAAAATAAATACACGCAATACGCCAAATACCAGACTATGACTCGCCACCAGCGAAAAATGACAGCGGTGGGGTTCGAACCCACGCCCTTTCGGACTACGACCTGAACGTAGCGCCTTAGACCACTCGGCCACGCTGTCGACAAAATTATACGCCGCCCCCGTCTGTGGTTTACCACAAAAATTTGATCTCGCCTGTTGAATAGTATGCACACGTTTAATCTAAGTACTTGCCTCAGTTTCAAAAGCAACGGCTGTTTGGTCTAGTGGTATGATTCCTGCTTCGGGTGCAGGAGGTCCCGGGTTCGATTCCCGGAACAGCCCTTTGTAAATATATTAATTCGCCACTGAGCACATTGGATCTCAAGAGGAGCTGGCGCAATGCCGTTGCACACGTTTTTCAAATCGGCGCACGTAGGCAAATGCAACATTTGCTTCATCTTCAAGAAACATGATCAAAAGGCAAAACACCCCCCGTGGGGCTCGAACCCACGACCACAGGCTTAAAAGGCCTGCGCTCTACCGACTGAGCTAGAGGGGCTGTGCATTATTCGATTGCACCTCAAAAACTAACAATCACATAAAAAACGACCAAGACTGATGACGGTCCCCAGTGATGATCCGTCTCCCCAACATCTAGTGGCCATGCATGTAACAAGCGCCGATAGTCTAATGGTTATGATTCCCGCCTTCCAAGCGGGTGGTCCGGGTTCGATTCCCGGTCGGCGCATTATGTATTCCCCCCCATTTCACGCACAATGGCTTTACAACCCCATGGGGTTGTCCGCGCCAAATTGTAATGCCATACGTTACCGTGGTGTAGTGGTTATCACATCTGCCTAACACGCAGAAGGTCCCCGGTTCAATCCCGGGCGGTAATATTTTGAGTGACTTTTGAGCGCTTTGGTGAGTTGCTGCGCAAACAGAAAGGCCCAAAAGCTGCTGTTGCCATAACAAACAGTTTCCATCGCCGCTATAGCTCAGTGGTAGAGCGTGCGCTTCGTAAGCGTACGGTCGTGGGTTCGATCCCCACTGGCGGCTGTCCTATTACGGTAAATCGTCGTATTGCACAAGCCCGTTGCGCCAAATGCACTGACGTCGATCGCCTAAAAAATGGATTCGCCGGGGTTTGAACCCGGGACCCTCCGCATGCAAAGCGGATGTGATACCACTACACCACAAACCCATGAAGAGAAATGGGCGCAACATAAAAACATGCAAGGCACCCATTTCTAACCACACAACACAGTCCATGCCGGTCACTGCTTTGCTGTAGCCTGACGTACCGCAGAAATTGGAATGGGACTCGCCGAGATCAAAATTCGATCACTCCGGCACTGAGACAAAGCATGCTTCGTTGGCGCAGTCGGTAGCGCGTAGGTCTCATAATCCTAAGGTCGTGAGTTCGATCCTCACACGAAGCATTTTGCGATTTGGTCAACTCATGTGGATTTTCAAATGATCATGTAAAGCTCCGAATATTTCAGGGGGTGTAGCTCAGATGGTAGAGCGCTCGCTTAGCATGCGAGAGGTACCGGGATCGATACCCGGCACCTCCATTTTTCGTCGTGTTTCACAGCTTCTCGCAACTGCAGGTGCATTTCCAGATCATCGGACGCATGCCTGCATGCTCTCATAGCTCAGTTGGTTAGAGCATTCGGCTAATAACCGAAAGGTCACAGGTTCAAGCCCTGTTGGGAGTATTTTTTCACAAGTATATGCCCCAGCACCATTTGATTCGGAGATGCACTTAATAAATTGTAGCCCCGTTAGTTCAGTTGGATAGAATGTCTGCCTACGGAGCAGATGGTCGCAGGTTCGAATCCTGCACGGGGTGTTTTTTTCAGTAGGCACACGTGATGTTCCAATTTTGTTCTCCAAAACGAACGCAATATTGTGTCCAAGCCGCTTTAGCTCAGTTGGTTAGAGCGTGAGGCTGTTAACCTCAAGGTCACAGGTTCGATCCCTGTAGGTGGCGTTTTTTGCACCGCAATTATTCCATCAGAGAGGGCTGACGAATTCAGTGTGGAAATGTAAAAGTGTCAGCGGTGGGGTTCGAACCCACGCGGACGGATCCATTAGAACTTGAGTCTAACGCCTTAGACCACTCGGCCACGCTGACATAACACGCCAAAGACCCTGGCTTATGGGATCAGAATGAAGACGAAATGCAAACAAAACTCGCGCGACAAGAAAGAAGACGAAGTGCAAACAGAGCTTCCGCTTCAAGAATGCGAATCCCCAATGGCAAACAGCATTGTGCCGTTGGTGTACATTCTAAGCCTCGATAGCTCAGTTGGGAGAGCGTCAGACTGAAGATCTGAAGGTCCCCGGTTCAATCCCGGGTCTAGGCACTTTTGGTAACTCTTTTCCCGTGCGAACACTACGTTCAAAAGGTTGGAAAAAGTTCCGCGTCCGGGAATTGAACCCGGGTCATCTGCGTGACAGGCAGATATACTAACCACTATACTAACACGGAGTTAACATCGCAACCTGCAACGTGATCGGAAACTAGTGGCTTCACGGAGTCCACGCGTCCGAGCAAGGGATCCGAAGCCATGCATGGGCCTATTGGACGAGAGTGCTGGCGAGGTATGGTCCTCATCGTCTAGCGGTTAGGACGTCGCGTTGTGGCCGCGACAACCCAGGTTCAAATCCTGGTGGGGACATTTTTGAGTCCGCGCCAATTATAATTCCCCAATTTATTTCACTTGAAAAGTTGTTACGAACGTTATAGACAGCGTGGCCGAGTGGTCTAAGGCGCTACGTTAAGGCCGTAGTCCGAAAGGGCGTGGGTTCGAACCCCACCGCTGTCACTTGTTTTTTCCAGTTTACGCGAGTCCAATTCTGAATGCACTCGCATTGGATTTTCCGATGCTCCGTAACAGTCATCGACAGCGTGGCCGAGTGGTCTAAGGCGCTACGTTAAGGCCGTAGTCCGAAAGGGCGTGGGTTCGAACCCCACCGCTGTCATTTTGCATTTTGAGAAATTCAGTCGGTTGCGTTTTAGAATCGTTGTCCATGGGTCGTCACTTTACTGGCTGTTTGGTCTAGTGGTATGATTCCTGCTTCGGGTGCAGGAGGTCCCGGGTTCGATTCCCGGAACAGCCCGGTTTTTCTGCCTGTCAGCCAAGTGCACCGGTTGATCGGAGTAAGCCGCAAAGAAGGTTTTGCAACCGTCGATAGCTCAGTTGGTAGAGCATCTGACTGTAGATCAGATGGTCCCTGGTTCGATTCCGGGTCGACGGATTATTGCCGTCCCACCTTCCAACCATTTTCACAACCTCTTTTTTTTAGATTATTGTGTTTACATGGTCCTATAGTGTAGTGGTTATCACTGTGGATTTTGATTCCACCGACTCGGGTTCGAATCCCGATAGGACCTTTTTTGCGGATGCAGCAAGCACATGTCACAATCCATTTTGGTCATGCAATATGCCGTGCTCCTATCACTTGGCTCTTGAAAGCAAGTTTGCCCGAGTGGTTAAGGGGGTAGACTTAAGATCTACTGGTCTCATGACCGCGTGGGTTCGAACCCCACAGCTTGCAGGTTTTTTGTCTGTTCGGGTTTTGTAAATTGCGTTGTTTTTCTTGAAGAGGTGTATCGTGAACTTATTGTAGCTCCTATAGCTTAGTGGTTAAAGCGCTGGTCTTATGAGCCAGAGATCGCGGGTTCAAACCCCGCTGGGAGTATGGTTTTGGGGGTTCAAGTGGGTGGCTACGGGACGGTGAGTTCGCCTTCAATATGGGACCTCCCCAGTATTCATGAGTCATGCTCCTGTGGCCTAATGGATAAGGCGTCGCCCTCCTAAGGCGAAGATTGCGGGTTCAAGTCCCGTCAGGAGTATTTTTACATAACTATCCACTCTCAAGCATGAAAAAGATGAATGCAAGAATGCGCACGCCGGGAATCGAACCCGGGTCACAAGCATGGGAGGCTTGTATGATACCACTACACTACGTGCGCTTGATTTTCGCTTCAAAAAAATGGGCCACTAGCGTGTATTTCAGAAAACAAGAGACGTAAGAATGCATTGCCTCGTTTTGATTGCGGAATAAGTTCGTTTACGTGACATCATGTGCCGCTTTAGCTTAGTGGTAGAGCATCTGGCTTGTAACCAGAAGGTCGCGGGTTCAATCCCCGCAGGCGGCTTTTACGTGGCGATTCACACACAGTATGCCCACAGGGATGAGCGGAGGCTGTCTCCCTTTGACGGCCGCTATAGCTCAGTGGTAGAGCGTGCGCTTCGTAAGCGTACGGTCGTGGGTTCGATCCCCACTGGCGGCTTTTTTTTGTGCAATCCTGAAAGTCCGTGAGGAAAATAAACGCACTGAAGGGGGAATCGAACCCCTGCGACGCTAATCGCCACTGGAACTGAAGTCCAGCCCCAGCACCAGCCAGGATCATCTGTGCAGACAGGAATCGGGACGTCCCTATTTGCTAGGCATGCGACAGAAAGCACCTCCAGGCGTTTGTCTGTTGTGCTTTCAGTATGTTGATTAGTAGGGTTAGTAAGTCTGCATTGCCCGCGTGGCTCAATGGATAGAGCGTTGGACTTCTAATCCAAAGGTTGCGGGTTCGAGTCCCGCCGTGGGTAAACTTTGTTTTCACAACTATGTACACCGAAATTAATGTAACTGAAACCAAGGAGTCACAAGCCCGCCTAGCTCAGTCGGTAGAGCGTCAGGCTCTTAACCTGATGGTCGTGGGTTCGAGCCCCACGGTGGGTGTTTTTTCTTTTTTTCGCGTGTTTTCTCTCATGTGTTTCTGCCAGTCTCTTTCCTCAGGATGTGGAAATCAATAAGTGGCGCAAGAAGTAATATAATGCATCAGCCGGGAATCGAACCCGGGTCACATCGATGGCAACGATGTATTCTACCACTAGACCACTGATGCCAATACTTTTTGAAGCTGTTGAAGAGGTCACCCCACACTTATGGTGACACGCTCTTTGAAATTATATTGCCACGGGGTTCGCGTGCATGGGTCGTAACTTATTTTCAATGGTCCTGTGGTGTAACGGTTATCACTCCAGACTCTGAATCTGGCAATCCGAGTTCAAATCTCGGCAGGACCTTTTTTCCTGCACGGGCCAACACCCTTGATCGGAATGAAAGGTTCGTGGAACATGATGTGGGTGTATAGCTCAGTGGTTAGAGCGGCTGACTGCAGATCAGCAGGTCCCTGGTTCAACTCCGGGTGCGCCCTCTTTTGATTTTGTCAAAATATGTTACCACCGCCCCGAAGTGTTGGAGTTCCATCCGTTCCGAAATTTCAGAGAGTACCGTTAACTCCGCCATAGTCTAGTTGGTTAGGATGTTCGGCTCTCACCCGAAAGACCCGGGTTCGAGTCCCGGTGGCGGAATTTTTTCGCGGGGCAAACTGAAAAAACACGGCCCCTCGATGCGTTCGCGAAAATACGTTGCCAATGCGTTACATAAAACCGTGAAATAAAGCGGGCGACGTGCCTTTTCTCTTGTCTTGTTTTGCAAGTTTGCGAGCACAAACACAATTTCGTGTGAATCACCTTTCGTCGGGATGTTGTCAGCACTGTACTACATCGGCTGTTTGGTCTAGTGGTATGATTCTCGCTTAGGGTGCGAGAGGTCCCGGGTTCAATTCCCGGAACAGCCCCATTTTTGCAAATTGCTTTGGCGCACTGTGTCGAAGAACATAACTTGGATTTTTTTGAAAAATGCATCAGCCGGGAATCGAACCCGGGTCACATCGATGGCAACGATGTATTCTACCACTAGACCACTGATGCGGATAGGATAGCACCCTGACGCATAAGTTGGCCTTCGTCTAAAAACTCCTCTGCGCAAAATAGCAGAGCCTGGTTTCGATCCAGGGACCTTTGGGTTATGAGCCCAACACGCTAACCACTGCGCCACTCTGCTGCTGACAATGTGAATGGGAAAACGGTTAGTTAGGTAGGCGATTACTTCTCGAATTTGGAAATTGGAGCCTCGAAAAACAGTGCAGTTCCATCCGGAAGATTTCAAAAAGTGCCTAGACCCGGGATTGAACCGGGGACCTTCAGATCTTCAGTCTGACGCTCTCCCAACTGAGCTATCGAGGCATATAAGCTTTGAGGCCCCTTTTGTGCATTTTTCTTACCCTGCACAGACGGGTACGCAACCAACTGAGCAGTGATGTCACATCCATTCATGACCACTTTCCAATGTGGTTCGTCATGGTAACAGTCAGCGTGGCCGAGTGGTCTAAGGCGTTAGACTCAAGTTCTAATGGATCCGTCCGCGTGGGTTCGAACCCCACCGCTGACATTTTTGAACCATTTTTTGACCTTCTTGAGTGCGTAGAGATACATTCAAAATCTGCTACAGACAGCGTGGCCGAGTGGTTAAGGCGTCGGCCTGCTAAGCCGATGTGCTCTGCACGCGTGGGTTCGAATCCCATCGCTGTCGACATTTTAAAGAATGAGAACCTCCCGAGAGACAATAAAAGCGCCACCTACAGGGATCGAACCTGTGACCTTGAGGTTAACAGCCTCACGCTCTAACCAACTGAGCTAAAGCGGCTTGTAGAACACATACCCGACACACCGAGATAGACTCTCAGAGCCACTGGCCATGTAACTCGAGATATAAAAATCACCCCGTGCAGGATTCGAACCTGCGACCATCTGCTCCGTAGGCAGACATTCTATCCAACTGAACTAACGGGGCCTTAGAGGATCATCTCGAAGGTAGCGTCAGCTTCAGCTAATGCTGTGCGGACAAAATTTGTATTCACGAAATTTCAAAAAAGTACTCCCAACAGGGCTTGAACCTGTGACCTTTCGGTTATTAGCCGAATGCTCTAACCAACTGAGCTATGAGAGCATATACTACGCAGCCCACCTGTTCCTGGAGTTTGGGATGCACGTCAGGAAGCCCATGTTGGTTTAAAAACCTCCATTCGTCCATAGTACAAATGAGTAAGCCTCGATAGCTCAGTTGGGAGAGCGTCAGACTGAAGATCTGAAGGTCCCCGGTTCAATCCCGGGTCTAGGCACTTTTGGCAACTATGACCCACGCGTAGACAGCGCATACAAGGTGCCAAAAAGTTCCGCGTCCGGGAATTGAACCCGGGTCATCTGCGTGACAGGCAGATATACTAACCACTATACTAACACGGAGTTACAACTCAATCTGCGCCCCTTGCTGAGATGTAGCCCACGGCCAGTCATTCCATCTTCTGACATTGCACAAAAGCGACAGCGGCAGGATTCGAACCTGCGCGGGCAGAGCCCAATGGATTTCGAGTCCATCTCCTTAACCACTCGGACACGCTGTCTTGAATTCTTGAACAATCCAAGAGGACCACAGAAAGGTGCTGCGTCGAATTTCCGTTAAAAAATACTAGCACCGAGGATCGAACTCGGAACCTTTCGCGTGTGAGGCGAACGTCATAACCATTAGACCATGCCAGCTTATAAAATGATTTGGCGCAACAGCGTTCCAAATGATTGACCGCAGCTCGCCTTGTTGGAATAAAGCAAAATTCCCCCGCCGGGACTCGAACCCGGGTCTCTTGGGTGAAAGCCAAGTATCCTAACCAGCTAGACTACAGGGGACATGCCAATGAAACTTCGAAGTCCTCTACACGTGAGAAAATGAATCCCATCGGCGCGGTAAAAAGTGCATCAGCCGGGAATCGAACCCGGGTCACATCGATGGCAACGATGTATTCTACCACTAGACCACTGATGCTGGGTGCTTTCTTCATCGGACGGCGCATCAAGTCCCTCGGGCACACTGCAAGTCACTCTGGCTGGCTGATCGCACTGCATCAGAATGTGAGCAGCGTAAGGCATCAGTGGTCTAGTGGTAGAATACATCGTTGCCATCGATGTGACCCGGGTTCGATTCCCGGCTGATGCACTTTTATCGGCCCAAGTTTGGTAAGCTCTGAATCAGGGACTGGGATGCTCAAAAGTTCCGCCACCGGGACTCGAACCCGGGTCTTTCGGGTGAGAGCCGAACATCCTAACCAACTAGACTATGGCGGAATTGATTTTGTTCGGCAATAAACCAATCAAAACAGCCTGCGCATAGCACCAATAAACTAAAAGGGCGCACCCGGAGTTGAACCAGGGACCTGCTGATCTGCAGTCAGCCGCTCTAACCACTGAGCTATACACCCGTATTAATTCGAAGGCTAAAACTTCCATACTTACAGTTCGTTTGAGATTTTAAAAAAAGGTCCTGCCGAGATTTGAACTCGGATTGCCAGATTCAGAGTCTGGAGTGATAACCGTTACACCACAGGACCGTTAAATGCCTTTTGCCAGTGAGGTGTCCACGCAGGTGTGTGAACAAAGCGTTGGTGCGGGGCTCATGGTACCTGGGGCCAACCATTGGTGTCCACCGAATCCAGAAATATTTTGTTCGGGTTTGTGGTGTAGTGGTATCACATCCGCTTCGCATGCGGAGGGTCCCGGGTTCGAACCCCGGCGAATCCATTTTGGTCTCAAAGAGTTATCGTGCATTAAAAACGGCGGCTTGAACAAAAATGTCCCCACCAGGATTTGAACCTGGGTTGTCGCGGCCACAACGCGACGTCCTAACCGCTAGACGATGAGGACCATAAATTCATGTTTCGTGCTGGGCATTCACAATTCACAGACCCAAACCCCAACGCAATACATGCACAAGAAAATATGGATTCGCCGGGGTTCGAACCCGGGACCCTCCGCATGCGAAGCGGATGTGATACCACTACACCACAAACCCTTGGTCATGTCTGCGTGCGGACACTGCAGCTCGGGCAGGGTCAGGGAACGTTGTTCTTCAGAATAACATATATATTACCGCCCGGGATTGAACCGGGGACCTTCTGCGTGTTAGGCAGATGTGATAACCACTACACCACGGTAACTTGGACGAGAAGTGTTGTTGGAATGCTATAAAGAGATGGGATGAACCCGTCCAGTTCACGAATATGACAGCGGTGGGGTTCGAACCCACGCCCTTTCGGACTACGACCTGAACGTAGCGCCTTAGACCACTCGGCCACGCTGTCGTACCCTGGTTTTTCCAACAACTGGTCAGACGCTTGGGCTTTCGAAAACATAGTGAAAATGACCCGAGAGAGATTCGAACTCCCAACCTTCTGATCTGGAGTCAGACGCACTACCGTTGTGCTATCGAGCCGATACAAAGACAGCGAGCGTTACTTCGGGGGGCACGGTTTCCGTGCAGTGTACAGTTTCTCTGCGCCGGATAAACGTGCTACAAAATGACATCGCCGGGAATCGAACCCGGATCTCACCGCAATTTTCAAAGAATACTTGATTAACACCAATGGTGCTGATCAAAACGGAAAGTGGTGCGTCCTACCAGTTGGACTACGACGCCACACTGCGGATTCTGCTTATTTTGATTATGCGCGTGCCTAGAAGCGAGACACAACTGGGGGAGAGAGGGGGGGGGGGGCAGTGCGGGTGGGGGTGGGGAGTAGGCAGCACCGTAAAAGCCAGCAGCACCCGAAGGGCTTCCCAGGCGGTC
>Ga0315315_10004139_pt1 | contig 13376 bp, 5 predicted proteins | sample M140m3416metaG_FD_203699 | JGI IMG/M metagenome (GOLD analysis project Ga0315315, IMG submission 203699) | Ammonia-oxidizing marine archaeal communities from Monterey Bay, California, United States - M1 40m 3416 | ecosystem: Environmental > Aquatic > Marine > Intertidal zone | place: USA...
CCCCTTCTGTACGGTTCTTGTCTAAATACGAAACGCCTACTGTATGCATACGTACTATGCATAGCTACTCTTGGAGTACTATGCGTATTAGTACTCGAGAGTAGTATGCATAGAAACCAACGGGTTTGCTGACGACGGACGGACGGCAATCGCCTGCCTCCCTCTCGGTGTTTGTTTCTTTTGTCACAGAGTACTATAGTCCCTAGCTAGTAGCGATGTAATGTACTCGTAGCGAAAGTAAGTTTTTCGCCTTGCGCTTTCGCCTTCTTGATTGCTTTTTGTGTCATTCCTTCTGTCCTCGGACGTCGGCAGTCACCATGACGAACCTTCTCGCCATCTGCTGCCTCCTCCTCGCGGCCACAGCGCCCGCAGCGCACGCGTTTGTTCCCTCGCACGGGCCGGCGGCGCGCGCCGCCCGCCGCGGCAGCGGCGGTACCGCAGCCCAGTGGCGGGCGCGGGGATCCGATCTCTCTCAGGCCTCCGGTCCCAATCCCGGTCCCGGCACTGCCCTCGGGTCCGTCCCAAAGCTGATCGTGTTCGACCTCGACAACACCCTCTGGACGCCTGAGCTCTACCAGCTCCGCAAGCTAGAGCGGCAGAACGTACTCCCCAAGGCCGGGCTGGACGTATCGCTCTTTCCGGGCGCACATTCCGTCCTGGAGTCCATCCGCGCCAACGACGGCGGCCGCTGGTCAGGCGTCAAGCTCGCGGTGGCGTCCCGGACCAAGTCGGTCGAGTGGGCCCACCACCTCCTGAAGGAGTTTGGGATCCGGGATCTGTTCGACTACGTCGAGATCTTCCCAGGGAACAAGGACAGGCACTTCGCAAATCTCCAGAGCAATTCCGGCATCCCTTACGGAGACATGCTGTTCCTCGACGACGCAAGGGACGGGCGGTACGGGAACTGCGTCCCCGTGAGCAGGCTGGGGGTGCTCAGTGCGCACTGCCCCGACGGGCTGCGCGACGAGGGGGTATTCGAGACCGCCATGGAACGGTACGCGGAGTGGAACGGTAGGCCGGGCACCGTCGTCGAGTGGGACGGAACCGTCACGGAGCTTCCCGAGGTGGGGGAGGACGGGGCCGGGGCCGGGGCTGGTAGCAACGAACGGGTGAAGGGCACTGTCAAGAGCTTCTTTGACGATCGTGGCTTTGGTTTCATCCGCTACGGAGGAAGGGGAACCAGGGACCTATTCTTTCACGTGCGAGACGTGAACGGAGCCGACGTCGAGGTGGGCGACGAGGTCAGCTTCCTTGTCAGGAACGACAGGAAATCTGGAAAGAAAAAGGCAACCGAAGTTACCGCGAACAAGGTCAATGAAGGCGGCGACGAAGATACCGTCAACATGCGCGTGTTTTCCATGAACATGCCCTTTGCCGCCCTTCTTGCAAACGAGTACAAGATCCTGGAAAGCCGCAACGGCACCATGTTTATGCCGTATCCTGAGGGCACCAAGTTCCTTCTGCATGTTGGCCGACGGACGTATCCCGACGGAGACAAGCACATTGGCGTCATGAAAAGTGGTGGGCTAGACGAGGCCGTGATCGAAAAGCTTAAGTCCTTACCTCTTGGCTTCGGACGTGGTATGGCTGTGGCAATTCTCGAAATAGGGCGAACATTCGAAACGACGGTGGAAGAACGGTCAAATCCTGAATTCCAAAGAAAGGTGTGCGCATTAGGCGAGGATAGCGGCAAAATAGTAACAGAAATACGGCGAGTAGAGTACCTGAAGCGACCTCTTAGAGTCTCGGGGAGGGGAGGCGTCTTCAAGGCTGATGTTCCGCGTGATGCCTTGCCCGATGGTTGGGTTAGCGACGACACAGGTAACCGTGTCGTGTATTCCATTACAGGGTAAAGATCATAATGGCTGCAAGAAATAAAAGATGCTCTCTAAAACTGAGAATTTATTTTCAATAGCTATTGAAATGCGTCGAGGTCATCGTAAGATTTAATTCCTCTGCTGTATAGCTCGGATGCATCACTCATTTCCCTCGAGTCCGCGCCGGTCCCACCGCTGCTGCCTGCACCTAGCAGCTTTTCAAGACGAAGGCGCGCCTCCTCAACGCTTGCAGCCTCCTCGTCGACCTTAATCTCTTTCGGTGATATTCCCAAGGCGGCAACAGATGCCCCTTCGCCTTTATCACCAAAAATTGACGAGATCGCTTTCTTGGTTCGAATGCGCTGCAATTCTGATCCAATAATGTCGCTGAGAATCTTTACCCTCTCCCCTTGCGTCTCCGTCTCGAGGAGGTGCTGCATGGCGAGACTCAGTTCCAGTCGTAGAGGTCCGAGTTCCATCTTGACGCGTCTTTCAACTTCAGTGGCCTCATCTCGGAGGTACGGAGGAAGATCGGCAACGTCTATTGAATCGGGAGCTTCTCGATCCCGACCCAAGTAGTCCATCAGCTTCTCTTGAAAGGCACCCTGCAGCTCAACATGACGACTGAGAATACGCTGCTCGGCATACTGCTGCCAACTCAGGACAGTGAGCCAGAATCCTCGCGGTCCCTCCGACACGCCTCGAGCAAACGTGCCAATGGAGGCCCGGGCGAACCGAACATCCTCGTTAAGTTCGTGCTGGACGTCAACTAGCTGCGAGAAGAGATCTCGCAGCTCTAGCACGCCCTCGAAGGGATTCTGTCTTTGCTCAGCGGTCACAGATAAGGGGTCATCGCTCTCCCACTTGCGAGCCTTCTTGCCAACGTTATCTTCTCCACTCTGGGCAAAGGTGGACTCGCTGAGGTCATCCACTACCGTCGCCTCGACTCTCATGTAGGTCTCGGCCGTCTGCCAATCCGTGGGGTTGAGGATGCGATGGATCTTGACTATCCCCACCACCTCGTGATGGGCCACGTACTTGACGTCCGCCTCTTCCCCCAGTTCCCCACCCGGTCGCTCTTCCTCGTCGTAAATATCAGCTACTTCACTTTCGTCCATCTCAACAAAATCTACGACACGAAATATTACACCATACTCAGCGAAGCTGTCAGGCTTGTATGGGTGGTTCATAGCCACGACGAACTCGGGTTTGCCGTCGGACAGGTCGCTGTCCATTAGGTAGTCATACATCTCGACGTAGCGCGGCTCGAAGATGGAGAGAGAATGGTCCGAGTGGGGTGTGAAAATCTCGGACCCCATGGGAAACAGGGGCATGATTCGGGAATCCTTGCGTATTCTGGTGATGGAAATTGGCTCCTCCTCGCTGGTCCCCTCTTCAGAAGAAGGCGAGGATCGGTCGGAAAGCGATGGGAGCCATGATATGGATTCGATTCGATCGTCCAGCGCACCGTCGATATAGGCGAGATTGATAAAAGCTTTGCTGATATCATCGTCGTCGTCGTCATTATCCCTAGAGCGAAAATCACCGAAGTCGTCGCTGTTGTCGGATGTGAGCTGCAGCGGACCGCTCGTAAGATTTTCATGCCTCGTCCGTCGGCATGATGTGACGGCCCGTGCGCGTCGAATCCCCGCGGAGAAAGCTGGAGGAGACGCTGGCGCAACTCGAATATTTGTGGAGGGGAGTGGTACCGCAACAAAACCTGAGGTACATGATACGGACGATAGCATGGCCAGGGAAGCCACACCTGCAGTCGATGATAGGGATCTTCTTCGCGATGTGCAAGTCTTCATGACATGTACTAAGCTTGATCTCTACTAGCTAGGAAGGGTTCCGCTCGAGACGACCTGCCACGATTTCTGAATTAGTTATTCCGAACAAGAAGAGGGGAATAGTCACGTCGGTACGGATAACTCTTGATAGGAAGTTTCGATGCCTTCCGTGTATCGAAGCGAACCGGAATGGCATCGATTATCAGGCAAGGGTGCAGGCGCGAGGGCGAAGGCGGGAAATCGAGGAACACAAGAAAGACTTGAAGTTCCGTGTTGCTTACGTGGTGTCACGAAAAGGGGGCGGGGTTAGAGACAAGTGTCTGACGTACCACCCACGCGTTTGGCCCGTGCCGCGCGCGGTTTTACTGGCTATTATGCATACTTTTTTAGGCAATCTGCAAATGCATAAATAATTACGACTCGCACTAAGTATTATGCATAATACTGAGTGGTCTCCAGTAAAGGACACCAGCCTTGAAGTATTGTACGAGAGGTAGTATCGATGATCAAAAAATCGCAAATCAATCAATCAATACGCAATATCAAATCGCGATACTATCAATCAATCATTCGACAGATGACGTGTTTTCTGCTTCGGCGATGAATTCCTACTACTCTAGCTAGAGTATGTATACTACGAGCTCGTACTACTCTAGTGGCTAGTCTAGTAGAGTAGGCATAATTCTAGTAGTATGCATACTAAGTATTAGTAAGTATGCATACTACTAGACTAGTAGCTAGTACTACACACGTAGTAGCTATTGCTGATATGCACACAGTATACTGTACGCTCGTATACTCCTACTCTAGCTACTATGCATAGTACTAGAGTAGTAGTACTCTAGTAGTATGGGTAATATGCTTACGAGCTCGTAGCTATTACTAGTATTCATACGAGCGTAGTATCCATACTCTACTAGAGTAGTATTTCTACAGGATCTACGAGCTTGTATGCATACTAGCTAGTATTCAAGATTATACTCTCGTAATAATATTTAGAGTAGCTATGCATACCAACAACACGCGCGTCTCCCTCGAAATCGTGAGTACTGGCATGTACAGTATAATCATTACCCTAATAAGTAGGCATGTCATATATACGAGCGTATTGTGTTATTATGTACGGGATTGGGGCGGAGTTTCGGCGAGCACCGATGTGGCTGGAAGCTTGACACCAATCATTGCGATTCGATCCTCGATCCTCGATCCTCGCGGACGACGCGCGGGAACCATGAAGACGACGGTCCTGGCATGTTCCTTGTTTGTGCCCCTTGTCTCGTCGTTCGCGCCGCCGCCGCAAAGAGAAGCACCAAGGCCTTCTAGCGTAAGATCAGACGAACATATTTTTTATCCGTCCGAGCATAGCTATCTTCGACGGCGCTATGTTCACCTGCACATGGCATCAAACGGTGGTGCCGACAACTCTTTAACTGATGCCACCGATATCACGACCAATTGCCACAAGCAAAAATTTGACTTGGCAACGGCCCTCTTCTGCGGAGGCCTGGCTTTTGACGCCTACGCCGAACCACCCCAGAACTCGACGAGGTGGGAACGTGGATCCAAAGGGCTTTCGGTTGCCTTCATATCCCCATCCTTTACTCGTAACCTGTATAAGGGACTGGTTCAGATCACCCCCAAAAAGTGCATTGATCTTCCCGACGAAGATTCAGCGGCCGAGAGCATTATGACTGGTGGAGGGGTCGATGCCTACCTCCTCATAGGTGTGGTAGAGGGGAAATGGAAGGAAGATTTGTTGGAATTGAGGGACAAGAACAATAACGGGGTTTTGGACTTGAAGGGATGTGCCCACGTGGGCCGATCTAGCACGGCGTGGTCTAACGTCAATGAGAGGCAGGCAAGACGAAATAAGGCCGAGGGCAAGAGCGGTTCGTATCATATACAGTCTAGCTGGGGCAAGGGAGGCCAGGCTATATGGGACCAAGAGCCATTTTATCTGTACGTGCAAGATCCCTCGGAGGCAACGCTGGTACTAAGCATTGTAGATGATGATATTGTAGGAGATGGTGATGTCATTGGATCGGCTACCCGAAAGCTAACGCATTTGATCCCATCAGTAGCTGAGGGGGACCCAATGGCAGCAATGAAGCAGGCGGTGCTGGACAAGATCCAGTCGAGTCATATGGATCCAGGTGGTTTGGAATCATTGACAGGCAAATCTTTGGCCGAGGCAATGTCTCAAAATTGGGAGGGCGACATCAAACTTCAAACAAAGCCCAAGAAGAAGGACAAAGGAGGCCAGACTGCAGGAGCTGTCGTGGTGGGGGGCATGGTCGGGGGACCCATGGGCGCTGCCGTAGGTGCTGCGGCGGCCCAATTCTACGAGGGAGAAGTGCGTGGGAAGATATCACTCGGGATAAGGTATCTTCCCATACCCGAAGTAGATATGACGCGAGAATCGTACGAGGCCAACGGAAGTCTCGACGGTGTTTTCTGGAACGATCTCTACAGACGATTCGCCGAAGATAAGAAGAAAGAATCTCTCTCAGATGATCTTGACTTTCATCTTGTAGATGATGACCTTGAATTCTGTTTTTTCGTTAATCACGACATTACCGGGTGCTCGTGTGCACTCTATAGGTCCCTATCAAAGCGTTTCATCGTGATTTCATTTCGGGGGACGACGGTCCCTAAGGATATTGTGACGGATGCATCGATTGTCCAGGACACCTGGGTTGAGGGAGTAGATCCCAAGAAAGAGGGTATTCCCAAGGTGCACGCTGGTTTTCGTACGTCTCTCAACTCTATCTCACGTCGCCTGAAGGAGCTCGTTCTCGCCGCCGTTGATCCCGGCGAAGACTTATCACAATACGATGTTCTCGTCACAGGTCATTCGCTAGGGGGGGCTCTTGCAACGCTTTTTATGGCTGATGTTGCGGAATATGGCATGGACGCAGGACGAGGGCTCCCACAGTCTGATCCAAGCGAACCATGGTGGAACACTCTCACGTCAGCTTTTTTTGAGGAAGGTAAAGAACAGCCTCTTGTGGAAGGACCTCCCCGGCCAAAGTCGCTGCGAATGTATAATTTTGGAAGCCCACGAGTTGGAAACAATGAGTTTGTTGCCCTGTTCGAATCGCTAATGGAAGACGGCAAAATCGACGAAGCCTATCGTGTTGTAAATGGAGAAGATTTGGTCGCCCGAATGCCTAGAACCATTAATGCAGTTGTTGGAGAGGTTCGATACGACCATTGTGGACCTACTGTGGTCATTGAAGCGCCAAAGTTTAATAGCAAGGACGACGGATCCAAAATAGTGTCACCTCCAGTGCTTTGGATTGAAGGAGAGTCGAAGGAGGAGGATTGCCCAGTCAACGCAGTCCGTGACGGTGAGGCTATCTCAAGTCCACTCGCAAGCGGAGCCCTGTTGGGTGACATTGTTTCTTCCATAAAAGCTGTGACGGATGATACAGGTTCCGCTGACGAGCGTGATGCTGAAAAGTCATTCATTGGTAAGGTTTTAAAGCTCGGTGATATAGCTGAAAGAGTGACTGGAAGACTCATGGAAGTCTCGGTTGATGACTTGGCAAGCATGGTTGGGATTGACAAGAAGTATACTGCGAGAGAAATTGAAATTGTAAAAAGCATCTTTAGTGGAGATGGCTTGTCGCACCACCTGGAACCGCAGTACTTTAAGGCAATGGGAATGGCTTGCGGTTACCTTGCCTTGGCAGGACAGGAACTCCGAACTTTAGAATCGCTTGAAGGCCTTGCACTTGACGACATCGTCGATGTTGAGTTGGAGATTAAAAACGAAGAGGCGCAGAAGATAGAGGCTCTGGCTGAGAGACAGGAAAAGTTGAGCGGGAAAACAGTAACTGAAGATGAAGAGAAGGAACTTGATACTGAGGTCTGGAATGCGCTTGCTCGTGTTCTGGCCGAAGAAAGATCTAAAAAAGACAACAATGCCTGATGAAATCGATACTTCTTTAATAAATATTTATTATTAAGCATTACCCATAATCTCTGCATCGTCTAGATCTGCGCCCCTGACTTCTGCATCTTCTCCATATTGTACAGTGTGGTCGACATTAGACAAGACAAAATCGATCGATTCCTCATCTGTAATGTTGAGAGGCAAGAAGGATACCATACTAAAATCATCGAGAAGGGAACAAATTGCCTCCGTGAGCCTGTCGCGCTTTCGTCGTCGCAGCTCGATGGCTGCTTGTCTCTTCTTGCTTTCCGAAGCTTCCGTCTTGTCTTCTGCACTTTCTGTATCGCGGGCCTTCCCCCCCTCAGCTGTCTCGAATTTGCCAGTTCGCTCAAACTCCTCCACTGCCGCTTCTTCTCCTTGCCTCTGTCTTTCTTCGATGTTCCACAGTTGCGTAGCACTTTCAATGTCGAGCACTTCATCAACACGTTCCTTGTCTACCAAATCGCACTTGCTGAGGATATTGATGTGAGGTAATTCAAGAGCAATCATCGCACTCAAGGAGAGGAGAGATCCTGAGATGAATTTCGGCGCATCTGCAACGAAAGTAGCATCGACGACGAATACGGACACCATATCAGAGTCATATCCGGCAGTCCGGAGAGAATCGATAACACGCCGCATAACTGGCACATGTGTATACAATTCGATCTGGCCGGGACAATCAAGCATCAAGTACTCCTCGTCGCCAAACTGGCTGAGCTGATCCAACAACCAGTCAAGATTCTCCAAAAGGTACTCCATGCAGTAAATCAAGCCGCCGTTCGGCCCGAGACCGAGTTCTTCCATCACATCATCGACCGAAATCAAATCGCGCACATCGAATGCAACGTCGTATTTGAAGTTCTCGGCAGCAGGATCGAGGTTGGCGACGTGAACTTTTCGTCGACGAAGCGGCCCCAGCGTTGCGCAGTGCTCTTGAATAGAATGGCAATAAGTGCTTTTGCCAGATCCAGCTGGCCCCGTCACGATTTGTATTTTGCACCGTCCCATTGATGATGACAAGAAAGGTAATGAAAACTCCTGGTGATCTCGTGATTATTATTATTATTTATTCTTGCTACGGAGCTAGTAGTATTTATCAAGGTCAACATGTATGTATGTACTACGAGTACGACTCGTAGTCTAGTATGTATGTATGTATGTATGTATGTATGTAATGTGATGCGTCCCTTCCGCAGTAGTAACGTTACGTGAAATACTCTAGTACGAGCTTGCGTTGTTGCAGGCGGTCCACTGGCAGACGGTCCGAACAGGCTCCGAGCTCGAAGGCTACTAGCTACGAGCTCTTAGTATACATACTAGCTATTAGTATGATACTATGCCATACTACTTAGTACTTCAGTTTTAAGCATAATATACATACGTAGATGGTGTATCTACTACGAGCGCTCGTAAGCAAGCATATTATTATTAATTTATTATTCTAGTATGGCAATTCATAATAATATGCAGTACGTTCACGAGCTGGTGCTCACTAGTAATTACATTATTCATACTTTTCATGAATACTCTCATTACAGTACTAAAAACTACCTACTCTAGCTAGCTAGTATGCACACTGTATGCATACTGTGTCCATACTTACAAGAATTAGATCTACTCGTACTCCTGCTAGTACTAGCTAGTAGTAGCAATATCTCATATAAAATTAATATATCCTTTTTATGTTCAAATCTAAACCCTTATTCTTATCCCATTCAATCTTGTTCACATTAATCTTAGCTCTTCTTCAAACGCTTCTAAGCTCGGCGCTGTCTCTTGGAAGTGGGAACCTCAGCTTCGGCGCCAGATGCATCGTCCATGTCAACATCTTCCTCCTCCTCTTCACCGTCATCTTCGCTGTCCGATTCGGCAATGTCACCCAAGAACTCGTAGTGCATCACTGCCTTGTCAGATGCATTCATAGTGCAGTACTGGAAGGCAAACATGTTTTCTCCCTCTGAAATATATGCTGCCTCCTGTTTAAACGCGTTAGGCTTGAAGCTTCCAGTCTTGACGTGCCTACGGTATATGTCAACCATGCCCCGCATCGTTTCATCACCAGCCATGTGCTGAAGATGTTTCTGAATGTGCGATACAAGTTTGTCGATCGTGGCAAGCTCAAACGCATTCTGTCCGAGGAGGCAACGAACACGCTCTTCAAACTTCCCTCCTTCGTTAGCTCCCGACGAGCTTGAGTAGGCACCTTCAATGACTCCATAAACCATGCTTAAGAAGGCATTGTACCGCTTGGCACCAATATCTTCGTACTGAGAGTCAGACGTCATTTGTTCAATATGAGTGCGGATTGAACGATCTTTGCTCGACTTATACGCAAGCTCCTTAGCAGTAGCGAGTCTCTGGACGAGAATATGGTGAAGCCGGAAGAAGAGATAGAGACTTTGGGTGCCAACAATAAACTTGTTCCGATCGACATCAATTTCTTCGTTGTCGCCAGGCCTGAGCTGCTCAGTCATTGTCGATTTAGCAACAGAAAAAACTGTGGAGAGAATTGAATCCGGCCTAATATATCCTATCCCTCCTTTGAACTCAACCTCGTAAATACTGTCTGCCTTGCGGAAGTTCTTGATGGTTCCCTCGCCATATGTCGTAGATACGATTGTTCCGAATGGGATTGGCTGCTGGTCGAGTAAGAAACCCATACCATCGAAGTCGCCGACAACAGCAACTTCCCCAGCACTTTTCGTGTCCTTGATCTCCTCGGTGACATCGACATCGTCATCCATATGATTGCTGCCATTATCTTCGTCACTTTTGCTGCTTTCATCATCGTCACCACTCTCGTCGTTGCTGACGACAGTGGGTGCGCTATGCGGTGCCGATGCATACGAGCGCGCAGGATCCTGCATCCATGCCATGCTCAAGCCAAACATGTGGGACAAGAAATCCGTCCACATTCGATGGCACTTCTCCTTGTCCATTGGAGATATGGATCCTCTCTCTAATGAGTAAGTAAGGATGCGATAGGCGTCCTTTTGAGCCCAAGAAGTATTCTCGTACATGAGGCTGAGATGGGGCGTGAAGAGAGACGGCGTCGGGTTGGGCACCTTTGAAAGATCCACCCTCCTGGGACTGTACCGGCCCATTGTAACCTCGTAGAAGCTTCCATATTCCTCCTTCATTTTGTCCCTTCGAGCGCTTACGGCAGCATCGCTTTCCTCGCCGTTGTTCACTGCGCGGTCCTTGATCTCGCCGACAAGAGTTCTTGTGCTCGTAGCACGCTTGTCGGCTGTCCTCCAAGTCATACTTTGGTGGTCGAGACTCTTGTAGTAATTAATTCCGGCAAGTTCCTTCCATCGAAGATTTAAGACAGTTCGGGCGGCGCGCCACTCCTTGTCCTTTTGGCGAAGGCGCTTGACAATAACAGGGACGGCCACAGTGGGATTATTGAAAAGAAGATCAAACATTTCCTCGCCGGCATCGCCGTAGATGCGAACGATGGAGTGTCTGTGGATAGTGGTGAGAGTCGGCTTGTCCAGCATATACTGAAATTTCTTACCTGCGAACCCAGTATCCGTGCTGATACTTCCTTTGCCCGGACCACTCTTCTTGCCAGGAATGTCAACCGCCGTAAGATATTTGGGCGTCGTCAGTTCCTTCGCGTTGATCTGCGCAATCTCCTCCGCAATAGGTTCGAGTCGAAGAAGTGTGACTGCATTGCTATCGATACACATGTCGATCTCAAAGCGCTCGTCTTCAATTCGGAAAAGAATTTCCTCGTGCTGATTCTTCCTCATATGGCGGAAGGTGTAAGATTCCTCTGAACCAACCGGAAGGGACACCCAGACGTCATTCAGTACCTTCCTTTCAATTGGATTCCGTTCGCTGCAGGGTGGGGCCGGGTAATCCCTTGGGAGGGCACGGTAGCTGGGACTGCACCTGCGGCACCGGCTGAAGTCAATTTCTGAGAGGGGTACAGAGTGCCAAGAATCATCCGCGGCGGGGCCATTGGGGGCCCCAGCACTCGCAAGGATGCGCTTGAACTCCTCAAAGAGTTCGGTGTTGCGCTTGCCCAGTAGCGGCTCGACAAATCCCAGCATCTCGCTCCGTGACAAAACCTCCTGAGCGTACATGTCCAAACACTTTAGGAACTCGGCCCAGGCCTGTCCTCCATCGCGAGAGTACGATGTCAAAGCTTCCTTGGCGGCGTCGAAAAACTGACGCTCCACCCCGGCGTTGTACACCACTTCGGCGGGCTGCCCCGCGACCTGGCCATCATATCCGCGCTTCTTCCGGGGAGAAGAAGGCATGCCCTTCCCGGGCTGGGTCATATCGATGAATTTCTGGGTACCAGGAGGAGGAGGCGGCGGCGTCCGTCCCACCCCGTAGTCCTGCTGTCCCTTGCGCCCCTTGCGCTGCTGCGCAGCGGCTGCAGCTTGCTGCTGGAGCATGATGCGCTTCCTCTCCTCGGCCTCAGCGGCTGCCCGCTGTAGTCGCTCCTTCGCCTGCTCCTGAACGGCGTCTGGTAGGAAGAACGTGAACTCCTTGAGAAGGTCGGGGTGGTCCGCGAAAAGATTAGATACTTGCTCCAGAACCTCTTTGATGCCCCGCTGCTCTTTTTGATATGTATGGAGGATCTCCAGGAAAGTCTGATACGTCCGAGGATCGTTGGCAAAGCGCTTCTTGATGGTTGTGACGTACGCAATGGCGTGATCAAACTCGACTGCCTGCGGTCCGCCAGCCTGCTGTTGCTGTTGCATGGGCGGAGCAGGCTGCAGCTGCGGCCGCTGCTGCGGCGGTGGCCCGGCTGGTCTCCCTGCCTGCTGGTAGGGGTGGCCGGCAGCGGCGGCGGGACCGCCACGTCCGTAGGCTGACTGCTGCTGCTGCTGTTGCTGCTGCTGGGGCGGTACGCCTCTTCCCATGCCCCCAACGGGGGGGCGCCCGGCGGCAGCGCCAACCTGCTGCTGGGAGTACATATGGCCGGGGGGAGGCGGGGGGGGCGCGGGGGCAGCGTACGCACCGCCCTGCTCAAGGTCCTTCAGCTCGATCTTGTATCCCTCAGGGAGGAAGGTGTTGAAGCCCAAGATGAGGTTGTTGTAGCCCCGAAAGAGGGTGGAGACGCGGCGGATGACGCCGGGTGTGTCGATCTCCTGAGCCTTGAAATTCTTCATGATCTCGAGGAACTCGTTGTAGATGCGGGGGCGGTCACCGAACTCGAGCTTGACCTGATCGAGGTAGAGGAGGGCGTCTTCAACCTTGAGCTCCCTCATGGGCTGAGGCTGTGCTGCAGGGGCGGCGGCGGCGGCAGCCGCCGATCCTGCCGCTGAGGGTCCAGAGGAGTACTGCTGAGCAGGGGTGCGGGGCTGCTGCGCCTCCGCCTCCGGGTCCTGGGGTTTAGCGGCTTCTGGTGCAGAAGTGGCATCTGGAGCGGAGCTTTCAGATGCGAGCTCGGCACTGGTAGTATTGGCCTTACCCTGCTGCGTCTCAGAGGAGTCGGCGGCAGGCTCCTCTTCGTTTGCGGCGGTGGCTGGCTTAGCTGTAGCTGCTGCTGCTGGCATATCCTTACCCTTCTCCTCGATCGGAGTTGAAGAGGTCGCATTCTCGAGCTCTGAAGAGGGGGTTGCAGATTGACCTGCCTCGACCTTGGTAGCGGTGGCACTGTTGCGTCAAACGCGTGAGAATGCGAATCGAGGGCAGGAAACAAGTTAGTGACAGCGTTAATGCAATGTTCGTAAAAATCAAGCATGCGTCGGACCAAGAAAAATAAAATCACGTCACCAGAGGTGTAAGGCACATACCTGCTGGCCTGCTCGGCAGAGGAGGCCCCTACAGAAGGAGCCGCCTCTCCCGCGTCCGAAGCTTCCGCGGCGG
>Ga0315315_10004140_pt1 | contig 13371 bp, 17 predicted proteins | sample M140m3416metaG_FD_203699 | JGI IMG/M metagenome (GOLD analysis project Ga0315315, IMG submission 203699) | Ammonia-oxidizing marine archaeal communities from Monterey Bay, California, United States - M1 40m 3416 | ecosystem: Environmental > Aquatic > Marine > Intertidal zone | place: USA...
GTTCCTGTTCTCGAGCGCGCTCCGCCGCTTTGCGCGCCTGCTCGGCCTCGGCGGTGGCTTCGGCCGCCTTGATCTGTGCCGCGGTCAGCTGGTCCTGCAGGCTCGGGCTTGCGCCTTTGGGCGGCGGTGGCTCGATGCCCGCGGCTTTGGCGGCGTCGCAGACGCGCAGGTGCGCCAGGCATATGCGCGCTTTGCTTGTGCCGAGGTTTTCCAGTGGCAACGTGCCGAACGCCTTCTTGCAGTGCGGGCAGGTGACGTTCACGTAGGAACGCAGCGCGCCATCGCTACCGCCCTGCTTGGCCTTTCTTGTGTACGGATCCGAGACGTCAAAGTCGTGGTAGAGCTTCGGCGGCATTGACTAGTGACGGCTAGTGAACTAGTGGCGGCTAGTGAACTAGTGGTGGCTAGTGAACTAGTGGTGGCTAGTGGATTAGTGGTTGCTAGTTCACTAGCGACTGCTGTTAATGAGCCACTGCCTTTGATGGTGGGATTTGCACGAGCGGCAGCCGGAACAGTAATTCACTTGTTTACTTAGCGCGCACGGCAACTCACAACACTCATACCTACGACCCGTTTGCGTCCATCCACTTGAGCTTGTCGGCCACCATCTTCTGAATCTTTCGGGGGTCATCGTCGCTCATGCGCGCATACCTCTCCTGCTCGTCGAAATCTGCGATGACCGCCCGTGCCCTCTGCTGGTAGCTTGCCTCTTTTTGTGGTGTGTACCCGCCGCCGCCGCTCGGCGCGTCCTCCGTGTCTCGGAGAAAGTAGCAAACCGCCAAGGCCGCCGCGACGAGGATCACGAGTACGATGATAAACGTGGGGTCGTCGCCGCCTTCGCTCATGGTCTTCCGCGCGCTTTTACTCACTCGCGCACAATTCGGGACTTATCGATCATAACACGCGCGACACTCACGGGTTCCCGTCCCACTGTTCGTTCCGCACTCGGTCGAGAGGCGTCACGTTGCGGATCTGGCCCACCTTCTTCGCAGCTCCGCCCACGAGCAGTGGTGTGGGGTCGTAGTAGCCCATGTTTTCGATGCCGCAAACCCAAAACCGGGTGAACTCGTTGGGACGAAAGAAATAACCCTTGTGCAACGCCGAGACCGCAGCGAGGGCAGTCGTGAACAAGAGAACGGTGCCCGTCACGAAGAGCGAACCCATATTGATCAAAAGGAGGAAGGCTTGGTCGCGCAGGTCGGAGGGGGTTTGCACTTCCCTCCGCTGGTTCTCCCACATCGAATCCCAGCGCGTCTCGGGCCCCCACGTCTCCGAAAGGTCCTTTGACACAAAGGCAATCGTGGCCCAGACTGGCGCAATCAAGAACAAGAGCGACGCGGGCGCAAACGTCCACGCGAACAAGCCGAGGGATCGCTCGTCCCAACTGACCAACGCAGGCCACGTTACCATGTTGGACAGCCAAAAGGACTGCATCTTCGCCTCTGTATTCGAGATGCCCCGCTTCAGCCCTTCCTGGTATTGGTCTTGGTACGTTTTGATGGATTCGTAAAGCCTGGGGTTTTCCTGGCCGGTGGTCAGCGCGTAGGTTGGCTTGCGCAGGCCGAGGGCCTTCCACTCTGCGTACGGCATGCTGGTCGTGTAGGCACAGAGCGCGAAGGCGAGGAATACGAAGATTGCAATGGCGATGCCCCCACCAAATCCATCACACTCGGTGATCGTGTCATAGTAAGCCGTCGACACAACTTCGCCACGCTTGAACCTGCCAAAGTGGTTTGCATTCTTCCGGTCGGGACACAAGACGTACTCGCTGGCCAGCACGGTTGCAAGCGCGACGTTGGACGCGACGCCCGTGCCCACGAGGAGGTACACTTCCCACGCGGGCAAGAGGCCGCGGATCACGGGCAGCCGGTCGCCAAACGGGCCCTTGACGAGCGGCGCGGGCGGCACGGGCCCGTCGCGTTCGGCGTCTGCCATGGCGCGCTACCCACACCTGGTCCCGGCGGGGGCTTATGAATGATAAAAAAACTCACACGACTCGTGCGCTCACGGGTTCCCGTCGTGCTGGGTCGTGTACAGCGGCCCGAGCGGCGTCTGGTTGCGCAGCGTGCTCCGCCGCTCGGGAGGCCTTGCCCTCCAAGACCGGCGCTGTCCACAAGGGCGGATATCCCCCCCCGCCGCGCGACCCATATAGCACGAAAGGGGGATGTCGCGCCCGCCGCCGCCGTCGCCGCGCCAGCCGCCGTCGCCACAGCCTCCGTCGCTGCCGCCCTTTCCGCTGTACCCGCAGGCGCCGTTTATCACCGACGGAATCGGCATCACCATCGCGGGAATCGCCGGCATTGACACCTTCCTCACGCTCGTTGGGGTTTGGTACTTTTGCCGCCCGTGGGGCCGGCGGCGAACGCCACCAATACAAAAGGCAAATGCGCCGAGCGCGCCGTACGCGCCGAGCGCGCCGTACGCGCCGTACGTGGCGCTCGGACCGCGTGGCCCGCCCAACCGCGACGCGACGCCGCTCCGGTCCGGGTTTGGTGCATGAGCGTGTTCTGTGTTTACGCGTTACTTCACACCCCCTCGTAGTCGCTCGGTCCGGTGAACACGGCATACGCGATTAACCCAACCACGACAACGCCGCCGATGACGGCGGCGGCGATCACAAACGGCGTGGACGAGGCGGGCTTGGGCGTGGCGTACGTCGGTGGCGGCGGCGGCAACGCGGGCGGCGCGGGCGGCGGCGGCGGCGCGGGCGGCGGCGGCGCGGGCGGCGGCGGCGCGGGCGGCGCAGGCGGAAGCGCAGGCGGCGCGGGTGGCGACGGCGGCGAAGGCGATCGCGGCGGCGCAGAGGGCGGCTGGAAGGTGCCGCACAGGAGCTCCATCACGGCGGTGGCGTTGGCAATGGCGTTGTCGCGGTCATTGGAGACGTGGACGGCGAACGCGGTGGCGTTGGCCTGGGCGAGGATCCCGCCGGGGTCGGTGCTCGAGAATTCGGTGTATCCGTTGCCGCGGCCTTGCGCGAGCACGAGGAACAGAATGCGCATCGTCGCGTTGCTGCTGTGCGCCAGAAACTCGGCATTGGCGGCCTGCACGCCGAGGAGGGGCGTCGACGGTCCGGGGTCGATGCTCGGCTTGCAGGTGCACTCGTAGTCGTCGCTGCCCCACTCGCCGGTGCAAGCACAATCCCTCCGTGCCGAATAGATATGGAAGCCGTGATCGAACCGTTGTCGGCTCTGGTAGGCGTCGGACAGGCTCATCTGCACCTCGAATTCGGTGTGTGCGTAACGTATCTTGGCCAGACGGTGGGGCAGCCCACCTTCGTAAATTCGATCAACCATCTCCCTCACCACATCGTCGCTCGTGAACCGTTGGTTGTTGAAATCGGTGTCCTCGCCAGAATCGATGGCAAACACAACGTCCATCGGCCCGCACGGTTGGGGCGGCGGCGGCGGCGTCGGCGGCGCGGGTGGCGTCGGCGGAGCGGGTGGCGTCCTTGGCGGAGCGGGCGGCGCGGGCGGGGGCACGGGCGACGGGGGAAGCGACGGGGGGCGGGGAGGCGGGAGCGGCGGCAACGGCGGAGGAGGAGAGGGGCTGGGCGGCGGCGAGAATGCCTCGTGATAGCCGAGCGCCGCGAGCAGGCACAGGGACGACGCCATGGGGGTTTGTCTAGCACACCGCTTCGCGTGGGATATCACGCACACGCGTTGTGACATCCGTTTCACACATACACTCACGGGTTCCCGTCGTGCGGCGTCGACCCGTGCACTCACGGGTTTCCGTCGTGCTGGGTCGTAAACAGCGGCCCGAGCGGCGTCTGGTTGCGCAGCGTGCTCCTGCGCTCCGGCGCGCCGCCCTCCAAGATTGGCGTCGGGTCGTAATAATGGACGCCCGACAGACCGCCGCACGTGGCACTGCCCAACTCCTGCGGCCTCAGGTAGTACCCTTTACGGAGCATCGACGCCGATCCGACGAGTGTGATCATCATCGCGACCACGCCCGCAGAAAAGGCAGACCCGAAGAGGATGATGCCGACAAACACATCGTCGCGACGGTCGTGTGGCGTGGGCACCTGCGTGATTGCAACCCCTTCGTTTATGTGGTCGCGACGCTCGGGCCCCCAGGTTTGCGACAGGTCCCGAAACAAGAATCCGGCCACTTCGTAGATGTTCACCGCGAGCAACAGAATCGGGGAGAAGATGAGGAACGTTTTGGCCGTCAGCCCCATGGGCCGTTCGTCCCAACTCACGTACGCTGGCCAAGTCGCGACGTTGCTTGCATTGCGGAGCTCTTCGTCGACGTCTGCGTAAAATTCGCCTTGCTGTTTGCCCTTTTCGAGGAGCTCCTGCCTGTTGCGAATCGAATCGTAAATTTGGGGATACTCCTGTCCGACGGTGAGCGGGTACCGCGGCTTCGGTAGGCCTTTTGCCTTCCACCGCGCGTACGGCGCGCTCGTACCAAACGCGCACAGTGCCATGAGCACCATCACGATCACCGTGTAGGCCCCGCTCCCAGCCAAGGTGCAGACGCGCACGTCTGCGTACTCTTCCCAGTCGGGGCCGACGATATAGGCCTGCAGCTTGCGGTCCGGACAGAGCACGTATTCTTGCACGAGAACCTCGACGATCGCCGTGTTGAAGCCGAGCCCGATGCCAACGAAAATATAAACTTCCCAGCTCGGCAGCAAACCACGCAGCACGGGCAGCCGGTCGCCAAAGGGGCCCTCGACGAGCGGCGCGGGCGGGACGGGCCCGTCGTCCATGTTGCGTCCACACCTTAGCCGGCCCTGAGCGGCGGCCTTATCCGGCGCACATATCGCCCCGCCGCGCGACCCCTCTAGCACAAAAGGTAGAATGTCGCGCCCGCCGCCGCCGTCGCCGAGTCCCCCGCCGGCGCCGTTGGCTCCGCCGCTGCCACCCTACCCCCTGTACCCGGAGGCGCCCTTTGCCACGGACGGGATTGGCATCGCCATCGCGGCCATCGCCGGCTTTGACACTGCCCTCACGCTCATTGCGGTTTGGTACTTTTGCCGCCCCTGGGGTCGGCGGCGAACGCCGCCGGCGCAAAAGGCGGCGACGCCGAGCGCGCCGTACGCGCCGAACGCGCCGTACGCGCCGAACGCGCCGTACGCTCCGAACGCGCCGTACGTGGCGCTCGGCCCGCCCAATCGCGGCGCGGCGCCGCTCCGGTCCGGGTTTAGTCCGTGAGTGTGTTCTGTGTTTACGTGTTACTTCACACGCCCGCGTAGTCACTCGGTCCGGTGAACACGGCATACGCCACGAGTCCGGCCACGGCCACGCCGCCGGCGACGACGGCGGCAATCACAAACGGCACGGACGAGGCGGGCTTGGGCGTTTCGTACACTGGCGGCGGCGACGGCGGCGGCGGCGGGCTGGGCGGTTGCGGCGGCGAGGGCGGCGGCGGCGAGGGCGGCGGCGGCGCGGGCGGCGCAGGTGGGAGCGAGGGCGGAGCGGGCGGCAACGGGGGCGCGGGCGGCGGCGGCGGGGCGGACGGTGGGTGGAAGGCGGCGCAGAGCAGCGCGACGACATTGGAGGCGTTGGCGTAGCCGTCCTGCCGGCACGGCTCGTAGGTTTCGCAGTGGGTGTGCACGTAGACGCCAAATCCGATGGCGTTCGCCTGCGCCAGCAGCGCGTTGGGCTCGGTCGCGGAAAACTCGAGGTACTCCTTCCCGCGTCCTTGGGTCAGCACCAGGAGCAGCACCTGGAGCGCCGACTCGTTCTTGTGCGCCGCAAACTCGGCGTTGGCGGCCTCGACGCCCAAGAGCGGCGTGGACGGCCCTGGGTCGGTGCTCGGCTTGCAGACCCAGTTGCCATAGGGGCCGGTGTCATAGTCGCAGTCGGCGTCGTTCCCAAAGGGGCTTAACTCTCCGCGGGAGAACCGGAGGGCGCTCTGGTCCGGTTCGGCGAGGCTCATCTGGACGACGACCGCGCTGTGTCCGTATTTGATCTTGGCGAGCCGGTGGGGCAGCCCCGTCGCGTAGAGCTCGTCGGCCATGATTTGCACCGCGCGGTTCGCCGCGCTGTGCTGGGACCCGACCTCCGTGTCCTCGCCACCGTCGATGGCGAAGACCACGTCCATTGCCCCGCACGACGACGAGACGGCCGCCGCGGCGGCCGCGGCGGCGAGGGGCAGCATCTCTCTGCAATTGCGCTACTCACACACACCCGATTCCATGCTTATCAACTACAAAACGCGTCACGGGTTCCCGTCGTACGCCTGGTTCCGTATCTTCCACAGGGGCTGCGTGTTGCGCATCCCGCTCCGCCGAAGGGGCTGTCCCCCCTCCAACAGCGGCGTGGGGTCGTAAAAGCTGATCCCAAAGAGGCCGTCGCACCACGTCTTCCCCATCTCGTTGGGGCGCACGTAGTAGCCTTTGCGCAGCATCGACGCCGAGCCGATCAGCGCCGTCGCCCACCCGACGAGAATGGCGATCATCAGCGTGTCGAACAGAATGTACGTCGCGAACCGCTCGTCGCGATCGTCCGCCGGCTGGACGACGTCGATCTTCTCAAACTCGTCCAGCGCGGGGGCTGTGTAGTTGAAGCGATCGGGTCCCCACGTTCTCGACAGGTCGTACGACACGAAGGCGATGAAGCTGTAGAGCAACCACCCGGGCAGTGCAAGGACGACGGGCAGGGTGAAGCCCCACCACACCACGCCGAGCGGCCGTGCGTCAAAGCTGAGCAACGCGGGCCACGAGGCAATGTTGGTCTGCAGCTTGATCTGAGCGTCGACGTCCGCGAGGAACTCGTTGCGCTCCCGCCGCGTCCGCTCGAGCAGCTCGCGCAAAGTCTGGATGTTTTCGAGCAACTCCGGATGCTCCTGCGCCACGGTGAGCGGGTACGTCGGCTTGGCCAAGCCCTGGAGCTTCCACCGCGCATAGGGCGCGCTCGTGCCGTAGGCGCAGAGCGCAAAGAGGACAAACGTGCCGACGGCGACGCCGTAGCCGTTGGGGAAGTCGCAAATGGGAAAGTCGCGAACCTGCTTATAGTACGTGCCGTCACCCTCGGGCCCAAACGTGACCCGCGCATCCTCGCGCCCCGGGCACAGCACGTATGCATCCACGAACACTTGCACGACGATGGCGTTCAGCGTCAAGGCCATGCCGGTCAGCGCGTACACTTCCCACGCCGGAAGCATCCCGCGGATCACGCGACGGCGGTCGCCAAAGTAGCCGCGCACGAGCGGGGCCGGCTGCTCGGCCATCGTGGGTGGCTTTTTTGTTTGTACGCGCCTCGCGCGCGAGGTTATCGCGCATTCCGATATCGCGCGCAGCGTTCGACGCTCGGATGAGACGGTAAAATCGCAGGGGGGTGGGCATGTCGGCGCCCTCGCCGCCCTCGCCGCCGATGGCGCCCTACCCGTCGTACCCACAGGCGCCGTTTGCAACCGACGGCATGGGCGCCGCCATCGGGGCCATCGCCGGCATCGACCTCTTCTTCACCGTGCTCGGAATCTTCTACTTTTGCCGCCCGCTTTCCAAGCCGCGCGCGTCCGCGCGCCCAAAGGACCCGGCCTACTCGCCCGTCGAGCTGCCCGCACCGGCCGCGCGCAATGTGCGGTTTGCGCCGCCGCCGTGAGAATGCTTTTTTGGATATGGGCCGCCGCGTGCGCGGCTTGGGTGGTGGGCGGGCCGGAATGCTGGCGCTGCTCTCGGTCGTCGCGCTCGCGGCGGAGCAGCAGACCCAGACCTACCCGCTGCTCTCGGTGGACCAGTCGACGTTTCTAATGTTCATGGCCGCAATGACATTCTTCCTGCCGGTGAGTATGTTTGCGCTGCGGGGAGGCTTTTAAAGTGATTTTTTTAAGTCAAACTCCGCACGTACACCATCCACGCCACGTTGAATACAAACACGACCGAGTAGGCGATGAGCGCGGCCTCGGCCCCGCCTCCCGCCGCGATGCGCGGATCGAGCTCGCCCATTGCCCCGTCTGTTGGCGTGCGTGCGGTTGCTTTATTTCACCAGTCGTCCAAGGACGCCTTGCCCGCCATAAACCCCTGCCATGTCAAGCCCGCGAATGCCACAATCGAGAATAGACAGATCGCCACGCCGATGGGGTAGTGCTCGAAATCGTGCGCGAGCGACGATTCCATCGCGCTCTCCCTTGTGCGCCGGGCCGTGCGCGGTTATCGTCGCCGTGACACGCCCCGAAGCGGCTCCGATGGCGTGTCGCCGACGCCCGTGACGCCGCACGCCCCAAGCATCGCAACGACCGCCAGCGCGAATAGGCCAAAGTAAAAGATTAGCGCCGTGTCGTCGTATCCTTCCGTCATTGTGGCTGTCGCTCGCACTCTAGGGCCACGCGTCCGCGCGATATGGACGCGCGGGGCGGCGTTCTTAGCGTGTGCGTGGGGGACCGCATTCCCATGGCGACGCCGTGGCGAAGCGACAATGCGCCATGTGCCACGACTCAATTTTTATTACACTCTCGGGGTTCTCCTCGCACACCACGCACGCGCACGGACGCCGCTCGTTCATCTTTGTCACGGGGGCGCCGTGTAGCACTGCCACAGCAGGGTCGTGTCGCGCAGCCGGCGGTACCGCTCCGGCGGGCTTCCGTACAGCGTTGGCGTCGGATCGTAAAAGTACACGTTGCTGCAAAGGGGCTCGAGTACCCAGTAACGGGATTTGTATTGCAACTCGATCGGTCGAAGGTAGTACCCTGTCGAGGCACGCGCGGTGAGGAGCTATTTGGTGGGCGTGCTAGCTTCGCACCTTTGCGGAGCACGGAAGCTCCTGACAGCCAGAACGTAATTGCTCCAATGACCAGGACTGTGATCATATTGCCCCACACAATGAGCTGCACGATTGCACTGTCGCGTTTGTCCGACGGCGTTTCCACTCCCAAGGGCTTGCCATAGTCGCTCCCGAAGATGATACCCTTGCGTTCGGGCCCCCAGTGGTCGGAAGGGTCGTAGGAGAGGACCTGGTACACCAAAAGGAGTGCTGGAGCCCAAGTCAAAAGGAGTATGACCCAGCCGAGGCAGACTCGATCGCCGTATGCAAAGGGAATCTTCCGCTTCTCCCAGCTTGCGAGCGATGGCCACTCGGCTACGTTCTTGCGAATGGTTATTTGTTCGCGTATGAACACGTTATCCTCGCCCTCCTCGTCCTTCTGACGTTTCCACTTTGCCCACAGAGCGGGTATGTCACCGAGCACGGAGGGGTCTTCCTGTCCCACGGTGATCGCGCTTTCCTTTGGGGGTTCGAGTCCGTTGGCCTTCCACTTTGCATACGGCTCTCTCGTCGCGAATACGCACAGGAGAGCGACGAACACTACAAGCACGGCGGAGACAACCGTAAGGCCCTCGGCTTCGGTGCAAACAACAGTTGTATCGGCATACTGTTGAAGCATACTGTTGAAATATCCATCTTTTCGATCGGGACAAAGGACATATTCCCGAACGAGAACGTCTACGATGATGCCGTTGCCAACGAGAACAAGCGCAAACAGTATGTAGCACTCCCAGGCCGGTAATAATCCGTGGATCACCGGGAGGCGGGGACCAAAGGGCCCCTTTACGAGCGGGGCACGCTGCGCCGGCACCTCTTCCATGCCTCCGCTCCTTTTTTTGCGAGCGTGCGCAGGGCTTATGAATGCACGCTCTTCATTCATATAGCACCGCACATCGACCAGTGTACCAGGAGACATGTCCGTTGCGTCGCCGCCCCCGCAGCCACCGTTTCCGTCCTATCCGACCGCACCGTTTGTGACCGATGGTGGCGGAATCGCCCTCGGGATGATCTTTGGCTGGGATTTGCTGATACTGGCCATCGGAATGGTCTATTTTTGCATGCCCCGGAGACCATTGGGCAAAGGCGAACGCTACGCCAGGCCAGAGGAGGACAAGTTGGGTGTGTATAGGTACGCGTCGTCCCCGTAGAGGCAATACACTCGTACGACGTTTAAAACCGCGCGTCCGCGTGATATCCCGAGACGCCGGCGCGTAATACAGTGGAACGCGCCATTCCCATGGCGACGCCGTGGCGAAGCGACAAGGTGGAAATCTTCACTGAATTCGCGGATACGCAAGTCTTGATGTTCCTCATGTTCGGGTCTCAGGTCCACGACCCCCACGCCCAAAGCATCAGCTCCCACACTGCACAACACACGGCGGTAACCACCGCCACGTCCAGTGCCCATTTGGACTGTTCGCGTCGTCGAAACGCGCGCTCGGCGCCGGCAATGCGATCGAGGCTCGTCGACGCCGTCAGCACGAGCGAGGGCGCGCTGATCTTTGACTTTCCGGAGGAGGTGTGTCGCTGAACCTCAATCCCGCGACAGTTGAGCGCGTTGCGCAAGATCAAGTCGGTCGCGAGGCGCGCGTTGACCTTGTCCGTGGCTCCGCCGGACCCGACGGCGACGCGAATGCGAACGCACGCGTCGGCAAAGTGGATGCTCGTCTTGCAGTGCGCCTTGCCAAAGAGCTCTTCCATGAGCTCGGCCGCGTACTGGATGCGCTGTCGCGGCTTGATCAAGAAGATGCTCTTGTGATTATAGTTGCCATTTCGGTGGCTCTGGGTCGCGTGGGCCAGGCTCGTGTTGGCCATGGTCGCGGACGCGAGGCGGAGCAACTCCGCGCCGCCTCAGCTCTTAGCGGACCTCGTGCACACACGACGTCGGAACAACCAATCGGCTCCAAGGGCCAAAGCCAGTGTGCTCGGCCTTGGGCCTCGTGAGCGGTGTGCACACGATTCCAGACTCGACGACCTCGACGACGCGCGCGAGGACAGTCTCGGTTGCATTCACGACTTCGGGTAGCTCCCGAATCCGCCGTCGAAACGTTTCGCCCTGCCATTTGAGCAGAATCTCGTCGCCAACGGTCGGCGGCGTCGAAGGCGGCGACGGCGCACGCGCAAACATGCTTCGCCGCGTCGGCCCCCGCGCACGCGCGCGCTTTTTCCCATAGCACCCCGCCGCCGCCGCCGATATGTTGTGTCGCGAGGCGAGCAAGAGCGAGGAGCCCGCACCGCCCAAATGGCGTCGCTCGCCGACTGGCGGCCGTTTCGGACGCTCGTCGAGGAGGTTCACCGATTCCCGCGTCACGGCGACGCGTGCGCCTCGATTCGAGAGGGCGACCTCCTCTTTCTGCGCTGGGATCGATGCTTCCCGTCGGCCTGCATTGCAGCGTGCAACCGCGGCGCCTCGCACGTCGCCCTCGTGCTCGCCAACCCCGACGACGGCCGGCTGTACGTGGCCCACTCGACGCGCAGCTACATGAACGCGCCGTCCGAGTCGGTGTGGAAGCAGACCGACGGAGGCCTGGTTCACAATGGCGTGCACGCGCACCTGATCGCGGACACCGTCGACCAGTACAAGCACCTTTGGATCCTACGGCCGACGACGCCGTTTACGCGCACGCAGCTCCAGAATATGACCGCCTTCTTGCAGGCGTGCATCGACAAGGGCACGCCCGCGCGGCCATCCGAGCTCCAACGGCTCAAGGCGGAGGGCGTGCGTCCGATGCCGCCCTCGCTGTACGAGGACAGTCACTTTGCGGCCGAGTACTGGCACGGGTGCTTCGGGTGGGCCAATGCCACGGACGACAAGCTCATGTGCACCGAGACGGTCGCCGAGATGTTGCGCGCCGGCGGACTCTGGCCGCCGAATGAGTATACGACGACGACTCCGATGCGCATGCGACGGCTCGTGCCGGGGGCGTATTTTTCCGTGTTTTAGTCGCGTGCGGCCACCATAGCGCATTCAGCGCCGCCACCGATATGTTGTGTCGCCGTGCGAGCCAAGGTGGGGAGCGCGATGGCGCCGCCGGCTTGGAAGGTGAGGCTGTTCTTGTGGAGCAATGCCCTTGGCGCCGTGCTCCACTGGACCGGCGTCGTCGTCGCGTTGTTTCTGGCGGACTTGACCACCGAGGTTCCATTGCTGACGACGCGCGCCGACATTTTGAATGCGAGCGATCCGTCGCAGGGTATTTGCATTCGCATCGTGGAAGCCGCCCGCTTTGCCCCTGGGTTCTTGGCGCCCTTGTGGTTTTTCCTAAGTGCCGTGGCCCACACGCTCGTCGCCACCAGCCTCGCCACTGGAAGTGCAAACTGGTACTGGAATTCACTCGAGCGCGGGATGTCTCTGCATCGCTGGCTCGAATACGCGGCCTCGAGCTCGGTCATGGTGTTGGCGGCATCGGTGTTGATTACCACTCGATCTGCCGAACTCGTGGCTGCGAGCACGCTCTCGATGTTCGTGACAATGCTCTTCGGACTGGCCGCCGAGTCCAACTACCAACGATTCATCGTCGACCGTGATGTCCTGGCCGAGGGCGAAAAGCTCCTCGACTTCCCCGGAGGCGCCAGCGAGCCCATGGGAAAGGAGTGGAAGCAAGGCACCTTCTTTGCGCGCACGTGGCCGCACTTGATCGGGTACGTGCCGTTTGTGCTCTCCTGGGCCCTGCTTCTGAGCAGCTACGAGCAAGCCACCGACGCGTTCATAGACTCGGGCGCCGTCGAGGACCTCCGAATTGCGCCGTACATGGCGTTGTTGGCCTTCATCGTCTTCGGAGTCCCGCAGCTCGCCCTGCTGCTTCGCAAGGACGGACCTTCGTTGGCATGGATCGCGGAGCTCGTGTACATTGCGCTGTCGATTTCGGCCAAGGTCGTCTTCGCCGGATTGTTACTCTCGCAGGGCCTGAGCGTCGAGGCGATGTCGCGCGCCAAAGCCGTCGACGTCCGCATCGCGGGGGAGTGTGTGTCGTGAAGGCGCGTGCGAGTGTATTGAGGCGGAAGGGGCGAGAAGGCCTTGTTTGAAAAACACGAACGCTCATACACACACGTCCTCTATTCACGACCCCGCTTGCGCTCCTCGCGCTTCTCGGCGGCGGCGGCGGCGGCCTGCCACGGGTTGACGGCGACGGCGCGCTCCGGCGGCGCCGTGGGAAGGCACTCGGGCTCGCGCTCGAGCGCAATCTTGGCGACGGCGGGACCGACGATCTCGGTATGGTGTTCGAGCATGCGCATTCGGGCCAGCGGCAGCTCGGTCGTGGGCATGTAGAGAATGCAGTCGGCCGTCAGGGACCACTCGACAAAGAGCACCATCGGCGAGCAGATCATGCGAGTCCCGGATTGGCCATTCGGCTTTGGCACCTCGAACTTGCGAATCTTGAACGCCGTCGGCGTGCCGCGCACGATTTCTTCCTCGTGCTTGTCGTCCATGCAGACGCCCACGGACGTCGTGTCGTCGAGGTCCTCGCACGCGGGCGCCGTCCACAGCGCGAGGCGCACGCGCCGACGGTTGCCTGTGGCGGGGCCGGCGATGCACTTGGCAAAGGCGGAAAACTCGCGGCCGGGCTTAATGGGCGGCATCCCGTCGTCGTTTTCGTCGTCAGAGTCCTGGTCGACCCAGGAACTCCAGTGCAGCGTGAGGCGCGAGGTGGTCGTCGACTCC
>Ga0315315_10004141_pt1 | contig 13371 bp, 10 predicted proteins | sample M140m3416metaG_FD_203699 | JGI IMG/M metagenome (GOLD analysis project Ga0315315, IMG submission 203699) | Ammonia-oxidizing marine archaeal communities from Monterey Bay, California, United States - M1 40m 3416 | ecosystem: Environmental > Aquatic > Marine > Intertidal zone | place: USA...
GATGACCGAGTTTGATGAAAGGTCGGAGTTGGGTTTTTGAGCAAGTGAGGCAGGCTGATTTATGGCTGGTGGGTTTTTGAACATTGCTGAAGCGGCAGCGCATCTGAATATTTCAGAAGATGCGGTGAAACAACTTGTTGACCAGCGGAAGCTTTTTTCACTAAGGGACACATCTGGCCTCAAATTCAAACATGAAGAACTCGACCGTTATCTCGAAGATCAAAAAGACATCGGTGAGACAGATGCGACGACACTGAAAACACCAGAGAGCGACATTTCACTGGATGGATTGGAACTCGATATTTCTGACGATGAGTCTTCGTCTCAAGAAAAAGATTCGCTACAAACAGATGCGGATGCACCTCCAAACGTTCTTGAAGAAAAGCCTGGATCCGAAATTGGAATCGGAGACCTTGAACTCGACTCTGGTCTTTCACTCGCCGACAGCCAAAGTATTGATGATGGAGCAATTGAAGCAACTGGTATTCTACCGACTCAAGAGGCAGAAGCATCGTTATTGATCGGCGGTGACCTCGATGGAGCAGATGTTGATGTTCCAGCCACACTGCTTGGAACGAATGAAGAAATATTACAGGCACAAGCAGGAAACGCCTCACCTCAGGATCAGGACATTGAAAAATCTGAGAACGTGGTAATCGACGAAGAAATTGAGGTCAGTGGTATCGACGTTGATTTAAGTGATGTTGGACTCGCAGATTCTGTTGGAACGGAAGAACCCGCACAGAGCCTTGTCCTTGGCGATTCCCTTGCTGGTGACATTGAAAGCATCGTTGCCAGTGATATTTTTGTCGATGAAGGTTTCGCATCAGCCGTTTTTGAAACGGATGAATCAGGGAGCGTTGTTGTCCAAGGTAGCGGATCTTTGGACTTGAGCGATACAAGTGGCATTATTGAAGATAACAACGAAGTTGGCAGCGCTATCTCAGATGTCAAAATGGAAGGAGGCCTCTCACTTGAAGACGGTAAAATTCAGGCTTGGGACGTCGATTTGGGAGAATTCCTCAATGATGTTGAGGATGACCCTGATGCTGCTACCATGCTTGGCATTGCCAATGATTTTGATCTTGATGCAGAGGGCTCCTCAACGGATGACCCCAGTCAATCAGCCGACCTGGCTTCATCTCAGGCGGGTGACTCGATGTTCGATAAATCAGCCGGACCAGGTGACTCAAGCTTTTTTGGTGAGGAGGTCGGGCAGGATGCAAACCAACTCACAGCAGGTTCGGATATGCTCTCGAGTTCGTTTGGCATCATACACGACGATGCCAAATTCAATGGTTGGCAGGTCACAGGTTTAATCTGCTGTGCGATGCTGCTGCTCATCGGCGGACTTCTGACTTTTGATCTCGTCAGAACCATAGGAAGCTCGGCTGACACCTCATTGTCGAATCCTCTCGTTGGCAGCCTGTCACAGCTTTTCGGATGGCAGCAGTAAGACAGGCGTGAATTCCCGTTGTCTAAAGAATGTATTGCCATCCTGTCGGCGTGAATTGCTGGATGGTCATCGTGTCACCGGACATCGTAATTGACACGGCCCCGCGGTCTGGAGATAGTTCGCCTGCCGTTCTCAACACTGCCCGTAAGCCATTCCATCCTTGATAAAATTCCCTGCAAACGAAATCCCAGTCACGGCCGCCAGACCCACTTACAATGACAACGTTCGGGTGCACCTCTGATGCAATTTCTCGTGGCAGCCCCGTTTTACTACCATGATGGGGTGCAATGAGAATGTCACAGAAGGGCAAGCCAGAACATAGAAGTGCACGTAAGGAGTCACCTTCGATATCTCCGGTTAATAACACTCTTTTTGATTCAATCGTGACGTCAAGCACAATACTATTTTCATTGTCACTGACCTCGCTTGCTCTAGAACCCCGCTGTGGATGCAACACCCGTGCGACACATGATTGACCAACAGAAATAACATCTCCGCTCAGCACCGTCCGCACCGGGACCTCATACTTAACAAGGAGCTTGCGAATCTCAGCAACAGAACGAGATGAACTCGCAAGAAATTGTGGTGAAAGGATTACCTGCTTCACGCAAAACTCTTCAAGCAGGCCCGGCACACCATTAAAATGATCTGTATCAGCGTGAGAGATGACAAGAAAGTCAATCGTATGAATTCGCTCATTGAACAGTGTTGCTCTGAGTGACCGTAGAGCAGTTCCCGACGCACCAAGCCTTCCCGCATCATAAACAAGGCAGCGTCCTTCTCGGGATTTCAATACTATTCCACAGCCGTGGCCCATTGCTGCGATGGTCATTCGACTCTCTTTAACAGCCGGTTCCGGCATCCACTGCAGCCCTATCCCCAACACGCCAAAGCAGAACAGAAAAATTCCTAAAAGGCCTATTTTGAGACTGTACGCCGACCGGCCGAATTCTTCCTGCAGGCCTCCACAACGACGTCTCTGTGACTTCTGTACCGCTTTCGAGCGGTCACACAGGTGCAAGAGAAGCAGCGTGACTAAAACGTACCAGATCACAACCCACCACGTGGGTAACGCATGAACACGCAATGTACTTCCAGTAAAACTTTCTACCCAGGTGACGATCCGAGTAAGGCTTTCAATCAAGAATCCCGCGAGCACACCCAATGGTGCACATACCGCAACAGGTAGTCCTACGGTTACAAGACAGGCAAACCCAGCGGCCATAACCAAGGGGAGAAGGGGCCCAATGAGTATATTTGTCCCGACAGCAACTGGAACAAATCGGTGGAACTCAGAAGCCACCAGCGGGACAGATACAACCCATACCGAGAAACTTAAAAGAACACCACAACAAAGACCACGAGACAAGCGATGCACCGTATTTCTAAAAAAACTGCGATTCTTTTCAATTAATCTTTGAGTCGGATCTCGTGCTGGTTGTTTTCGAAACCACGCCCCAACGGTTATCAGAACTGCAGTCGCAAGAAAAGAAAGTTGTGTCCCAGCAGCAAGAACCGAAACAGGATGCCACACAAGTACAATTGCACCCACGACTGCTAGTGCGTGAATCGCGACGAACCGCCTCTTCATCCAAACTCCAGCACATGCGACCCAGAGAAGCAACGTTGCACGTACCACAGGAAGGGCAGCACCAGTAAGGCCCGCATAGATCGAGATCGCACACGCAACAATGAGCCAGGTTGTTCGGAGAGGACACCCAAAGAAGCGGAGTACAGAAAAAATAGCAGTCGCTACGAGCCCGACATGCAGGCCCGAGATTGCAAGGATATGAATACATCCTGTATCTGCGAACGTACGAATCATCTGTTCGGGCATGGCGCGTCGTAGACCAAGAAGTAATGAGTCAGCAATCGGCTGGCTCTGAATCGGTACAATCGCATGAAGTCGGTTGCGACATAGCTGCCGCAGCCAATCGATATAGCGAGCTGCAGAGAGTGTGACGCTATCGGAAAGTACAACAATCGACGACCAACCACGTACCCGGATGATCGTCAACACTCTGCTTACCCGTGAAGACTGACGAAAGTCAAACTCGCCCGAATTATCAGGCGTTGACGGCCTCATTGCTCGTCCGTAGACGCGAACATGAGTTCCAATTGAAAGCGACTGGATCGTACCATCAACAAAAACACGTGCCCGCCCCGAGACGGGCACCCAATGCCGGGAATTCCGAGCAGAACTCAACTCAAGGACCCAGACTGACGTCTCTCTCAGTCTGCCGGTGTCAAGAACTCCTTGTGCGTTCCTCATTCGTTCCGGAGCTGCTACCACACTGCCCTCGACTAAGATTGGCTGTGCAGACTCTGTCAGACTCCAAGCTAATTCATCCCGTGGAAATAACCTTGCGCAGCACCAAGCCCAGCAACACATGCCGAACGCCATACCAACCAAAAGAGCCCACCATGCTAGGCGACGTATGGCCACCGTTTGGCTTCTCACCCGTAACAGCTGCGATGACAGAGCAACCAATCCTCCAGCTACAGAAAAAAGTATTACGACCCACAACGCACCAAACCATTGGCACCTACTTATGAGGGTTCCACCAGCAGCACCGAGTCCCAGAAAAATGACCACCGACACCATCAATGGAACTGAGGGAATAAGTAGTCTGAGAATGGCAGCACTTTTTTCGTAGCAGAAAGCCTGACTTTTCCAAATAAAACCAAACACATCCTGTACCGTTGCAAATGCAAAAATGCGATGTCTTTACACGCGCAGCAAGACGCTCCTGCCGTTGCCTACAAAAGGAAGCGAGAGCGGGCACATCGAGGGGCAGAATGCTTATAACGCTCGAGCCTGTACGATTCGAGCAAGTCCTGCAGCATCCTTCAATGTTGGTTCGCCGACCAATTCGGACGCATCAGAGATGATTTTTTCTGCTACCGAAACGGTTGAGGGGCCTACTTCAATAAATATCCACCCACCGGGCGTTAAGCTGCCTGATGCCTGCTGCACCAGTCGTTGTACTATTTCACATCCTGTCACGCCCCCCACCAAAGCCTCTCGAGGTTCGTAGAGCCGAACGTCGTCAGGCAGGCCGTCAAACTCATCTTCACGGATATATGGTGGATTACTCACAATCAAATCCCACGACCCAGCCAGATCAGGATGGTCAAGCACGTCCGAACGGATAAGACGTATTCGTCCATCGAGAGCGTGCTTGCTCACATTAGCGGACGCGACATCGAGAGCTGCTTGCGAGACATCTGTGGCTGTAACGCTGGCGTCCTTGATGTGGGTGGCAAGTGCAACCGCAAGTGCACCCGAGCCTGTACCAACATCAAGCACACGCATTCCAGCCTTACCGGAGAACTCCTGCTTCCAAACATCAATCGCTCGAACCACGAGCCCTTCTGTTTCTGGCCTCGGAATTAACGTCGCTGGCGTAACTTTGAGTGACATCGAAAAAAATTCTTTTATTCCAACAAGATAGGCGACAGGCTCACCCTGGCCACGGCGACGCACAAGCTCTCTGAACTTCTGCCGTTGCTCCCCATCAACAACTTCATCAAATGCTGTGTAGAGAAGAATTCGCTGGCAGTCCCGCACAAACGCAAGCAGCACTTCAGCATCGAGTCGTGGTGAATCACTGCCCCGTGTTCCAAGCCACTCCGTTGTCCAGGTCAACAGTCGGCCAACAGTCCAGACATCTCCTTCGCCTCCACTGTTAACCGGTGAATTATCTGCCATGCATTCATCACGTCTTATCAAAAAAGAAAGAAACCGACTCAACAAGACTGTTCCTGTTACCGAGCCACCGCGCCACTCCGCCGTTCCTGTTGCAATCGTTCCGACATCGCATCAAACAGAAGATTCAATCGTCCAGCAAGAATCTGATCAAGGTTGAAATTCTGGTTCAATCTATGATCAGTGACACGATTCTGTGGAAAATTATATGTCCTAATTCGTTGGCTGCGATCACCGGACCCAACGAGTCCCTTTCGTTCACTCGCACGTTTTTCATGCTCAATTTGTCGCTGCCGCTCATAGATCCGTGTCTTTAGAACCCGTAGGGCTTTCGCAAAGTTCTTATGCTGGCTCTTTTCATCTTGGCACTGGACGACGATGCCCGTCTCAAGATGTGTAAGCCGCACCGCAGATGTGGTTTTATTCACATGCTGGCCACCAGGCCCGCTGGCACAGAAAAGATCTTTCCGATACTCATCGGGAGTAATAGTTACCTCAACATCCTCCGGTTCAGGAAGAACTGCCACTGTCGCCGCTGATGTATGGACGCGGCCCTTGGTCTCCGTATCGGGAACACGCTGCACTCGATGGCCACCACTTTCATACTGAAGGTGACGAAATACTTCACCCCCAGACACACCTATTACGAGTTCCTTGAACCCGCCGAGTTCAGTCGGGCTGGCATCCATGACCTCGACATTCCATCCTGTCTCAGTCGCGTACCGACGATACATCTCAAAAAGGTCGCGAACAAAGAGTGCGGCCTCGTCGCCGCCCGTACCTGCTCGTAATTCAACAATACACCGTGATCGGTCAGCATCCGGATCATCAAGACAGACATCAAGAATTGCATCCCACTCTTCATCCCGGCGTTTATAAAGATTGGGCAGTTCAGCTTCCGCGAGTTCACGAAAATCATCGTCATCCCCAGAAAGCATTTCTGCATATTCCTCAACCTCCCGAACAATTGCAAGAAACGCCTGATACCGGCGAACGATACGAGCAAGACCACCATGCTCTCGGGCGACAGTCGATAGCTGTTGCGAATCGGCGAGAACCTCCGGATCAGCCAGAAGCTTCTCCAGTTCCTCAAACCGTGCTAACTTGGCATCGAGTTCTTCCCGCATCACAACTCCAAATGCCGATACACATGACGTCGGCTAGCATCTCTGCCACACTCGATGAAACATTTCCTTCCACCGAGGCCCTCCCGGAAACGAGAGCCAAACACATCTACGCATCAAAGCACTGACTCATGACTCTTCTGAAGCCTGACCAGCTTTTTTCTTCTTGAGACTGGCATAGCCACTCGTACCAAACTTCGTCTTAAACTTTTCGATTCGTCCGGCGGTGTCAACGAACTTCAGTTTACCTGTGAAAAAAGGATGGCAGACATTGCAGATATCAAGCTTTATCTCAGGTACGGTACTTCGCGTTGTAAAGGTATTTCCACAACCACATTTTACAACAGATTCCGCGTACTGTGGGTGAATGCCTTCTTTCATCGTATTCATTCTTTCGATTTTATTGAGCGTGCCGAAGCACGTACGCTTCACTCGTCGCACGCACTACATTTAGAAAAGATGATAACGCCATGAAGGGAACTCGGCAATTGGTGCTTCTTTGTAAGGCCAAAAAGACCTCTACTCCGATGGACTTCGCGTCGTTTTGTCTTCAACTTGCGCTCCGGGTGTTTCTGGCATGCTGGCAGAGCCCAACTGTTGAGCCCGAAAACGGCTACCAAACCGTTGAGGTGAGCGGTCCTCACGGAGCAGTTTGATGGCTGCTTTTGTGTCCCCGGCCTCAATCTTTGCCTCTGCGAGGTTCACTCGCGCTGCCGATGCCCAGCGGCCATCTGGAGACGAGAGAAGTGTCATTCTCCCGAGGTAGTCCATGGCAATTTCATAATCACCCTCGGACAATGTCACAACGCCCAGCCAGTAGGTTGCATCCTCCTTCATCTGTTCATAGATTTTGCGGACCGCTTCGCGCTGTCCATCCGGCAAACGAGCGACCAACTCAGCCACGGCTGCATTACTTGGCCGAGCGAGCAAATAAGCTTTTTTTGCTCCATTCGGTCCTTCCAACTCTCCTCGAAATTCCCGAAGCCGTCCAGCGTAAAGTGGGCGAATAGTTCTTTCACCAGCGGCAAGCCCGCTTGACTTTTGCTTTTCCTTCATCACGACACCCATAACTCGAAGTTCCTTAGCAAGTGCCTGGATCACTGCCATATCTTTTGACTGTCTCCTTCGACGCACTTCAAAAGGAAATGACCAAAGTGCCACTACGGTCTTCCGCTCGCCTTGAGGGAGTGCCTCCACGGCTAATGAGCCCAAGCGTGAAGCATCAACGGCTAGCCGTACAGCCAAGCCACCAAAAAGATTCTGTTCTAGAAGATTCATTCTTCGTGACAGCGACTGTGGATCAGCAACAACCAGGACAACAAGACTGCTCATATCATTTGCAGCCACCGGGTAGCGGCGAGAGTCATCATCGAGTTGGGTCAAGACAGCCGGGTTTGATACTGCTTCTCTGACCGTCGCGACACCGGAACCAGCCAAACTTGGCACTGGAATTCCGTAGGTTGGTTCAAACAAATAGGCTTCGCCTCCTGATATAAGTGCCGGTAGCCACGGGCGGTATTTACCATCACGGTCAACCGTCGCCAACATCACTCCTTGAAGCCCGGCCTGCCGAAGCAGTTCAAGGAAAATCCAACTTCTCTGGGCCGCGCTTCCTCTACCCGACAAGAGAATTTCACCTCGTTCAAACCATCGCACTCCTGGACTATCGGCCGTTGCAAAAAGTGGTGGATCACTCTGAATCGCCAATGACCGAATTGTCCAACGAAAAAGCGATGTCGCTATGTCAATGTCATCAAGTGCCTCACCTTGTGCGGTTTTTGCGATATCTGCAAGCCACCGTTGATCCCGTAAGGCAACGATGTCATATGTGGGATCAAAAACAGAGCTTGCAAGCTTTTCGTCAGTGCACATTTCCTGATAGTTTTCTGGCAACGAGCCTCGAAGACTATCTTCCTTCCACCCTGTACTTACGACCGCATCACCGACAGGATCAGCATGTATCCATTGATTCAGACGATCGAATACCTGATCGACCGCAAGGGTTTCGTCGTAATTTTCCAGCCTGTCGAGGATCGTTATTGCGCCTTCAAGCAGTTTGCCACGAACCTCTTCTGATATATGCGGAACAACGGCGACCTCCCCAGACAGTTCAACTGGCGGCTCGGCACAGCCCGCTGCAAGAAGCAATATAAAAAATATCCAGCCGCGAAGTACCCACCCGCAGCTCAATCGACGCAAAAACATAGTCACTCCGTGCTGAACACGCCTCTCTCAAACTGCCATATCGACCCGCTCGACAATTTCCTCAGGAGAACTTTTTTAAGCCGCTTCACACATTAGAAATTTCTTCATCCATTGAGACACGAACTGCATGAATTTGCAACACCCGTTCGAGCACCGACCGGAATTGGGAAAGCGGCACCATATTTGGACCATCACTTGGACTGGAATCAGGATCTGGATGCGTTTCAAAGAATACGCCATCAATGCCAACAGCGGCTGCCGCACGAGCAAGTGGTTCGACTAGTGTTCGATCCCCTCCAGTGGCATCGCCATGACTGGCAGGCCGCTGTACAGAATGTGTTGCATCGAAAATTACAGGCACTCCAAATGACCGCATCGTCAACAACCCAGTGAAATCATTGACCAGCCTGCCGTACCCAAAGAATGTGCCTCGCTCGCACAATAGTGCATTCCGGCAGCCACCAGCAGCCAGTTTTGACACCACATGCTGCATATCGGCCGCCCCCATGAATTGTCCTTTTTTCACATTCACGGCGCGCCCGGTAGCCGCTGCAGCCACGAGTAAATCTGTCTGCCGACAAAGGAAAGCTGGTATCTGAATCATGTCGCACACTTCTGCAACAACACCTGCTTGCTCAGGCAGATGGATATCCGTGGTCACTGGCAAGCCGGATGCAGCCTTGATAGATCGAAGAATCTTTAAACCATCTTGCAGGCCAGGGCCGCGTTTCGAAGCTGCTGACGTACGATTTGCTTTATCAAAAGACGCCTTGAAGACAATGTTGACTGGGAGGCTTTGATTAATTTCAACAAGAACTTGAGCAATATCAGAACACAGTTGTTCACTTTCAATGACACAGGGCCCAGCGATTACGAGGAGAGGGTTCCCAGGGCCACAGCGGTAGTTTCCAACCTCAACACACGCTTCAGTGTTCATAGTTTTCTGTGTTTCTTCAAAATTGTCATTCTTCCTTGTGTCGAACCGTACCTGATAAAGGACAGTCCCGCCCAGTCAGAAATTGAAGCAAAAAGCAACGCCCCGACGCGTTTTGCACATTGGTATCTTGGCTAACGACTATTTTTCTCAAATTGAGACGCTTTGTGAAACGCGTAATCCACACCCTCAATCCCATTTTAATTTAATGGAATTTTGTACTTGCTACGGTCATTAGCGACTTTTTCCATGCCAAGGCTATCAGTTTCCAGAGTCATGAAAACAGAAAAAGTCGCTGCGACAAGTTTTGGCACGGCATATGCAACTCTGTCTTTTCGACGAGACATTCCGAGTCTCGTCAACCACACCTTAAAAAAGTGGGGTCTTCGACTTTTTTTGGTCGAGCGGTCGCCTTGCCCCTGACCCGCTTGACTATGGCAGGACGCTCCTGCCGGGTTGAGGCCCCGCTTTTTTTATTGCGCTGTTTGTCTGAGAAGGCCTTAAAAAATACTGCCACTTGACGCTCAGATATCCTCTGCGCTACTTTAAAGCCTCGGCGGTACGGCGTTTTCCTGCCGGATGCCTCCGCCAGCGTAGCTTCAATTGGCAGAGCACCGCATTCGTAATGCGGGGGTTGTGGGTTCGATTCCCATCGCTGGCTCTCTACAATTCGGCCGCGGTCGCCTTCGGCAATTTTCTCCACTATGCTGTAGCTTGTCACGTTTTGAAGTCAAAAGGCAAATTAAAACCATGCAAAGTTCTGTAACTCCAAGTCCAACTACTATTGATGTGCGTGAACTGATCGTCGGCAGCGGTCCTTTTGGGCCCAACGAAGTCCGTGCAATTGCTGACTCGCTTGGTACCACGACCGACACCCACCGAGAACTGAGGCTGACCGTCCAAGAACTTCAACAGGTCGGCGACCTCAGCCCAGCAGCATCCGTTCGACTCGGCGTCGGCCTTTACCTGCTTGGTCGCAGTAGTGAAGCCGTCGTTTCACTCAAATCTGGTGATGGTTCTGCTCTTGCGCTGTTCGCACTTGGCCTCGCACAAGCCGCGCTTGCTGCCACTGACGATGCGTGTGCTTCTTTTGACGCGGCTCGAACTGCCGGATATCCCGCCGGCGCATGCCTCGCCGCAAAAGCCAATACACTGCGTGCAGCGAACAAACTTGAAGAGGCAGCCAACGCGCTGAGCAACGCCACCGATGAAGAAAGTTCATCAGCTGAATACCTTGCCGCACAAGGCGCGATAGCAGTAGAGCGGGGTGACTCAACTACGGAAACAATGAAACTTCTACAAAAGGCTGTTGAACGTGATGATGGGCAGCCACTCGCACTTTTCTGCCTTGGCGTACTCCACGACAGGCTTGGTAATGACGATGAAGCAATTGATTCCTACCAACGATCACTCCTGAGATATCCTGCAACAGTTGGAGCACTTATGAATCTCGGCCTTCTTTACGAAGATCGTGATGATTTTTCACAGGCTCAACAATGCTACCGGAGAATTCTTGATGGCCTACCGCTTGATGCACCGGGCCGGGAAGAAGCAATTTCCCGAGCAAAACTTTTTCTCAAGGACTCTGCAGCATCTGGCGATCGACAACTCGACGAGCAGGAACAGCGACAGCGTGACCGACTCGAACAGGTACTCACACTCCCGGTAAGCGACTTTGAGCTGTCCGTTCGGAGCCGCAATTGCCTTGCAAAGATGGGAATACAGACCTTGGGTGACCTCACACAAACCAGCGAGGCAGATGTACTTGCAAGTAAAAACTTCGGGGAAACCAGTCTCGTTGAAATCAAGGACATTCTGGCTTCGAAAGGCCTTGTTCTTGGACAATTCGCAGAGCCATCCATGGCAGCAGAATCCTCGCCAACCTTCGATGAGCCAGTTGGCGAACAAACTGAAATTCATGGGTTGCCAGTCACGGAGCTCAACCTCTCAGTTCGGGCGCGAAAGTGTACAACCAAACTCGGCATTATGACCATTGGAGAATTGGTTCGCAGAACTGCCGAGGACCTTATGGAATGTAAAAACTTTGGCGTAACAAGCCTGAACGAAGTCCGTGAAAGACTCGTTGAAAGAGGCCTAAAGCTCCGCGGCGAATAGCCGATGCCCACAAGATGTCATTTCTCCACCGTGGTATGGCCGTATTCAGCCACGTCTTGGTTATTTTTGCCTAAATTCTGGCAAAACGTGCAAGATTACACTCATTTTTGCCTAAAATTTGAGTCGTTTTCCTAGTTTCGATAGTGTGATATTTGGTTTGCACCCTTTGCGAAAGGATGGCACCTGATTACCACGCCGCCAGACTAGGGCCAAGAGAACTCACATGACAGCCGCCAGCCTTAAAGACAAGCGTGTTCGTGATCTTGCGCGAATGGCTAAACAATCTGGTGTTCGTGGCTGGCACGCCATGAGAAAGGACCAACTCATCGACGCACTTGTGCGGCGCGCGACGTCAGCGCAATCACTACATGGTTCCTACGGTCAGGATGACACCCCAAAGCTCAAAAAAACTCACAACGCGTCCTCCACAGACGAAAGAAAATCAACAACTCAAGGAAAAAAACAGAGGGTTTCCAAAACAGCTAAACCTTGTGCAGGTCAAAAGAAAACAGCTCGTACAAAATCGAAGCAGGAATGCATGACTGTGGCACGCGGAGCCGTAATCAAGCGAATCAAAGAGACCCAGGCCCAACGGGCCCGCGAGAAAAGCCTTGTCACTAATCCAGAGCCGAGTCAGAAGTGCAACCCAATCCGTAATCGTGTAGTCCTTATGGTTCGTGGACCCCACTGGCTTCATGCATTCTGGGAAGTCACAACCCACAGCGTTCAACGAGTAAAAGCCGCTATGGGGGCCGAGTGGCATTCAGCGAAACCCGTTCTTCGTGTACTTGAGGCTTTTGGCGAGAAAGGTGAGACACGTGCAGAACGCATTTGTCGAGAAATCGAAATCCATGGCGGCGTGAAGAACTGGTTTATTGACGTACGCAAACCAATGTCTTGTCGGGTGGAAATTGGTTACAAGACGAGATGTGGTGATTTCCATAAGTTATGCCGAAGTAATCAAGTCTCTGCCGCACCAGTCAGTCGCGGAGACTCTCTCGACCTGCACTGGAAAGACATTGAGCCCGACTGTTCCAAAATCTTTTCGCTCAGCGGCGGTTACTTAGCTGACAGCGACTCTGATGAGGTCAGGGAACTCTTCCAGGAACGTTTGCGGAGACCTCTGGGGCCACCGAAGACGAATTATACCGCTCACAGTAACGTCGATAGCAGCAGTCAGAAAAAAGGCTTTCCGATGGAAGTTGATGCTGAACTGGTGATCTTTGGAACGACTGAAAAAGGAGCCTATCTCTCGATTCAAGGCGAGCCAGTTAACGTTGGGAATGATGGAAGTTTTCGCATTCGTCTAGAAATGCCCAATCGACGCCAGGTTATCCCGATTTATGGCCAATCAGCTTCTGGGCTCGAACAGCAGACTGTCGTACTCGCTGTAGAGCGAAACACCAGACTGATGGAACCTGTCCCGACAAGTGAAGCGGACGAGAATGAACGCTAAATCAGTCTTTTTCCGTGTAGCAAACCAACAAAAATCAATAGACTTCTATCCTCTGAACCTGTTGTGAGTATGATAGGGTTATTGGAAGAATTACAAAAATCTCCCTCGACGAGAGTGTGGGGCGGTAAGTTTTCTGCCATGCCCGTGTTGTGTCGAACCATGCCGGTGAGCTCTTAATGAGGCTCGTTGGGTGCCAAACATGGCTCCGGTCGTCTGCTGTGCCGAGACGATGAATGTATTCCTCGTATTCGGATGCAAACCCCGGGTTGCTGAGGCACCCTCCTTTTAATTTGGCGAGCTCTCCGCATTCCGCGGCACCACGACATGAAGGTGGTCTTCTTATCGCCCTACGCTCTCGTATGAGTACGGATT
>Ga0315315_10004143_pt1 | contig 13369 bp, 18 predicted proteins | sample M140m3416metaG_FD_203699 | JGI IMG/M metagenome (GOLD analysis project Ga0315315, IMG submission 203699) | Ammonia-oxidizing marine archaeal communities from Monterey Bay, California, United States - M1 40m 3416 | ecosystem: Environmental > Aquatic > Marine > Intertidal zone | place: USA...
AGTATATCTAATAGCATATCTCCAAGTAAACCAGATGTTTTAATAAATGTATTATTATATTTTTCATTAATATAAATATAAGTTTTGCATATATCTGGTTTTGTTCTAAGAAATTGCCTATAACTTGTTATTTCAAAAACTAAATTTTTCTTAAAAATATCTTGCGTATATCCATTATTATGAATAGATATATCATTATCTAAATATAAAATATATGATATTATCGTTTTTGATACATCATCCATCATTTTAGTATAATCTGCATCTTGCTTTTGGTCATATTTACAAAGCAACATAGATATTAAGGTTTTTTTATTTTCTACAATACATAAATGGTTAGATTTAGTACATATTAACTTATTATTTTTAATATCATTCTCAATATTGTAGTTTTTTTGTTCTAATAAATTTATATATGATATAAAACCATCGTATTCACCAATTATATTTAATATATTTGTATCTCTTTTATTCTCTATATTAAATATTGTATTATCGTATATAGATTTTGGCGATGAGCCATATGTAATTCTTGCTTTTATATTATCATTATTATTTATACAATGATATCCACCCGCCGAATGTCCAAATAGTATTGTATTACTAAGATTAGGTAAATTATAATTATCGCATATAGTAACATTAATACTTATATTATGTTTCAATCCTTTTTTAATTATATTTTCGCTGAATTTAATATAATTTTTGCTTGGAATCGCATATCCTTTCCATATTACAAAATTAATATTATTAGCTTTTTTTATATCTGTTCTTAAATTAATATTTCTACGATATGTATTAATATTAATAAATGCATTTGCATAGCTTATAAATAGTAATAAATAGAGAGTTCTCATTAATTATATAATTACTAATTCTTTTATATATCCACCATATATCATCATAAAGTATTTAAGAATTTAATTAATTATATATATAAAAATGTTTCGTTATGTGTTGATGGGTACACTAGTATGCTACGCCTCTTGTTTTACCCAAATTAGTACTCTACCTGTTTTAAAATCACGCTCTGTAAAAGATGTATGTAAAATGCAGAAAAAAGATATTGATACAAGATCGTTCAATGATATTGATACGGATAAATCGGGTTCAATTGATATTACCGAACTAAATAGCTACTATGGTAAAAATAATTATATGGATGTTGCTGATATGAATAATGACAATATGATTGATTATCCCGAGTTTGAAAGACTTGTTAATATTAACAAATTTGGTAAACAAAATGGTGGTAATCTGTTTGTAAGAAATGCTATTAACTGGGGTCTTCTTGATAAGGATTCTATTTTGGCCGATGGCGAAGCTTCTATTTTGGTCGGCAATAAAGGCTTTGACCCATTTAATTGTTCGGTGGACATTAGTACATTGAAGAAATATCGCGAAGCTGAAATTAAACATGGTCGTCTCGCGATGCTCGCAAGTGTTGGTTGGCCATTGTCTGAAATTTATCATCCTTATCTATCTAAAATTGCTAACAAAATGGATATGCTTTCATTTAATGGTAAGGCCCCTTCTATTTTGAATGGTGGTCTCGATAAGATTAATCCTGTATTCTTCATGGCTATTATTGTATTTACTGCAACTGTTGAATCTATTGGGCTAAATAAAGAATATACAAAGGATACTATTCCAGGCGATCTTGGTTTTGACCCTCTTAAACTATATGTCAATAAGGACCCTAAAACTAAACGCGATCTAGAACTCAAAGAACTTAATAATGGACGCCTTGCTATGGTTGCTATTACATATTATGCTCTTAGTGAGTTTTTGAATAATATGCCGGTCATCAAAAATACGCCTTTTCTATTTAAAAGTTTTCTTTAATTATTATAAAGATGGAAAATAAAGTTAGTTATTATAAGGTTATAGATGGTCTTAATTTTGATGCCGGTTTATTAGAAACCGCAAATGAATTAATAAAAGGTCAGGGTGATGGTCGTATTTCTATCGACGATTCTAATAAATTATTGATGAAAATATTTGATGGCCGCAAGATAACACAAGTAGAATGTAGAACTATTCTATATATACTCAAAAACTATAAATTAACAGAAGAGGCTTCTCAAAATTTCTTAGATAAACTTATTAAATTTGAATAAAAATTGATTATTACATTTATTTTTATAATTATCAATATGGAGAAATGTATTGCTAATATCAATTATGATTCTTTAAACATAAAAAACACAAAACTTATAAAGTTGAAGCCTTTACCTAAAAAGGCAGAAATAAGTGCATTGGCGGCTATATCTAAGTATCTTCATTAGATTTTATTGGATACCCCGCGCATATATTCGAGTAGCTCGTTTTTCTCGTTAATATCTTCGCGAGTTTTAATAACTTTTAATTTTTCTGAAATGTGCGGAATCAATGTAAAGAACTTATTTGAAAGTGACAACAATTCGTTCTTGTTATTTTTATCATCCACAATTCGCGAAATATCATCCAGAACTGCTTGACCTTTATCAATTTGACCGATTGTCAGGACGCCGAGGGGGAAAACGTTATAAGAATACATCCTTATATTGTAAGATATATTATATAAGGAGCTATCATTTTTTATTAAGAATAGCACATATGTATTCTCTTTATAACATAAAAATTGATATAAGTTTTTATATTATATATTAATAAAATGAATAGTACTCATGTCAATTATCAGGACTGGGAACCAGTTGTATTTACAAAAAAACCCAAAGAAATCATTAAAAAAGAAAATACACCAAGACCAGCCGGTAATAAAGAGCTCACTAGATTGATGGAAGATGATATCCCCAAGCTAAACAAAATGACTCGTGAATATTCGCTTGCGATTACTAATGGTAGAGCAGCCATGGGTTTTTCACAAAAAGACTTAGCGCAAAGATTGTCTGTAAAAGATAATGTAATTAAAGAATATGAGAATTGTCAAGTAGCAAACTTTAATATGGGTTTTCTCAAAAAGATTTTAAGAACTCTTAAAGTAGATCCTAAAACTGTTATTACCAAATCTGGGTAATATTCTTTATATTATTCTAATGTAATAATTTCACACATATCATAATTTCCTATTACATTTAAGTTAATATCTTCATATTCTCTTATAATTAAATTTCCTGGAACATAAACATCCTTTATTTCTTTATTTGAATCAACTAATAATGTTAATTCAATTAAATCCGTATAAGTATTAAATGTTTTTTCTGATTTAATATTAATTACTGAACCATTTACTATAAGTGTTCCATTAATACTCACTGTCTTATCCAAATAATAATTCATTTATATTATATTGATATATTTTTTTGTCAAAAAAAGTGAAAAAATATATTGTAGCCGTTACTAAGGTAATACATGCTATCAGCGATTCCACCTTTCGGTTTCTTGGCAGATTGCCTTCTGTATGAACATGCACTATTGCTCCTTTTTACTCTAATATATAGAAAGTGTTTGATACTTATAGTCCAATACAAGGGTTTTACCCCATTGCGTTCTTTAATTATATCATCAAGTCCGGTATCAATGTCTTTCCATATACAGATATCTACAACATACCTTTCGGTTATAATGATGGTTAGGTAGGTATTATATCATTTTTTATTATTACCTGAACATATTTATCCCATCAAATACATATAAAAAATGATTATCTTATTTGATTAATTATTATAATAATGACAACTACCATTTATATCTTAAAGCTAAATGACAATAAATATTATATTGGAAAAACAAATAGAACTGTTAAAGAAAGATACCAAGAGCATTTAGAATGTATAGGTTCATTTTGGACTAAAAAATATAAACCATTGTCCATTATTAAACAAATTGAAAATAGTTCTCCTTTTGATGAAGACAGATATGTTAAAGAATATATGGCAATTTATAATACATCATTTTTTTAGTATTAATAGAGCATATTTATCCAAATCAATATTAAATATTATTATATTTACATTATATAGAACACGATAATATAAATATGGCTGCTCCAGATGTATTACTAGGTGGTTATACAAAAAAGCGATATGAAGAAGTTGGCAAAAAATCTGTATGTGGTAAGAAAAGAGTTATATACAAGAAAACTAGTGGCAAAACTTCTTCTAAGGAATATATGAAACATAAAGGAAAATATGTTCAAGTTAAAAATTTTATCAAAGCAATGGTTGCAGCGGGCAAATGGAAAGCTCCTAAAAAAACTGCTGCGAAGAAATCCCCAAAACCTTGCAGAGCGGATCAACATAGAAATCCTGCTACTGGCAGATGCGTTAAAAACAAAGTTCCAAAAAGCCCAAAAAAAAGAGGTCGTCCTCGTAAAACTTCTGCCAAACGTTCTGCGTAAATTTTAAAAATAATTTATTTTTATATTCTTAGTTTATTATAGAATGAGTAAAACTATTGAATTATTTAAAAAATACAACAAGGATTTTAATAAAATGTTCAAAACAAGCATGGAAATATTAAAATGTAATAATACAAAATGCAAGAAAGAATATGAAGAATTAGAAAAATATAAAAAAGAGGTTTTTGATAATATATTAAAACTCAGTGAAAAAGAAAATAAAACAAAACCTTCTAAAAATCATGATAAAGAAAGTATTAAAATACAAAAAAAATTTAGAGAAAATGAAGATGTCAAAAAATATTTAGAAAATATCAAGAATGGTGTTAAAAATGAAAAAAAAATAGCAGATAATTATAAAAAAGCTTATAAAACATATCAAAAAGAATTAAAGAATTCATTAAAGGAATATCATAAAACAGAAACAGGTAAGCTATATAAAAAAAAGGTAAAAAAATTGTTTAAAGAATTATCGTATAATATCAAATCGATAGCATTATCAAAATGTAGTTTTGAAAAATGCTTAAAATTACATAAAAAAGGTCTATTGCAAGTAAAAACAATTACAGCAAAGCTATGTAAAGAGAAAAATAAAAAATCATGTAAAATATATGATGCTATTTCTAAACTAGATGTTAAAAAATTTAATTATAAAGATAATCAAAAAATATCAAAAATGATAAAAAAAGGTTTAACATAAAAAATTGATACATCAATTAAGTGATAATATCATAGAACACATAAAATGAATACAATTATCAAATTAATCATTACATTTGCTTTTCTAATCAACACAGTAAAATCATTTGATTGTAATATGTTTCCAATTATCAAAAAGCTATTCAATAAAGATACTTGTTATAGCAAGTATAATAAAAATTATGTATCGCGTTCAACAGCGATTAGAAATCGTAGAACAAGCAAAAATCATTATAAAATGACTGAAACTAATATTAATCTTAGGAATGCCAGTGTTACTAGCACTCCTCCAAGTAAAATGACAGATGATTTTACTAATTATCTTGATAACTCAACGCCAAGTTCCAATAACTAATTCTTTATATTAAATTATTAATTGTTACAGTTTTCTCACCTTTTTTACATTGCGATCTATAAATTAATTCTATTGATGATGATGTATTATCAAAAACAAATATGTCATCTGTATCATCGCAATTTAAATTAACGTATTTAGGTATATTAAATGTTAAATCTCTATAAGAATTTCTAGCATATGTTTCATTTACAGCTCTACCAGTTTCAGCTTCTCTTTTCTTTAATCTAGCCTGTGCACTATAATAATTATTATATACAATGCATAATACTATATCATATCCTTCTTCTTTTATTTTTTTAATTACTGTATTATAATAACTATCATAATTAGTACCTGTTCTATCAAATATTAAATTATATTTATCTTCTAATGTTTTTTCATATAAAGCCTTATTAATTGGCTCAACTTTACTATAATACTTTCTATTAGAATTAAAAAAGGTTTTCAATATATCATCTGGATCTATTGATACAAAATCATCTTTATTTTTTTTTAACATATTAATTAATACATTTAGTCCTGATGTTTTTCCACTACCGGGACCACCTACCATAATAATTGCTTTTTTCTCTTTTTTAACACTGCTTAATTTCTCACTAATATACTTATCAATTTCTTGCGTATCGGGACTTTCCAATTCTGGACTTTCCTTCTTTGGGCTTGATCGTCTAGGGCTTGCTCTTCTAGGGCTTGATCGTCTAGGGCTTGATCGTCTAGGACTTGATCGTCTTGGGCTTGATGCTCTTCTAGGACTATTTGGCATATTATCTATTAAAAAGCAATAAAAAAGAGTACATAATTTAATAAGTTATTAATAAATATAGCTAATTATTTTAAATAATAATTCATTTATATTATATTAATATATTTTATATATATATATAATATTTATTTATTTGGCATAGGAGCATATATACCTTGTGCTGTTAATATCCCTGTAATAAAACCTACAAATACACAAGTAACTATCCATCCAAACATAGTTTTATATATTATTTTTTTGTTTACTCCTGAAACATTATCTTTCCAGGAGCTTTCAAGTAATCCGACACCACAAGTAGCTCCCACTTGACAATGAGTGGTTGAAAGAGGTATTTTAAGTCTACTTCCCAATATTGTTACAAGAGCCGCACTTAATTCTATAATAGTACCTCTGGATGGTGTTATTTTACATAATTTTAACCCAATCGCACGTATTATTCTATAACCATATAATAATAATCCAAGAGATATACCAACACCACCTAAGCTCAATATCCAATATGCATTATTATCCATAACAGAGTTTTTTCTAACATCACCTTCCCAATATATAGTTAATATTGCAGCAAATGGTCCGATGGCATTAGCAACATCATTGGCTCCATGACTAAATGCAGCACACGATGCAGAAAATATTTGCAGGTATTTAAAAAAATCTTCTGTGCGTGGATCAAATTCCTCAGCATTTTTACTTAAAGCATTTATTATATCTAAGTCTTTATCTTCAACTTTATCAAAAGTGTTAATATCAACATTAATAATTTTATCATATAATGTCTTAGGAGTATCATTTACCAATTCAACTATTTCTGTACTATTAGTTTCTAAATCAGTTACTTCTATTTCTGTATTTTTATGTTTATTATCAATACTATTATATATTTTTGGCAATACAAGTATTGTTAATAATCCCGATAATATACCAATACCAAATGAAATACCTATAACTGCACCTAATGGAGTATCATCTAAACCAATTCCTTTTGCTCCTTTATAAAATATAAAAAATGAGTTTAAGAGCATAGTTATACCAACTAGCAAAGGAAATGCATAAAATATATATTTATCCTCGTATTTTTTTCGTAATATAGTTATTCTAATAATTCCATATAAACTTGAAGATATAAGTCCTGATAACAATGGTGAAATAAACCATGATAATACCATACCAAGAACACCCCCAACATAAGGAAATGTATTTTTAGGAGTATACCATATTACACAATTGCTACCTTTTATTGCGATAGTCATACCAATCATTCCACCTATACATGAATGTGTAGTAGAAACAGGCATTTCCAAATAAGAAGCTGTAAATAGCCATGAAGCGACAGAGAAACAAACCCACATACATCCATACATTAATGTATAGGGTTCATTTTGGAAACATTCATAATCAGCTATACCTTTTCTTATAGTTTCGGAAACATGAGAACCCATTAAAATAGCACCACCAGTTTCAAAAATACAAGCTAAAATAACAGCTTGTTTAATAGTTAAAGATTTAGCACCCACCGATGTGGCAAAAGAGTTTGCTACATCATTAGCACCAATACCCATAGATGCTATAAATGAAAAAATCCCTCCTATATAAACTATCCAAGCATATTGATTCATTATATTTTCCTTATATATTTAAATATTTAAAATGAGTACATAATTTTAAAATATCTTGAATTTCTATAAAGTTTATAAAAATCATAAAAAAATAAAATTATGTACTCATTTTTAACTTCATTACTCATTTTTAATCTGAGTCAGAAGCCGAGCTATCTTCGGATGATGAAGATTCAGACATATCAGAACCATCCGAGCTATTGCTATTATATGGTTCATGCCCCGTTTTCATTGGTTCATAATTATTTTTTAGAAAAGATGGGTCAACAATATTAGAACTACTTATCTTATTGGGCTTACTGTAATCATCATCAGTTAATATACCAAGAGCTACTAATGAAGACCCATCATCAAATGCTAGATATAGTAAAGAAAATATAAATACATATATTATGCAAAATATAACAAAGTTGTTAATAGTGAAAAACTCTTTTTTTTCATTATAATCTTCATTTTTGTCTTCATTATTTGTATCAATATAATAATATAATGCAAATAATATTACCGAAACTATTAAAGAATATAACAATATCATTACCTATTAAGATTTTGTAAAATTGTTATATAAATAATTACGCGGCAAGTATATCTTTGGCTTTCTTTAAATCCTTAGCCTTTGTTTTGCTAAAACACTTATTAACATAATCTAAAACGGATTTTGGTTCAGTATCTTGCTTTTCTAATTGTTTTTTCTCTTTATTTAGTTCACGGATTTCTTTTGTAAATTCTTTAATTTGTTGTTTATTGAATTGTTTATCTGTATTTAATTTATTTTCTTCTAATACTTCAAGTCTTTGTTCTATTTCAACCATTCTTTGATTAGTTGCTACTTCTGTATTTATATTTAATATGATATCGTTCATTACAGGATAAGCAAATTGACTACGATCATTGCTTCTATCTATATAGCTAATTAATCCAGATACTTTATCTACAAAACTAAAAGAACCTAAATTACTAAATAAACCGTTGTCATTACAATATAATGATTTAAACTCTTCAAAATCTTCTGGAAATCTATCATCACCTTCCAATAATAAATTTAATATCTTTACAGCACTCATGGGGTCTTCTGTTATTGGTGTTGCAGACATAAGCAATAATTTAAGAGAATCTTTTTTAGATACACTGTACGATTTTTGCACCATATCTTGCAACACTTCTGGATTGGGCTTTTCTAATCTGGATAATGTATCACTATATACTTTGTGTATTTCATCAATAATTATCAATGTTTTCTTAAATGGATCTTCTTTACCATTACGAGCAACCATTTGTTGATAGAACTTATTTTTACCTTTAATTAAATTGGTAAATTGTTTATAAGATATAGGTTGTAACCAATTTTTGCCTAATAAAGCCATGCGTTCAGCTCTTGATTTTGGTAATGTCTTACCTTTTTGCAACATATCACGTATTCTCATATTGCAGATTTTTTCAAACATATTTTTCCAGATATCTTCTTTCAATGTATGGCGTGTAACCCATAATATAGTGTAATCATTTTCGTCAAAACTTTTAGTAGCCGATGCTATAGCAGTACATGTTTTCCCAGAACCAACACTATGATACAAGAATAAACCCTTGTAAGGAGAATCGCAAGTTAAAAAGTTTTGTACAAAAGATTGTGTATTTGAGAAATTGACAATTTCATAATCTTTGTTCTTGCTATCTTTTTGAGGCGGAGAAACACATTTATTTTTGATTTCAAGTGTTGACCATTTAAATTGTTTAAAATGTAAACTTACATAATTATGTAAATCTAGATATTTCATTTTTTCCATTGGTGGAACTGGTAATATTTGGGGCTTTTTAACAGCAGATTTATCTTTATAATGTTGAACAAATTTTAATGTATCATTATAATTTTTCTCATTTATCAAACCTTTACGTTTATAATATTTGAGATTATCTATTATTTTATCACCAAATATTTTAAACATAAATAGCGGGCGTAACCATATTTTATTAACAGCATCACAATAGCTTTTGCGTTTATCTAGATAGTTACATAATATTGGTTTTGGATATTTTTCTAATAAAGCATTTAATAATTTACCATCAGTTATTTTATTATCTAATATTTTTCTACCTAATATTTTTTTACCTTTTTTTGCTCTATATCTATCCTCTAATTTATCAATATCATATATTACTGCTGCTAATAATATAGAATTTGCTTCTTCTAATTCTTCAAAAGGACCTTTGCATTTAAATTTACAATCTAATTTTTCTTCATTAGTATATATTTTCCCATGTATATTACTAACAATTTTAATTAAATCTTTTTTAACAGGTTTAGATTTTTTAGTTTCTTTCTCTTGTATTAATTTTATAATATCATCATAAAATCTATTATTTTTAGTGCTTAACATATGAATATTTTCTGTTAATGGTAAATCAACTGCTGCTGCTATCATGATATCTTCAATATCAGCAGCAAAATTGAGAGCACTTACATTCTGATTGCTATGTTTTATATATAAATCATGCACTGTCATATCATCGTTATAGTTAATATTATATCTATATACATTTAATGGCCAGCCTACATTTGGTTTAAATGGTAGACCCGATTGACCACAATAACGTGTTCCTCTACCAATTACTTGTGTATTTTCAGCTTTTGTTGTTAATGGTTCTAAGATATGCATATATTTCACATCAAATACATCAATACCTTCTTTAAATCCTGAATCTAATATTATAAAGCGCATATTAGCACCATTTACGTTTGCAGGACGTTCATTCATTTTAGCCATCATATTCTTTTTTAAACCAACTGTTAATGGTTTTTGATAAACAGTTGATGTTGTTAATAAACCAAAAGTATAATTGGATTGGGGTAAATCCTTTACAAACTTACCTTTATTATATACTAACTGGTATTCAGTTGCTATTAATGATGATGCTACCATCTTAGCACCATTTACACCAGTAACATCACTATATATAATGTGTTTGTAATATTTACCGTCATTGCTCATATCTTGCGCATCTAGCTCTTTTATTTTATTTAACATTGCGTGGATTTTAGGTGACATTAATGGTAAATCTTGTAAAACTTCCTCTCTATTAAATTTTGCGGAATCAAACTTATGATTAGGTTTTACGTGAGCCCATGTACTTGTATTTCTAATACATATAGCTTCTTTTGGTATTTTACTCATATTCTATAATTATCGCATATAATTATATAGATGTTGCTCTTTTTTTGCTAGTTTTTGATTTACTGGAAGAACTACTTATTTTTGAAAAATTAGGTTTGTATGGTTGACGTGGACACGCGGGAGTATGTATATCAAATTCAATATCATGATTACAATTTTTTAATAAATGTATTCTTTCAAATTCATTAAAGCGTTTCTTTAAAGGTATCCTGTTTTTTTTACATTCATGTATAATATTTTTATTATGTTCATTAGGCATTATACCATATGTATATATTAATGGAAACGAAGAATAATTGTCGGCTACTTTGTGATCAAAATATATTGGATACTCTCTGACATTTTTGGGATTGACAGTGTAGTAAATAAATAAAGCCTCTATTTTTTCTTTGCTATTTTCTTAATATTACTATTACTTGATTTTGAACTAGACATTCTATTATCATTCAATATATAAAAATTAATCAATATTGTATTATAACATTTTTAAGAGAATGGTAAAGCATCCAGAAATTAAATTAGAAAAAATAACAAATATAATAAATAAATATAAAACACCAGAGTTACAAAGATTACTTGATAATAAACATATTGAAGATATGATTATAGACCAAATTAATGAATATAATACAAACGGATATTTTTCAATGTTGCAAACATTTACAGTTGCATATATCGAAGATGATAAAATAGGATATTTATTAGATGGTCAGCATAGATTAATAGCATTTGCCGAATTAGATGACAGGGGATATACTATTAGTAATGTTATAGTACCACTGGTGATATATTATGTAAATAATTATAATGAAGTAGAAGAGTATTTTAATAAAATCAATAAAAACTCTCCAATTAAACCAATTGGAAATATAGTTAATTTTGATAGAGATTTAGCCCAGTCATTATTTAGTAAATTTACGCGAGCATATATTCACCAAGATAGGGAGAATACGCGATGCCCCAATATATCTTATAAATGTATGCTTGACAATATTAAAGTAAGAGATTTTAAAGGTAAATTAGCACAACATAATAAAGGTATTAAAGATGTATATAATGTAATTATTGAAATTAATAATTATTTAGATAGCATTGCTGATAATCAGATAAATCCCGTTGATAATAATAAGTTTAAAAGTTGCAAAAAGAAAGCTACTAACGAAAGATGTGATGTTTGTTATTTATCTATATTTAGTAATTTTGAATGGTTGGATTTAGCACTATATGCATTAATAAATAATAAAAAAATAAGTGATATATGCAATGATTTTCTTCGCGATATAGATAAAAACAAAAAAAGACCAAAAATATCAAATGAATTGAAAATACAAATCTGGAAAAAAATAAATCAAAATCAATGTGATAAAGGTGTATGCTACACATGTGAAGAAGAGTTATACTTTAATAATATGCAATGTGGTCATATAGTTGCACATGCACTTGGAGGAGAAACTTCTTATAATAATATGATGCCAATATGTAAAAATTGTAATTTGAAAATGGGTACAATGAATTTAGAGGAATACAAAAAATTAAAGTTTTGTCAAGTAGAGTGTAAAAATTGATACTTTGTTTTTCTAATAATATTATTAAACATAAATAATGTTGAAGCAACTAATCAAATTGACTATTCTCTATGTATTAGTAAATGTATCTTATTGTTATCAAAAACATAAGATGAAACTAATAAGGTGTGTGAGTTGTCCAAATATTACAGTAGAAATGCAAAGTGATAGCAAAAAAACACCTTCGCACGATACCAATATACCACGCTATAAAGCTTTTTATAGCCCGACATTGAATAAAGATTATAAAAATATAATCAATCAAAAAAAAGCTAGAATTCAGTATTTAAAAAATCGTGAAAGAAATAATTTTAAATAATTGGATCGTAATCGCTGTAAAAATCACTTCTTTTAATATTAAAAGATTTGCTATTTATCATTTTTTTCTTTAAAAAATTATTGGAATGAAAAAAATTTGTAACAGATCTATTAAATAGATTTTCATTTATATTCGCCGAATCCAGTTTAGGACTTCTTTTAATGAATTTTTTTTTAATTGAATGCCATATTTTTATCATAGAAAGATTGCTATCATTGACAATATTATTATTCATTATTATTATATAATAAGAGATATTTTTATATACAATTAAAAAATAAATTAAGTAACACAAAAATATATACTATAACTCTTCTTGTAAGAAGGTTATTTAAACTTTTTGATAGATTGCTGCGTGTATCCTATACAGAATACTAATACCTTACGAATAAGAGTATTATTTATATATCTTTGATAGATTGCTGCGTGTATCCTATACAGAATACTAATACCTTACGAATAAGAGTATTATTTATATATCTTTGATAGATTGCTGCGTGTATCCTATACAGAATACTAATACCTTACGAATAAGAG
>Ga0315315_10004144_pt1 | contig 13368 bp, 4 predicted proteins | sample M140m3416metaG_FD_203699 | JGI IMG/M metagenome (GOLD analysis project Ga0315315, IMG submission 203699) | Ammonia-oxidizing marine archaeal communities from Monterey Bay, California, United States - M1 40m 3416 | ecosystem: Environmental > Aquatic > Marine > Intertidal zone | place: USA...
GTGCGGGAGAGAACGCGCCGAGCGATGGACTGCCGCGGCGAGCGCGGAGGACGAGCACTGCCTCGCGTGCGAGCTCGACGGCCTCGTCGGCGAGGCGTACAGCGGCAGCGGCGAGCCGATCGTCCCGAGCGCGTTTTTGCACTCGTGGTGGCGGCAGAGCTCGGAGCACCTCGCGAAGCATCGGCAGCACGACGCGCACGAGTTTTTTCTGTCGTTGGTTGCCACGGTGCACACGAACCTGTGCCCGCACGAGCGAAGAAGGCGGGGCGTGGGCGTCGCGCTCAAGCCTGCGACGCCGCCGGAGAGTTCCCCGGCGCCGACGGGGTGGATCGTGTCGCAGATCACCGGCGAGTCCGCGGCGAGCGAGGGCGCGGCGGCGAAGGCGGAGACCGGCGCCGGCGCCGGCGCCGGGGGCTCGGGCGAGATCTCCGCGGCGCCGCCGAAATCGCCCGACGAGAACGGCGGCGCGAATCCGCAGGCGCCGCCCGCGAGGTCGGAATACTGCGAGTGCGTCTTGCATCGCGCGTTCGCGGGGTCGCTGCGATCGGACGTGACGTGCAAGCGGTGCGGGCACACGTCCACGGTGAACGACCCGACCGTGGGCCTGTCGCTGGACGTCCCGGTGCCTCTCGGCGCGGACGGGCGACGCGGCGGGAATGGCCGCGGCGGCGGCAGCGGCGGCGGGCCCGGGATAACCCTGGAAGGGTGCTTAAGACAGTTCGCGCGGCCGGAGACGCTCTCGATCGACGGCGACGTGTTTCCGTGCGCGCGCTGCGGCGACACCGCGACGCCGAAGATGAAGCAGATGGCGATCCGACGCCTGCCGCCGACGCTCGCGTTGCACTTGAAACGCTTCGAGCACGGCGGCGCGAAGAAACAAAACGCGCACGGCGACGGCGGCGGTTCGAAGATCGAATCGCACGTCTCGTTCCCGTTCGTCTTGCCCATGCGCGCCTACTGCGCGTCGACCGCGATCCGGGAGCGGTACGGGAACAGGCTGACGCCGATGAGCGACGGCGGCGGCGGCGCGGACGACCCAAAAAATTACGACCTCTTCGCCGTCGTCGTGCACTCGGGGCAGGGCAGCGACAGCGGGCATTACATCGCGTACGTGCAGTGGCAGGGCGCGTGGTTCCGGTGCGACGATCATCAGGTCACGCGCGCGGACCCGATCACGGTCGCGACCGCGCAGGCGTACTTGTTGTTTTACCAAGCCCGGCCGACGCCGCCGCCGTAGGACCTACTCTCGGAGTTACTAGCTAGCGCTTTATAGACGAACGTCGACGACGTCTTACCGTTTAACCGTCCCGTTGAAACGACGACGACGACTACGACTACGTCGTTACTACTCATAAACTAATCTAACACTTCCCCGTGAACGCGAAGCTCTCCACCGCGCGTCGCAGCCTCGCCTTCTCCCCCGGCCACGAAGACGCCGACGCGGTCGCTCGTATCAAATACTCTTTCCCTCCGACGACCGTGATCGACACGAGCTCGACCGCGGCGCCGAACCGCCCGGCGGTGCCGCCGCCGACTTTCGTCTCGATGTCGTACGTCAGCGCGTCGCCCCCCCCGCTCGCGAGCGGCGTCTTCCGCTTCCGCTTGCCGATGTTCTGTTGCCGCGGCGCCGAGTCCGCGCGGCTTCTCGCGAGCGCGTCCAGGCTCCCTTGATCCGCGACGCTTCGCTGCCCGACCGGCACGTCGGACACGAACACCGCGAGCGTGGACGCCTCGTCCGCGGGGTTCTTGAACGACGCGTCCACGCCGACCGTCCGCGCGGAGCTCAGGTCCGAGAGCGCGCACCACCCGGACGGCCACTCGATGACGTACGCGCATCCGATGGCATCGCTCGTGGACGCCCACGCGTTGAAACCTCCGGGGGTGACCACCGGGTCGTCGTACCCTTTCGGCGTCGATATCTCCGCGCGCGCGCGCGGTGGACGCGATGACGTCGCCGCCGCGGCGGCGGCGGCGAGGCCGAAGAGGGACGCGCGGCGGCCGGGGGCGGACGCGTCGGAACCGCGCGGAGAGGAGATCGTCTCCACGGTCGTCGTTCGCGCGACGCGGGGGGGCGTCGCGCGTCCCCGCGGAGGACGCGACGCCACGGGCGTGGATGCGACGCGCGCGAGCGCACCGATACGGAGCGACGACGACGCCATGCTCGCGACGGGAGTCCGCGTGCGCGCTGGCGGCGATCGAGCTGTGCGCACGGAGACCGAGGGCGTCGCGGTTTTGGTTAACATTCTGTTGCAGCATTTTTCTGTTGCAGCTGGCGCGGCGAGTCCAAGAGCCGCGCCCGTGTAACCCCCAGCCATTCGTTCCGCGCGCCCGCACGCGAGAGAGACGTCGATCTCGCGACGACTCGACGACGGCGACGACGATACCACCGACGCGCGAGGCACGATGAGACGAGGCGGCCCCGAGGAGCTCCCGGTGCGTCTTCTCGCGCGCCCGCGCCCCTCCGCCCCTCGCGAAGGATCGGATCGACCGAGGGCGCGTTCGCTCGCCCTGGCCGAATGAATGACGATCGCCCGCGCCCCGTCCTGACCTCTCCCGCCCCCCGTCCGCCCACCCCAACGCGCAGCTCCTCAACAAACCTGCCAACGGCAAATACGGCGCGAAAACCCTGGACGACACGACGTCCACGGCGTCCAACGCGGTGAACGCCGGGGACGCGATCCTCACCGCGCTGCACGGCCAGCGAAACAAAGTCCTCTCCGCGCGCGTGAACAACGAGTCGATGCAGTCGGACATGGACGTCAGCGAGCGGCGCATGAGCCGCATGGCGTGCGAGCGGTGCGTGCAGCGATACATATGCCTCATATGCCTCCTCCTCGTGATAGGCGGCGCGTCTTTCTACCTGTACTGGAGGTACGAGTTGCGAGACGACGGCGCGGCGCCGGCGCCGGCGGCGACGGCGGCGGCGGGCTCGGCGGGAGCGGCAACTTGCAGATGAAGAAATACTCGTCGTCGTCGCCCACGCCGCCCGTGTTGGTATTCCACAGCGCCCGAGATGTTTGGGTTGAGTAGCTGCATCCCGCTGGAATGTCGCTCCAACTGCTGGTGTAGCCTCCTCGAAAATAGCCGTAAACTGTCCACGCATTACCGAAAGGGTTTCCGGCTGCATTCACAAATGGAAACGGAACCGTGTTGTAAACAGCTTCCGTTGCGTCGGTGCATTCGGCCTCCGTGACGGGCACGGCGGCGCCTCCAGGGTAGGCGGAACATCCGGCAACCGAGAAGGAGCTGTCGCCTTCGGTTCCGGGCGTGACGTACTGCTGCCATTGCGCGGCGGAGGCGGCGGCAAACGCGGCCAGTACCGCCGCCATCGCCCGTCTACAGACCGTGCGTGCGAGACGTTTGTTCTAATTGAGTTTAAAATGCGAATTATCAAACACCGCACACTTGACGCCCCTACGCACGCTCGCCACGGATGCGCCTGGCCAGCTGCATGTCCTTGGGCATGATCGTGACGCGCTTGGCATGAATCGCGCACAGGTTGGAGTCCTCGAAAAGTCCGACCAGGTACGCCTCCGACGCCTCCTGGAGCGCGAGGACGGCGGACGATGCGAAGCGGAGATCCGTCTTGAACATCGTCGCGATTTCGCGGACGAGGCGCTGGAACGGCATCTTGCGGATGAGGAGTTCCGTGCCTTTCTGGTAGCGACGAATCTCGCGGAGCGCGACCGTTCCCGGGCGGTAGCGGTGCGGCCGGCGCACGCCGCCGACGACGGGCGCCGACTTGCGGGCGGCCTTGACGGCCAGCTGCTTGCGAGGGGCCTTGCCGCCGGTGGACTTGCGAGCGGTCTGCTTGGTCCGAGCCATTCACGTATCGGGCGCTTTTGTCTGTGTTCTACAAAAACTAGGCTAGCGCAGGCGGGACAACTCAGTCTAACTTTTTGATGCAGACTGAGTTGTGGCACTGCGCACGGCCCCATCAAACGCGAACGAATTGCTTTCCATGAGCGCCAACACACCAACCGCAGACGCAACGACAGAGGCCGAGCGAACGAAACGGAAGCTCGACCCGTACCGGCGGTTTGTGAGAAAGGTGCTTCAGCGCACCGCGCTGACGCCAGCGGAAGCGAGCAGGCGGGACGGCGAGTCCTTGGAGAGCATGCTCGACCGCGTTGTGGCGGCAGTCGACGAAACCATCGAAAAGGCCCGCGCGCCGAGCGCAGAGGCCGAGGAGGCGCCGGCGGAGACCAAGCCCGAGGAAGAGGTTGAGAAGATCAAGAAGAAGACGCCGGGGCCACCGCGGCTGTCGGAGCGTCCCGTCGTATGGGATCCCTTCCATGGAAGGCTGTACTCCAAGAACAGCAAAAATTGGCATCCCGACTCCTGGCACCAGGACTTTCCGTCGTATGCTCACCCACTGAAGTGCGGCCTCGAGGTGTGGCTGCCCGGCTGTCAGAGACGGGCCATCATCGCCGGCTTCAATCCTAGCATGCCGCAGAACAAGGTGATGATGATTTTCAAATCCGCAGCACAGATGCCGTTGGACTACTGCGTACAAGAACATGAGATTCGCAGCTTTACCATCCGAGGCGTGATCCGAAACCTCGTCCACCTCTCCGATCGCATCCCGCCCCCCGCTCCCGCGAAAATATAGAAGTGTCTTGATTAAAATCACCTTAGAAATTTACGGAGAAGAGCCGCTCCTTCTCCGGCTCCTCAACCGGCTTCTGGCGCAGCGGCAGCTCGACCGGCGGCGATGCGCAAAAGCCGCAAACGCCCAGCAGCCACAGCACTCCAAAAAGGCCGACGCCAATCAACACTGTCTGTGGCTCCGGCCCGCCGCCCACCTCGACGGGGAGCGGGCTGCCCACCCCGCCGTCGCCATCGTCCGCAGGCGGCGCCGGCGTCGGGCTGGCGGGTGGCGGGCTCGGCTTGGGCGGCGTCGGGGGCGACGGCGGCGGCGGCGACGGCGTCGGCGACGTTGGCGACGGCGGCGGGTGGTCTGGGGCGCCCGCCGGCACCGCCGGCGGCGGGCGCGGCGGCGGCGTCGACGGCGGCGGCGTGCTGGGCGGGGTGCTCGGCGGCGTGCTCGGCGGCGTGCTCGGCGGCGCGTCGGGTGGCGTGCTGGGTGGCGTGCTCGGCGGAACACTCGGCGGCGCGTCGGGTGGCGTGCTGGGTGGCGTGCTCGGCGGAACACTCGGCGGCGTCGACGGCGGCGTGCTCGGCGGGGTGCTCGGCGGGGTGCTTGGAGGCGTGCTCGGCGGCGTGCTCGGCGGGATACTGGGCGGCGTGCTGGGCGGTGTCGACGGGGGCGTGCTCGGTGGCGTCGACGGCGGCCCACTCGGCGGCGGCGTCGGCGGCGTGCTCGGCGGCGCGCTCGGCGGCGCGCTCGGCGGCGGCGACGGCGGTGGCGGCGATGGACTCGCGTCGCACAAGCACGCAAAGTACGGCAGCGCGTCGGGCGGCGGCGGCGGCGTCGGCGGCGCCGGCGGGTTTTGGCAGAAACAGAGCTCATTGCGATTGTGAAAGCTGCCGTAGCAGCCCCACGTCGTGAAGCCCTTTGATGGATCCGTTACGTAGCACCAGTTGTCCGTCGGCCAGCCGCGCTTCTGATACGGAACGCCCGAGGATGCAAACATCTGTGTGCAGGGCTCGAAACCGGGCGTCGCGTCGAAGATGGCCTCGGCCGCGGCCAGCGTCGGCATGAGCGCCACCCAGTGCTGCTCCGTGGGAACGTAGTTGCCCTGCTCCGGCTTGCAGACGAGGCCCTGGGCCGCGCACGTGTCGCGACAATTGCCGCCGTAGCCCGAGGAAAACCACTGCACCGGCGGCAGCTCGGAGGCCCGGCGGCCCCAGGCGGTCACCGACGCCGTCGGGCACAAGCACGCCTGCACGCTTGTGAAAATGTGCGCAAACTCGGGGTCGCACGCCAGCGCATTCGACACCGACAAGGCGGTGACAACACCATTGTCCTCGAGCTGGCAGACGACGTCGACGGCTCCGGCAACGCCATTGGCCGCGGTCAAGAGCGCCGCCACCGCGCCGTCCATCAACATGGTCTCGCCCGGCGCCACGCTGCCATACAGCTCGGTCAAAGCCTGGCAGTTGGCGAGGCTGGTGATGACGTCGGACGTCTCAAACGGGTCGGACAAGGCGCACGCAAAGTTGGTCGCAAAGTCGGCCGCCGGGATCTTGGGGCTCGGCGGCGGCGGCGGCGCGCGCGGCGCCATGCGATCGTCCGACGTTACCAAACACTGCGTGTGTGTATCGTGGATCTGGTGGCCCGTGCAAAAGGCCTGCGCCAGCGCCTGCGTCTCAAAGCCCAGGCAGCTCGAGAACGCGCACGGCGTCAGCGGCGGCGCGCCCGGCGGCGGCGAGTGCGGCGGCGGCGGCGGCTCGGCCGGTTCTCCGGCAGGCACGCCCGGCGGGTCGTGCGGCGGCGGCGGCGTCGGCGGCGGCGGCGAGGGCGGCGTAGAAGGTGGCGGCGCCGGTGGCGGCGACGGCGGCGGCGGCGACGGCGGCGGCACCGCGGGCGGCATCGACGGCGCGTAGCGGCACAGGCAGTAGAAGCCGGGGCCGCTGCACATCGTGACCAGCGACATCGACAGGCGCCCGAAGATGTCGCTGCCGTCGATGCTGCTGATCGACCGCCAGCAGAGGCCAGGAGTAGTGCTGCCACCAAGACTGTCCGTGTAGCCAGCCCCTGGCACCTCGCGGTCGCGCCACGCCTCGCAGTCGGACGACTGGAAGCCTGCGTGCGCCGACGCTTCCGCAGAGTCGCAGTCGTTGCGCAGCGGCGGCGCCGGCGGCGCGGGGATGGCCGGCGGCGGCGGCGACGGCGGCGGCGGCGACGGCGGCATGCCCGCCGTCACGCGGTCCTCGCCGCCCATTGCGCCGTGGTTGCTGCACAGAAGGCTCAAGGGGTAGCACTCCACGTCGGTCGGAAAGGTGACGTCCCACGTGCCCGTGTAGTGGTAGGCGCCACCGCCCGCATTGACGACGTTGGCATCGTCGCCCGCGCCGCCAAAGGTGGTGATGCACCCGGGCTTGTCGCTGGTGAAGCGGACCGGATGGTCGGTGTCGATGTCATATCGGATCGTCTCGCCGGGCGTCACCGAGTACGGGTCGATGGTGCCGTCCACGTAGTAAATGCCGTTGATGCCTACGATGCTGAACGTGGGCGGCGACGGCGGCGTGGCCGGCGGCGGCACCGACGGCGGCGGCAACGCGGGCGGCGGCGTGGACGGCGGCGCCGACGGGCTGCACGCCGCGTGCGTCAGGCCGTCCTCGCACTTGTTGCCCTGGCTGTTGCCGTTGCACAGGATGAGGGTGCCGCTGCCGTCAATGTAGTAGAATTTGTTGCACCACGCGCCGCAGCTTCCGTCGCCGGGCCACTCGGGCGCGTTGTGGAAGCGGCACGAGCCAACGCCCTCATTGGCCGAGTCGGAGCCACAGCACTCGGTTCTCAGATCGGTGTAGAGCGGCTCGGGCAACGTCGCGGTGTTGCGCTGCAGGTTGCCGCACTGCACCAGCATTGCTCCGTTTGTCCGCTCCACCTCCAGGAGATTGGTCAGGTGCGGCACGCCGAGCGCGTCCCACGCCGGGCAGCCGTGCGGCGCGTGCGGCGGCAGCGGCGGCGGCGTGGGCGGCGGCGACGGCGGCGGCGGCGACGGCGAGCGGCCCTCGGTGCAGTCGACGCTGAGGCCATTGTCCGGGAGCGCTTGCCACGCGCGGCCGACGGGCGTGAGCTCGCCGTCCTCGTAGACCATGCGCGCCTGGCGCCCGCGCTGCTGGTTGGTGCCGTCGGGCGAGTAGTAGGCCGGCCAGATGGCCACGCCCACGAAATTGTCAGCGTCGAGCATGTGCTGAATGCTGCCATTTCCCCATTGCTCTTGGCCGGCGACTTGCCCATACTGACCGGAGATGCGCAAACACGTTTCTTCGTTGGTCGTGTCGGCGCCGGAATTCTCCCAGTTTGCATTCGTCTCGGTTACGCGGAGCGGGCGCGCGCGCCACCAGCTGGGCCAATCCGTAGCTTCCGAGAGGCGGCGGCTCGCGGCCGGCGTGGGGAAGGCGACGCTGGCAAAGGCGGCGTCGCGCTGCGTGTAATACGTGCCGTCGGGCAGGGTCGGGTCGGCCAGGTTGTACTTGTCTTCCCAGAACGACTCCTTGGCCTTGTAATCGTGGATCCCTGTCTCAGTCAGAAGATCGAGGTTGCAGTTTAAGACGAGGCACGCTTCGATGAAGGCCTTGTCAAAGACGAGCGAGCGGTCGCTCTCCGAAGACGTCCACATCGTCACCTCGAGCCCCGTCTGCGCGATGACGTCCTCGAAGATGGTCTTGTACCAGTTGGCGGCGACGGCAGGATCCTGCGGCGTCTCCGCGCCATCCCACGGCTCGTTCCAGAGCATCACGCGCTGGATGGGCGCCGTCGTCAGCGCCTGCATGTCGTTGAGCACGCTGACAAGATCGTTGACCGTGCACAAATTGGCGCCAAAGTATTCATTGCTCGGGTTCGTGGGGATTGCGTCAGTCCAAAAGTAGCAGCGGACATTGGCCGCGGCCGACGCGCCCGACCAGCCGGGGACGTCTTCGGTGGTGGCCAGGGTTGCGTAGGCGCCATTGTACATGGGGATGAATTCGACGCTGTTGCGATTCACATAGTCGAGCTGGCCGGCGTCCTTGATGATGTTGGCGTAATTGTACGCCCACGCCGCCTGACCGTCGAGGTTTTTGAATGCGATTGCCGGCATGCCGATGCCCATGAGCAGGCCCTTTTTCAGCGCATTGTCGGGCGGCGGCGGCGCGGCCGGCGGGGGCATCGACGGCGGCGAGCACGTGATGGGATCCCCGGCGTCGCAAAACATCCCGCCGTCTGTCAACGGCTCGTTTGGATTGTAGCAGTGCCGGATCGTCCCGTCGTTGACCCAGGTGTAGTAGTTGGTGCACCCCTTCCTTGCGGGCACCTGGAAACACCACTTTGCCACGACGTCGCCATTGTCGTTGGTGTACTCGGTGCGCGCGTCGAGCAGTCCGGCGACGTCGCACGAGAGCGGCGCCCGCGGCGGCGGAAACGGAGCCGGCGGCGAGGGCGGCGGCGGCGAGGGCGGCGGCGGCGTCGGCGGCGGCACGTCGGTGCACACAACACTTGCGCCGTCGTTGGGCATGGCCAGATACGCGCGGCCGGCCGGTGTGAGCTCTCCAATGTCGTTCGTCAGCTCCGACGCGTGCCCGCCGACCTGGTTGGTGCTCTTCGTCTTGATTTTTGTGGTCCAGGGGACGATGGTGTCGACAATGTCGCGGTCGGCTGCAAGCAGCCACGCGAGGAGCCCGTCGCCGCTCTTGGCCTGGTTTTGTCCAGCGTAGCGCCGACACGTTTCGACATTGTTGGGCTTGTCGCCGTCCCACTCCGCGGAAAACTCGGAGACGAAGAGCTTGCGCGACTCGACAAACGTCTTCCACTCCTCCTCGGTCTTGCCGTCGATTTGTGAAAAGTTGCCGACGCGCTGCCACCAAAAGGTTCCGGTGAACCCCGCGTAGTGCCGTTCCCACCAGTCGTACTTGGTATTGTACCGGTGGATTTGCCAGTACGCGATGGTGTCGACGTCGCACGGGAACGCCTCGCCGGGTCCCCTGTGCGCCTGGCACGCGGTGATCCAGTCAATGTCGTACCTGAGAGACTTGTTCGCCGTGTTGTCGTGCTGGCTCGTCCACGAGATGACCTCAAGCCCTCGCTCGAGAGCAACGGGCTGGATGAGCTTGCGGTAGCCGTCGACGGCGTCCGCCGCCGGCTCGGGGTTCTCTGCTTGCGGCCAGGGCTCGTTGTACAGCATGATTCGCGTCACCTTGCGTGTGAGCATGGCGTCCGTGGCGTCGAGCACGTCGCGCAAGTCTTGCTGCGTGCAGACGCTGCTGCCCGTGTACTGGTTGTTGGCGCCGTCGGGGATGGCCGTCGCCCACAAGTAGCAGCGGCGGTTGGTGCCCGACGGCCGCGACCATCCCGTGGGGGACGACTCGCGCTCCAATTGCACGTAGGAGCCCATGAACATGGGAACAAACTCGATCGCGTTGCGGTTGAGGAAGTTGACTTCGGCGTCGCTGAGCAGGTCGACTTCGTAATTGTAGAGCACGGCGACCTCGCCGTCAAAGTGCGCATAGTGCGCATCGGTGAGCTCCATTTCGCTCAGGATGCCCTTCTTGTTTGCCATGTTGGGCGCGTGCGGCGGCGACGGCGGCGACGGCGGCGGCGGCAGGGGCGACGGGGACGGGGGCTCGCTGCAGTAGCACAGCCGATGCACGTCTGCGGTGTTCGTCGCGGTGCAGTCGTAGGCGTAGGCGCCGGTGCCGTCTTTTTTACTTGACGCGTGGATGCCGTCGCTTGAACGAAAGAAGGGGTAGCCCGGAAAGGTATCCTGCACGTAGGTGCCTGGGGAGCTTACGTCCACCTGCCGCACAGAGTTGGCGTTGGCGTTGGCCTCTGCAAACGCCGCCAGCAAGCCGCTCTGCGTATCCTGCGACGGCAAGCCATTGATCGCCGCGTCGGCCTCGTCGCAGAGCAGGCCCACTTCGGCACAGGCGGCGTCGCAGCTGGCAGCGGGCCCCACATTGGTCGACGCCCAGTACCAGCCGCTGCTCGCGGGAGGCGGCGTGGGCGGCGGCGGCGACGGCGGCGGACTCGGCGGTGCCAACGTGCACTCGTAGGAAGCGCTGCACGTGCCCCATCCGGTGCCGTCTCCATTGTTGAAGTTGGAGTTGCCAGAGTTTTGCAGCCCGAGGAGGGGCGAGCACACCTCGCCGGCCGCGCATGGATTGTCGGCCGCGTGGCACGGCTCTCCGGCGGTGCACCCGCCGCAGGCGTGCAGTGCGTGGCAGTCCCACATGCAAGCGCATCCTGGCCGGTAGAAGCCGCCGCAGCACTCGTTGGGACCGCCGTTGCATCCGTATTGGCTGCTGTCGCACCCACCGCAGCCAATCTCTGCGTTGACGCACTTTCTGCCATGAGAGTCGCACACCGCCAGACACGTGGCCAAAGCGGACGGCGGCGGCGCCGGGGGCGCCGGCGGCTGCGGCGTTGTGTCGGCCGTGCAGGTTCCCGCCGGTGCGGCGTCCACGAGCTCCTTCATTTTCAAACAGCCCGACGTGGCGCCTCCCGACGTCTGCGTTTTGCACCCCATCAATGCCTCACTGTGGGAAGAAAAGGTGGCATCGCACCACGCGTAGCAGCTGGCCAGGTCAAGTGCCGTGGCTGCGGGAGTGTTGACCAACACATTCCCCGTGTACTCGTTGTTGAGCGTGCTTGGGCTCTTGCCCCAGGCGTATGCATTGCATCCATGGTCGCTGAAGCTGTACGAAACCGCGCGGCACTGATTGCGCAGCGTGTCACACGCCGACCCTTCACCGGTGCCCGCCTCATTGGGGTCCAACGTGGGCAGGCCCGGCGGCGGCGGCGACGGCGGGCAGACGTCGACGGGGTCGGTGTTCTTGCACTGGTTGCCCGAGGGGTTGGCGATGCACACCCGCAAGCCGCCCGTCGCCAGGTCGGTGAAGTAGTAGTTGCTGCACCAGTCGGAGCAGGCGCCGGTGCCCTCGGGCGGGTCGCGGCACGAGAGCAGCGGGTCGCCGCCCTGGTTGCCGCAGCAGTTGGCGTCCGCCTCTGCCTGCAGCGACGCCTCGAGCGCCTGGTTTTGCTTGAGCTGCGGGCACGCGGTCAGGTGCGAGCCGTCGACGTTTTGCAGCGAGGTGAGGTCGGTGCGGGTCGCAAAGCCAAGGGCGTCCCACGCGGCGCAGCCGTGAGGCGCGTACGGCGGCGACGCCGGCGGCGGCGACAAGACGAGGGCGGGCGGCGGCGACGGGCTCTTGTCGTGGCCGCAGTCGACGGCGGCCTGCGCCACCGGGTCGTTGAGCGCGAGCCACGCCTTGCCCGCCGGCGTCCAGGTGCCGTCATTGTAGAGGAGCCGGCCGCTGAGCGCACGTTCCGCGGCGCCCGCGGGCCGGCCCTCAAACCACTCCCACCAGAGCGGCCAATTGATGATGCCGGTGATGTGGTCCTGCTGGAGCGCCCACTGCAGACCGCCGATGCCGTAGCCCGGCGAAATGGTGTCTTGCTGGCCCGTGGCGCGCTCGCAATACTCTTCGTTGGTCGGGATGGGATTGGTGAATTCCCAGTTGCTGTTGGTCTCGGTCACCAAGAAGGTGAATTTGCGCAGCAAGTCTTTCCACTCCTGCTCGGTGCGCGTGCCGTAGCCGCCCGCAAACGCAGCGTAGCGCTCCGTGTACCACTCGCCAGTGTCCCACGTGTAGTAGTCAATCCACTCTTGCGTTTCCTGCGAGTAGTGGTGCAGAGACCACTCGGTGGCGAGGTCAAAGTTGCAGCCAATATCGTCGCAGCGCTTGAGAAAGTCGATGTCGACCAAGAGGCACTTGTCCGACTTTTTGGAGGTGTGGAGGACGACGTCCATCGGCACGATTGCAAGCGCGGGCTCGAGGTCATTCTTGTAAAAGTCGGCCAGCTCGACGCCCGACTTGGGCTGCACCGCGCCGACCCAGGGCTCGTTTTGCAGCAGAATGCGCCGCGGCTTGACCACGAACGAGTCCTGGTTGGCCTGCAGCACGTCGACAAAGTCTTGCGTCGTGCAGATTGAGCTGCTCGCATACTCCGGGTAGTCCTTGGGCCAGTCGGATTGCGGTGTGCCCCATGTCGAAAAGTAGCAGCGCACGTCCGACGTGCCCGACGGCCGCGTCCACCCGTTGATGGTATTGTTGTTCTCGAGCACGAGCCACTTGTGCGGGATGTTGGGAATGTACTCCACGTTGTTGGCATTGATGTAGTCGAATTCCGCCTGCGTCGACGGACCCGACCTGTAGTTGTAGGTAAACTTGCCGCCCAGCTCGTGCACGTTGCGGTACTCGTAGGCGCCCATTTGCATCGAGCTGAGGTAGCCAATCTTGTTGGCGGCGGTGGGCGGCGGCGACGCCACCGCCGGCGGCGGCGCGGGCGGCGCGGACGGCGGGCAGTAGACGCCTTCGGTCGGCGCGCACTTTTGGCCATTGTTGATCTCGGGTTCGGTCGGGTTGTAGCAAAAGCGGACCTGGCCGCTGGCGCCCATCGAGTAGTAGGCGCCGCAGCCGCCCGTCTTCTGGTTGTTGACCTCCCCGCACCACCGCGGCGGGTCGAGGTCGCGCGTGTTGGTCATGCCCGAGACGTCGCAGCTGGCTGGCGACACGGGCGGCTGCGGCGGCACCGCGGGCGGCGGCGACTGCAGCGTCGGCGGCGGCGCGACGTCGGGCGGCGACGGCGACGTGCTCGGCGGTGGCGGCGACGGCGACGTGCTCGGCGGCGGCAACGACGGCGAGCACGCGGGGATTGGATCGGTATTCTTGCACTGGTGGCCGCCCGCGTTCGCGATGCAC
>Ga0315315_10004145_pt1 | contig 13367 bp, 10 predicted proteins | sample M140m3416metaG_FD_203699 | JGI IMG/M metagenome (GOLD analysis project Ga0315315, IMG submission 203699) | Ammonia-oxidizing marine archaeal communities from Monterey Bay, California, United States - M1 40m 3416 | ecosystem: Environmental > Aquatic > Marine > Intertidal zone | place: USA...
TCGCGTCGCGCGGTCGCGTCGACGCGCGCGGCGAGGTCTGCGCGCGACGCGCGTATGCGCAAACAGTGCGAGCGTGCGGTCGGTCGGTCGCCGCGTCGACGCGATGTGATTTGAAATCCGCACACGCGCGCGCGCGACGACGGCGAACGACGGACGCGACGGACTCGCGATGACGGCGGTGAGCGACGAAGCGAACGATCGCGTCGCGTGGGCGAACGCGATGCGGCTGTGCGTCACGCGACGGGACGCGCTGAACGACGATGGATCGATAGACCAACAATTTTTTAAACCGAAGCGCGTGGTGTTCGAGACGCGCGCGAAGAAGTGGGGGGACGAGGAGCGCGCGAAACTGTACGAGGGGATCGAGACGTACGGGATACAGGAGTGGGGGACGATCAGGGAGAATTTGCTGCCGGATTGGGACACGCTGAACCTGAGGGTGAAGGCGGCGCGGTTGATGGGGACGCAGTCGCTGTCGAGGTATCCGAAAGGGTGGAAAGGGACGAAGGCCGAGGTCGAGGCGGAGTACGCGAAGCATAAGAAGATCGGTGAGGCGACGGGGTGCTGGAAGAACGGGCAGTTGGTGGAGGACGATAACGGCACGGCGGCCAAGTACATGGCGGAGCACGGTTTGTTGTAATCGAATGAATACTAAATGTTTGTTTCGATCGACGTCGTCGTCGTTAATCGGCGTCGAGCAGGGCTAAGGTGTCGGCTAAAAAGGATTTCTTTTTCGCCGTCGCATTTCGGGCGCGTTTTTGCGACGGTTGCGACTGCGATGGCTGCGATTTTCGCTGCGACGGTTGCGACGCGTCGCGTTTGCGACCGCGCCTTCGCGTTCGTTCCGTTTCGTCATCCGTGTTGTATTCGTCCTCGCTCTCGTCGCGGTCCTCGTCGACGTCTGCATCGACGCTTCGCTCGCCTTTGACCGCCACGAAACCGTCGACGTCGGGCTTCGAGTGTTCCAGTCTCGCGCTCGCCAGGTCAGCCTTCAACTCGTCGTTCTCCGCCCTCGCGGCTTCCAACTCTTCGGCCATTTTCCTCATGCCCTTCTTTTTCTCGTTTAAAAGCGATAGAAAGTTTTGCGCTAATCGCTCCTTCAACGCATCCATCTCTCGCAGCGCCGTTTCGCAGTTCTCATTCGCCCTTTCGCGCGCCTCGATCGCCCTCTTCCCGTCTCGCTCGGCGTTGAAGCGTCGTCGCGCCTCCATCTCCAACGCCTCCCCCAACGCCTCGTACGCGAATCCTCCATCACAAAACGCGTCGTCACTCTCCACGCGCCTCATACCGCACACACCCGTGCGAACGGCGCCGTAATTCTTCCCGTCGTTCGCCGTCTTCGCTCGCGTCGTCGCAAACTCGGCACCGTCGTCCAGCGTCGCCTCCGCCTCCGCCTCCCTAAACCGCCACACGAGCTCGTACTCGTCCCCGTTCTCCTCCGCGCGCTCGAACGTGAACGTGAACGCGCGTTCGACGCGTTCGCGTCGCGGATCGCCGAGCGCTGCGCGCGCGAATTCACCGAAACGTTCAAACGGCGCGCGTTGCAAATCCAATCTTCCGACAAAGGTTTTCCCGCTCGCGTCGCGCGCGGAGACGTCGATCGCGGACGTCGACGCGCGAGTGAGTATGCGAAAGGTTTCACCGCTCACCGCGCGCGATACGGAGGTGAGCGCGGGCGCGCGCGGGTCGTCGGCATCGGAACCGCGCTTCATGATGTGCGGCGGCGACCGCGCCGAGAAATCGGACATCGATACGACGGCGAACGACGCGCGGACGACGCTTGCGGAGGCGGGGAATGAATTATGACAATGTTTCGTTTCGCTCACGCGATGAAGACTATGAAGAAGCTAAAGAAGGAGATCAACACGGCGAAGATTTTTAGAATCAGCCACCGGTTGCTGCTCACCGTGTTCAAATACTTTAACAGCTGCGTTTGCGCGCTGTCGACGTTGGCCAGGGTGTCGTCGACGTTTTCGTCGATGCGAATGGCGAGTTCGCCCTGTTCGCTCACCATGGTGGCGAGCTGCTGGAAAATGCCGCCGAGCTCGGTGATGGTGCGCTCGACGTTTTGCAAAGCCTCCTGCCGCGAATCGGCGTAGGCGGTGTTTTGATTGTAAAGCTGCATTTGACCTTGCGTTTGCATCATCGGCGCCCCAGAAACGCCTGCGCCCGGCGCGCTCGGGCGCGGCACGAACGCGTTCGCGTTCCCCTGCAAGTTGCCGAATCCGCTCGCGCCTTCTCGCATGGCGCGCGAAAACGCGTCGTCGCCGAGGTAGTCCAACCCACCATCGAACGCGCTCGGTCCCGCGCTCGCGCCAAACATCGCCCTTCGTTCTTCTCCAGCCTTGATGTTCGCCTGTCTCGTCGTCAATGTCTCCTTAAACGTCTTCGTCGCCGTCGCCAGTCGATTCTTCAACGTATCCACCACCGTGACGCTGTGATCGCTCGCCGACTTATTCGCCTCCCCTCGCTCTCGCGTCCTCGCCGCCGCGCCCTGCAGTTCAACTATGGATTCATTCAGCGCTTGAATGTCCAGCTTGATCACCGCGCTCGTCTCCGCTATCTCTCTCGATTTATCGTCGTACAGCGACGACGACTTCGCGAGCTGATTGAGCCGTTCGAGCTTCAGCGACGTTCGATGAATTCCGTGCCCGATCGCCGACGCCATCTGATTCGCGTCGCGACCCATCGTTCACGCGTTCGTCGTCAGTCGCGCGTCCTCGAAACGCTCGTCCGCGCGCGTCGTCGCCGCGTCGTCCTTCGTCGCGCGTTCGCGCTCGAATAAACGATCGAGCGCACCTTGGCGAAATCGCTCGCGTTCCCTCCCCCCGCCGCCGTCTTCGCCCCCTCCGCGCCCACAGTCGACGTCCGATCGTCCGCGCTCGCGCTCGCGCCCATCGTCTTCCGCACGCGGTCCGCGACGGCGGCGAATTCGCGCGTTCGGTCGCGATTCGGCGGTCGCTGCAGCATCATGTCGATCGGCGCCTCTCGTCGCGCCTTTCGTCGCGCGCGCGCGCCTCGACGGCGTCGACCGCGCGCGCGCTTTTCGCGTCCCGCGTCGCGTCGCGCGGGCGTTCGCGCGCGTCGCGACGCGTCACCGAGTGCAGATTCGTCGTCGCGATCGCATTCGACGCCATCGCGCGACGCGACGAATGGCGACGGTGTCGCGCGCCGAGCGCGCGTACGTCGTCGCGGGCGTCGCGGCGCGCGCGCGAAACGACGGACGCGCGCTGGACGACCACCGCGCGTGCGCCGTGACGCTGCGCGCGGTGCCGAGCGCGAGCGGAAGCGCGGCGGTGGCGCTGGGGGACGGCGCGAACGCGACGCGGTGCGTCGTCGCGGTGCGCGCGGACGTGACGGCGGTGCGAGAGAGCGACGATGATCAGGATTGCGGACGCGTGGTCGTGCGCGTGGACGCGAGCGCGACGGTGAAGACGCGGGAGGGAGGGAACGAACGCGCGCGGGAGGAGGCGGCGGAAAACCTGGGGGCGACGTACGCGCGAGCGTTGGAATCCGTGCTCATCGGACGCGAAGCGGTGCGGAGACGCGAGGGAGAGGAAGCGGGAGATGAAGATGGGGCGATCGCGCGAGGGATGGGGAAGCGAGAGCAGTTCGGGATCGATTTGAAATCGTTGTGCGTGAAACCGGGGCGAGCGCGGTGGACGCTGACGGTGGACTGCGCGTGCGCGTGCGATCGAGGGTCGATGTTGGATGCGCTGAGCGTGGGCGTGCGAGCGGCGTTGGCGGATACGAAGATTCCGAAAGTCACGGTCGCGGGCGTGGGTGAGGATGGTGCGGGCGGGGAGTTGGAGATTGATGACGATCCCGAGGCGTGCTCGCGCGTGGACGTGTCGAGGTGCGGCGTGGTGGTGACGACGACGAAGATTGGAAGACACGGCGTCGTGGACGCGACGGAGGAGGAGGCGGCGTGTTCGGAGGCGACGATGAGCGTCGGTGTCGATCGTGAAGGGACGATTTGTGCCGAGTTTGGCGCGGGAGGGGAGAGTCTTGATCGAGGCACGGCGCAGGCAATGCGCAAGCTCGCGTGTAAAGTCGGCGTCGAGTTGATCGAACACATGGATGGGTATCTCGCGCGCGCGATCGCGGTGGACGTCGACGACGACGACGAGGGCGACGATCGCGTGCTCAAGGTGAAGATTCGTCGATGAACTCGAACGATGTGATATTAATATGTACGTAATACAACAACAATTTCGCGCCGAACGAACGAATTTAAGAAGTCATGGACGATGGGTCGTCCAAAACCGCGGCGTCAAAGTCGTGAAAGTCGTAGTCCGTGTCCAAGTCGTGCGGCGAAAAGTCAGCGGGGGCGCGGAAAACCTTCTCGGGCGAGTAGCCCCACAGATTCCTCACGTGCGACGTGTACAGGCACGCGTACCGCTCAACTTGAAACGCGAAACGAGAGTTCTGCGACCCGGCCTTCATGAGTTGACCCCAGACATAGTGAAACGACTTGTGATACTCGCGCATACCCTCGCGATGCGCGGTGCGCGCCGTCGCCGACAGTTGTCTCGCGCGTTCTAACTCCTCTTCGTTTGCTTTTGGGTCGGCGGCGTTCGCCGCGAGCCAGGCGTGACGCGCGACTTGATCGTCCAAAGAATCGCGCAGCGTGCGCAAACGCCTGAGCGCGTGCGGTTTTTCCTTCATGCGTTCCAGGCAGTCGATTTCGTGCGCGAGTTCGGGGACGACGAGCATCGTGCGCCAATCAATCTCTTTCTTCGCTCGCAAAATATCGCCATAAATGTGGTCGCCGACGTAAAGCAATCTCGAGCCAATCTCAATGCCGAGCATGGCGTGAAGGTGCGTGTACGAACCGCCTTGGTACACCCTCGCCGGACCTTTGCCCGTGGCGCGCAACCCGCTCGCGAGCGCTCGTTTGTGCGTCGAATCCGACACGCTGCCGATTGGAGTCAATGGTGCGCCGTTGTCGGTGTTGTGCAAAAGCCCAGTCGCGGTGTCGACTTCGAATATCGTCGCCGAATCGTTAGCGAAGAAGCCTGGTTTCGCCGAGCCAGTCACAACGACGTCAAACAAGTTGAGCCATTCGAGATTTTTTTGGTCGCCAACGTTGTCGTCGATGAGATAATTCATGACGACGTTTGTGTAATCCCACAGAGAGTTCGTAAGCAAAAACACTTGTTTCCCGCTCGCTCGCAAAGCCTTTAGCAAAGGAACCAAGTCTGCGTCCTTCGTGATGTACTTGCTCGGATTTTCCGCCACGGCGTGCTTCAACGAGCCGTCTCTGTGACACAAGTCAACCGCCGCTCGTATCTCGTCGTACATTTGCATGAATGTCTTTCTCTCAAAAAACTCGCCATGCTTGCCCGAATCTTTCGCCTCCACGAGCTGGCTGAACAGGTAGGCCTCGCCCATGGAAAATAATGTGTCTAAAGCGCTAAATTCGGGACCGTCAAAACTTTGACGCTTGCTCGTCTCGCAATACGTCGCCAACCGTTCATCGGTGTCTAAAGCCGTGAATCCGTGATACGCCACCTTGACATAGTTGTGTCGATCCATCTTTAAAACGTTCCCTCTCTTCTTATCCACCACCAACCCGCGCACCATGTAATCCGGATCGAACTCGAACGACTCGAGCAACGCGCGCGGGTAGTTGTACGACTCGACCAGCTTTTTTTTAGTCTCTGAATACGACATCATCTCGAACGTCTCCGGCTTGTACATGGCCAACGTGTAGTCCATGTCGAATCCAATCGCGTTGATTCGTTTCATGTTCAGACTTCGATTGCAAAACACCTTTGTGGCGGCGCGTTCCGCTCGTTCGGCTTCGTTCGTCGTTGACCAATGCTTCAACTCTTGCGTCGCCGCCGCGTTCAAGTTCGACACGTGCGTCGCGCTCTTCGACGACTTCATCGCCATCCTTTCACCGCGACTTTCCTTCCCTCGCTCTCCCAGCGCGCGCGTCGTCGTCGCGTTCTGCCGTCCCGTCCGTCGTCGCGCCGCCGGCGACGCGACGGCGCCGTTCGCCGTCCAGGTTTGCCCTCCGCTCATTCCCAGCCCTCCGCGCGTCGCCCACGCCTGTCGTCCGCTCGCGCACGCCCTGATCGACGACGAAGGCGTCGCGCCTCCCTGACGCGCGACCCGCGCCGCGATGACCGCGACGCGCGTCGTCATTTCGTATTTTCGCGTCGATTCACGAAACCGCCGCGCGTCTCGCGCTCGCGCTTTTCCTCTCGTCCGCCGCGCGCGCGCGCGCGCGCGCCCTCGGCGTCGGCGCCCGAGCGCGACGCGCGACAGAGCGCGCCGTCCGAGCGCGACGCGCGGCGAGCGGCGCGTTCGACGCGTCGGCGTCTTGAAATGTCGCGCGAAATGCGTCGAAATGCGTCGAAATGCGAAAACGCCGCGCGAAGCCGCGTCTTCACACCGCCGCGCGCGTCGTCGCCGACGGCCGAAACGCGCGCGATGATGGTCGCCGCGCGCGTCGCCGCGCGCGCGCGCGCCGACGGCGCGTCCGCGCGCGCGCGCGACGCGACGACGGAATCGCCGCTGCCACGTCGACGCGGTTTCGCCGTCGCGCGGCGCGCGCCCGACGCGACGACGCGCGCGACGCGCGCCGTGGACGGGACCGACGGCGCGCGGGCGCGCGTTTCGTCGCGCGCGAGCGCGCGGACGACGACGCGGGCGATCGCGGTGGGACCGGGACGGCGCGGCGGCGCGGGACGCTTATCCGCGCGGACGAAGGCGAACGCGGCGGCCGCGATGGCGATGCCCGCGCGCGAGAGCGGCGATGAAAACGCGTATTTTCGCGCCGGGGACGTGAGTCTGGACGGACCGATCCCGCCGCCGCCGCGAACGAGCGATCTGAGGGATGTGCTGCCGTATCTTTTCGCGGTGTCGCTGTCGCGGAGGGGCACGGCTTGGCGGTTGTGCGCGGCTTTGACGTTTTTAGTGATTCAGAAGAGCTTTGGATTGGCGGTGCCGGTGCTTTTTAAGGTTGCGGTAGATCATTGTACGGCGGCGGCGGCGGCGACGGGGATGGTGGCGACGGAAGCGGCCAAGGCGGCGGCGGCGGCGTTGGTGGTTTCGGGGTGCTTGAAGGCGATTAGCGGCGTCGCCACGGAGCTGAGGACGGTGATGTTTACCCCAGTGGCGCAAGCTTCGGGACGCAGGGTGGCGTTGGAGGTGTTTAATCACGTGTTAAACTTAGATTTGAGCTTTCACCTCGAGCGACGCACGGGGGCGCTGCAGAGAATCATCGATCGCGGCACGCGGTCGGTGAGCATGGTGTTTCGCGCCGTGGTGTTTACTTTTTTACCGACCGCGATGGAGCTCGCGCTGGTGTGCGGGTTGCTTTGGCACGCGTTTTCTTGGCACTTTGTCGTCATCGTCTTGACCACGTTCGTGGCGTACGTGTGGTGGACGATGCACATGACGGGCGTGAGCGCGGAGAAGAGAAAGTTGGCCAATCACATGGACGGTTTATCCACCGGCAAGGCGGTGGACGCGCTGTTGAACTACGAAACGGTGACGTTCTTCGGGAACGTAGAGTTAGAAAGTCAGCAGTACGACAAACTCCTGCGCGGCTACCACGAAGCTGCGCTCGGAAGCGAGCGAGCGTCGAGTCTTTTGAACGCCGGGCAGGCGGTTATTTTGGCGTGTGGGATGACGACAATTTTATCGTGCGCGGCGTTGGGGCTGTGGAAAGTAGATCCTGCGGGTGGATTGGCGTCTCGTGTGGGTGACTTGGTCATGGCAAACGGACTTTTACTTCAGCTTTGGGCGCCTCTGCAGTTTTTGGGTTTCTTCTATCGAGAATTGCGTCAGTCGCTCGTCGACATGGAGGCAATGTTCGACATCATGGCGACGGAAACGAAAATCCCCGACGGTGAAATCGCCTTGCCCGCGCACGCGGGCGGTGCAGATCTCGAGCTAGATAACGTGACGTTCCGATACGGCAACGGTCGCGACGTTCTCAAAGGCGTCTCTTTGAAACTCAAGCCGGGTGAATCCGTCGGCATCGTCGGCCCGAGCGGCTCTGGGAAGAGCACCTTGCTCCGACTCATTTTGCGCGTGTACGACGTATCGAGCGGGAAAATTTCCATCGATGGCTACGATGTGCGTGACTTGAAGATCGATTCTCTTCGTGACTCCGTCGCCGTGGTCCCTCAAGATACCGTGCTCTTCAACGACACGCTGGACCACAACATTCGCTACGGCAGACCGACGGCGAATGACGACGAGGTGGCCATGGCGGCGACGCGCGCGCGCTTGAACAAGACGATCGAACAGATGCCCAAGGGGCGAGAAACAATGGTTGGAGAGCGTGGTGTGAAGCTAAGCGGTGGCGAAAAGCAACGTGTGGCCATCGCGCGCGCGTTTTTGCGCGAACCGCGCATGCTAGTCGCCGATGAAGCGACGAGCGCGTTGGACACCGCGACCGAACAAGGCATCTTAGAGAGTCTCGAAGACGTGGCTCGCGGTCGTACTGCGGTTTTCGTCGCTCATCGTCTTTCCACCGTTCGATCTTGCGATCGCATCATCGTCATGGAACAAGGTAGAATTGTCGAGGAAGGCACGCACGCCGAGTTGCTCGACGGTACGAGTCGCGGCACAAAGATTGGCATGTACGCCGCCATGTGGAAGGCACAAGCACAGGAAGACGAGAAGGAAAGTTCAAGGGTCGTGAAACCCGACGACATGGTTATGGTTTGAATCTCACCCGCTTTTCGCGAGTTAGTATTTTATTAGGAGCGCCGCGTTGATTGTTTTGTCATCGAAAGAATTCATATTTATTACCCCACTTTCGCGCGCCAGTAACCTCGTCCGTAAGCCGCGAACAACTCTTCCCCAACTTCCACGTCTTTCACCGCGCGCAGCGTCGCTCGACGTTGCGCCACATCTTTTTCGAATTTCACATTCGTCTCAAACGGCGTCCCCTCGGCGTCGTTGACGTACCGCGCCAAATACCCATAATGTCGTCTCGCATCTACGTGCACGTTGAAATGCATCGCCATGACGTACGCTTTCTCGTCATCTCCGAGCTTCAACGCCTCCGCCAAGCTCAAAACATCGCCTGAATACGTCGCCCGCTCGACGACGTCTCCCGTCGCTAACCGCCGCCGCGCGAACAATCCGTATCCAGCGCCCTCGATCGTCGACCGCGCGACGCGCGCGTCCCCGTCGAAGTCGTGCGACGACGTCACGCGCACGACGTCTTCGACCGCGACCGCGTCGGCGATATCCGGAGGCGCGCGCGCGCGATTGAACGATGTCCCGGGACGCTCCGGCATGAGCGCTCTCTCACTCGCGCGCGAACTTGGATTCAAACGCGCTGAGACACGCGGCGAAGGCGGTGAGCGGGCTCAGGGGATGCGCAAAGTCCAGAGTGAATAGGTCGTCATCGACGCGGCCGAACTGTAAGACGCCGCGCGTGAGAGTGCGGGACTCGGCGTCGGCTCGGGACGGCGCGCCCGCGGCGGCGAGCCCGCTGGAAACCAGTTGGAAGTTTTTCACGCTCGGACGCGTGACTCGGCCGTTGAAGTTTAAGACGTACGCCTGCGCGGATGGATTCCAGGTCGGGCGCGCGCTTTCGAGCTCGTGCGCGACGGCGTTCGGATCATCGACGTCGTCGCCGAGGAGCGACACGGAGAGCGCGCGCGGACCGCCGGCGCCCAGAACGTTGACGGCGTATCGAATGTTCGCCAGCGCGCGACGCGGTGGCCCTTGCTCTTCGTCGTCAGCTTCGTCGTCGAGATGTCGAGGCGCGCCCCACGCGCGCGGTCTGACACCGGAGTCTAACAACTCGAAGTGCGTGCCGATGAAATTCGCCTTGAGCTTGCCCACGTAGCTGGCGTGCGCCTCATTCACCGCACGCTCGGCGCCGTCGTCCCCGATGACGTAGTGCGTGCACTTCGACTTTTTACGCTTTCGCGCGACCAAGATGGGCACCGCGTCTCCCAGCGTCGCCGTCGTGGTCTCGCGTCCGTCCAAATACAGCACGTACGTCGGAAAGACGCCGAGCGGCCCGCGCTTGCGCAGCACGTGGCATCTCGCGTGCGTGCCGTCGTTCGGCAAAGCTTCGAGTGTGAATTTTCGCCTCGCGCGTGCGTCCGCCCACGGCGGCAACGGTGCCGGACACGACATCGGCGCGGCGACGTCGGGCGTCGCTCGCCGACGCGCTCCCGCGGATCTCGGCGCGGGCGGCGCGGACGGCGTCGGTCGACTCGACCGATCCTCACCATCGTCCTCGCCATCGACGAACCCGTCACCGTCGCCATCGATGCCATCGTCGTCCGCGGTCGGATGCACGGGCGCCGAATCCCGTCGCCGAACGAAGCTCGCCCGCGGCGTCGCCGGCGCTTCGCCCGTCCATCCTCGCTCGAGCGTCGCGCCGCCGCCGACCTCCGTCCCTCCGCTCTCGCCGCTCTCCCCTCGCGCGCGCGCCAGCGGTTTCATATACGAAGCCTCCGGCGCGCGCGCGCTTCCGACGCGCGCGTTCGCGCCGACGCGCGTCGCCATTCGCGTCGAACCGCTCGCTTAAAAATAGCTCTGGACACGAACCGTCTTTTGCGTCACGCCGCGTCGACGCCGACCTCGCGCGCGCGTCCGCGCGCCCGATCGCGCGGCGACGACGGCGCGCGATGCGACCGTTCGCGCGCGCGCGTTTCTCCGCGCGCGCGCCGCCGCGTCGCGCTCTGCGCGCCTCGGGACATCGCGCCCGCGCGCATCCGCACTCAACAACGCGCGCGATGAAAAACGACGAACTCAAGCGTCACGCGACGTACCTCCTCGCCTGGTGCGGCGTTATTCGCGCCTCGACGTACGTCATGCAGGCGCTCTTCGGCGCCGAGAGCGCGTAGAGCGCGCGCGCGGAGGGGCGCGAAGGCGCGGTGAGGCGCGAATGGTCGAGACGGAAGATCGCCGTCGGGCGACGACGCACGCGGCGCTGCGCACGAATCACGGCGCGTGCGGGGTGGAGAGTCGTCGCGCGCGCGGAGGGGCGCGCCGGGGGGTGGTGCTGGTGACGGAATACGAACACGAGGCGTCGAGAGGGCGACGGGTGGGCGGCGCGAGGGCGTACGGCGTCGAGCGCGCGACGGACGACGATGGCGGCGCCGTCGTTCGCGCGCGACAGGTGGGGCGGTACGCGGACGATGACGCGTCGAACGCGATCGGGGCGGTTTTCGAGGCGCGCTGGAGCGCGCGCGAGGGGGATTGGAATCGGTGCGCGTTCGCGGACGCCGACGGGTTTTTGACGCTGGCGCGCGCGGAGGACGTCGAGGGGAGTCGAGAGAGCGACGGCGAGGACGCGGGGTGGAGAATTGAGTTTCAGACGCTCGCGAAAGTGCACTGCGGCGGCGGTGGGCTCGGGATGGCGACGTGTTTGGATTGGCGATCCGACGGCGCGCTCGCGGCGAGCGCCGCCGATGGGAGTTTTCGAGTGATGCGCGAGGACGCGTCTGCGATCGAGATCGTGGATACCGTCGAGGGTGCACACGATTTAGAGATGTGGGCGATCGCGTTCGACGCGACTCGCGCGGACGTGCTGTACACGGGCGCGGATGATTGCGCTTTCAAGGCTTGGGATTTGCGCGACGCGTCGAGGGCGCAAATGGTCAATCGTAAGACGCACTGCGCCGGCGTGACGTGCGTCGTGCCGTCGCCGCGAGATGAAAATACCGTCGTCACGGGATCTTACGACGATCACGTGCGGTTGTGGGACGTCAGGTCGATGAAATCCCCCGTGAGCGAGCTGAACGTCGGCGGCGGCGCGTGGCGATGTCGATGGCATCCGACGCGAAACGCGCTCGCGTGCGCCGCCATGGGCGGTGGCGCCGTGCTCGTCGACGTCGACGACGCCAGCGGCGCACTCAAGGAGGTATTTACGTACGATGAACACGAGTCGATAGTTTACGGCGCGGATTGGGTGCAATTAGACGGCGACGACGATTCGTCAGACGTCCTCGTGACGTGTAGCTTTTACGACAAGAGCGTGCGGTGCTGGCACGTTTAATACATACGAATTACAACACAGTACAACCGGTGAGCGATTCGAATCAGCTCACGACGACGGCGACGCGCGCGGAGGATTCTTCTTCTCGGCGCTCCCCGTGAGCGACTTTTCTAGCTCATCTACGCGCTTCTTCACGCCGACGAATGTTTCCTTAAAAACGTTGGTCACGCGCGACGCGATGGACGCGGAACCATCGAGCGATACGTCCGCGAACGCTTCGCACGCATCATCCGTCGCCAGCGCCGGCGTCGCGCTCTCCGACGCGCTGCTCGCGGAAGCGCTCTTCTCGAGCTTCATCTGCGCGCGAACGTATTCGCGACTCGGCAGCTGCAACGCGTCCGCCCACCCCTTCGCGTATCCCGCTTCGTACTCCGCCCCAGTCGCGTTCAGGGCCTCACTCAGCGCCGTTTTCTCCGCGCAGATGTCCTTTTCGCGCGCTTCGCGCTCCGAAATCATCTCCTTCGCCCGCTTCTCCGCCATCCCCAGCGCCTCGACGACGTTTGCGCGTTCCCGCTCCGCGTCTCGTTCCATCGCTTCAATCTTTCGATGCGCCTCCTCCAACTCCCTTCGCGCGCTCTCGCGATCGCTCACGAGATTCAAAACCTCCCTCAACACCTGCCGCACCGCCGCCCGCTCGTCGCCGTCGTCCCCTGGCCCGATATTCAGCGCCTCTCGAATCGACCGCACCAACGATTCCCGCGCGCGCGTCGTCGCCTCCGTCTCCCCATCTCCCGACCTCTTTCGTCGCCGTTCGTCGTCCGCGCGTCGCCTCTCGCCCTTCCCCACGTCTTTTCGTCGCGCATCGTTCGTCGCGACGCGTTCCGCGCCCGTCATCTTCGCCAACCACTCCGCGCACCTCGCGCTCCCGCACGCCTCCGCGACATCCGCCGCCGTCTCCCCGTCCGAGTTCCTCAGCGTCAGGTACGCCCGCTCCGGCGGCGTCGACGCGAACACGCACCGCGACACGACTAATTTCGCGCATCGCAGCGCGTCGTTCGCGCAGCACAGGTGCAGGAGCGTGTTCCCGCGCGCGTCCACGATCGTGCACGGCGTCGTCGCGAGCGTCGCTCGCAGCGCGTCCTCGTCGTCCGTCGAGCACGCCTCGCACGCCTCGAGCGGCGCGTCGCGCCGCGGCGGCATCGTCGCGCACGACGCGCGCGCGGTCGACGCGACGTCGCGCGCCGCGCTGTCGAGTCGAGTCGAATTCGAAACGGTGACACTTCGCGCGCGCGTCACACGCGCGCGCTGCCGCCTCTCGCGACCGCGCGCGAACGCGCGCGATGCCGACGTCGAACCCGTTCGCGCGCGCCGACGCGTGGCGCGCGCACCCGCTGCTGAACAAACCGTGGTCGCGCGCGTTCCCGGGGCTCGCGCT
>Ga0315315_10004146_pt1 | contig 13367 bp, 10 predicted proteins | sample M140m3416metaG_FD_203699 | JGI IMG/M metagenome (GOLD analysis project Ga0315315, IMG submission 203699) | Ammonia-oxidizing marine archaeal communities from Monterey Bay, California, United States - M1 40m 3416 | ecosystem: Environmental > Aquatic > Marine > Intertidal zone | place: USA...
CGACTCGACGAGCTTGAGCCCACCTGCGTTTCCTGAGAGCACCTGCTGACGGCGCTTCTCGAAGTGAGGCATCCGTGAGATTGGATGTTCCATCGCCAGGAGTCGATGATGGAGGGCTGAAACGGGCACAAAAGCATGCACCGCCAACAGAACGCCCATGATCGGCCTCAGATCGGGACGCACGGGTGACTCGGTCCAAGACGAATAGGCATTGTTCAGTACCGGATCGAGCCAGGACAGCAGATTGAGCTTCCCGTGCTGAGTCTCATGAATCAAGGCCTCAGCCATCGTCAGCGGGTCGGGGTGGAGGGTCATATAGACCAAGCCCGGCGCCTCTCGATACGACGCTGAGAGGTGCATCTCAGGCTCGAAGCCAACCGGGACAATGCGGTCAGTTGTGTGTGTCAGCTCTCCATACCAGGCCGGAAGCGCCAGCTCGACAAGTCCGAGAGCGTCGTCGATGGCCGTGGTCCATTCCTCGGCAGACTTGCCTCCAAGGCTCGTGTTGTTTCCATCTTTGTCCGGATGGGCTTCATCCATCGCGAGGGGATTGGTGTCGTTGGTGCTGAGCTCGAGCCCAAGGTGAGCACCCCTCAAGACGCTGGGCGGGTTGCTGACCCTGACGGCGTCGTGCACGCACGCCCCAAAAGGCGTCAGGCTGATCCGGTCACCGGTCGAGAGCTCGACCGCCACACCGCCCGCATCGACCAGAAGCGCCTTCGCCCCGCTCGAAAAGTGCACCTCCCCCACTCCATCGACGCTCACCGAGTCGAAGGGATGCTCCCAGACCAACGCCTCATCCAAGTCGGATCGGATGTGCCTAAGTGCCGACAGGAGAGTCGGAACCAGTCGGGGTAGCACCTGAGCTGGAGTCCTCAAGCCACTCGCCAAGACCAACAACTGAGGCTGTATATCGACCAGCCCCACAACCCCGAGCAGGCCCGCTGAGTTGGTTCGAGCCACCCGCTGTAGAACCGTTTGAATCTTTATCATAGCCCCGTTCGCGCGAGGCCCTAGCGCGGATGCTGACACGGTGAGGAGCTCGCGCAAGGCCACCAGCCGCACCTTCTTTCGTAAGGCGCGCGCGGTGTTGTCACCCTCGGCAGGAAGGGACAAGAATGCGAGGGGAAGATCTTGCATGGTGAGCAAGGGTACACTCGACGACGCGACATGGCGAATACACAAACTACCGATCCGCACGAGACTTCCGCTGAGGCCTCACACGACACCAAGGGGCTGCTGCGGCTGACCATGGCCTGCAACGAGAAGTGCCCGTTCTGCAACGTGCCCCAAGAAGACTACGCCAAGCCGACACCGCCGTTCGAAGACGTAGTCCAGGAACTCCAAGGCTTTATAGATCGTGGAGACAAGACCCTCACCATCTCAGGTGGAGAGCCCACCCTGCTGAGAAATCGTCTCATCCAGCTGGTCACGCGCGCGAAGGCTGGAGGCATCACGTTCATCGAGATTCAGACCAACGCCGTCCTCATCGATGCTGACTATGCGAGCGCGCTCAGAAGGGCCGGTGTCACGAGCGCCTTCGTGTCCCTGCTCTCCCACATTCCCGAGCACCACGAAACGCTCGCGGGCTTGAGCGGCGCATTTCCCAAGTGCTTGGCAGGCATCGATGCCCTCCTCGACGCCGATATACGCGTCGCGCTGAATCCAGTTGCAGCCAGTCTCACCCAGGATTTAGTCGCAGACTTTGTGTCCTTTGTCGGCGAGCGCCTCCCCCGCGTGAGATCAATCTCCATGTCTGCCGTCCAACCACACGGCAGGGCACAGCAAAACACCGACCTCTTGCCTGACTACGCACGCCTGGCCCCCCAAATTCACGAGGCACGCCGCAGGGCAGAGTCACTCAACATCGAGCTCCTCAACCCCTACTGTGGACTGCCACTGTGCATCGGCTGGGATGATGCACTCGAAGTCAGCGTTGAGGCCATCGAGGCTGTCTCGGGCAACGAGGCATCTGGCCTCAACAATCGCGGGAACAAGCACCATGGCCAGCCCTGCCTTGATTGCACATTGCGGTCCCGGTGCGGCGGTGCCTGGCATGCATACTGGGAGATCCGAAAGGGCAGCGGCATTGCCGCTCCAGTCACAGTCTCCAAGCCGTGGGAAGATGCGCAGGAAACACAAACAAGCCTATCGGCCTGGGGCGGCCCGACTGACGCGACATGGGACAGCATTAGTACTGCGACGTCCCCTGTTCGCTGGCTGTGGACCGATACACTTCAAGCATCCGACATCGCGAACATGCGCCGCGCCGGGCTGAGTCATCTGGCAGTCAGGGTAAACCTCGGAGCCCCGTTGACCGCAAAATCCACCCTCGCGGTCGTTCGACGATTGATGCGCTCAAACGCGCTCGTCTCTCCTCAGGCACAGGTGCAGCTTCATCTCGAGTGGAGAATCGCTGAGTCGTCCCTGACGGCGCAACAGCTCGCGGATGCCGCAGGTCTTGCAGGCGCATTGACGGCCAGGAGCCTCACGCTCACCGGACCCCTCGCAGCCCAACATGCCGACCGAATCGCACAGTACGCGTCAGACCAAATGCAGACTGGGGTTCACCCAGACTAGCCGTCACCCCAGCCGCCCCATACAGGGCCAGACCCCTCATGAAGGTCGCGGGTCTCACCGAGATGTGCAGCGAGCAGAATCCGTCCGCTGACCCGATTGTAGTGGTAGCGCCGCTGCAGCGCCGTGTATTGCTCATCCGCTCCAACAGGACAGGCCATTCGAGCCGCACAGCTGTCTGCACAGAGGGTGGTCTCAACGTGCACGTCCGCACAACGCTGGACATCCCACTGTCTGTCGACAAACGCATCCCCGACACAGGCCTGAACGCATGGAGCATCACAGCCATCACACGGTGAGTCCACCAGCGGTGTCGGGACGACACGGCTGGCCAAGAAACAGACGGCCCGCAGACCCATCCATGGCCCCCACCTTGAGTCTATGGCGAGCCCCAGACGACTCGGGGCGCCCAGACCTGCGCCCACCGCAAGGGTCCGGAAATCCAGATGGAGCTCAGACTCCTCATCGGCAAAAATCCACCGATGCTGACATTCGCCTATAGCCGTCCCCGCCTGAGCCACCGAGCGTCGAATGAAGGCATCTAAGGGATGAGGCTCACCACTCAGATGCTGAGGATGCGCACGAAAGTCTGCCAGCATCGAGCGCCACAGTGACTTTCCGCCGCTCGCGACAACGAGGACTGTCTCTGCGTATGGCGCGACAAGTGCCGATCTCTGCTCGGGTCGGACCAACTCATCGTAGGCCTCGACACTCAAGGCACCGATATGATTTAGGCCCTTAGCCGCAAGCTGTTCAACGAGGTCGGAGAAGGGACTGTTCACCCAGGCGTTTTATCCTATCCACGGCGTCCGTCGACGCGATACGTCTGGACAATGCTTCCTCAAGAGGAAATCGTCGTGGCCGCCATTGGCGTGCGAGACCCGGGCAAACTCGACAGCCCGTGGGCGAACCCAGGACCTCAGCCGAGCGCTGAGTCCGTCCATGCCGCGGCACTGACCCTGAGTCCCGGGCCAGTCCTGCTCGGCGGCGGAGAGCCCACACTCAGAGCTGACCTCCCGAGCCTCATCGGCCAGTTCAAGCGTCCTGTGACGGTCATCACGGACGGCTTAGCCCTCAACAAGGTTGATGCCGTGAAGCGCCTGAGGGATGAAGGCCTCAGCGGTGTCCGTATTGGAATCCACTCTGCCCGCGCTGATGCCCATGATTGGCTCGTCGGTATTCCTGGCGCACATCGACGCATCCGGAAGAGCGTCGAGACGCTCCAGGGCGCTGGGGTTGAGGTCACGGCGGCCCTCACGCTCACCAGGCCCGCCATGCCATACCTCGAGGAGACCATCGCCCTCTTCCTCAGAATGGGGCTCACCGGTGTCCACATTCGAATGATTGAGAGAAGAGGAGGCGCATACGGCGACTACGTGAGCCTGTCTCCGCGACTTGGCCTACTGCAGCCGGCACTGGAAGCTGGGCTCCGTCTCGGCCTGAGGGGCCGTCTTCGAGTCAGCGTCACTGGCGTGCCCCATTGCACAATTCCTGAGTTCTCCGAAGTCATGCAGCCTCCACCGGAATGGATCTGTCCCGATGGCATCTCTCCGCCAAGCGAGACCGTCACCCACCCTGGCGCATGTCCTGACTGCCCGCCTAGCTGCGAGGGACTGAGTCGGGACTATGCGGACATCTTTGGCTGGTCAGAAGTTATCTCGCAGCATGCAATGCGGCCGGGTCCACTCATGCCCAGCCCGCCGCCCGAGTCGGGAGATCAGGTCTGCGAGCCTCCTGGGCGCCGAGGTCGCCAGCCAGCAACAAGGGTACTTCGAGCCATCACACAGTCCGAGCTCGCAAACCTCGGGGGAGATCCCATGGCGGGTCGGGCACCAGGGCCGGCCTTAGCGCGTGTGTTGATTAACTTTCCTGCTACCGAAGATACGCGCTCGATACGTCGAAGAATGGTTCAGGCCTCGCAAGAAGGCGCAGAGACCCTCTTGATTTTAGGTCCCATGGATCACCCTGAAGCACTCCCTCTCCTGCGAGAAGCTCTGAGGCTGTCTTTTCAGCAGGTCATCCTCTGTGGGGACATCACTGGGCTGGGTGGTCAGCCGCCTAATCAGTTGCTCCATCTTCGGGGCCTCACGGCGGCATGGGTACTGGATACCCCTGAAAATCAGGATGTCTCCGCGCAAGTGGTCGGGGCATCAGGCATCACAGTGACCCACTTCCACCTCATCACAAATACAGAAACCCTTGGGAGTCATCTCTGTGTTGATTCCCCAGCCCAAGACCGGTTTGTCTTCGCGAGCCAGGTCGGCCATGGGCAGGCAACTGAAGTCCTCGCACAACACAAAGAACACCCCAATTTTGGCCCACTCAGTGAGGCTTTAGCGCGCCCACGAAACTCACTGTACGGACCGCCTGGGACCCCCATCGCCGACATCAACTGGCCACAGCCAGGCCTCATCGAGGTAGACTGAACCCGATGACCGCAGCCAACCCCGATCTCGAGAAGATGCTCCTCCGTGAGGAGATCGCAAACCGGAAAAAGCACTGGGTGCGGGCTGTCACAGCGTGCAACAGCAAGTGTTTGTTCTGCCTAGATGCTGACACTCCACGCAACGTCTACCTCGAGGAGGATGCCGTCAAGGCAGAGCTCCGACGCGGGCGTGATGAGCTGGACGCTGACAAGGTCATCATCTCTGGCGGGGAGGCATCCCTGCACCCCCTCTTTCCAGAGTTCATCCGGTACGCAAAGGAGATTGGGTACGACCGCGTACAGACGGTGACCAACGGCACCCAGTACGCAGACAAGGCATTCTACGAGCGCTGCGTCCAGGCGGGCTTGGGGGAGATCACCTACTCACTACACGGCCACACAGCAGAGCTCCATGACTACCTGACGCAGACACCAGGCTGCTTCAACAAGCTCATGAAGGCGCTCATCAGATCTGTCCGTGACCGTCGAATGATCACCAATGTCGATGTCGTCATCAACAAACAGAATGTCGGCATTCTAGACAAGATTGTCGAGCTTGCCATCTCCGTCGGTGTGACGGAGTTCGATCTCCTGCACGTCATTCCTCAGTCCAATGCCTACAAGAATCGTGACGAGATGTTCTACGAGGTTCGGGAGTACCTCCCCATCCTCCACAAGGTCTTCAAGCTCAACCGACACCCGCGCTTCTATATCTGGACCAATCGCTTTCCGGTCAACTACCTTGAGGGCCTCGAGGATCTCATTCAAGACCCTCACAAGATGCTGGACGAGGTCAATGGCCGGCGCTTTCAAGTGCGGCGCTACTTAGACGAGGGCACCACCCTCGACTGTCGCGAGCCCGATCGCTGCAAGCACTGCTTCATTGAGCCATTCTGCAACACGGTGGACAATGTTGTTGAGGCTCAGAACAACGAGAACTGGACGACATGGTGGCCCAAGGCAGGCGCCTTAGATGTACCGACTGAGCTCCCCTATGGCTGTACCCAGCTGGGCCTGACCCTCGACAGCTTTAGTGATCTGCCAGATGCCACGGCGACCGACTACAGCCTGTGCCTTCGAACACCCACTTCAGAGCCGGTACCCCAGGACTGGACCTTCGACCTTGAGCTGATCGCCATCACAGAAGCCCAACTGGAGGCATGGCTAAAGCCTGGATTGCGGCCTAATCAACAGGTTCGTATAGAGCTAAACAAGCGAACAGCTACCTGGATGCTGGACAACCGAGCGACCATCGAGACCCACCTGAGTCAGCTTCGAATCCATCAACCCAGCCACGAGAAGCTACAGACCGCCGTCGGGGAAGACATTCGGAGACCGGCAGATTTCTTCACCTCGCTCGCGCTACCGATCGCAACAAGCGGCCTTCCGGCATGCATGGCACCCAACACTCAGCTTGTCGACGAGCCAGCAGACCTCTCCGCCGATCTCTTCAATTCTGAGACTGGGCGGCTTGAGATTCGACCGCTTGCACGCTTCCATGTTGAGCAGAAATACCGTGGGAAATCAGTGCGTTGCGAAGACTGCCCCGCAATGACACGCTGCGAAGGAATCCCAATCAACATGATTCGGGACCAGGGCCTAAAGCAGGCTCAGCCGCTCCTCGACAGCGCCTGGGCTGATGATGCCATGGCCCAGCTCATCGCCAGATGGCCAGAACCCCCACAGCGGGTCACCCATGGGCGTCAAACGCAGCCAGTCGCGGGTAGCTTGCCTGGCTTCGCTGCAGCAACCACTGCCCCGAGCGACCCCCTGGCTGTCATCGGGAATAAGATCGCGGAGAGAGATGCCGCGCGGAAAAAGCGCAGAGCCGCTATCCGCGAGCAGATGAAGGGCAGCAACTGAGATGGCGAATCTTGGCTACCTTCAGCTGACTCGAAACTGCTACCAGCACTGCCGGTTCTGCAGCAACCCTCCGACGGGGGTCGACCTGTCAGAGGCGGAGATGCGTGAGCTAATCGATGGCCTGGCGGACATGGACTACGACGGGGTCATCCTCACCGGTGGCGAGCCAACACTCTCTCCCCTCCTCTTTCCAGCACTGAAGTACGCCCACGAGCGTGGCCTGTACTCACGCATGATCACAAACGGCCAGCTCTTGGCTGATAAGGCTTTCTTCCAGCAATGTGTAGATGCGGGCCTGAGCCATATCCATGTCTCCCTTCACAGCTACAGGCCAGAGGTCCACGACTTCATCACAGCCTATCCAGAGGCGTGGTCTACACTCGTCAGCTGTCTCAGCCACGTCCCGGACATGGGCATCACGGCAGACATCAACACCGTGATCAACACTTACAATGCAGACCACCTTCACGAGACCGTGATGTGGCTCTGTGACCGGTTTCCGTTCATTCGCCACTTTGTCTGGAACAACATGGATCCAGACGGCAACCGTGCCGAAGAGAACCCCGACTGCATACCGAAGCACAGAGACTTCCAAGTGTCCCTTGAGCTGGCCATGGAGTATCTCTCCAGAACGGGACGGACCTTCAGAGCAGAACGCGTTCCGCTCTGCTACATGCGGCGCTTTGCACACTGCTCTACAGAGACACGAAAGATCGTCAAAGAAGAAGAGCGGTGCATCAAGTTTCTCGACCAGAAGGGGTTCGTACACCAGCTGGAGTTTCTCCACGGCAAGGGCACAGCCTGCGACAACTGTCGATGGGACTCAATCTGTGCCGGGATGTACTCGATGGCCAAAACCTTCGATGAACGCGAGCTAAGTCCGATCTTTGAGGACCCAGACTCAGTGATTCGGGCGGTTTTAGGCCGAGAGCCTGGAGCTGATCTTTTGTCCAGAATCGCCACACGGAAGGGCAAACGATCACGGACTGAGCAGCCAACTCTCGCAGAACGTGCCACTCAAGCGGCATCCAAACTGTGAGAACCCTTCCTCTTGCCCTTGCGATCCGTACGCCTGGTACCTAAACTAATTAACTGAAGATCTGCCGGGAGCAGTATGGACCGCTGTAGAACGCACTTACCGTCAATAGCACCGATCATCGTGGGCATTGCGCTCACCGTGGGTTGCTCCAGTGACAAATCTGTTGGCATTCGCCACTCGCCACCGGCCGTCACCATCACAAAGCCTGCCGACAACTCAGACTTCTACGTGCACAGTGATGTCTGGTTCATGGCCGAAGTGAGCCCCAGAGATGGCTCTGACGTCTCTGAGATTGAGCACCAGTGGGTAGCCAACGACAAGATTCTCTGCGCCTGGGCCTCCGTACCGGGTGACGGCAAGGCAGAGTGCTCGTTTTCCTTTGAAGACCCCGGCACACAGAACGTGAGCATTACTGTTCGAGACACCATGGGCGACGATGCCGAGGCGGGCATCAAGATCAACATCCTCAGCGATGCAGACCTCAAGCCGCCGACAATTGTCATCACAGAACCATCTGACGACAGCTTCTTTGCCCCAGATGACCCCATCACCTTTAAGGCGACTGTCGCTGATGAGGATGATGCCGAGGAAGATCTCATCGTCACCGCCACGTCCAGCTTGGACGGTGCTATCGAGGTATCCTCAACGCCGACCACTGACGGAACTTGGGAAGCAAATATTGCTGGCCTTTCCGGCGGCGAGCACCTCATTACACTGACTGTCTTCGACACCTACGAAGCGACCGGCAGCGACTCACGGACCGTCACCATCAACGGCAGCCCAAGCACACCAGTGGTAGCGATTACGCCCAACCCATCACCATCCGGCGAGCTGTTGATGGTTGAAATCATCGAGGAGTCCACAGACCCCGAGGGCGATCCCATCGACTATGACTATCAGTGGTTCCTGAATGATGAACCCTATGCAGAGGGCGACACTCCCGTGATTCCTGCGTACGTCACCAAGCGCGACGAGTACTGGGAGGTCAGCGTGACCGCGCGCGACCCGTTCACGAGCGCCGACCCGACCTCAGACTCAATCACGATTGATAATTCGCCACCGCGCCTGGACGGAGTCACCATACTTCCATCTTCCCCGCGCACCGGCGATGACCTACTCGCGAGCGTCAGCGGCTGGTTTGACCAAGACGAGGACCTCCCGCTCTACGATTTCGAGTGGGAGCACAACGGCGAGGTCGATACCGACGAGATCACCGACTCCTTCCCTAAAGAGAAGACTGAGCGTGGCGACGAGCTTCGAGTCACCGCAACACCAAAAGACGCCTTTGCAACGGGTGAGCCGGTCTCCTCTTCTCTGATGGTTATTGAGAATTCACCACCCACTGGCGGCGGTGTCGTGATCACTCCACCTGCGCCAGAGCCGACCGACGACCTCCTCTGCAACATCGATGTCACCCCAGACGACGATGACGGAGACAGCATCACCTACAGCTACATGTGGCTCGTCGATGGCGTCGAGGCCGCCGGCCTGACCACTGCGTTCGTTGAGTCCATCGAGACGAGCAACCTCGAGACCTGGACGTGCCAAGTCACTCCAGATGACGGCATCGACACGGGCAGCATGTTCAGTGATTCTGTCGCCATCGCTGATGGAACCTCACCACCGCCGCCCATAATCGACGGGCCCGCGGCCCATCGCAACAAGGAAGCGATGGACCTGACCGGAACATGCGAGCCACTCTGCGACCTCGATTTCTATTGTTCAGATACGACCGGAACGTCTTGGGCGACAACCGAGGTCTGCACGAGTGCTGGTGAGTTCTCTATCAGTATCGATCCGCTCGTCCGCGGTGAAATCACCGAGTGCTACGCTACCTGCACTGATGGCGCAGGCAATGTCTCGGATGACTCCGCTGCCGTCTCAACAGAGGTGTGCGACCCGGAAGACATCTACGAGAACAGCACCTACGGCGACTCACTCCTCGACCCGATCGACGAGTGGGGCAGCATTTCCGATGACGGCACAATATCCATCAGCATCATCGGCAACGTCCTTGAAGACGACGATGAGGACTGGTACATCATCACAGCAACGGACGGTGCACCCACCACGTCGGGTATCGACTACTTCAGGTTTGATGCACAGGTCGCCATAGGTGACAGTCAATACAGCTTCGTGGTTTACCGCGCTGACCCCTCTGGAACCGAGTCTGACAGCTGTATGCCCGATGCTGACGGCTACACCCAGTACAGCTGGTACAATGAGGATGGAACCGACATCGGCGAAGAGCCCGCCCACGGAACCGGTATGGACCCACGATATTGCGAATCTGGGTCTGCATACAATGAGTGCGAAGACGACTCCGCAGACTTCTACATTCACGTCTTCCGGAACTCCTCAGTTGAGGCGTCCTGCGATAACTACCAACTCGAAATTACAAATGGAGTGTGGTGATGCAAAGCCGACGCGACATACTCAAAGCACTTGGAACCACAGCAGCCGCCTCCGCCACTGGCTATGCGGGATCCAAGTTTGCCCTCCAGTCCTTCATAAGCGGATCCGGTGACGCCCCGATTGCTCTGCTGGCTCCCCTCACCATTGGTGCCAGTGTTGGTGGTGGCTGGTCGATCGCCGACCTGGGCCCTGTAAAGGATGGAGCATCCGTTCTGACCCTGACCAGTCCAGTTGCTGGAGAAGCACGTGTACATATCTGTGCACGGAATGGCGCCGCAACAGGCCTCGCCAAGACAAACCTATTGGACCTCGTCCTGATGGACGGCGGGAATGGTAACGATCCCACCCGAGAGAGTCTGGCGAGAGTCGTGACCGGTATTGCCCGGCGCATCGCCAAAAATGAATTAGATATTGAGAGCGAAGAGAACCTGGACGAAATCGCAAAGATGATGTCCCATGACGAACGAATGGCCATTCTGGGGCCGGAGAATTTGATTTGAGCGATTCAGCCGAACTTGAAGCCCCCACCTCTATAAAACTCCAATACAGTCTCGATGAACGGCAGGTGTCGTTCAACATCAGCGACGACCTGTTTCCGCTCGATGCCGTCTACGGCGCTGCATACCTGTTCGTGGACCGGTGCTGGCTCTTCTTGAGTCGCCCAGACTCGGCGAGTGTTGGTGTGCACCTGAAGACAAAAGACGAGGCCACTGAGGCCGACCTTGAAGCGCTCGCCGGTGAGTTTGCCAACGAGCTCCTCAACCAAGCTTTGCGAGTCCGAGTTGGTGAGAGTACCTCGACGATCCGCGAGTACACAATGGCTCGGGCGTTCTTCACCACCCCCGCCCAGTCCAGCATTGATGCGCTGCTTGCGGAGCTCGATGCAGAAGAGCTTGAAGAAGACGAGCTGGAGATCTCAGTGCCATGGGAGGAGTCCGGTGCCTGATATAAGCCGCGTCTTTGATCACACGCTCTACCGCACAGAGGCCCTCAGCCAGACTGCGGATGCGTATTCCGGACATGTCTCCGTTTCACTGGAGCCCCAGGACGCTGAGACTCAAGCAGTATTCTCGGGCGAGTCGGACGAGCTGACCATGCTCGTCGATGCCTTTAGCAACCATGCCCTGTTTCTTTCTATTCAGGCTTACCGCGAAGGCAGTGACGCATGAGCATGAGAGAATTGACCCTCGAGCAGCCGCACCTGAAGCCTGAGTCTCTCGGGTACTTCCGGTTCGGCGACGTAGACGAATGGAAGATCCTGACGAACGATGCTGGCGAGTGGCATACGCTCTCGACGGATGACTTCCATGCCCTCCTGCAGGGCGGAATCGGTCCCGATCATGCGCAGTATAAGAGCCTCCAGAGAAAGGGCTTCATACGGTCCGACTTGGACATAGAGGCGCTCGCTGACAAGCTCCGGCGAAAGAAACCGTGGCTGGGTCAGGGCCCTCACCTCGCTGTCGTCATCAGCACTCTTCGTTGCAATCAGAGCTGCAAGTACTGCCATGCGTCACGTACAGACATGGACAGGGTCGATACGGACATGAGCATGGACACAGCCAAGAAGGTTGTGGACCACGCGATGCGGACACCCTCCCCCTATTTGAACTTTGAGTTTCAGGGTGGAGAGCCAACCGTCAACATGGACATCGTAAAGTTCATCGTTGAATACAGCCGCGAAAAGAACAAGTACGAGAAGAAGATTCTTGACCACTCTCTGGTCACAAACATGACGTATATGAACCAGGAGAATGCAGACTGGATCATGGACAACGGCGTGTTGATCTGTACCAGTCTTGATGGCCCAGCAGAGGTTCACAACTTCAATCGGACCTGGCAAAAGGGCAGCAACGCATACGACAATGTCATCAAGTGGATCAAGCACTTCAACCAGCGCTACATCGACCAGGGTCGCGACCCAGAGCTCTGGCACGTCGATGCACTGATGACCACCACGAAGAAGTCGATCGAGCACTGGCGTGAAATCATCGACCTCTACGTCGAACTCGGGATCCGAAACATTCACCTGAGACCGCTCAATCCGTTTGGGTTCGCAAACAAGACCTGGAGAGCAATCGGCTACACCCAAGCCGAGTACATTGACTTCTACGAGCAGTGTCTTGACTACATCCTGGAGCTGAACAAGCAGGGTGTGCAGCTCTGTGAGGGCACAGCCTCTATTTTCTTGAAGAAGATGCTGACCCCTTACGACCCCAACTTCGTAGACATCCGCTCTCCAGTGGGCTCGGGCACTGGCCAAATGGCCTACAATTACGACGGAAGTATCTACCCTTCTGATGAAGGGCGGATGATCTCGGCGATGGGCGATGAGCTCTTTCGCCTGGGCTCGGTTGATGACCTGACCATGGAAGACGCCATGCAGCACCCGACGGTACGCTCCCTGGCCGTGTCATCTATGCTCGACTCCCTACCCCAATGCAGCACTTGCTGGAACGCGCCCTACTGTGGCGTCCGCCCACTTCATAACTACATGCACACGGGTGACTTGTTTGGGCAACGGCCCAACACATTCAAGTGTGTCGAGCACATGGGAATCTCGAAAGCATTGGTTCGGCGACTTGCCGGCGACACCGATGGAAGCGTTGAAGGGATCTTCCGCCGGTGGGTAGTAGACCGAGCGCGGGTCACCGAGAGCTAAAAGCACCACAGAGCACTCAAAAAAGGTTACTATTACGATATGAGTGATAACGATCCGAAGAAACTACCGACCTTAGAGCGGACTCCGAAGCAGTTCCTCAACAAGGCCGAGAAGGACTGCGAGAGCGGGACCGATGTCCAGAATGACCTGACGGCTAAGGCTGACGCTCTCCTATCGAACCCAGACAACTCTGGGCTTGTGCTTGCATCACACTGCTCACACGGGTCACACGGGTCACACGGGTCACACGGGTCGCACGGCTCACACGGCTCACACGGCTCACATGGATCGCACGGCTCACACGGCTCACATGGTTCGCACGGATCACATGGTTCGCACGGCTCACATGGCTCACACGGATCGCACGGCTCACACGGCTCGCACGGGTC
>Ga0315315_10004147_pt1 | contig 13364 bp, 9 predicted proteins | sample M140m3416metaG_FD_203699 | JGI IMG/M metagenome (GOLD analysis project Ga0315315, IMG submission 203699) | Ammonia-oxidizing marine archaeal communities from Monterey Bay, California, United States - M1 40m 3416 | ecosystem: Environmental > Aquatic > Marine > Intertidal zone | place: USA...
AAAAATTTTATAAAGTAAAAAAGTATTTAATTATCTGTGCAATTTCGTTAAATAGCTATATTATTAGTAAATTATGATTTTAAGCTGTAATTCATGTGAAAAAAAATTCGTTGTGCCTGATCAGGCAATAACAGTTTCTGGTAGAACGGTCCAGTGTGGCTCATGCGGTAACAAGTGGAAGCAATTTCCGATAACTGATGAGGTCAAAAAAACTGCTATTGTAAAAAAAAGTAAAGTTGAAAAAAAAACAAGTACTTCAAAAAATATATACCCAAAGAAAAAAACGGTAAAAAAAATAAGAGAAATAAATTTATATTCACCTGAATATCTAAAGAAAAAACACGGAATTAATTTAGATAATGTAGAACAAACAAATACAAAGAATAAAAGTACTAGTAAAAAAGTGTCATTTGGTTTTTATAATTCACTTATCCTATTAATTGTTTTTGTTATTGCTTTTTCTAGAAGTTTGTATTTTCTGCAAGATTTTATTGTACAGGTTTTTCCGTTCAGTAAATTTTATTTAAATTATTTTTTTGAGAGTGTAAGAAATATGTTCGAAATTTGGAAAAATCTTATTTCTAGTTATTGACCTCTAATTCTTTAATATTAATAAATTCATCTGATAAATCCTGATTATTCTTTTTTATATCATTATAGAAATTCCAGGCTAAAACTAACAGGGTATTTTTTTTATTTTTAATTTGAGATTTTTTTTTAATAGGTATTTTTACTCCAGGAATAAATTTATTGTGTTTAAGTTTATTATCTTCAACAATGAAATCAATTTCTTTAGAAATTCCAAAAAAATTTAAAGCAGTTGTTGCTTTTGCAGGAGCCCCGTAGCCTATGATCGTTTTTTTATTTTTTTTAAGTTTCTTTATATTCATAAGAACATTTTCTCTAATTTTATAGACTTGTTCTCCAAATTTTTTATAAGTTTTAAAATTTTTTATCCCAAAATTTTCTTCTTCTTTAAGCATTTTCTTTACACTAGAGTCTATTTTGATTTTGTCACCTTTCTTAATATAAACTCTTAAAGAGCCTCCATGGGTATTTACTTTTTCAGATTTAAAGATTGTTGCTTTGAATTGATTGAAAAAATTTACAAGTGAAGTCAAAGACCAATAATTATAATGTTCGTGATATATATTATCAAATGTCAAATCTTTTAACGTGTTTAATATATATTGAACTTCTATAACTATAACTCCGTTTTTTTTCAGCAAACTTAACATACATTCTGCCATTTCCTTTAGTTTATCGGAATGAGCAAAAACATTTGAGGCTAAAATTAAATCAGCATTTTTTTTTATCTTTTTAAGATTTTTTTTCTCTAAAAATCCGTTAAAAGTTTTTATTCCATTTTTATTAGCTAGTTTTGCTAAATTTTTTGCTGGCTCAATTCCAAGAACTTTTTTGAATCCTAAGTCCAAGAAAGGTTTTAATGCAACACCGTCATTACTTCCAATATCTATAATGTAGGAATTTTTTTTGTTTAATTTCATCTCTTTCGTGTATTTTTTGACAGCTTCTATAAAGTGATTTCTAAAAACTTTTGATGTTGATGAGGTGTATAAATAGTTTGAAAACATTTTTTTTGGATCAATTGCCATTGACAACTGGCAGTTATGACATTTTTCACAGTAATTTACTTCTAATGGAAATAGCTCACAGTTTTCATCTTTTTTATTTATTAAATTATTTGCAAGTGGTTGGTAACCTAATGAAACAACTCTTTTTAAGTTTATGTTCCCACAAGATCTGCAATCAAACTTATAATATTTCAGTAATAAGTTTTTTTCTTTTTCATCTACAAAAACGTGTTTTATTGTGTGAGTAATTCCATAATTTTCATGATTTCTTTCTCCTCTCACTAGATTTAAAAAAGTTGTATCTTTTGTAAATACCATAGTATGAGCTACATTTGGTTTAATAATTGATAATTGTCCCTCGTTTACAACCTGTGTAACTTTTGGTGCATTGGGATTTATTATATCTTGGAATATTTCGATTATCTGTCCTTTGGTAAATAAACATTTTTGCTCCTGTTGGGGGTGATAATGATTAGCTCTAATAGTACCTTTCTTCGACTGTATCATTCCTATTAAATTAACAGGTTCAGTTAATTCGTGATTGCTGATAACTCCTCTTGAGTCTGCGAATAAATCTTGTCCATTTTTTACGTGTTCTAAATCTTTTATCAAATCTTGCTTAGACCATTTTTGAATCATTTCTTTTATATTTTGACTCAGATTATAAAGAAAATCGAAACCTGTGCTTTTGAGTTTCTTGTTTGATAGCGAAAAGCCTAAATTTGGTACTTCGTCATTAGTTTCTTTGAGAGTTATTTTTGGGTTATGTTTTTTACATACCTCGGCTACTTCTTTAACTGTAATTGTGTCCTTTGTTAAATTAAATATATCAGATTTGATAGAATCTTTTTCTTCCATAAATTTAAAACAACGAGCAACGTCTATAAGGGGAACAAGACTTTTTATTTGCCTTCCACCCGCAAACAACTTAAGTGTGCCATCTTGTGAGGCTATTTTTGAGAATAAATTTGGCATTATATCAATCCTCATTGAATCTGTTGAGTATCCGTAAACTGATCCAAGTCTTAAAATCACGTAATTTTTTTTAGAATTCCTCAATTGCTCTTCATTGATTGCTTTTGATGTAGAATAAGATAAAACTGGTTTAGTTTTTTCTTCCTCTTTAATGTCTGTTTTAATTTCGTCAATTCCCTCAAAAACAACATGAGTGGAAGGAAATATGATTTTACATTTATCACTAATTGCATCTAAAATATTTTGTGTTCCTTTTTCTCCTACTTCTTTGATCTTTTCATCTTGTATGCTAGATGACTCGCTTTTGATTCTTGGTACTGCAGTTACACCAGCCAGATGGTGCACCACATCTGCATCTGCACAAATTCTATTTATTAAATTTTTATCTAAAATATCTCCCTGAATAAATTCCATATTCCAGTTTCTGATTTGATTAACTCTTTCTGATATGAATCTGTTGTCTACAACAATTATCTCATGATGCCAGCTCACTCCTGAGTATAATTTACATAATTCAGTCCCAATATACCCAAGACCACCTGTTATGATAATTTTTTTTTTCATTCAAAATTAATAGATATTTACTTATATTATAATTTATTATAACTCAAATATCATGAACATATATGATTGCTTCATGTACTATGATGAGGACCTTTTATTGGATATTAGGTTAAATGCACTTGATAAATATGTAAAAAAGTTTGTTATTACAGAGGCTACTTATACTCATAATGGTTCTCAAAAAAAATTAAATTTCAATATTAATAATTTTAGTAAATTCAAAGATAAAATTGAATATATAATTGTGGATCAACAACCGCCTGATATTAGAGAGTTACAAGAAAGCGATTCAGCAAAAATTAAAGAAGAAAAGCTTATTTTAAACGGGATGGCGAGAGATTACTTTCAAAGGGAAAATCTTAAAAAAGGATTAATAAACTTAAATGATGATGATTTAATTATCATAAGCGATTTAGACGAAATTCCAAATTTAGAGAATTTTGATTTAAATAAAATCAACAATAACATAATTATTTTTCAACAAAAAATGTTTTATTATAAATTAAATCTTCTTTACGAAGAGTTTGTTTGGGCTGGATCAAAAGCTGTGAAATATAAAAACCTTATCTCGCCTCAATGGCTACGAAACATCAAATCAAAAAAATATCCTTTCTGGCGCTTTGATGTTTTTTTTTCAAAAAAAAAATACTCAAATTTATTTTATGTAGAGGATGGAGGCTGGCACTTTACTTGCATCAGAACACCTGAAGATTTAGAAAAAAAATTACTTAATTTTGCTCATCATTATGAATTTGAACAAAGTGGTCTTAAAATTAGAGATATTAAAAAACTAATTGATGAAAAAAGAGTTATGTACGATCATAACGTGGATCAGAAAGGATATAAATGGTCTGGAAAATCAATTTTAAAAAAGATTAATCTTAATTTGTTGCCTAGTTATATAGGTGATAATACAAAAAAATTTAAAGAGTGGTTAGATTAATTTTTAATGAGTGCTTAACTCTTCTTTAATTTTATCTTTATTTGATATTTGATCAACATCCACCCATTCGACTCTTTTGAGTGGTTTAGTAAGTGCAACCTTTAAAACTTCATCTATATTTTTTACTGCTATTATCTCTATTGAGTCTAAAACAGTTTTTGGAACCTCAATTAAATCTTTTTTGTTTTCAATGGGTATTAAAACTTTTTTAATACCAGCCCTATGAGCTGCTAATAGTTTTTCCTTAAGCCCACCAATAGGTAGAACTAGACCTCTTAATGTTATTTCACCCGTCATAGCTACATCTTTATTCACTGGTATTTCTGTAATTGCTGATACGATAGATGTAACCATTCCAACGCCTGCTGAAGGTCCATCTTTAGGTGTAGCTCCTTCGGGAACGTGGATATGAAAATCTTTTTTATCAAAAATTGGTGGTATAATTCCATATTCTAAACTTTTTGATCTTATATAGGATTTTGCTGCCTTTACGGACTCTTGCATTACATCACCCAATTTTCCAGTTATTTGCATTTTACCTTTTCCAGGCATAACTGCAGACTCAATCTTTAAAATTTCACCTCCTACCTCTGTCCATGCTAAACCAGTGACAACACCAACTCTGTTTTCTTCCTCTATTTCTCCGTAGTTAAACTTCTGAACACCAAGTAAATCTTTTAAATCTTTGTCATTTATCGGATTATTAACCTTTTCATTGTTATCAATTTTTTTTACCAATTTTCTTGCTATTTTTGAAATTTCTCTTTCAAGATTTCTAACACCTGACTCTCTTGTGTAATGTCTTATAATTTGTCTATTTATATCTTCATTAATGTTCCACTCTTCTTTTTTAAGTCCATTATTTTTACTTTGATTTGGAATTAAATATTTTTGTGAAATATTAACTTTTTCATCTTCTGTATAACCGGAAAGTCTTATTACCTCCATCCTGTCTAATAGAGGTGGAAGAATATTTAGTGTATTTGCCGTGGTAACAAACATTACATCAGATAAATCATAGTCAACTTCTAAGTAATGATCGTTAAATTCTTTATTTTGTTCTGGATCTAATGCCTCTAATAAAGCCGAGGAAGGATCTCCTCTGTAATCATTTCCAACCTTATCTATTTCATCTAATAAAAATAAAGGGTTTTTAGTTCCCGCTTTTTTCATCATTTGAATTATTTTTCCAGGTAAAGATCCAATATAAGTTCTTCTATGACCTCTTATCTCCGCTTCATCTCTAATACCTCCTAAAGAAATTCTTATAAATTTCCTGTTAGTAGCTTTTGCTATAGATTTCCCTAAAGAGGTTTTTCCTACTCCTGGAGGGCCAACTAAACAAAGAATAGGTCCTTTCATTTTTTGTATTCTTTTTTGAACTGCTAAAAATTCAATTATTCTCTCTTTTACTTTTTCAAGCCCATAATGATCCTCATCAAGTATTTTTTGAGCGTTGTTTAGATCAGTATTAATTTTAGATTTATTTGACCAAGGAAGTTCTGTCATCCAGTCTAAATAGTTTCTAACAACAGTTGCTTCGGCTGACATTGGACTCATTGATTTTAATTTTTTTAATTCAGACAAGCATTTTTCTTTAGCCAACTTAGGCATTTTGGCGTCAGATATTGCTTTTGATAATGAAGTTAATTCGTCTTTTCCCTCATCAATTTCTCCAAGCTCTTTTTGTATAGCTTTAAGTTGTTCATTTAAATAATATTCACGTTGAGTTTTTTCCATTTGATTTTTAACACGTCCACGTATTTTCTTTTCAACTGAGAGCACACTCGTTTCTTTTTCTATTAATTGATGAATTTTTTCTAACTTCTTTTTTAAATCTATAATTTCTAGTAACTCCTGTTTTTCAAATATCTGAATATTTAAATTTGATGAAATATTATTTGCTATTTGAGTTGGATCTTTTAAATTTTTTAAACTTCCGGACCCTTCATTTAGATCTTTTTTGTTTAAGATTTGTAATTTTTCAAATTTCTTTACTAGGCCAATAGCAAGTGGTTCTAATTCTTTGGATATATTTTGATCATCGGCAATTTCAACTTCACAGGTTAAATAACTATCGATATTTTCATTATGTTTTAAGATCTTAATTCTTTTCTCACCTTCAACTAAAACTTTTACAGTTCCATCTGGGAGTTTAAGAAGCTGTAAGACCTTGCTTAAACATCCGTATTGATAAAGATCTTTAGCTTTAGGATCGTCTACCTCTGAATTTTTTTGCGTTACTAATACTATTGATTTATCTGTTTTCATCACCTCCTGAAGAGCTTTAATTGATTTTTCTCTTCCAACAAAAAGTGGAACTACCATAGATGGGAAAATTACGATATCTCTAAGCGGTAATAGAGGTTTTAAATAAGATGCTTTCATTGAGTAATAATATGGCGATTAATATACTAATTTCAAGAAACAAATTAAATTTAAGCTACAGATGTTGATGATTTTTTACCGTATGTGACAATGGGTTCCGAAGAACCTTTTACAGATGCGTTATCAACAGTGACTTTAATCACATTTTCCATGTCTGGAAGTTCAAACATTGTTTTGAGTAAAATATTTTCAAGAATAGATCTTAGCCCTCTAGCTCCAGTTTTTTTTGAAATAGCTTTTTTTGCTATTTCCAAAATCGCATCGTCTTTAAATTCTAGCTCTACCTCTTCAAATTCAAATAATCTTTGATATTGTTTTATCAAAGAATTTTTTGGTTCTTTTAAAATTTTTACTAAAGATTTTTCATCTAAATCATCTAATGTTGCTATTATAGGCATTCTTCCAATAAACTCTGGGATAAGTCCAAATTTTATTAAATCTTCAGGTTCAAGTAGTTTCATTATTTCTGATAGAGGTTGTTCTTTGTAATTCTTAACTTTAGCTCCGAAACCAATGGAGCTTCCTTTGCCTCTACTATCAATTAATTTATCAAGTCCTGCAAAAGCTCCCCCGCATATAAATAAAATATTTGTTGTATCTACTTGTAAAAACTCTTGCTGAGGATGCTTTCTTCCACCTTGAGGAGGTACGCTTGCCACGGTACCTTCCATTATTTTTAATAAAGCTTGCTGCACACCTTCACCGGAAACATCTCTTGTAATAGAAGGGTTTTCAGATTTTCTACTTATTTTATCCACTTCATCAATATAAACTATTCCTCTTTGAGCTTTTTCAACGTTGTAATCTGCAGCCTGTAGCAATTTTAAAATAATATTTTCGACATCTTCTCCTACATAGCCTGCTTCTGTTAAAGTTGTGGCATCAGCCATTGTAAACGGAACATCTAAAATTCTTGCCAAAGTTTGAGCTAACAAAGTTTTACCGCACCCTGTTGGTCCCACTAAAAGTATATTTGATTTTGATAACTCTATATCTTTGCTATTTTTTGTTTCGTGATTTAGTCTCTTGTAATGATTATGAACAGCTACCGATAAAATTTCTTTTGCAAACTTTTGTCCAATAACGTAGTCGTCCAAAACTTTACAAATTTCTTTTGGAGAAGGAACGCCATCTTGATGTTTTACTAAAGAACTTTTATTCTCCTCTTTGATGATATCCATGCAAAGCTCAACACATTCATCGCAAATAAAAACAGTTGGACCAGCAATAAGTTTTCTAACCTCGTGCTGGCTTTTTCCACAGAAAGAGCAGTATAAAATATTTTTGTTATTTTTTTCTGTCATATCGAATCAATATAATTAATATAAGTCCCTAGAAATTGCTTAGCAAGTTGAAGTTGTAAAATTTGCTATATATTGTGTTTTATTTTCTTTTCTCCACAACTGAGTCAATTAATCCAAACTTTTTTGCTTCATCGGCTGTCATAAAATTATCGCGTTCTAAAGCGTCTGAAATTTCTTCAACTGTTTTGCCTGTGTGTTTTGAGTATATTTTGTTAAGTCTTTCTTTTAAAGATAAAATTTCTTTAGCGTGAATTTGAATATCAGTTGCTTGTCCTTGAAATCCTGCAGATGGTTGGTGAACCATAATTCTTGAATTCGGTAGAGAATATCTTTTGCCTTTCTCTCCGGCTGCTAAAAGAAAAGATCCCATTGATGAAGCTTGTCCTATGCATAAAGTTGAAACTGGAGAATTAATGTACTGCATTGTATCGTAAATTCCTAAACCTGCTGTTACTAGTCCACCTGGACTATTAATATAAAAATTAATCTCTTTATTTGGATTCTCGGACTCAAGAAATAATAGTTGGGCAGTAACAAGTGACGCTACTGCATCATTTACCGGCCCTACTAAAAATACAATTCTTTCTTTTAATAGTCTTGAATAAATATCGTAAGCTCTTTCACCTTTGCTTGTTTGTTCAACAACCATAGGTATCAAACTATTCATATTATCTTCTAATTGACGACTCATTGATCTTTTATACAACTATTGATTACTTTTTACTAATTTTTTTTGATTTAGGCTTATCTTTTGTAGCAGCTTTTGATTTAGATTTATCAATATCTGCATTAGGTTTGTTGAACTTAGATATAATTTTTTCAGCTTCTTTTATATCTACCTCTTTAGAAGAAAGGTTTATTTTTGATTTAATAAGTTCTAAAATTTTTTCTTCATACAAAGATCCTTTTAAACTTTGAGAGGCACTGGGATTTTTTTGATAATACTCGAGCACCATTTTTTCTTGACCCGGCATACCTTTTATTTGTTTCTGTATTTCGTTTTTTACCTCATCATCTGATACTTTAAGATTATTTTTTTCTCCGTACTCGTTAAGTAATAAACCAAGTTTAATTCTAGATTTAGCTAACTTTTCATTATTTAATTTATTTTTTTCTTTTTCCTCTGGCTTAAGATTTTGTGTCATAATTGAAATTTCTTGATCAATTAAATTTTGAGGTAAATCGACTTGATGATTTTTTTCAATTTGATCTAAAATTTCTTTTTTTGTAATTGAATTCAATGCTTGAAGATATTGACCTGAAATTTGTTTTTCAATTAAAGATTTTAAGTCTTTTAAATCTTTTGCTCCCATAAGTTTAGCAAAACTATCGTCCACTTTACTCTCTATAGGTTTTTTTAAACTTAAAATCTTACACTCAAATTTTGTTTTTTTATTTGCTAGCTCTTGTTTTGGATGATTAGCTGGGAGTGTAGCATTTAATGTCTTTGTATCATTCTTCTTAACACCAATTAACTGTTCGTCAAATCCTTTTAAAAAAAGATCTTTACCTAATTCAAGTTGCACACCTTTTCCTTCGCTTCCTTCAAACTTGCTACCATCAACTGTTGCTGAATAATCAAAAACTACTTGGTCTCCATTTATCGCTTTTTCATTTTCATTTTTATCTTCAAATTGTTTGTTTTGTTTTGCTATTTCTTTTAATTTCTCTTCAATATTCTTACCTTCAATTTTTACTTTAAAACTTGTAGCTTTAAATTTATCAAAACTTTTTAAATTCACACTTGGCAAACAATCTATCTGAAGTTCGTAATTTAAATCTTTTCCCTCTCCAAACTGTTTTAAATCAATTTTTGGTTGACCGGCAATTTTTAATTTTTTTTCAGCAATAACTTTAGTGGTAGTTTCTCTGAGAATCTTATCTACTACCTCTCCATAAATTGATTTACCGAATTGACTTTTTATAACCTCTGCGGGAACTTTTCCTGGCCTAAAACCTTTTAAAGCTACTTCTTTTTGAAGTTCTTTAAGTCTTTCTTCTATTTTTGTCTGAATGTTTTTTTTATCTACAATCACAGACAAAATTGTCCTTAGTCCTTTTTTTGATTTTACTTCTATTTTCATAATTTTTTGGTGGGCAAGAAGAGACTCGAACTCTTAAGCCTTGCGGCACTGGTTTCTAAGACCAGCGCGTATACCAATTCCGCCACTTGCCCCTCACCTAATCGTTGCTTTATATATCAAATTAATTTTTTGTTAAACGATAAAGTCTTAAATAAATTAACAAATAAATTGCTATTAAGGAGAAAAACCAATATCTGCTGATCAAAGGGTCTTTGGCAAAAATAATAGCTGGCAGAATAAATATAACATTTACTAAATTTATGACTATTGAATTTATATAATTTCCTTTTTCTTTTCCAAAAATCTTAGATATTTTTGTAAAAGTTAACATATGAAGATGCTCACTATCTGGATGTATAGGAGATTTTTTTTGACTGATTTTACGAAAAAATGAGAAAAATACCTCAAAAAATAAATAAAATAGAATAATGCAGAAAAAAAACGATGAGTAATTTGGGTTCAAGTTATTTGTTTTTATTACATTTAAAGCTGCCAATGAGCCCATCAGGTAAGAACCGCTATCTCCTAAAAAAAGTTTTGCACTAGGGAAATTAAACATCAAAAAAGTTAGTAAAATAATTATTTGGCCTATTATTATGATTGAAAAATCTGTGTATCCATTGCTCAAATTTATATAAGCTAATATTGAATTAACGATTATAAGATTTATTGAAAGAAGCCCGTTAAAACCATCTATTAAATTTGCACCATTTATAATAAATAAAAAACACAACAATACAAAAATAGAAGATAGGATATCTTTTTCTAAGAGAGAATTTAGAAATGGAATATCAATATAAAGAACTTTTATAGAATTAAAATGAATTGCAACAAATAAAAATAAAATCATTAAAGCTAATCTTTTAGATGCACTGATATTTGTTCTAGCGTCGTCCAAAAAACCAATAAAAAACATCAAATTACAAATAAATATATATTCTAATAATATTTTTGAAAAAATAAGATAATAAAATACAAAAAAAACATTTAAGGAAATAATTCCCGCTAAACCACCAGCTCTTGAAACTGCAGTTTGGTGAAAAGCTTGAGGTTTGATAAAATCTTGGTCTAAAAAGACTCCATTTCTAATTTTATATGAATATTTGCTTATAAGTAGAAAAATAAAAAAAGTTAATAATGAAATTATCGATAAGAAGCTTAATTCGGTTTGATTGTTTTCCATTATTTGAGGCCTTTATTGTTTATCTTAAATATATAAATTCCAAAAAGTATTACAACTAATGAAACGATTACTTTCCATGTAATTATTTCATCCATAATAAAATACCCAAAAAAAATTCCAAATATTGGTATTAAATAAGCTACTTGAGTTTGAAAAACTAATCCATTAACTGTTAAAATTCTAAATCTAATTAACCAAGCTAAACCTGTTGCTATAACTCCCAAATATAATAATGATAATGTTGACTCAACGGATGGAGTGGAATTCCAAGGTGTTTCAAATATTAATGAAAAAGGTATTAAAAAAATTACGGACCACAATGTGGTTGACGTAGTTACATTTTCGTTAACTTTATTTTTTAATTTAAGAGTTAAAAGTCCCCCAATACAGTAAAATGTTGAACCGAGTATAGTAATGAAAACATACAAGTAATTTTCACTATTAATTATGACTTTGTCGAAAAACAACATAATTATTCCACTAAAGCCAATTAAAACACCGAAAGATTTCATATAGGAGAGTTTTTCATCTTTTGTAAAAAAATGAGCAAGAATTGATCCGCTCAAAGGCGTTGTACTCATTAAGATTGATGCTAAGTAACTATTAATTTTTGCAGTTCCTATCGCGATTAATACAAATGGTATTGCTATATTACAAAGTCCTATCAAAGCATACCAGTTCCAATTATTGCTAAAAGCTTCTATTTTAATTCCACTTAATTTACATAAAATTAACAGAGGTATGCTTGCAAATATTACCCTTACTAGAGCAAGTGTAATCGGATCGTAAGAATATGTTGCTATCTTGATATTAAAAAATGAAGAGCCCCAAATAACAGCAAGTAAGATTAACAGAGATAAATCGGTGGTATTAGCTTCTCTCATTTCAAGTTTACAGTGTATATATGTGATAAATGCATAGCTGATATAAATATTTAATTATACTCCAGAAAGTATCCTTATATATGTTCGCATCAATAAACAATAATGTTTAAAGGAGCAAAATGAGTTCAAAAGAAGTACTTAAATTTATAAAAGATAAACAGGTAGAATTTGTAGATCTAAGATTTACTGATCCTAAAGGTAAACTTCAACATTTAACTATGGACTCTACTGTCGTTGATGAAGATATGTTGGATAATGGCGTGTTTTTTGACGGATCTTCAATAGCAGGTTGGAAAGCTATAAACGAGTCGGACATGATTTTAAAACCTGACTTAGAAAGACAAATAATTGATCCTTTTAACTCTCATACAACAGTAAATATATTTTGCGATATCTTAGATGCGGTAAAAAAAGATCCTTATGGAAGAGACCCAAGAGGAACTGCAAAAAAAGCTGAAGCATACCTAAAAAAATCTGGAATTGGAGATAAATCATACTTTGGACCAGAACCAGAGTTTTTTGTCTTTGACGACGTAAGATTTAAAAACGATATGAACGAAACTAGCTTCAATATAGACAGTTCGGAAGGACCTTATAATACTGGAAAAAAATATGAAAACGGTAACATGGGTCACAGACCCGGAATTAAAGGCGGCTACTTTCCTGTACCTCCAGTTGACAGTGCACAGGATATGCGAGGAGAATATTTAAAAGCTCTAAAGGACATGGGAGTTAAAGTTGAAAAACATCATCACGAGGTAGCTCCAAGTCAACATGAATTAGGTATGTACTTTGGTACTTTAACAAACATGGCAGACAATGTTCAGCTCTATAAATACGCCGTTCAAATGGTAACTCACTCTTTTGGAAAAACGGCTACGTTTATGCCTAAACCAGTAAAAGGTGATAACGGTTCTGGGATGCACTGTCATCAATCTATTTGGAAAGGTGATACGCCGGTATTTATGGGTAAAGAATATGCAGGCTTATCTAAAGAGGCGTTGTATTATATTGGTGGAATTTTAAAACATGCCAAAGCAATTAACGCGTTTGCAAATGCAACAACTAATAGCTACAAACGTTTAATTCCTGGTTTCGAGGCACCAGTAATTTTAGCTTATTCAGCTAGAAATAGATCTGCTTCATGTAGAATTCCTATAATTATGAATCCAAAAGCTGCTAGAATGGAAATAAGATTTCCTGACGCTGCAGGAAACCCTTATTTGACGTTTGCTTCAATGTTAATGGCGGGTATCGATGGAATTAAAAATAAAATAGATCCAGGCAAAGCTTTTGATCAAGATTTATATTCTTTATCAGAGGATGAAGTGAAGAAACTCCCAACAGTTTGTGGATCTTTAAGAGAAGCAATGCAAAGCCTTGATAAAGACAGAAAATTTTTAACTGAAGGTGGGGTATTTACTGACGATCAGATTGACGCCTA
>Ga0315315_10004149_pt1 | contig 13361 bp, 12 predicted proteins | sample M140m3416metaG_FD_203699 | JGI IMG/M metagenome (GOLD analysis project Ga0315315, IMG submission 203699) | Ammonia-oxidizing marine archaeal communities from Monterey Bay, California, United States - M1 40m 3416 | ecosystem: Environmental > Aquatic > Marine > Intertidal zone | place: USA...
GCCCTTCTCGCCATCGTAGAACTGCGTGTGGCCATTCGGATACTCCGCGCGCACTACGCGCTCGGCGCCCTTCTCGCCTTCGTAGAACTGTCTGTCGCCATTCGGAAACTCCGCGCGCACTTTGCGCTCGGCGCCCTTCTCGCCTTCAAAGAACTGTTTGTTGCCACTCGGAAACTCCGCGCGCACGAAGTGCTCGGCGCTGTACTCGCCTTCGTAGAACTTCTTCTGGCCATCCGTAAACTCCGCGCACACGAGGCGCTCGGCGCCCCTCGCGCCTTCGTAGAACTGTCTTTTGCAATCCGTAAACTCCACGCGCACGAGGCGCTCGGCGGGAAACTCGCCTTCGTAGAACTGTCTTTTGCCACACCGAAATTCCCTGCGCACAAGGCGTTCGGCGCCCTTCTCGCCTTCGTAGAAATCTTTGATGCCATTCGAAAACTCCTTTCTCACTCGTCGCTCTGCGCCCTTCCCACCCTCATAGAACCATCTGTCGCCATCCCAAAATTCCCTACGCACAACGCGCTCATCGATCCCGCTACGAATGACCGTCACATCTCCCAAACATTCAGTAACTTCGTAATAGGAGGCATCGAAAATTGCTTCCTGTAGGACATTTGAAATCTCGCTGCGACAAATTGGACAGCTTAAGGGTGAAGTTTTCCTTGCCGTGCACCTGGCGATACATATGGCATGGTGGGAGTGTTCGCAAGCCAACACCACAACCGGCTGGGAGTTCTTCGGACTGTCTCCAAACAACGAGCCAAGGCAAATACAACACGTCTCTTCTACATCTGGCTTCCGATGCAAGATCATGAGAAAAGGTGGGGCTTCGACGGGAATGCGGGGAAGAGGCTATCGCTTGTTTCCGTATCCACAACAACCCTTGGCCGCACGCTCCACGGTGAGCGGATAAGGAACGTAAGTTTCGTATATATCGATAGTAGAATGTATGGTGCAGAAATTTTCAGGTGATTTACTAGCAGTCGTTTGCAGTCATTTAGACTTCAAAGACATGCTGAACTTGCTATTTACTTCGCAGAGCTTGTACGCCAACAACATCGATGGGTTCTTTAAGCTCGTTGCGGTTCTACAATGGGGTGTCAATTTTTGGGCCGACGCTTTGAGTCGCAACACGTCAAAGACGTATTCTGGAATGAAAAACGAGTTGTTCCAAATTTCGCGGTTAAATGCAAGATTCGATTCAAGTAACTTGCCCCGATGGGGTCAGTCGGATTACAGGGTATTTTGGGCAGTTGAAGATGAGATGAAGAGAAAAAAAGAAGCCTCAAGGCTTGGTTGCGGCGCACGTTTGCAACGCGTAGTAGCATGAACTTTTTACATGGTTGACGAAACCCATGCATGTCCGTGTGAACTCCACGGGCTCCATGTGAAATCTGGACATGTGGAGGTGTGAATATACCCCATTGTCTGTGAACAAAATGTGCTCGGTTTTCTCCGGACACGTTTTTTCGTCAATTCACAGACTATATACACGTGTAAAATCATTTATATGAATTGACGAAAAATCATGTCCGGAGAAAACCGAGCACATTTTGTTCACAGACGATGGGGTGTATTCACACCCCCACACGTCCAGATTTCACATGGAGCCCGTGGAGTTCACACGGACATGCATGGGTTTCGTCAACCCTTCAAAACCATACTTACCAATCCGGGAGCTGTGGGGTGACATACCGGGAGCCGTCAGGTGGTAGCAGGCTATGCTCCAGGCTTCCTAGCACCTTGCGAACAACATCGATGATTTTATCGGGGTCAATGCCCATTTCTTTGGCCGTGAGACATTGTAGCTCCATCGACTGACCCAGCAAGTCGAGTGCCTTCGCATCAGTGTTGTCATGCTTAAGACTTGCTTCAAAATCAATCAAATTGCTACGAGGAAATGCATTCGCTCTGTGAATGGGCACTTCCTCTTCGACGACGCCGGTATCATCCTCATCCATGGACTCGGCGGGGACATTGGTTTGGTGTTCGACCGGAACGGCTGCTGCTGTAGCCATTGTTCTTTCTTTCCTACAAGGCTCGTTCGTGGTCGTTTCGTGTTTTGTGCTCTACGACACCCCTTCACCCCTCTTCCATGGAGAGAGAGAGTGCGTTCGTGATGGTGGAGGGGTGCGGCAAACCAGAAAACACTAGCCGTCCACGCATCGCCTTTACATTAAGATAGCACTACTCCCAAAACCAGGGATCAACGCGTGAGGTCGGAGAGACAGGCGACGAACTTATGGAAGGCTCGAACAATGTCTACGAAGGCGCGAATGGCGTCAAAGCGTTTTTCAAATGCGAGCGGGGCGCCGAGCGCCTTGTGCGCAAGACGTTTCCGAATGGCATCAAACAGTTATACCAAGGCAAGCGGGGCGCCTACCGCCTTGTGCGCAGGACGTTTCCGAATGGCGACCAGACGTTCTTTGAAGGCGAGGTGGGTGCCGAGCACTTCGTGCGCAAAGATCGTTTGAATGGCGACAAAGCTTTCTTCGAAGGCGAGCAAGGCGCCGAACGCGTAGTGCGAGTAGAGTTTCAGAATGGATCCAAAGACTTCTACGAAGGCGGGAAGGGCGCCGAGCGCATCGTTCTCGCGGAGTTTCCGAGTGGTTACAAATATTTCTACGAAAGCGAGGGGGGCGCCGAGCACTGCGTGCGCAAGGAGTATCCGAATGGTCAAAAAGAATTCTACGAAGGCGAGGGGGGCGCCGAGCACCTTGTGCGCAGCGAGTGGCCGTGTGGCGCCAAAATGTTCTTCGAAGGCAAAAGAGGCGCCGAGCGCTTGCTGCGCACGGAGTTCGATAATGGCGACATAGAGTTCTGCGAAGGCGAGGTCATGGTGCGCACGGAGTGTGCGGGAGGCGCCGCCAAATGCAAGGCCAAAACGCGACGTGGCGGAAAAAAGAAAGGAAAGTCCGCATGCGCGGGGTCGTCGAGTTCGATCGACTCGCAATCATCGGGCGCGTTCGCTGAGGCAGTGGCGGAGCCGCCGGTGCCGGCTGCAGTGGCGGAGCCGCCGGTGCCAGCTCCAGCGGCGGAGCCGCCGGTGCCAGCTCCAGTAGCGTTTCACACCCTTGCCGAGGTCGGTGACATCACCGGCCGCGGCGTTGTTGCGCCCGAATCCACCATCGGCGGTCAGACGACTTGCACAGTGTGCTTCTGCCTCGAAAAATCACACCTGGCCGTTCCTTGTGGCCATCAATGTGTTTGCGAGCCATGTTCAAAGAAGCTAAAGCAGTGCCCGTACTGCCGAGCGCCGGTGACCACGTGGGTCCAAGTTTACGTGGTCTGAGCGGGTCACTGAAGAGTAGATATGTCTTGGTAGGAGCTGTAAAGACAGTGGTGTGAACGATGATTCTTAAAGTAGATATTTGCGAGTGGTCGAAGGGCGACTAAGTATATAAGCTATAAGCTGCTGCGAATCATTTTTTATAAAGGCGGGAGTTGTGTTTCTTATTGTAAAAAATGTTACCGTCGTTAACCCTACTCGGTATAGGTTCTCCAGCCACCAAGGCCGCAAAGTTTGGCGGAGAAGCCGAGGAATCATCAACCACCACCGATACAATTAGCAAACTTCCTGATGACGTACAAAGGGCGATTGTCAAAATCATAACTTCGATCGAAGTGCATCCAGAAGAACGTGACGATGAAAGTTTCAGCATTTGCGAAATCAACAGTACATTCCGTGCAATTTGCAAGAGTTTGGAAATATCGTCGTGGAGAGACCTGTTCATAAAGTTTGGGTGGCAATTGGATTGGAACACAGGTCTTACGCCCAGTGAATACTTTAAAATGATGAATAGCCTCACGGTTCAAGAACGGAAACGAGTCACATCTTTGAAAAAGAATACAGAGACAATTGAACCCGATTTGTTCGACAGCCCATGGAATGCACCCAGCCTCCTTGCGTTGAAAGCATTGCCACCTAACATCACCGAAATTTCGAGACGAGCGTTTAGACAATGCAGAAGCCTTGCATTGACGGAATTGCCAGCAGGCGTCACAGAAATCCACGAGGAGGCATTTATGGACTGCAAAAGCCTTATGTTGAAGACACTGCCCGAAGGTATCACTGAAATTGAAGACTATGTGTTTTATGGCTGCACGGAACTTAAGTTGACCGCATTGCCAAATGGTATCACTGAAGTTGGAGTTGCTGCGTTTGCGGATTGCTCAAACATGATTTTGGAGACGTTGCCCGAAGGTATCACTGAAATTGGAGATTCTGCGTTTTTGGGTTGCGCAAGCCTTATGTTGACGACCCTGCCCGAAGGTATCACTGAAATTCGAGATTATGTGTTTTGGGGCTGCAAGGAACTTAAGTTGACCGCATTGCCAAAGGGTATCACTGAAATTGGAGAAACTGCGTTTTTAAGTTGCACAAACCTGATGTTGGAAACGTTGCCCGAAGGTCTACATTCGATTGGTAAGGAAGCGTTTGCTGACTGCATAGGCCTTCAGCTGACGGCCCTTCCAGCAAACCTCAACTATATTGGCGATGGAGCGTTTTATGGCTGTATACGCTTACCAGTACACCTTCAAAACGCCATCAAGCATTTGAACTTGCATGCCTTTGACATAATCGATTGAGTTTGACCACGTGGATATTTGCGAATGGTCGAAGGGCGACTAAGTATACAAGCCGGAGCTGTTCGCTAGCATCTTACGGGTTAAACGTCCCAACCTTGAAAACAGTGTGAACCGACATCATCATGATTACGACTGTTGAATCGAAGCAAATGCAACTCAAAGATCGCCGCAAACTCGACCTTCAACTGGAGCAAGATGTTGACAAACTGACCAAACAGTACCACAATGGAGGCGGCGGAGGTCAAGGCTGTGGATGGAGAGCTTTGACCTGTGGGCTGTTCTACCGGCGAGAAAGTCTGCACTCCGTAGACGTCTCGCAGCGCGCTACCGCAGCTAATACAACAGGCAGCAAATTCATGAACAGGTTGGTGGGCAGGGCGAAAGCCGACATCGACGAGTCGAAAAAGATTGAAGAGGCCTCCAAGATCGTCGAAAGTCGAATCGACGCTCTTAAATCAAAAATGGCTGCAGCGCGTGCTTCGGCAATCAAGCTCAAACAGACTGGAAATGCAGCTGCCGCGCTCAAGGAGGTCAAAAAGTTGAAAGCTATCGAAAAGCAGCTTGATGTCGCGCGCGCGGCCTCAGACGCACTCGAGCGGCAGTTCGATCTCCTCGAGCAGACCGTTCTTCAGCGCGAGCTTGCCTCGGCACTTGCATCGTCTAGCAAAGCCGTAAAAAAGAAACACAAGGGTTTGCTCAACATGGCCGAGAGTGCGGTCGACGAGGCCACGGAAGTGGCGGACGACGCCGAGGACATAGGGAACGCCTTCGATGGATTGGTTCCGAATTCGACGATAAATGTGGATGACGCCGAGCTGCTGGACGAGTTGAATGCAATGATGGGCGACGAGCCTCAGCCCACAGCCACGCCTGAAACTTGGTGGGTCCCGACGGCCCACCAAACGGACACTGCCACTGCGAATAGTTTCCCAGTTGCCCCCAACCGGCCAGTCGGTTCACAAAAGAAAGAGGAAAAAACGGCACTCTTAGCAGCATCTTGAAGCGCAAACCATATGCCAGTAGGTTGCTAGTAAATTAATACATGTCCAAATGCCCTTTCAACACGAAAGTATAAAAACTGGTATTATTGTTTTCAATGGAAAGCGCACCACGACCGGGATTCCGCGGTCGCTCGCTTCTGACGGGCGTTGGTCGGTGCTGGTACTTCACGTCTTGGTGCACGCCGCTGGACTGGCGTTTAACGTTGCGGCGTGCATACACATGTGGCAAACAGCTCCCGCAGTTAAGGCGCAAGTGGGTGTCACCATCTCGGTGGCTATGCACGGCATTGGGGTAGGCGCATTGCTCACCCTCGCGGCATCGGAGATCAAACAACTAGCATTTGTGGTGTCCATGAGTTTTATCTATGCGTTCCTGCTCACGGCCATTTTCGCAACGGCGGTAATGCTCACATCCACGCTCGAGGCGAGTGATTCGAAGTACACAACCCCTCATTGGCTGTACTACGGCAGCTTGTTTTTGCAAGCTACGGGGATTTCGATGCTCACGGCGAACGCTCTCAACATAGCGGCGCACCACGACGAGGCATTTGATCCCGAACCAGAAATCGTCGCGCTTTGAAAGCCTGCCATCGCTAAATCCAACCGCGTGTACGTCTTCTTGGTGAGTTTGGTGTAGTTATGATGGTAGTTGGCCTTGGAAGAAATCTCAGGGCAGTGGGAACTGTTTGCACAGTGACGTGCGTGTTCAACTCCGCCATTCGGTCCATTATGGAACGCAAGGCACACATTGCATTCTTGTTGAGTTCCGGGTTTAACCGTTCGTTTGCAAATGTGTCATTGCTTTTGATATGCACCGTGCAGACCTTTTCTTGTGTGACTGTGGCGGTACCGACCTCCAGTCGGAGGGCAACCAGGTGGGCGTACACGTGCCTGGCGGTTTCTTGTGTCGTGGAGGCGTTCCTGCTCATGAACGTCGATTTTGAAGCTGTAAAAACTAAGTTGATACTGTCCGGCGCCTGTGCCCTACGAATGGTTGAATGTTTCAGCTCTCTCGATATGCGCATAGCTCGTGGAGGGATGGGCGGCGGTGGTCTGGAGCGGTGGTGTGACTCTGTAGTCGGCTTTCTTAGAAATAGAGTGACGCGATACAACGGGGCATCGCTTTCGACGCTTCTGATAATGTTCTTGGTACTCCGAGGGCTGTGGTCGTACGGCCTGATGGCGTCGACACCGCTGCGTCGACACCTCATTGTACAGGCATGGACGTGGACGCTCGGGCGGGTTGCGTTGGTGGCGACGCTCGGCGCGGCGGACCTAACACCGGTTGGTAGGAAAAAGACGCTCTAAGCACCGAGCCGCGTAAAAGATTTTGGGTGTGGGTGTGGTTTTACGAAGGCGCATGCAGAGTCTCGCTTGCATGGCTCTGTCCACCACTCACACACACGTGATGCCCCACATCAACCAAAGATCGTTTTTCCGGTTAGCTCGCGATACAGCGTTTCCAGAAGTTCGTAGTCGTCGAACGTAACTACCATCTGCTTTTTTGTCGGGTCCGGTTTGGCAACATCGGTAAAGTCCATTTTGTTTTCATCCGATTGCGGATGTACGGCCAGGAAATCTCTGATCAAAAAGGCGGTGTCTTCGGGCGCCTTGCTCATTGCCAGATACAATACCTTGAAGGTAGAATCGATGAAAGTGACGTCGTCCTTTCTCTGAGCGGCAAACAAGACGGACAGCTCCTGTGCCGTGAAGATTTCGTCGTCGAACGCAAGTTTCTTGAATTCGCTATAGTACGAGTGAAGTCCAGTGCGCAGTGCCATCGAAACCAACTCGATCAAGTCTGCTCTCTCGATGAACCCCCCGCGTTGCGCCTCGAGTGCATATTCGTAGCCATGGGATAGATCTGGGTCGCTGTAGGCAATTGTGAATACATTGGTTTCCTTTAGAACCGCCTGTACAACCTCTTTTTCAATCCATGCGTTGTCCTCTGAATTGACTGCACTGAACAGTGGAAGGATGATGTCTTCGATCGGAAAGGACGTTACAAGAGCAGTAAGGATCTTCGTCAATAAAGGAAGGTCCCCCTTAATAGCTCTTAGAACTCCATATGAAGTCGACCCTTCGTCGTTTAACACATACTCCCGAACCTTGTCGTTTTTCAGTTTGATGCCTTTGTATAGCAATGCAATGTACCCCTCGCGGTAATCGTAACTTTCGCGAATGTAAAGTTGGTCCAGTAGTTCCAGTGCCAAGTTCGTTGCATTTACCGCTACCTTCTTTTCCGTTATGATGACTTTCTCTAACATGCCGATGACGTCATCACCGGCTGCGGATGGGCCGAAACTGTGGCTGTATTTTAAAAGAACAATGGTGTTTGGGTTGGAATCGATCACCTTCTTCTGTTCATTGAACCCCTTCTCCTCCAACATATCAACGTGGCCTTTCAGCCACTTTTTCCAATCGCCACTGATGTTGGACCTAAATTGTACCCCCCCGGTCGTACCGACAACTTCGAGAACACGATTGAAAAGCTCATCGCTGTCAATCCCTAAGTCGGCAAGCTTGTCCACACCTCCACGCACGAGCAGTCGAACTCTGTCGTTTTTGAATGCGTTGACTATGAACGTCTCTGACATTCGAAATTTGGGGGGGACCAACGCCATGGCGTTGTAGTCTGCAGATGCCAGGTCGGCATCAGCTTGTGTGCGGTGGTCTGGCGAGATGTATTGGTAGTTTTGAAGATCCTTCGATAGCATGTGGTCTATGAACACCCGGTCTCCGTTTACCAGCATTTCTTGGTTCAATGACAAAGCCGGTGAATGCAGCGCCAGTAAGTTGTAATAGAAGGATGACAAGTAGTCTCTCAGTGCCTCCAAAGATAGCCCGTTGACCATTACAAATCTGTGGTGGTTTAGTTTTTCGAGGTTGCTAGGGTTCGGTAGGACGTTGTACATAGTCAACACCATTCGCTGTATTTGCGCCCATTGTTCCTTCGTCACTTTACGCTCGGAGAAAGGCGCGTCGTCGTCAACCTCCGCGCTGGGACGCAGTGTTTTAATCGTAGAATCGGCGTACTCAGACATGATCGCACCCACCGCGAACATCTCTCCTGTAAAACGCGCTTTCGGGTACAACTGTTCCAGAGTTTTTGTCGATGCATTCGTTATCATCGTGAGTTTGGCGCTTCGCAGGTAGCAGAGCAACTGAAACCACGTCCTCCAGTCCACCCCGGTGTCTGAAGCCCACTTTTCCGTAAGACGAGTGAACTCTTTACTTTTCAACGGTTGGGACACGCTTTCAGTGGAAAGGAACTCGTCCAACCACCCCACCGTCCTCAGCAATTCGAACCAAAGAAGGCTTCGTCCATTCTTCACAGCATCAGAGGGGATGCTTTTGTCGGACCTAATCGACTCCACGTAAGAATTCACGGTTTTGCAAAGCTCCACGTCGTTGGCAGCCATTTTGGGAATGTTCTCGAACACGGCGTCGGCTATGAACTCTTCCCATCCGAGAGGGGACTCGCCCTTTCCACGTTCATCCACTTTGCGGTATTGAAGGGCTTCTTTAGGGGCGTCACTTCCATCGTTTACCGCGCCGGTTCTCACGCCGACGGTTTTTGCTTTGTGTCTTGCGATAATATCGTCCACGAGAGACGTTTTACCACCATTGTGTTCTGGCATTGCACAGTTCACTATTAACGTTTTCGCACACAGCGTTATCGTTGTGGGCACCCAGAAAAGCGATCTTATCAATCTGCACCATCGACCTCCGCGTGATAAAAGCGGGAGTTCGCGTTTTTATTAGAAGGTCATGTTTTTTTCGTTGCTAGTGACGATTGCCGTGGGGCATGTGCCCACGTACGGAGGAGGAGTAGACAACTGTTTTACTCCGCCCCATCACCATGATACGAGTCAAGTCATCTACCTCAAAGGTTCTGGTTCGTTTTGTTGACCACGAACCATGCAAAACTTTTATCCCCCTCGTACACCCGATGGCTCATCATATGTTTCGTCGCTTTGTGCCTCTATTGCGAGCAGGTGGCTTAGAAATACACCTTTCCAGCCTTACCGAACCCTTCGACATCTCGGGCGAGGAAATCCTCGATGTCGACGCGGTGTTCAAGGAGGAGTACGACCAGTCGACCTACTCACTCTACATTGGTTGCGGGGGCTGTGTCGCCTCTGTCGACCCCGTGGTCATCCCGCCGGTGCACCTCGACGGCTACGAGCCCGGTGAATTGGAGCCATTCACACAAACAAGTTATAGATCCGTGTTCCCCAAGGAGGAGCGCAAGTACAATTCGAGTCTGCTGGCCGACTGCGATCAGGGGCACTTTACCATCATGGTGCGCGACTGGCACAATCGGACAGACGGCTCGACGCTGGTGTGGGCCGCGGTAATTGGACTTGGCGAGACTTTCACGGTCGACGAGCTCCTGAGCTTTCCGCTCTACGTAAGGAGGCTAAAGATGCAATAGCAGCATCCTAGACCCTGCCCGCCCCCACTTCCCTAATTCGCGACGCTGCCATTGACACAGGTCATGCGCAACCACGGCGACACATGGAACGGGTTTTCGTGGACTTACTGGCTCATCCTCCCGCTCACGGTGCCACTCTGGTGGTGGGCGCGCGCGCGCGCACGTCGATTGTTCGGCTGGGAGTGGCTGAGCCCCTTCGACCCCGAGATGATCGGCGAACCACGCGCCTTTCTGTATGACTTTGCCATCATCGCGTTCATGGCCGCGGGGCTCGAGATGCTTGTCCACCTCTGCATCGCACAAGCCACCGCCGAGTGGGGCTACCAGTTTTGGGTTGGGCTCTTCGCGGTGTGCATCTTCGCAAATGGCTTCCCCATCATGATCGCAATGTTCACGTGGCAGGGCATGTACCACGCCGACTGGGTGATCGGAAAGGGGTGGTGGGCACCTCTAGAGATGGCCAGCGCGGCGAGCTACCTGTTTCTCTTCGGCGCTGGCTTCTTCCTGGGGCCGGCACTGCTATTCCTCGCGGCCACCATCCGACTGGCCGACTGGATGGGGCTAGAGTGGAAGTGGGCGTTCACCGGGCGCGTGAAAGGAACGCGAAAACAGACGACGCCTTCGTTTGCTGAATTTTTGGACGCCGAGCAACAATTATTAAACAAACTGCCCCTAGTCGGCATGCCAAGCGGCACTTATGTGTCCAAATACGACAAGCTTTAAAGAACAGAAATTCAAGCGGGAGGGCGGCTTCCGTGCGCGCGGACAATATTCCGTTTTTCCGGTCAGTCAGTAGGACATACCCAAGGCCCGCTTCATTGCAATGCGTTTATGAGCTTCTTTTTCGGCGGCGGGGGCGCCGGGTTTGTATTTAAGGCCGTCGGACGCTTTCTTGCCAAAACCGCAAACCTGTTTGAGACGGATGGTGATCGAGTAGCAAGTCACCGTCTGTTTCTTGTTGCGGATGCTCTCGTGGCGCCAGTAGTCGTAGGCATTCCCAGTAAAAACCAATGCAGTCTTCGCCGATGTGAACACCGAAAACTTGCGCCCGCCCGGAGGGTCAGTAAAGACGAACTCGCGGTCCACTTTTGGGGCGTCCATGCCATCGTTGCATATATTGATCATGAGAACAAGACCGGCACCTTCGTCATGGGTGTTGTCGTAATGGCTGCCCAAGCCGTACCCAGGGGCGTGCTTGTGAATGGACACGGTCTCTGGCTCGAACTTGTCGAATGCCGGATGCGTACCGGCAGGGATCACCGACTTCATGGACTCGAACGTCGTATGCGCAAGATTGTAGAGCTCAGGATATTTGGACTTGAACTCGGCCTGTATCTCACCTGGATCGGTGGCGTCGATTGGCGTGTGGAAGTAGTTGTAGTGGGCCGTGCGAGGGTAGGTCTTGCCAAACCGTTGGACCCAAGTCACATTGGAAAGGTACTCGAGCATTTGGGCATGCAACTGGTCCGAAATGGCGTCTGGTTTCACATAGAGACCAATCGGCTTTTCGGAGATCCAATCTTTTGGTTTGGGACGGTCTGGAGGGGGTCCCAGAAACCACTCTGGCGGTGGGCGTGGTGCCTTCTTCTCCTTTTTGGGGGGTTTCATAATTGCACTTGAAATTGGCATCTTGGGAGCAAAATTGTGGGAAACCGCTTCCATATTCTGTGACCGAGTGCTCTTCTACCCACCTCGAGCCTTGTGCTCCTCACAAACGGACTCGATTTCCGACACCCCTTGACCACACGGTAGTCAACTGGCGGCGGTGGGTTCAAAACGCTTGTAGCGTATTTTAATCTCTTTATTTTGCTATCATTGTTCATACATGTTTCAATTTGTCCATTTTCAACCCTCTACCCCACCCGCCTGCCCCGCCCGCCGTGCTGTTGCCAGTAGGTGCTGGAATACGTCATCAATGGTCGTCTTCGTCAGCGGTCTGGCATGCACATGCATCACATCGTCCTCATCTTCATGCTCCTCAACCTCTACATCCATCATCTGACCTGTTTCGCGGCGGTGCTTTGCCTTCTTCTTGTTGCTCCAATTTGGTTTTCTGCTGAATGGTCCCGATGGACCCTTGTATGGGTTCGACGCCTTTTTGGTCTTCTTGACTGGCGTCTCGAAATTCGGATCGCCTTCGTTGATTGGTGGCGGTGGAGGGGGCTGCGCCTCCTCCTCGTGTAGTTGCGAATTCCTAGTTCGCGATCTCCTTCGTTGCTGCCATTTGTCGGCCACGTCGAACCCGTGAGATTGTTGCAGTCGCTTGGCTTCGCGGGTTGCTCTCGATATTTTCTCCATTTCAGCGGCTCGAACTCGGGTCTCTTGCCTGTTGCGATGGGGGGCTGACACTGTCAGCTTTCCTCGGGGTGTCACTGATACCACAGGGAGGACGGCTTGTACATATTTCCTCGGCCTGGCCGGTCAGCCGAGCAGCGCCAAGAGGATGTTCATTCAATACACCGGGGTGCCCGAGAGGATGGTTATTCAATACATACACATGTGCCCGTATGACGGTTGAGTGGCGGATCGTTGGCGGACACATCATCTTCGAGAGACCCGAATGAATTATGACCATCTCGTTCATTTGTTAGCACGGGAGTTTTGGTTGTTAGATCCGAACCAATGAAACCCGAATACTATTTTGTGGATCTAATGACTCCGGTCTCCCGATTATGTATATCGGGAAATCTTAATCGGATCTCCGTAGACAATAATCGGATCTCCCGGAGCGGCTCGGGTGGATCTGTGGAGGAGCCGCTGTGGCGCACTGACAAATGAGCGGCGACGACTCATGGCGGAACAAGAAGGGTGGGCGACAGGGATGCAACGGACGGAATGGAGCAAGTACACGCGGTCGAGGCGGCCTGTTCTGTAAAAAGGATTGTGCCAGTGAGCATTCTCCAAAGAAGCAATGCTTTGCAAAGGTATCTGCAAATGCAAGGATTACAAGCCAAGACCTTCCTCATTTTACCAATGGTGGCGTGAGCAGAACGCCAGAGAATGGCTACACGATAGATACGGGAAGCGGTGCGTCGTCCATTGAGAATGAAGAACCTTCAAGCTTTCTGGAAGAAGAGCAGCAGCACACACAACACTTTTTGGGTTCAGCACCTCAGGAAATTGCTCAACTTGAGGCAACCGCGCATCCAGGCGACGATGCGGAAATATCACCACAACGCCGGCGAATTGATCACGAACGGCACACCCTTCCAGGCCATGAACCAGATGCATTCCAACCAGATGCATTCCAAACAGAAGAACTTCTTGTTACATCACATGACATTGCATCCTATGCCACGAAAGGTTGGCTAGATTCGCTTCTCTTCGTCTTT
>Ga0315315_10004151_pt1 | contig 13357 bp, 5 predicted proteins | sample M140m3416metaG_FD_203699 | JGI IMG/M metagenome (GOLD analysis project Ga0315315, IMG submission 203699) | Ammonia-oxidizing marine archaeal communities from Monterey Bay, California, United States - M1 40m 3416 | ecosystem: Environmental > Aquatic > Marine > Intertidal zone | place: USA...
GAGGACATCGTGGACGAGTTGATCAACAACGAAGATTTCAAGTACGTCCGGGCCCTGGGGGCGTTCTACCTGAGGCTGACCGGCCGCCCCGCCGAAATTTACGAAAAACTTGAGCCGCTATATAATGATTACCGCCCGATACGCCGAAGGGATTTGAATGGATGGACCCTAATGACTGTTGATGAGTTGGTCGATGAATTACTGCGCGAAGAGCGCGTGTGTTCTATAGCTTTCCCTCGACTGCCCAAGAGAGACGTGCTGGTCGAGGCCGGTTACCTTGAAGGGCCGAGACGGAGCGCTGCGATGGAACTAGTGACCGATGATTCCCCGGAGAGAATTGAGAAGGCCCTGGCTGTGCTGGCGGAGGATGGTAACGTCGCTGCGAAAAAGGCACTAGAGCAACGCCGCGAGGCTCGCCACGGAAGCGAGAACGACGTCGTCGCCGGCCGAGCTGTAGCTGTTGTTCCGTTGGAAGTAACGAATCACAAGGTGGAGGAAGGGTGGGAAACTAGCCTAGGGGGGGATTCTGATATGAATGCAGAGCTACTAGAGCATCGGCGCAAGAGGTCGAGAAGTCGGGAGCACGAGATGAATGGTACCGATGAGCATCGGTACGATGGACGATCTCCAGGCGATTATGATCGGCAAGGCGGTTCATCTATCAGTGGTGCGCATGGGAGAGATCATAAACACACACACACAAAACGGATCAAGAAGGAAGGGTGTAGAGAAAGGAAGAAGTACGGATCACTCTTCAAGTCGACGGGCGAGGATGAGCTGAAGACAAGCCGGGCAGCTTGCAAACATGGCAACATCGAAGAAACCCTAAAGGATGACGAGGCCGTTGAGAGAGGAAAGGCGGTCGAAGGGAGCGAGGAATACTGGAATGAGCAAAGGGAGAAGCTCGGTCTTAAGCCGCTCCGTAGGTGAAAGAAATGAAAATGGATCCGCCAGGCACTATTACGATGCTTTTTCCCTCTTTCGACGAATTGGCCACGGGCTGCCCCGGTCCCAAAGCAAGGGGGGATAATCGAGCAACGCTTTTGTGAAGGACATTAGCTAGAGCTGCTCCTCTCAGTATGCATGGGAGGAGGAGAGGTATTTTCATGAGTCATTGTGAGGTATGGTGGAGTCGGAGCTGGAGGTACCTCTCCGCCTAGGATCTGGACATGGCATGGATGGTCCGCTATGCATATAAGGGAATCCACAATGGCCGGCGTAGAGTAGGACGGTAATGTTTCCTTTTGCTGGTCGTTTTTTTGTTGTTGCTGGTCTTATTTATTATAAAAGATTTATTTCTGATTTCAACGATGAGGGTTTCGGTCTAGATAGCAGCTTTTGCAGCTGCTGCATTTCTTGATTCCAGCGCCGCAGGGTCATATCCAACTTTTATTCTTCCTTTGGCGATTGCGCTCGATCTCTGCCCATGACCAAGATAGATAACGTGTAGATAATTGCAAAACGGCTAGCTATATTACGCAACCTGTTTGTAGGGCGCCAAGTCCGTATCGGATTTGCCCCAAGCTGGGGGTGTCCATTTTCAGGTCCATCGTGCGCATCACGCGCCCGCGATGATTTTCGCGATTCGCGAGTTTGCGAGCCGCACGTCCCCGAATCCCCGCCCCCCGGCCCCCGGCCCACCGCGGAGGAAACCGCAAAAAAAAAAAATAAGCAGACCAATGTCGTCTTCGGCCGGAAGTGGCGGCATGTGGAGAAGGGGAGTGGTCCTTCCCCGGAGCGGTGGCGGCGGTGGTGGCGGCGGCAGGGATGGCGCAGCAGCGTCGCGAGTACGCGGCCGGGCGGACCACGGAAAAGGCGCGGCCTCGCCGCCCGGCCCTGGCGCCGCCGCCCGCCCCCGGGCGGCCCCCAAGAGCAACGCATGGGGCGTCCCGCCCGCTCCCTCCCCGTCCGCCGCCCCCCCGCAGCCATGGGGCCGCCGCCCGGCGAAGGCCGCCTCTGCTTCTGCTTCTGCTTCTGCTTCTGCTTCTGCTTCTGCTTCTGCTTCTGCTTCTGCTTCTGCTTCTGCATCCGCCTCCGCGCCCGCCGCCGCGCCTGCTCCCATCAAGAGTGCTTGGGGAGCTGCGCCCGCGTCCGCGTCCGCGGATGCAGCGGCGGCGGCGGCAGGAACTTCCCCCCGCTCCGGCGAAGGGCCGCCGCGCGCGCTCGCAGAGAGCTCCGCGGCACGTTCATCGGCACCTGCACCTGCAACCGTGTCCGCACTGCCCTCGCACCCCCTTCGGGCGAAATCGGGTGCCTGGGCAGCAAGGGCTTCCACGGAGCAACCGAAGTCTCGGAGGGGACGCGCCGCGGATTCGGGGGACGACTTTCCGTCTCTGCCGGCGCCGCCCGGGGGGCGAGATGCGTTCCCCTCGCTCACTCCGGGCGGCGGCGGGAACGGCTCGAGGACCAGGATGTCCCAGCCCCCGTTGGCCGCAGCTTCTTCGGTAAGGGCCGGCAGGGCATGGGAGGCGGGACCTGGTTCGATGCCGGCGCGGAAGAAAGCCACCTCGAAGAACGCCCCTTCGAGGGTCGCCCCTGTGAGGCCGGCCCTCCCAGCGGAAGAGACATCGGTCAAGAAGGCCGCGGCTGGCAAGGGAGCCAGGCCAAATCCAGCCGCAGCGTCCCCGGCGGAGACAAAGCCCAAGAAGAAGAAGGCCAAGAAATCTAGGAAGGAAAACTCCGCAGCCTCCGAGCAGCATCCCGCCCTCGCGAGGGCACTCCATCCCCACCTCCCGTCCCCCTCTGGCGCCGCTCACTCCCCGCTCGGTGGGACCGCGGGGCTCTCGGACCATCACGCCGAGAACATGATTGGCTTGGGGCAGGACGGGCCTCGCCGCCAGCATGTAGACAGGAAGGGGAGGCAGCGAATCGGGCCGAGAAAGAAGCGCCTCAGCACCCTCAAGAAGAAGGTGCTGCAGGAGCGGCTGAGAATTTGGAGGGAGACGAATGGCATCGCGGCGGGGATAGCCGCTCAAGGCGAACAAAGGAAGGCATCTGATCCGATCGGGGGGGGGGCAGTGGGGTATCCTTGTGTGTGCCTGGAGCACTTTGTCAACCGAGAAGAGCTGGAGGACGAAGATGAATACGAGGAGATTGTTTCCGATCTGACCAACCTTGCCAAGAAGGTTGGAGATGTGAGCGACGTCTACCTGCCGCGCGATAACGACGACTCAGCATCCTCGTTAGAAGCGCAGGGGCTTGCCTTTGTCAAATTCGTCCACAATCGTGACGCCGCTGCTGCGATAGCATGCTGGGAAGGGCTGACCATCGGCGGGGTCAAGGTGAAGGCGACGCCTGTGGCGCAGGATTTCGAAGGCGACTGGAAGTCCGCCATGCTCCGCCATGATTTGAGCCAAGCGGAGAAGCTCAAATCTGCCGACGCAGCGATCGCCGATACCAACGAGGAAACTATCGTTGTGATCGACAATATACTGACCGAAGATGACTTTGAGGATTCAGATTGCCTGGAAGAAACCAAGGAAGACCTCAAAGCTCTAGCGGCACAGTTCGGGCCGGTTTCTGACATAGTTCCTCGGCTACAAGGCAACGACAAAGGTCAGGTGCATATTATGTATCAGCTCTGTAAAAAAGCAGCGGAGCACGCCGCAGAATCCTTCAACGGCATGGTGATTGGAGGTCAGAGTATATCGGCTAAAACGCTTGCCCGGGGGAAAGAAGCAAATGCGTCAGCGGATGGAGCCATCGTTGTTTTGACAAACATATTGTCGGAGGACGATTTTGAAGACGACGATTGTCTAGAGGAAAGTATGGAGGACATATTGACAATGTGTACTCAATTTGGGGAAGTGAAGACCATCAAAGCAGAACTTAAAGGCGAAGCAAAGGGGCAAGTGCGCGTAGTATTTATCGGAGGGCGAGAAGTTTCAGAGGAGGCCATTAATGCTATCAATGGGAAGATTGTTGGCGGAGATAAAGTTCAGGCAAAATTACAAATTGCGACAGTCCTCAATGGCACGCAAGCCGCCGAATCAGATGCCACGCCTGATGCCAAACCCAAACCCATGTATAGCGGAGAGAAACTCATTCCAGAGCGCTACGCTGAATGCAAAAGGGTCCCCAAGGTACCAAGTGCACCTCGAGAGTACGCAACCAAGCTCGACGACGACACTGTGGTCCCCCTGATTGGAGAAATGCTTGGGGAACTGATGCGTCTGCAGCTACGCTCGAGAGGCGACAAGAATGCTCGAGCAAGGAGACGTCTTGTCATGGGTCTGCGGGAAGTGTCTCGTGGCATTCGCGCTCATAAGGTGAATATGGTATGTATGGCAAATAACCTCGACGAATATGGAGCCATAGATGAAAAGCTTCAGGAAATTATCGATCGCGCACATGCGGAAGACGTTCCCATATTTTTTGATCTCAGCAAGCGGCGGCTAGGTAAGGCGATCGGGAAATCAATAAAGGTAGCCGTCATTGGGATTCAGAATGCTGATGGGGCTTACCAACCTTTCAAAAAGTTGCAAAAATTGCACAGAACGGCCGCTAGGGTCGCCCCAGACCCCTCTTAAGCTCCGAACAGCTGCTGTATCGATGGAAAGGTACTTCCCCGTTATCTCTTGGTAGAATTCTTGCAGATCTAGTAGCTTGTCAAGACCTTTGACCCATAAGACCTTCCCGATGAAGTACACAAACCAGATAACATGACTTCGTAAAGAATGGCATGTTCATAGCATTTGAGCTAACAACAACAACTAACCACACAGAAATGGTCTAGTACCCACTTTCACTCGCGAGATCCAAGTCGCGTATGTGCTCTATAGCTGCGACAAAAGAAGCCAGGTAGTACGCCGACTCTCCTGTCGAAGTCGCCAACGAAGTAAGAAGAGCCTGCAGTGCCATCGGACGTTCCAGATCAGCACGAGAAACACAAAATACCAAAATGGGAAGAAATTCATCTGCTCCAAGAAACGTTTCTTTCGAATTGTGGTGCTCGGCGGCATGGACTCGAATTATCTCCTTTGCGGCATTGACGATGGCAAGTACCTTTCGACAGGGAAGCGAGCTCCGACCTACCTCGCCGAGGATAGATATAGGAGAACGCCACTGACTTGGGCTCTCATTCCTTATGTTGAAGTTTGATTGAGGCCTGAGCATAAGCGCAGCCATCTTGTGGATCATCTCTCTGTCATCATGCCGCCACGCATTAACCACCAGTCTCGACAGCACAGAGCGAAGGGGTAGGTAAACTTCAATCTCCGCTTGTTCGCGAATGGCGTCGCAAAATATTATTTCCAAATCGATATTAGTGGAAAAATTCCGCACGTCATTGTACTCGTCGCGCGCTGTGATCCCATAAAGGTCTTCTCGGCATCCATCAAGCAATAGATCTGTCAGGTTAGCTAGAAATCCTGAAATTGAGGAAGCGATTTCGCAAGATCGCTTCTTCGACAATTCGAGATGACGCACCTCTTCTGCTTTTGCAATTTCTCTTCTCGTTTTCTTAACGAAATCATCATTGACCTTTTCCATATCTTTCAAGAGAAAGATGCGGTATATATAGAGCTGGACTGCTGAGGCTAGCAATTCTACAGGATCCCCATGCGATGCCTCCACTTTCCTGATACCACCGGAATCGCACCCAAGGAACGATTGCAAATGGATTGCAATTTCTGGTAGAGAAGGGTGAGCAAGCTTGTATATCGCGCTACAGAGAGATCTCAAGAAAGATTCCAGCTGCCGCGTCTGCGATTCGGCACGTCGCGATACAAAGAAGGACGTCGTCGGAAAGGGAAACGTCGAAACATCGTCGTTTAAATCCACTGTCGCAAGTCTGAGTTCCTCAAAGTCCTCTAGGTATCGAACAGGAGCATACCATTCGGTTCGCCGCTCGCAGTCGTATACCCATATCGTGTATGCGGTTTGTTTCCGTTCTTCTTCGGTGAATTGATTGACGATGCGCACAGAGAGAGCCTTTGAAACTGCAACCATCTCAACAAAATCGTGCTGCAAAGATCTGGCCGGCTTCGATGCCTCTCCAAGAAAATTCGAGGACTTCCGAGAACGTTTCAGCGGAGTGGACGGTGAAAGTGCGCTAGTCGCTCTCCGCGCCCCCTCAAGCAGACCACTATTGATTGGGTTGAAGCTTAATCGAGCAGTCGCCTCCCATTCCCTCGTTCTTTCTGTGAAATCTTGAATATGCTCTGTAACTAGAGCAACGTCCTCCTTAGAGCTCAGCAACCCCCTTTCGCACAAAAGTTTCGCCAAGGGGTGATACACCGCTTTGTCTCCCTCTTCATATTGGTCAGTATTATGGGTTGAATCATCATCCGGTCGCCTCAAATGGAGTGCAAGAGAACCAGGAAATGTTTTAAGCATGCTGACAAAAGAGCTGAGAGAACGGCCAACTTCTTTCCCAACGAAAGCGATACCATTGACCCCCAAGATATGATCACCAGGTTGGATTCCAATATTGCAGCCTATCGAAAAGGAATCCTTTAAACTGTCAACGTATATTCGGCCTTCGCGTTGGTGAATGGTTAGGCCAAGGCCACCAATGGGGTGACGATGGAGAGAAACAGTGAAGATGTCTTTCATGCCGAACTCTAAAGTAGTTCCGTATTCTGCCATAACTTTTCTTTCCATTGATCTTAATAGCTTCCATTCCTGCGTTTCGGTATCAGGATAGCGACACCCTCTAAGGGCAACAGAAGATGGAATAGTCAAGAAGTCGTCGTCAAGTTCTACAATGGATTTATTTCGAAACGTTGGGGGATGACTGCTGCTTCCCTCGGTTATATCGTCATTTGCATAGGCGTCGGCGATCGACAACGCCTGCATGCACCTCTCCGGTGGTGTATCGTCACCTGACGACATCATACGAGCATCAGGCTACAGTGCGAGTGCGTATTATGCAATGGGTGGCCTCATGGCATATAGTACCGGAGTTCTCTCTCTCTCTGGATGCTGGATGCTGGATGCTGGATGCCGGATAGGGGAGGCAAGGGAGGCGAAGCTCGAAGCATCGTTGACCACTAGGTAGCGAATTACCTACAATTACAAGCTAGTGGCATTGACAAAATACCGACCTACCAAATTTTACGGTCTGTCCTCCAACCGCCCAGGGTCCTGCTCTATGTTTTATGATGTTTGATGTCAACTAGTAATACTCTAGTAGTATGCATACTAGCTAGTAGTCTAGTAGTCTGGCTTTCATGAGGCAGGCAGAGAGTCCATGCAATTCACAAGTCAAGTCAAGTACGAGCTCGCGTGTGTAAGGCCAAGATACACCAGACCAACACATAGATTTGTTCATTAAATCTAGAAAAGGGTCACCGCAGACGGGTTCCTGCCTGGACGAACTTAATTTTGGCTCGATCAGTGGCTCGAACCGTGTGAACCGTGTCCCAAACCCGTGTTTTCATCGATAAGGACGTCCGACCTTGGCTGCTGTAGCAGCCGCAGCCGCAGCCGCAGTCGCAGCCATTCATCATGCGTAATCTGCGAAGGATGCTACTGGGGGTGATAGCCTTCTCAGCGCTTTCCGCTAAAGATGTGGCGTCGGGTTTCATTCCCTTGCGCCAATTGATGCGTACATCATCGATAGATTTCGAGCGGAACCCGACCGTGACACGCATATTCTCAACACTGGAAGATACTCCGATAGTCACATCCCCGCCTACTGCTTCAGATGCCGGCGTCAAAGCCTCCACAGATGCGTCGGCGATGCCCCCGAACGGTGCGTCAGCACCGGTTAACTCGGAGACGAGCGATGGTCTCACTTCTGACGGTGATGACGTCCCCCTTCCCACCGTCAATGGGGGATACAGCCACACCTCAGCCTCCAAGGCCAAAATCTCCGCGGCGAACAAGGGCAGGACGCCCTGGAACAAGGGACGTGCCCGATCGGAGGAGACCAAGGCGCGCATATCCGAAGGGGTTCGGAAGCGTAACCGGAAGGTGTTCCTTGCAAAACTGGCAGAGTTGGGGCAGACCGAGGAAGAATACGAGGCGCAGAAAAAGGAAGAGCGGAGGAAGAAAGAGGCAGAACGAAGAAAACGCAGGACGGAGAAGGGGGGATACCGCCCGACGGAGGAAACCAGAGCGAAGATTTCCGCCGTCCTCAAGGAGAAATGGGCGAAGGGGGAAGTAAAGAAACGGGCCCCAGCCACAGGTCAGAGGAAGCCGGGATTCAAGCATTCTGAAGAGACGAAGCGAAAGATCAGTGAGTCGCTGAGGAAGCGGTGGTCCAAGGATCCTGAGTTCCGTGCGAAGAAGGAGGCCAGTGCAAGGAAAGCTAACAATGGGACAGAGGCGCGGAAGAGGATCGCTGATACGCTCAAGAAGAAGTGGCAGGATCCAGAGTTTCGCGCGTATATGATGGAACGGATAGCTCAGCGAAAGAAGCCCGCGCCGAAGGCGGGAAACAGCCATCGGGAAAAGATCAGCGAGGCCATGAAGAAGAAGTGGCAGGACAAAGAATATCGGGAAAGGGCAATGACGGGAATGAAGAAGAAGTTGGACGAATCCAGCAAGCTGAAACCTCTAGCTTCTGATTCAAATCAGAATTCATCATCGAACAAGGCGAGAAAGACGAAGGCGAGGACGAAGGCGAAGCAGAATGGAGCTAGAGTGGGCACGAGGTCGAGCACTAGGATTGCCAATGGATCAGCCGCTGTTGCGCCCCAGAAAAGAGGCAGAGCAATATCAAAGAAGGCATTGCCCGAGACCGAGACCACCGAAGCGCTGGACAGATCGGAGGACGCGCCGCCGGATGATATCGATGTCACCTCTGGCCCGGAGGGCACAAAGAATGGAAGTATCGCCCAGTTGCGAAACGACCGCCGCGACCTGTACGATTTGTTATACGGCGACGACGAGGACATGCCGGGAGCTAACGAGGCGGCCATCTATGACCGGAAGGCGGCCATGGTAAGCGCGAACGTTGGGAGCTCCCCCGGCAAAAGAAAGAGTAAAGCCGTCTCTGGTGGCAGATCTGCGGATCCGCGCCCTCCTCCCAAGTCAATTGAAGAACGGGCCGGTGAGTTCTCTCCCTCGCTCCCCAGCTTCAATCTTGAGGATGACGTGGACGACGACGACAGTCTCGACAACTTTGATCCTTATGGTTTGGAAAACTTTTGAGTCTGGCCATTACTCGATCCCGGATTTGGAAATCGGGAGATATTCAATAAAATGCTCGCTATCGAGATGCGTCAGTCCGTCGTTTGCCAAGTCATTGAATGTCGTATCTAGCGATAACGTCACACTCCCACAACTGGATGCATACTCTACTATGCATAATACATCATACTAGCTAGTACTAGAGTAGTACTTCTACTTGGAGTATTCACATACTACTGTACGACTAGCTATTATTAGTACTCCTACTACTCTACTATACATGCTTATATTAGTACACAAAAAAAGCAGTATTAGGAATTCCTTTCGCTAGCATTATTTTAATTTATGACTCACTCAGATAAATGCCATGAAACGGAACAACATGGACCGTCATGATACCGAGGCGGCCCTATTGGCCTCACTTGGGACTGGTGTCGCCTCGGCCACAGAGTACGAATCATCCGTTGTGAGGGATGCCACTCTTGCGTCGGCTCCGTCGCTCGACGGCTGGGGCTTCCCCGATGGCTGCCTTGCCGAGCTGGCCCCGGGAGGAAAGGAGGTAACGGAGGAGGAGGTAGGGCACTTCATCAGCGCGCTCGCGAAGACCATGACAGATCTGTCCTCTCTGTCGCGTGGACACGGCGGTGGCGGATCCGGCGGCAGAGAGGCCAATCTCCTCCATCTTAGGCAGCAAATGATATTGTCCTACCTGCTCGACGTGACCGGCCTGGAAGAGGGACGGGTGTGGGAAGCGGTGACCGATGCGACCGGATACACGCGAAAGGCGGAGATTCTCGAGGAAAGAGGGCGCAAGGAGGCAGCCATGACTGGACTTACCGAGGCTAATAGTCGGCGCGGGAGGAGAAGCGACAACGAGTGCGTCCGTGAAAAGGAAGTTGGGGGAGACGGGCGTTTGGCTCCGGTTTCAGCCTTGGAATCTTCAACAGCGCCCGCATCTTCCGAGCACATTTCCCCCCAGCAGCGCCTCGAACGGATCAAGTGCGGTTACGCTGGAGCCACTCTCGGCCAGCAAGTGCTGCAGGACAGGCAGCAGACTGTAGAAATGGCCCGACGGAGAAGGAAAAGAAATCAACAGAAACAATCCTTGGCCGAAGCAAACAAGGGTTCGATCATGGCCACGCGGCGCAGGATGGAGGCCGAATCGGGTGCGGAGGTTGCCTGGAAAAGGAATGCGGAAGAGGTTGAGCGAAGACGAAAGCGAAGGGAGGAAAGGAGGGAGAGATGGCTCCAGCGGTCCGAGCGCGAGCCGTCATCATTAAGCCGGAAGAGGCGCTTTCCCATCACAAGGCAAGACGAAAATCGAATCGAGGGTGAGAGTAAGGTTATTGGCTCGGATTCCGAAGACGTAGAATTCGAATTTGATGGACGCGATATTGCGGTTGACGCAAGGGACGGTGATCTTTCCAATTCTTCGACTAAAACCACTTCGGGAGTTCGCTCGAGAGATGGAGAACGCTCATCTGTAAAGAAAATTGTATGTCCGATGTGCCACGAGCTACTGCCAGTTCGAACTGGACTTGACACCGATGCAGTGCTCGCCTTTCACATCGACACGTGTCAGCGACGAGGAGCACGTATTCGCAGGCAATCGGCAGTAACCTCACCAGTAGCAAGAAATACTAGTAGGAGAAGGTTCGAATCGGAGGGATGCTCGAAAGAGGATTTGTATTTGAATCCAGATTCAGCGTCGCCTCCGCTATCTCCAACCGTCAATCTCAGCGCAAGTGAAGCTGACATCAATCAGAGTGTGAGTCTTCCGTTCCGTGGAGCCTCTGATGACCTAGAAGAAGTCAATTACGAAGATCGGGTCGAAGCTTGGCAAACAGAAGGCGTTACGAAGATGAAGCATATGAGTGAAAGGGATCAAGAGCAGAATAATCCTGGAGCTGTGCTATATGAGGGAGGGCTGCAAATACCTGCTTGGATAAACAATCGGCTCTTTGGATACCAGCGGACTGGCGTAGGATGGTTATGGGAACTGCACCGACAGAGTGCTGGAGGAATCGTCGGTGATGAAATGGGACTAGGGAAGACAGTTCAAATTTGCAGCTTTTTGTCTTCAATGGCCGCGAGCCGAAAGCTGGACTCAGTACTTATCGTTTGTCCAGCGACAATCTTACGTCATTGGATGACAGAGCTTGCTACCTGGGCGCCTGGCATGCGACGCATTCTCATTCATAAATCTGGTGAAACCGACGGCCGTCCTAGAGCAATATCTGGCATCCTCCTCCGGCGGCTGGATAAGTGGCTTCAGCTTGCAAGGGCAGATATGGTCAACGAAGCGATCGACGATCGCGACTATCAAGATTTTGACGAGAATATTTTCTGCGGCACAGGATACACCGTCATAACCACTTACGAAAACATACGCAAGAGCGCTGATGTATGGACAAAACATACTTGGAGCTACGTTATTCTTGACGAAGGTGAGCATTGCCGGGGAAATCAATATCTTTCTTTCTTTCATTGACCTGGCCGCTGACCCATCAACCCCCTCTTATCACTACCTCATCACTACCCAATCACCTCCCTGACTGAATAAGGTCAAAAAATTCGCAACCCGGACGCCGATGTCACACTAGCTTGCAAGAGGTTCCGTACGCCGCACCGACTGCTGCTATCGGGTACGCCAATACAGAATGATTTGAAAGAGCTTTGGAGCCTCTTCGATTTCGTCTTTCCAGGTCGGCTTGGGACTCTTCCTACATTTGAGGCCGAGTTTTCCGATCCTATCAGGCGTGGCGGCTACACGAATGCAAGCCCAATGCAAGTTCAACTCGCATATCGCTACGCATTGGTTCTTCGCGATCTCATCAACCCTTACCTTTTACGGCGCCAGAAGAAGGAAGTGAAGGAAGTGGCCCAGATGCCTGGTAAGACAGAACAGGTCTTGTTCTGCCGCCTCAGTCCTCGACAACGTGCCATGTACGAATCCTACTTAAAAAGTGACGACGTTGCCAAGTCTATTCGCGGGTCTCATACAACTTTCAAGGCTATTACTGTCCTGCGAAAAATTTGCAACCATCCAGATTTGATCGCCACGGATAACAATTCCTATGAACATTTTCTTCGATATGGCCATGACAATGAAGATGACTCATCTTCCAACGACGAGGACGATTTTGACCATAGCGATGACGTGGTGGCTCGATCTGGAAAACTGGAGGTGCTGGCAAAAATACTTCCGCTGTGGAAAAAACAAGGCCATCGAGTATTAATATTTTGTCAGTGGACTAAAATGCTCAACATTATTGAATGCTTTGTAAAACAGCGAGGCTGGAAATTTGGACGATTGGATGGCAAGACAAACATTGCATCGAGACAGCGGCTGGTTGATACATTCAACGCAGACGAGAGCTATTTTGGTATGCTTTTAACCACAAGAACTGGGGGCGTCGGTCTGAATCTGGTCGGTGCTAATCGTATCATTCTATACGACCCAGATTGGAATCCACAGACCGATGCACAAGCGCGCGAGAGAGCTTGGCGTTTTGGGCAGAAGAAAGAAGTTTGCGTGTACCGCCTCATTACTGCTGGCGCCATAGAAGAGCGCATCTATCACCGGCAGATATTTAAGCAAGCAATCAGCAGCGCAGTCCTTGTTGATCCGAAACAAAGGAGATTGTTTTCACAGAAAGACCTTCGCGACTTGTTCACCCTGAAAGCCGATGGTGGGAGTATTTCGAGCGGCGGAGACGGTGTAACGACAACAGGCGATATTACGAGAGGAAGGGGAGTAATAGATCGAAAAGATGTCGAAAGTAATCCGTCAAATCACGATTCTGGAAAAAGGGAAGACTACCAAGACACACTTGCAGCTGCTATGAGGAGTAGAGGACTTGCTGGAGTATTTGACCATGATTTTACACTAAAACCTTCGTCCCATGCCAGAGGTCTAGAGAGAGAAATGCAAGAAAATGCCACAACTGCCGCCCAAAACGCAAGGAAAGCCCTTCTTTCGAGTGCAATGCACCAGCAATACTTCACCCCTACCTGTGCAGGTGCTGATCATTCCATCACGCAAAGATTTGGGGGAAGCAGCTCATCATCGTTTGCGATTCTGACTTCGAATTCGAAAGTTGCAAGCGCAAACCCTGCCTTTGGCGGCGCAAGCTCAGCAGGAATCGCGTCGTCTGATTTTCAAGGGCAACCAAGATCATCAGGGGCGCTGCTCTCACGTCTAAAAGAAAGACAGAAACCCGTTAATGATGAAGCAAGCCGGATAGGCGGAGATATTCATACGACTGGGAATGCAGAA
>Ga0315315_10004152_pt1 | contig 13356 bp, 11 predicted proteins | sample M140m3416metaG_FD_203699 | JGI IMG/M metagenome (GOLD analysis project Ga0315315, IMG submission 203699) | Ammonia-oxidizing marine archaeal communities from Monterey Bay, California, United States - M1 40m 3416 | ecosystem: Environmental > Aquatic > Marine > Intertidal zone | place: USA...
ACTTCCAAATCAATCGTCCGCGTTTGCGAATCGAAGCGTTGCACTTTCCTCACGACCCAATCACCTTGAGTCAGAGGGCGTTTGACGCTTCCGGTAGCAGCATCAAGCAGATACAGGTGGTTCCAACCGCTGCGTTCACTCATCCAAATCAATTCATTGGTTTCGTTCAAACGACGAAGATACGATTTACCCGAATAGCAAATGAACGTATCAGTTCGTTCGTCAATCGTCAGAGTTGGCTTTGCCGTCGCCGCATCGACAGTAACCAGAGACAAACGCTGGTGCCCACGCTGATTATGCAGAAAGGAAAACGAGCGACTGTCCGGATTCCAAGCGAAGTCACGGGTGCTGTATGGATTTGAAAAGTCAGCGTTATCGATTAATCGTGGTTTCCAATCCTCGGCCAATGAGAACAAAACAGGGCGTCGTTGATCGATCCGATCACCAGGTTTGGCGTAGGACATTGTCAGTAGTTTCGCATGAATCGAGTCACGCGGTGCCGATTCGATCAGGTGAATCGTGCGTTTTAACCCCGGGGACAAACGCATCACAGCAAAGTGTTTTGAATCAGGCGACCACCAAACTTGCCCCTGGTAAACCTTCTCTGCGTCGCCGTCATCTGTAATCTTTCGATCATTACCAGTGTCGAGATCTCGCAGCCACAGATTCGCGTCGCGAAACGCCACCGACCACTTCTGATCGGGTGAGCGATTCGGACCGTTGTATCGTCGATCGGCGTTGGAGGCCTTGCCTTCAACCTTGGGCTTGGTTTTCGCCGGAGTATTCTTCTTTGCTTCAGGTGGGCTTGTTGACTGATCGACAATCGCCAAGTCCTCACCATCAGCCGCAACGAATACGGCCACATCACGGCCACCGAGATCTTTCAATAACCACGAGTCTCCAACGAAGGTCGAGATTTTGTATTCACTGCCCGGAGCGACCGAACCGTACCGTTTCAACTCACCATTCGATCTGATCCAGTAAACTTCTAAAGTTTTTGTTAGACGGTTTACAAATCGAATGGGAGTCCGCTCTCCCTGACTGTTGCTCCGCACCAGACGTGTTTCTGCTGGCAAACCCTCGGTTGCGCCGGTGTCTTCCGATGTTGCTGCGGAAATCAACTCGGACCCCGGTAAACTCAAACTCCAACTCCGCCCCCCGTATCGAAACGAGCAACTTTCAGCGTCTGGCGCGATCGTGAACTCAGCGAGCCTCGCCTTTGTCACGTCAACTCTCCGTTTCAACTGGCTTGAAAGAACTTCGCTCACCTTCTCATGATCGAAAGCCAATTCTCGTTTTCCAACCTCAGCATCGACCAACACATACTCAAACGAATCACCGCTGGTTTGAACGCGATACCAGAATTTGCGACCAGCATCGAACCAATTTGGCTTGACTGCATCACGAAAGACGAGATTCCGCACCCGCGATGAATAGGTCTTCGACCGTTCATAATCACTCTTCCGCCCCTGCCCGGAAACAGAAGGACTTGGAGCCAGTAAAACAACCACACTCAGCAAACCAATGCGAATGAGGCGAGCAGATTTCACGCCCAAAGCAAACACAGGCATTCGTATAACTCCCCAGAGGACAAATGGATTATGGACCATCGAGAACAAGGGGCATCACGCCTTGAAAAAGGCACGCGGACTGCCACAACCGGCGCAGGACATGATTCCTGCACTCCTTGTCGCGTTACATGATCCAACCAGACAACAGTCTAGTGGGTATCGGTGATCACGCCATCCTCGAAGAGAAATCGCGTGACCCCTCGGGCGCCTGTTGGTAACTGACCGGTCAGCGTCACCGCTTCAACAGGATACTTGATGGGGTTGAATCGGTGATTGCTGCGTTTGTCCGTAAAAACGCGTTGAGGTAACTGCAATCGCTCCTTGGCTGCCAGCGGCGCGTCTCGGATCAGCAAATACTGATCATTGATCTCAATTGAAAATCGCGGAATCGGATGGTCGGTGAGATTTGTCAAAACGATTACTTCCGTCAACAACTTTCCAGCACCATCGGCTGTTGGCATTGCCCCCTTTCCAAGCTCCACCGCAACCGGCAAGGGTGGCCCCCCAACACGTTCCGGGAAAATGGCGTAGACAGACAATCCAGCAACAACCATCAATATCAAGCAGATACACAAACCTCGCCGGGACAGGTGCAACCTGGGATCCACGGCAGAATCATTCGCAGGTCGTACGGGAGATTCGCTGGGATCGGACATTGAGTTCTTCTGTGCTTAGTATCAGGAACTGGAATTACCTTTCCACAGGCTTTACCAGGTAAGGTTACCATCCGAAGCCCGCCACGGCACGTGGACACAAACCAACAGCGGCCTGAGCCCATATGGCATGCTCCGATTTGCACGTCGAGGCTCCATCGAAGTAAATATTTGGAAGTGTACCTTCGATCGCACGTGCCCATGAATTGGAGACTCTGTTACAGACTCGCGGATGAGCGTAAATCAACCAATGGGGAATTATCCTGTTGCGACAAGTGGACCTTACGTGCATCAGAGCTCTGATGCGCGCAACAGCTAGCCCCTTAATCCTGACAACCACCGCCGCAACATCGCGGAGCGCCACAGGAATCACCTCCTCCAGCCATCGGTAAACTGGAGTTATTTGCGATAGAAGGGCTGGCAGGCACGCTTAAGAGACGTTTCAAGTCGGCGTTACCACAATCTGGGCATGCGTTTATTTCCGACGTAGACCGAACAAGTACTTCGACAATGCTGTCGCAGGACTTACACTCAAATTCGTATAGCGGCATGATTCACCTCGTGTAGCACCCGGATTTCTTCAATTCACAGAGAGCAGCAGCCTCTTGGAGGCTGACTAGATAGTATCGCACGAGCGTTGGAATTTGAAAATGACAAAGTTGCCAGCACTAACACGAGCACAAGTAAGATCAGTCGACCAAACTGCGATCGAGGAATACGGAATCCCGGGTGTCGTGCTGATGGAGAATGCTGGCTCCCGCGCCGCTGAGATCATTCACCAAGTGGCTCCCAAAGGGCCAATCGAGGTCTTATGTGGTGGTGGGAATAACGCAGGAGACGGGTATGTGATTGTCAGGCACCTGCAAGTCATGGGCCGAAAAGTTCGCATGATCTGTACTGCCCCCCTCGCCAAACTACATGGCGATGCCCACATCAACGCCATGATTGCCGCGCGATCAGAAATCCCCATGAAGATTGTTGATCCGGAGGCGTCTTCAGCAAATGTTCCCGATCTCGATCATAACGCTGTGGCCGTTGTGGACGCCTTACTCGGGACAGGCGCAAATGGACCTCCACGCGGTTGCTATCGTGATCTAGTTAAAATGGCAAACGCACATCCAGGGATGCGAATCGCAATCGACATCCCAACGGGTTTGGACTGCGATACGGGTGAAGCTTCCCAGCCCACAATCGTCGCTGATCACACAATCACATTTGTCGCGGAAAAAGCTGGGTTCAAAAAAAACAACGCCGACAAATATGTCGGCGTTGTTCATGTGGTTGGGATTGGCGTGCCTGAAAAATTGCTCAGAGCACTGCACTCGTAAGTGGTGTCATAGACACGTGCGGTTTAGGGGAGCCGTCCCTGATTCACAACTGGAAAGTCACCGGTTAAACCCTCCACCATGTACGCCACGAGGTCCGCCTTCTCTTGAGCCGTTAAGTTTAGGACCTTCATTTTGTCGCTGAGACCGGCGTTCTTGTGTCCGCCCTTGTCGTACCAATCCACGACTTCCTCCAGCGTATTTTGACTGCCATCGTGCATATAGGGCGGCGACATTGCAATGTTGCGAAGGGTAGGAGTCTTGAAGGCACCCCAATCTTTCTTGTCTTTGGTGACTACGTATCGCCCAAGATCAGGCTTCTCAGCAGCCATGCCGACGCCCAGATTGTGGTACTGCTCGTCGGTGAAGTTGGCTCCCGCGTGGCAAGCTGTGCAATTTGCCTTCCCGGCGAACAAAGCCATTCCCCTTTGCGCAGACTCACTCATCGGTGAATCTGCTGCTGCTTTTTTGAGCTTGCTGTACTTAGCTTTCAGCTCCGGTTCCTCATCGAGGTACTCAAGATCATCGGCGAACACTTTCTCGAACTTCTGCACTGCTTCGTATGCATCAGAGGGGGCCGGCCCAGTGACGATTGCTCTTTCGAACGTTGCGATGGCCATGCCGACATTGTCGATGGTGACCCCGTCGCCAAAAATTGCGTCAAACTGTTTCTTGTAACCGGGAATGTTCTTCAAGGTGTCGACGCAGGCGGCGTGCGTGTTCCCCATTTCGATTGGGTTTGCCACAGGCCCGACCGCCTGCTCTTCTAGAGACCCCGCTCTGCCATCCCAGAACTGCCCTTTGCTCAGGATTCGGTTATACGAGATGGGTGAATTCCTACCGCCCTGCTGGCCGCGGACACCGATTCCGAACGCAGTCTCCGCGCCGTAGCCCTGCAGCGGATCGTGACACGAAGCGCACGAAATCGTGTTGTCTGAAGACAACCGCTCATCGAAGTAGAGTTGACGCCCCAGCTCGATCTTCGCGCGAGTCATCGGGTTATTTTCGGGGATGTAGATATTCGCCTCAGCAGCATCGAGCCCCGCAGGCAATTGGACCTTCAATGTCCGATGGTTGGCGGGGTCTTTGAGCCAGGCGTCGAGTGCTTGCGGTGTTAGCAGGCCAACCCCAGGAACTCCGGCAGTCAGAGCCGGATCACCCAACACGACTTGATCTGACTGGCCGCGAGGCGAAACAGCGACGGCGGTCGCGCAGAGAAAGACAGTCGCTAACAAAGTAGAAAACGCAATTAATCTCATTCTTGAACTCTTTCTTAAAAGCGTACTCAAATTGAGCTCGGGTTGGTGTATGAAAAGCCTCTGCAGGCTGTGCAAGTCACCCATCAGATGACTTACGGAAGTATAATCAAAAGCAGGCAAAGTTGGACTAGGACATCGGAAGTCGTAGTTGGGAATCCTCACTCAAAATTTTGACGATTTTTCGCCCCGTCACACTCATTGGCATTTCGGCAAGTTCGGCTAACGATGCGTATTTCCACGGTTTTCCCGGACTGGCACCTTTATCAAGCAAGTCCGCCTGATAAACCTGCAGGGAAATGCGGTATTTTGTGACAGCATGCTTTATTCTTGTTAACCGAATCCCTGGAATGAGATTCACACCCACCTCTGCTGACAACTGCGTGGCGGCCTCTGCAATGCTGCCAAGAGAAGCCTGAGTGGTCCTGGGGAAATCCCATAACCCTGCCCAGCGGCCCCCCTCTGGCAAAGGACGAACCAAAAATTGTTGCTGCTGATTCCCCACTTTGGCAGACTTTTTTCCTCCATGCCGCGAGCGACGACCGTCCTTTTCCGCAGGTTTCTGAACCACCATGACAAACTCAGTTCGATCTTCGTAAGTCACCCGCGTCACCTTTCCGGGTATTTCCTGTTCCAATCCCACCTGATGTGCACAACAGGCAGATGCCACCGGACACTCGTGGCAGGCTGGTCCTTTGGGTGTACAAATCAGCGCCCCTAATTCCATCGCTGCCTGATTAAAGGTTCCGGCGTCTTTTCGCGGCAACATTTTCTCGGCGACCTGCCACAACAATCGATTATTGGCGGTGTCAGCTGGAGTTCCCCTAAGTGCGATCCAGCGACTGAAAACTCGTTGCGTGTTTCCTTCAAGAATTGGCTGTTTCTGTCCGTCGGCAATCGAGAGAATCGCACCTGCGGTGTAACGCCCAACGCCAGGCAAGGCGAGCACCTCATCGAACTGCAAGGGAAACTCGCCACCATGATCGGCAACGATCAGTCTCGCTGCAGCATGAAGCGACCTTGCTCGCCGGTAATACCCCAAGCCCTCCCAATGGGATAGCAAGACTTGCTCGTCGGCAGCCGCTAGTTCCTGCACGGTAGGAAAAGATTCCATGAACCTTGCATAGTAAGGCAACACAGTAGCAACCTGCGTCTGCTGCAACATGATTTCACTGACCCAAACGCGGTAGGGCGTGGACAGGCGACGCCACGGCAGGTCTCGCGCATGCTTGGCAAACCAAGCTAACAGACTTCGTCGGACACGCGATCGCCACCTCGTTTGTTGCCAAACGTTATCATGCTGCGGAATTTGATTGCTCTTTTTCGAGGCGTCAGAACTACTCAATTTTGTTTTCTTCCAGCCGCTTCAATTTCACCTTAGCCTTCATTATCTCTCCGCCACGAAGAAATCTGATTTCGATCTCATCACCCGCTTGATGCTTGTTGATGGTTTCCTGCAGAGTACTGAAATCCGAGATTTTATCTTCACCAGCACCCACGATTATGTCCCGAAACATCAGTCCGGCCTCGGATGCAGCTGTATTGGGATAAACCACATTGACTCGACATACCTGTTCCTCGCGGTAACACGAGACGCCAAGAAACCCACCCCGTCGAATCTGAATCATAAGCCCTGAAAGTCGGCTTTTCATTTTATCAACCGCAGCCGAGCTGATCTTGGTCCCCATTAATGTCAACGACGTCCGCAGCGGCAAGCGGGCAATGATGTCGCCCTGTTGCTCGGTGATGTTCACATATCGGACGTCGAGGGACTCAATACGCTCCATCCCATTGAGTGACGAAAAGACTTCATCCTCAACCGCGGCGTCGGCATTAACAATTGCGATAGCTGTTAAATCGGGCATTCGCACAACGTTGCGTACCACGCTGCCCTGAACTGCCTTGCCAGAGATACGCACGTGTTGAATGTCGCCCACCCACTCCAACCAACGCAGGACTTTGACGTCTCCATTCCACCCGTCTCCCACTTCAACGAATGGTACCGGGAGTTGTGAAGCAGCTACGGAAAAATCTCCGTCCCCGATAATAATGCCCGCAGCAACCAACAAATCTGCAGCCTGCCTGGAGCGTGACGTTGCAACCTCGCCCATGGCAGCCTTAGCAGCCAGCGCACGACGACCAACTGAGTTCTCGGCCAGCGTCTGTAGTGTCACCCACGCGTTGCCGTCATCTGCCGGCTCATGTGAGATCGCGAAGTCCGAAATCACCGCAACGGCACGTTCAATCACCTCCAAGTCACCTTGGTTCATTGCAGTGACCAAATCCGGAATAACCACAGGCCCCAGTTCCTTAATTTTCTGGCTAGCCTTTTCACGTCGCAAATAATGATCATGCGACAACTGAGTGATCCAGTAAGCCGCCGTTTTATTGGAACCGGTCTCGCGTGTGCCCTCACCAGGCCGAACTTGGGCGGTGGCCTTGCCTGCCGTGACCACCACAATCAGTGGCATCAAAACTGCCAGCATTAGCAAAGCAGCAAATTTCGAATTGTGCTTGGATAAAATCATTTAAAATCCGCCAGTGATGAACACGTCAGCAGTTAAAGTAGCCCGCCACTCTTTCCATGCCGAACATGTGCAGGCAGGCAATTCAATCCCCAGTATCACTACAACATTCGCCCAAGAGCTGGAAAGCAAGTTTCCGCCTGACCTTGAAGGCCCTCTCCTACCAACGGCAAATTCGACTAGTTGTCGGCCGTAACACCTACTGGGGCGTTGTCACCAGCAGTATAGCGTACGCAGCAAATCGACTCATAGCGCAACTAAAACCTGCCTGATACTTCACGTGCAGGACGCCGGATTGGTGACATTGTGACGACAGAACCAGCGGTCACCCCTACTGCAAGCACGACGCCAAATGCCCCTTGATAACGGCCAAAAAGACTTGTCCCTCACCGCGACCTCGGCAACCCAACCTTGCCCTCATCGACCACCAGGCCAGCGCTGCCGAACGCGAAAAGAAGCCTGTAGATAACGCAGATTGAAAAACGCAAACAGCCACGACCGCTTCTCACGGAACCCAGGCAACTGTCCTGTATTCCAACCACGGCCACCGCACAGGGTGAGATCAAATTCTTCTTTGGGCTCAGCCCGTTATTTTTGCCAATGTTTGACCTGTCGCCACTTGATCACCGACTCCGACAGAGATTTCAGAAACTTGGCCATCCACTGGCGAGGCAACTTCCATTTCCATTTTCATGGCCTCGAGAATCAAAATAGCTTCTCCAGCACGGACACGATCACCCTTCTTCACCAACTGCTTGAAAACGGCACCTGGCATTTGCGATTTAACTTCCGTGATGTCCGTATCTGCAGCACTCACCTGGTTAGTGGATCCACCACCGGCCTGAGGCTTGATACCAACACGATAGACCTTGCCGTCGACGGTGACCATATTGCCTTCGAAAGCCATGAAGACATCTTCGCCATTGACCGAAACGACGTATTCGGCAGGCCCTTGCTGAGGTGCTGCGGGCGGAGACTGGCTAGCCTCAGTCTTATCCACTTTGCGAACCCCGGTCTCAGCCTCTCCCTTGAGAAAGCGAATCCCTTTCTCTTTGCAGGCAGCGGCAATGAAGACATTCTCATCGGTAGTCTCGAGCCCCTCATCCTCCAACATTTTCTTTGCAGCAGGAATTCCCTTGCTTGGATCCTCGTCATTCAACTCCAACACCGGTCGGGTTGTCGGCTCGAGCTCCAACTGTTCGCGAGCTAGCTCAACGACACCTGCATCAGGCGGCACTGGAGTCTTGCCGAAGTAACCAAGGACCATCTTCCCGTAGGGCTCTGCGATCTTCTTCCAAGGCCCAAACATGACATTGTTAAATGCCTGTTGAAAATAAAACTGGGACACAGGAGTAACAGAGGTTCCAAATCCACCTTTGCGAACAACATCACTCATCGCCATGATGATCTCGGGATACTTTTCCATGATATTGTTGTCACGCAGCATTTGCGTATTTGCCGTCAGCGCACCACCGGGCATAGGGCTCCATGGAATAAGCGGTTCCACTGCGGTAGCCTCTGGCGGCAGGAAGTAATCACTCATGCAATCTTTGAAGACTTCTTCTGCCTCGCGAACTTTCTCGACGTCGACATCGAGTTCAAAATCACTACCACGCAGGGCGTGCCACATGACCAGAATGTCAGGCTGACAGGTACCACCAGAACAGGGCGCCATCGACAGATCGATTGCGTCAGCACCGGCATCCAACGCAGCCTTGTTCGCCAGCACGCTGACACCTGCGGTCTCGTGCGTATGGAAGTGGATAAAGGTATCGGCAGGCAACATTTTCCGGGCCTGTCGAATCGTATCGTAGACCTTGGAAGGAACCGCAGTTCCAGAAGCATCTTTGAAACAGATTGCATCAAATGGAATATCTGCGTCGAGAATCTGTTGCAGTGTCGAAGCGTAGAAATCGGCGTCGTGTGCTCCGGAGCACCCTGGCGGCAGTTCCATCAAAGTAACGCAAACCTGATGCTTCAATCCTGCCTCAACAATACACCTACCGCTGTAGATGAGATTATTGACGTCATTCAACGCGTCGAAGTTACGAATCGTTGTCATGCCGTGCTTTTTAAATAGCTCCGCATGCAGTTTGACAATATCGCTGGATTGCGAATCCAACCCCACCACGTTGACGCCTCTTGCAAGCGTCTGCAAATTGGCATCCGGACCAGCGGTCTCCCGAAATGCATCCATCATGTCGAATGCATTTTCGTTGCAATAAAAATACAACGACTGGAATCGGGCTCCCCCGCCTGCCTCGAACCAACTGATGCCTGCATCACGAGCAGCTGCAACCGCTGGAAGGAAATCGGGTGTAAATACACGCGCGCCAAAGACGGATTGGAAACCGTCCCTGAATGCGGTGCACATGAACTGGACTTTCTTTTTCGCCACGGTTCAAAATCTTCCGAATGTATCTGGAAAAAAGCTTGTACTAAAAACGAGTTATCAGGTCAGTGCCGACCAAAGCACGCCGGCGGCAATCGCTGAGCCAACCACCCCAGCCACGTTGGGTGCCATTGCGTGCATCAGCAAGAAATTGTGCGGATCTTCCTGCTGCCCCACCATTTGAACAACACGTGCTGAGTCTGGCACCGCTGATACACCAGCGGCCCCGACCAGAGGATTGATTTTTTCGGTGAGAAACAAATTCATGAACTTGGCGAACAAAACTCCGCCTGCCGTCGCAATCGCGAAAGATAGTGCCCCTAAACCAAAGATCTGAAGGGATTCCTGAGTCAGGAACTTACCTGTCGTAGCGCTGGCACCGACAGCGAATCCCAGCAAGATGGTGACAACATCGATCATCGCTGTTCGGGCAGTCTGAGCCAAACGCTCGGTGACAAGACTTTCTTTCAGCAAATTCCCAAAGAACAACATCCCCAACAGGACCACTGCCCCGGGGGCGATCATTGTCGAAATCAAAAAAGCGGCAACGGGAAAGATCATCTTCTCCCGTTTGGACACCTTGCGAGGGGGCTTCATCCGAATCAATCTTTCTTCACGCGTGGTGAGTAACTTCATGATCGGGGGCTGAATAATTGGCACCAAAGCCATGTATGAGTAGGCTGCAATCGCAATCGAACTAAGAAGATCCTCAGCCAACTTTGAGGCCAAGAAGATGGCGGTCGGACCATCAGCACCACCAATGATCCCAATCGCCCCGGCTTCTTTCGGCCCAAATCCCAGCCAAAGAGCCCCGAAAAAAGTCAGAAACACACCGATCTGTGCGGCAGCACCAAGTAAGACCAATTTGGGGTTGGACAGCATGGTGGAAAAGTCGGTCATCGCGCCGATACCGAGGAAGATCAGCGGAGGATAAACGCCGTGCTCAACGCCAAAATACAGATAACGGAGCACGCTGCCTTCATCGTATACGCTCATCCCCATGTCGGCGGCCACCGGGATATTGCCCACGATAGCCCCCATACCGATCGGGACCAGGAGTAGCGGTTCATAATCCTTGGTGATCGCTAGAAAGATGAACACAATCCCGATCAGGATCATGATCAAATTTCCCCAAGTCAAAGTCACGAAACCTGTCGTGCCAAAAAAATCAGTAAGTATTTCCATCAGTTCAGTTGTGGCTCGTACGCCAAATTCTCCTGCAATTCCAGTTCAGCTATTCTGCCCCGACGAATCCTTCGTTTCCAACTGTCGCTGGAACTCCGTGTGCAGCACATACCCAATGGCAGCCAACACAGCCCCATCATCGGCCACAAGACTATCCGTGTGACTGGTATTGCCGGCAGGCTCATCAACCTCAGGCCAAACCGTGGATAGCATTGCGAGGACGCGTGGCAAGCCTGCGATAAACAGGCTGAGCAGAATCAATGCGGTGAAAACAATCATCAATCCGACAAACGCCTGCACAGCACCCTCAGCCAGTTTGCTGGAGTCGGCGTTCGGCAGCGATGAATCAACTTGGCCGAGAAGCGTAAGGCCAGTCTGTTTCAGGAGCATTTGCATCGCGAATGTATGAGACTCGGATTGGAGAGAAAACGATTGGAAGCAGTTGGACCAAATGCATCAAAAACGCGAAGATACACGCAATTATTCAAATCGCAAGGAGACCAGCACCCCGTCGGCTTTCCACTGGAACAGACTGTTCCAATGGAGCAAAGAAGATTCGGACTCGCTTGGCAATCATCGGCTCAACCGACACCACCCAACCGCGATCCCGCCCCCACATTGGGACGGTAGCTGATTCGACGGCAAATCGATTCACGACATTTCGGCCATGTCAGCAGGCCAGTCCGCTCGAGGTCCCCGAACGCTTTGGTGGCGTGCATGGAGAGGATATCGCATCGAAAGGTTTTCTTCACCCCCCCCCGACGCGCAGTTCACGGGTGCAAAAGGCATGAATACCCAAGACAAACCGCAGTTTTCTCGATCAAACGCTGTCGAGCGTGGGAACCTCAAACCCTTTGTTATTGGGGTCTTTCAACAAGGCGTTGGCAGCTTCGGCATGATCACCGGTATGACGCTCAGTTTTCGGGTCGAAGGTCAACCATGGACCCACGGTATACTCGGCCTTGTCTTCAGGAATCCCAACACCGTCCCGCATCACTTCATGCAACTTCATGAAATGCTCGGATGCGTCTGAATTGTCCCCGAATTTACCGGCTTTAGCGTTGAACGGCGCCTTCTCACCCAATCGGTAGGAGTTGTTCATGAGATGCCCCATGACGCAACCATAGTGCGCGTCCTCAACGTTTCCGTTGGCCATGCTAGGGTCATTTGCGCGAATCGCAGCGATGAATGCTCCCCAGTTACCGCCGGGGGTGACTTTTCCGGGAGGCAACTTGAGCGGTTCCGCTTTGGATGCACCGGGTCGCAGAATTTTATAGTTGCCCTCACCGGTAATTTTGCTGCCGTCCTCGAGATAATACTCGTTAAACACCTGTCGCTGGTATTTGGGGTAATTCACGTTCCGAACATTGAAAATCACCATTTGACCATTGGGATACTCAGCGACCCCAAACATGGTATTCGGCGTCTCTCCCTGATCGTCCCACTGGAAACGGCCGCCCAGTGCCGTCACTCGAACCGGATGAGTCTGGTCTTTGTCGAGCGCCCAGCGAGCGACATCAAGCTGGTGCGTTCCTTGATTGTTGAGATCACCGTTGCCGGTTTTCCAGAACCAGTGCCAATCGTACGGATGATAATTGGCGTGATAGTCGCTAATCACCGCTGGCCCCTTCCACAGGTCCCAATCAAGGTTGGCCGGTGGCGGCCCTACTGGCTCGTGCCCGATCCCACCGCGTGGTTTGCAGCAGTAGCCGTAAGAAATTTTCAAACGGGGCAGGTCACCATTTTGCAACGCTTCGTGTAGTCCTGCGATACCTGCGCTACTGCGCCGTTGCGTGCCATGCTGAATCACCACGCCGTACTTCTTCTGAGCAGCGACCGCAACCCGCCCCTCACCGACATCGTGGCTCATTGGTTTTTCGACATAAACATGTTTGCCTGCTTGAGCCCCCCAAATGGTCATTAAGGAATGCCAATGATTCGGCGTTGCGATGGAGATCGCATCAACCGACTTATCGTCCAGAGCCTCACGAACATCGCTGATCGCCTTGGTTTGGAACTTACCCTCTGTACGCTTTTCAAGGCTCTGCATCCGCTTGGCAAGCACATCAGCGTCGGGGTCGATGACATAAGCCACCTCGACATTGTCTTGTCCCAGCCATCCACCCAAATGACTTTGTCCGCGACCATTCAAACCAGCCACGGCGATTCTGACACGATTGCTGGCACCATCAACTGCCCCCGAAGCTCGAGTGCCAGTAAGTAGCAAGGACCCACTCGCAGCTGCGGAGGTCGCCAAAAAGTCACGTCGGCTCGGTTTGGACATCGAAGATCTCACTCAAAGACGGGAAAGTTTTCATGAACGCCGGAACGGACATTCTAACGAAACTAATACGTCTTGGGGGCAATCAAAATGCCCCTAGGATTCCTCTTCGGCCAAGCCGAGTTTTGCCAACCAGCGGCGAGAACTGCTGCCACCTGCCGCATTAGC
>Ga0315315_10004153_pt1 | contig 13354 bp, 13 predicted proteins | sample M140m3416metaG_FD_203699 | JGI IMG/M metagenome (GOLD analysis project Ga0315315, IMG submission 203699) | Ammonia-oxidizing marine archaeal communities from Monterey Bay, California, United States - M1 40m 3416 | ecosystem: Environmental > Aquatic > Marine > Intertidal zone | place: USA...
AAACTTATTTTGTAACGGAAAAGTAACGGACGTGTAACGGAAGTCGGACAAAAAGTGGGTCAAGTCGGCACTTTGGCGGAACGCTAGGAGGATAATGTACACGATGGGATAATGTACACGTTACGAAACTTATTGTGTAACAGAAAAGTAACGGACAGGTCGGACAAAAAGTGGGTCAAGTCGGCACTTTGGCGGAACGCTAGGAGGATAATGTACACGTTACGAAATTTATTCTGTAACGGAAAGGTGACGGAGAATAAATTTTGGTCGGGATCACACACCCACCCACCCCAAAACGATCGATGTTACCAGACCTGAAAGAACCACGTCGTCATCTACTTGCTCGGGGGTGTTCACCGTCTCAACAGACATCGATATTTTTGACTCAGCCAACGTGACGTCACGAATTCCCAGCATTATCATAACTGCTGAACGAACATCCAACTGGTGTCGTTTTAGGTCGCGCAACGACACGCGCCTGTTGACCAGTGTAGTTACACGAGCCGACACTGGCCGGCGTGGCTGTACGTTACGTGGGAATGAAAAAACGCTCATCACTGTCAGAAGTAAAAGCAAGAGCATCTTCATCGTGATTCGATCCAATTTTCCAACCGACCATTCACAACGTTAGCGATTGCTTACGCTAAAATCTTTTTCGCGTCCCTGAGGTCGTCATTTGAACGCAGAAGAATTGCCGGCGCCGCAAATGTCAACTCGGTCTAACGTCGTTGCAGCTCGGTTCGACCTTGTCGACGTGCATCGTAAAAATATCAAACAGTTCGCGCCTTCTCCGACTCATAACCAGGATATTTTCAAACTCAACGGGAAACTGAACACCCTTGAGTTCCACTCGGCCAGTGTGTACGAGGTCAGTGTGTCGATTGACATAAACTTCAATTACTACGATAAGGCCGACATAGAATATAATTTGAAACTCACCTCGCTGCAAAAGCCAGATGCCGTCAAAAAGGCTCCCGTCATATACGAGGCTATCGTCTACCCTTACGCAGAATGTATCTTATCAAGGGAAGCACCTCTCTACTTTCAGCAAAATGTGCGACTTGTCAAAGAGATTGTCGACTACGTCAAGATGTGTAAACAAAGAACGGATCATTTCGAGTACGTATCGTACAAGAACGTCGTTTATCTCGGCGTTCCGACCTGGTTTTACAGGGAAATTCAGTCCGTGTTACCGTTTGACGTCGAATTCGAAAGAACAATGTACATGGGTTACAAGCAGCTCGTTTGTTTTGTCGACAAACAAAAAAGCTTCCATACAGCACACCACAAGTTTGCAGCGGATTTTGGAACGCAGCAGAAAGACGACTCATGTTTTCACTCAGACGTCCAGAAGCCAGAGAAAGAAATCAACGTTTTCTCGAAGTTCGAAGATATGGAGTTTAAATCTGAATCCGCGCGAGCAACACTAAAATTCCAAAAAAGAAAATTGGACGAGAGCTACGAAAGCTACAGAAAAGCGCAACGTCTCCAACACAACGACGAGTCCAAAAAGATGAAGGATAGGAGCCGCTGGGAGAGAAAAAAAAGAGAACGAGACGAAGATTACGCGAAGAACCCACGAAGGCTCACAGGGAAAGGCGTACGCTACAGAGTCATCACTGGAAAGCTCAATCACGTTCGCGAAGGACAACGAGTGCGTTTTGTTGCGGAAGACATAGAGAATCCATCAAACGTGGTCGTTCGCCTGAGCGACGGCGAGGGCCACTGGTATGAATCGATCGAGCTGGACTCGCTTGCAGCTTTCGAAGAAGACGATATTGAAGGTTTCGACAGTGCAGACGCCATGACCGACAGAGATTCTTCGGACGATGAAGCTTAATACGCTCGCACATTTGATAGAGCCGTGACGCGCCATGTGACCAGAGGTGGAAAATACACTTTTTGCATTTGATCCAAAGTAAAGGAGTGAATTGCCCAATATCGAATTTCAAACATCGGCGCCTAAAAACTTGACAGTCATGGAACCTGTTGAAGGACGCCGCTTGACTCTTGTGTTAAACGTGACGCCCTCTACAAGGACGCGAAGCTGCAACACCAGCACTTCCGAAAAATTGGGAAGTGATCTGCTCGATGCTGCGGAAGAGTACCAGAGCCAGATTCCGGACGGACTGTACTTGAAGCTGTGCAACCTCGCCAAAGTGCAACACACCTGTGTGAGCGAGACGGCTCTCGCCGATGCAAATGCGGTCATCCATGCACTCATGAAAGATTTGCATGAACAGTATGGGAGGGTTCACATACTTCAAGATGTAAACTCGAGACAGACTTCGATTCTTGAAAAACAGATTGAGGTGGCGAAAAAACGGGAAGAAGTCATCGAGACGCTACAAAAAAGTCTTGCTCTGGCGAAAGAGACCGTTGGAGGCTCACTCGACTCGTCAAAACTATACGAACTTGACGACAAAAGTCAGGCTCGACTCATCACGAAGAAGCGTCCACGGAAGTAGGGCCGCCAAGCACTTTTAAATTTGCCCTAATTTTGTACTAAACGAAACTCCATGGCCAATTCTTAGACCTGATGCAAAGTGAAAGAGAGGCTGAGTATTTTGCGCTCGCGAATGGGAGGCCGTTGAGAACAAAGTGCGATCTTGAAAGAGAGTTCATGAGTCAAATTGTCATCGAGTGTGGTCTTTGCAGCAACCTCGAAGACATTAAGAAGGAAAATTGGTTTTTGTTCAAAGATAAATTCATAAGTGCGTTAAATTCTGTGTCCATCGAGGCCCGTGCCCACGTGGTCAGTAGAATTTTTTCTCTATCGTCGGCGCCCGAATCAAATTAGGATACGTGTTTACCCTACATTTTATTGTCGGTGCCTCTTCGATATTCAACCGCGAGTGACGTTGAAATGAACGACGACGCCTTTCTCGTCGGTCACCAGCGTGTGCTAAAAAAGGTGGCGGAAGATGGGCTCGCGCTGATGTGGGCTTCGGCCGAGCTGCGGAACGACCGGGAGGTGGTGATGGCGGCGGTGGCGCAACATGGCTGTGCGCTGAAGTACGCTTCGGACGAGCTGCTGGCCAACCGGGAGGTGGCAATTGTGGCGGTGGCACAAGATTACAGAGCGCTGCAGTACGCCTCGGCCGAGCTGCGGGGCGACCGGGAGTTTGTTCTTGTGGCGGTGGCGCAAGATGGGTACGCGCTGCAGTGGGCCTCGGCCGAGCTGCGGGCCGACCGGGAGGTGGTGATGGCGGCGGTGGCGCAAAATGGCGGCGCGCTTGTGTCCGCTTCGGCCGAGCTGCGGTCCGACCGGGAGGTGGTGATGGCGGCGGTGGCGGAAAACTGCTGTGCGCTCAAGTGGGCCTCGGTCGATCTGAAGGCCGACAGGGGAGTGGTCATGGCGGCGGTGGCGGTTTACGGCTACGCGCTTCAATACGCTTCGGCCGAGCTGCAGGCCGATTGGGAGGTGGTCATGGTGGCGGTGGCGCGAAGTGGCTACGCGCTGAGGTACGCTTCCGCCGAGCTGAAGGCCGACCGGGAGGTGGTCATGGCGGCGGTGGCGCAAAATGGCTTAGCGCTGGACCACGCTTCGGCCGAGCTGCAGGCCGACCGGGAGGTGGTCATGGCGGCGGTGGCGCAACATGGCTGTGCGCTGGCTTTCGCTTCGGCCGAGCTGCGGGCCGACTCCTTTTTCGTATGGCTCCACTCCCGGTATCGCAAGCAAAAGCTGTGGACGGTGCTCACTATCCGCTTCTACGTCGTCCTCTTCGCCAAGAAGCTGCAGCGCCGCGTCGAGGCAGGGGACAACGAGCGCTTTGAGGCGGCGTGGGCGGATCACCGCGACGAGCTGACCGTGGGCTTCCCAGAATGCGTCGCCAAGGCAGTCTTCCAACACGGGTGGGTCGCTCACGCCGGCCGTAAGCGCCTGAGAGTCGAGTGAGAGATTTTGTTTGGTGTTGGAAATTGTTATTCCTTCCAAACTATTCACAATCTACGGGCAAACCTCGGACCGGTTCTTGGAGCTTCAACCTCTTCTGCAGAACTCTCAGACTTTGTGCCGCGTTGATGCAAATATTTTCGACAGCAGATTAATATGTGGATTGATGCAGTCAAACCGAGCACGCAAACTTCTGGAACGGGGCTAAATTCCAGCAAGTACTGGTCAGCAAGAGACCACGCGGCCCACCAAAAGGCGAGCGACAGAAGTTCACTGTGCATTTTAAAAAGACTTCACGAAAGCTCACTTCCAAATATTTTGGGGTAATTTGCCCTTATTTTGGATTTTGTGGACTTCACAGTATACAAGCAAATTTCTCATGAACTCGCGAGAAGATACAAACAGAGCTTTTCTTAACTACATTAAACGGCACGACTGCCAAAAAGCTCAATATGCGGCTTTATGGTACGACGGTTCTGTTGAACTAAGACCTTCGAGCTACACATTCGAAGGCGGGCAACTGAAAAAAGGCAGTTCCTCGGACGCGCCGACAATTACAATTCACCTACCCCCACCGTTTGATAAGGGTATCGACTTTGTGACTTTCAGCAAGATCGATAGCAAAGTGTGCTGCGATGCAGTGATAAGCGATTGCAACTGGCTCCGGAGCTCGTATACATGGAAGAACGCACGCGACGACGCCATTAACTCGCCAGGTGAAACGTTCAAGTTTGACTCAAAGAATGGCTACTGGCGCAGCGCCATATTTGAACTTGTCCGCGACTTTTGGCTTTTTTACACGTCCGGTGTTGACCCACGCGACCATAAACTGCAAGAAAAAATGACAAACAAAAAAGCAAAAGTATTTAAACCACCGATCGCTTACGCGACACCAATATCTAGCGTTTTACAAGGAATTCCAATTGCTGAAGTCTTGAATACTGAAAGCAGTGGCAGCAACAAAAACAAACGACCGCATGAACATCTTACACGGCGCGATCCACCATCGGAAATTTCAAAGCTTCTTCGTACGGCAGCACGAATCCCACCACTAATAAAATGGTTAAAAAAGCGTGGAAGCTACGCGTTGATGAATAAGAAACAGTGGAGAGATATTCGCCTGTGGACAGAAACCGAAGCCGGGAATGCGTGGCTGACTTCATCGGGCTTAGACCCTTTGTCGTTTCATTTGCACCACGTCAAAGCACAGGCTCGCGGCGGATTCGATTCCGTTTTCAACTGTGTGTTTGTACCAGGCTCCGCGAATTCCTGGTGGGGAGCGGCAGACTCTGACGAAATGCGCGACTACATTGGCACCGAGGCTTGCCGTCTCTCAGACACACATGCAAAGTGGGCAGCGGTACAAGTTTCGAAGGGTGTTGATCAATCGAAGTTCGACCCCGATTTTTCTTGAATCGAGTCCACTCGCTAAAACAACAAATCGCGTGATAAGCACCCAAAGACACAATTCAAGTAAACAAGGTAGAGAGAGACACAGCGAGTTTCATACGAAAATAATACCATGGCCGATTTTCAAAGCTTCATGGGCCCCGGTGACAAAAACCTGCCGATGTCGGAGCTCCAGGGTTACCAGCCCGTTAGCCGAATTGGTGAAATTGTCATGAATGCGTTCGGTACGCTTTTGCCCTTGCTAACCCATAGCGACGCATGCTCACCACATCTGTTCTCCCCTCCTGTGTCCGCAGTTGACGCGTACGAGTTCGGAACTCTTACGAATAAGGCTGGCGAAGACAAGCCGCAGTTTCACGAGTGGGCGACGGTGCAACCGGGTATGATCTGTGTCGCGCGCAAGAAGAAGACAGCTGTGTTCCGTCAATATATTGCGGCAGAGACAGCAGTGCCTGTCATTGCGTGTGCCGCGTGCCAAGCTGACGATGACGACATCAACTACTTTTTTGCAGGTGTCGCGCGATCTAAGTCAGTGCGCAGCCCTGATGACAACATCGGCCCCAACGTCGACGAGTTCTTTACCGTTAGCATTGGTGGTATGGCTACTCTACTCAACACCAGCGGCGGAAACATCTTCCCCGGTGACCAAATCGAGTGGTGCTTCAAACCAGAGACAAACAAGCACAACTCCAAGAATGGCCCTCGACGTATCGCGATTCAAGTGGCGTCGGTGTCCTCGTCCAAGGTCATCGGTCGTTGTTTGTCTTTCGCCAAGAACGGCGAGACCTTTGATCTACTCATCAAACAGTAAATGTGTGTAGGATATCCGGAGTCTCGTCCAAAGCAATCTGCCACAGTTTCATCGATTTTTGACAGTGTAGGTCGAGGCCGTGCCGTGTTTCAGAAAATTTGTAAAAAACATGTTTTGTGAAAAAGTCACTAAACGATCGACCACATCTACGGCGTCGGACCAGTCGGTTTTTTCTTAGCAGCAGCTTCCTTTGCTGCTCTGTACCCCTTTACTTGTGCGACATAGGCGTCTAATGCAGGCTTGTACTCTCGTTTATCCAACTTCTCGTCGCGTACCTTCTGCAACACGTCATCGTTACGCGCACGCTTTTTAGTAGTACGCGACAGCACGCTACCGGCGTGGTCCATGTAGTGCTTGTTTAGTTGGTTGCCGCTCCACCACTGTACATTCACGTTGACGTTAACTGCCATCGTTGTAGGATGAGATTTTACCGTTTGGATGCCTATAGATGATCGTGATGCCGCAGAGTCCAGCACCGTACCGATACACCAACCACCGACGATCACTTCTCGAGAACCTCGCACATTCGTATCCCCAACTGTTTCAAGTGACTTGAATTTCATTCCAAGACGTGTGTCGTCATTTCCATCTGTGAAGTGTGAGTAGTTGATCATATGAGACGAGGTAGTGCGCTTTAATTCAAAACCTTGGAGTTCTGCTTTATCGACCTTGATTTCGTTGTCACGCACCAGTCGAGAGAGGAAAACTTCCTTTGCAAGTCTGTCTTCCATGTTGTTGAGAGTTGCGACAGCCTTACTTTGCTTGTTTTCGTCTATAAGTTCATAGTTTACAGTGGCGTAAATGCACATGAATACTTTATCGAGTGGCTGCACTTGAAGCTTGTGATCCTTTAATTCGCTGGTCCAGACGGTCGATATCGCCGGCCCTTGAATGCCAACGTTGAAGAGTTGCCCTTGGCGGTGGTCTATTTCACCCGATCGCATCGGATCGTCGGAGGGTGACTCTAGCTTCGAAAGTACAATACCATCAGGGGTCCAGTCCATGAGTCTATTCTTTCGAAGCTCTATGTCAAGTGCAGCAAACGAAAGTGCATCACCCATGTTACGTTCAATCGCCAAGGCTTGTTTTCCTTTCGGCTTAGCTACTAGCAAAGAATCAGTTGAATTTTTTCCGCACAAGAACGGACTTACACTCAAAATGTTGATACCCTGCGATGCGTTGGTTGGTTCCGTATTGCCTAACATTTGGATCTGAAGTCGCGTGACGTCAACCGCATCGGTGGCGGTGCTACCTCGAAGAACACTGCTGAAAGATTTAATAGATGAATCCATCTTCTTGTTATTATCGGTGTTAATCTGTAACGTTGACAAGTTGATCGAGACGTTATTCGAGTTTGTTTTAAACTGTTCTTCCATCCACTTTGTCGAGGCCAAACGTTGCATGCGATCGACACCGTTCCCAGCAGGCATGTGAAAAGGGGTTGTGTCACTTTGAGGATCGAAGCGTCGTCCAAGAACCCAAGCTAGATTTCCTTTCTCGAGTCCTTCGTATTCGAATTGACCTCCGTAAACGCCAGCTTTTGACTTCTTGTCTGCAAGTGACGTAAACGTTCGCGTTGGCACCAACCGAGCGTACGGCACTTGAACGTTGCTTCCTTTGTTGTTTCGCGCCTCTATGATCCCGGCACTGTTCACGCTAATGGGATTTGGAGCGCTTGCACCTGGCGAAGAAAATGGCCCTTGAACAGCCGTTGGGCGATCCGCTCTCGTGTAAGAGCCACCTCCAAATCCGTTACTCCGTGGGTTCACCAGCATGTGGAGTGTGTTTAGCTATAATAAATTGTAAGTGGTATTTCTTTGGTTAGCGAGATGCGTCGCACTTTTGTTATTTACGTTTGTAAAGTGACTTATCATTCCAATGCGTTATTTTTGTGGCGTTTGACTTTCGTTTTTCAGTCATCTCCTGCTGGTTTGTTACCTGACTTTGCACGGCTACTACTTCCACCAATCTGGCTAGAAGCAAGCAGGGTACGTTCTCGAGATTCGGCACTAAGGATTTTTAGACATAAATCCGCATTAGTCTTGTCCAGCTCTCTTTCTCCATTTTCAACTCGTACAAGCCTCTGTTCGACCTGACAACGCATAGCCGTAAGAGATTGTATCATGTGTGTTCGTCCAACAATCGCATTAGTTGTGTGTAAACGAAAATGGTTTGCAACGTCTCGCCAAGACCAATCCATAACATGAACGCCCTCTTGTTTCGCTGGGTCGACGACTTCCAATTTCCAAGTCAGAGAGGCCATTTTCCACAGTGCAGTTTCAGACATACGCCCAACGTTTGTGTTGATAAATCGCTCTACAGGCGCGATTCGGTTTGCGAGGGCACAGCCCACACATGTAACGCCCTTGACAGGAAACGCTTTCTTATGAGATTCCTTTCTCTTTTCAAAGCTCGAGCGCGACACGACAGAAACACTGTCCGAATCTTCTCCAAATAAGTTTGTATCTTGTCCACCAAACGCCACTGCTGCCATTACTTTGGCTGAATCGTCAAATTTGGCTCGTTTATAAGACTTGGATCGTTCATTTTTGTGCGGCTTAGGTCGTATGTTTGATTCGTCACCGCTTAGGTCGTCCTCGCTGTCCATATAGTCATGTTCATTATCTGAAACGTCAATCTTTTTCTCATCGTCATCTTGATCATTATCTTCGTCCGAAGACAGCAAGGTCGAATCAGCACCGTCGTTGCCTGTAGCACCCTGTTGAAGTTCTACTGTCAACAAAGAAATTCGTTCGTACCTTGCGCCCGCATCCGTGTTGTCGTGTGCAGGTTGTGCGGTTGCCTTTCCACGTCCACGGCCACGTGCCAGTGGTGGATGCATTGGCCGAGACTGTCCAGATGCAACTGCCCACAGGGGGTGTTGTTGAAGTTGCTGAGAGCTATGGCTTTGTGCAACCGGAATCGGCGGAGCGTCTGAATTGCTTGGAGATCCCGGATCAAACATTAGTATTATTTAGTACAGTAACTTGGCACAGTAACTTGGTGAATAGCGCATCGATTTCATGTGCGTGGCGATTTCATTTGACAACTTTCGACGCTAATTGCATGTTGCAACAAAAATTTGAAATTCTCAAATTTTAAATGGGCTTAAAGAGCGACAAATATGGAGTTAAATCCCAACTGAAGATTCGTTACAAAGAAGCTTTCAAAGAATTTAGTACATTGGTAGATGCCCGTGACGCATCGTTGGTGTCTAGAAAAGAATCGTTCACTGTCATCGATGGAAATGTTTTAATGATGAGCGTTCCTCAGAGTGCACGAAAGCTCGAAGATTATGTTGCTATCTTGACCTCAATGCTAAAAAAGACAGTCGCCACGTCAAAGGTGACGACGGTAGTTTACGATGACCCTGATTGCTTAACCGTTGCCAAAAAACAAGAGCAAAAAAGAAGAGACGACGCCAGAAAATCAACTCAGGTTGTAAGCAGCTTTGATTTGAAATCTTCGCTTCCAGAAGACGACGACTACTTGACACAAGACATGGAATGTCTTCCTGACGTACATGTTCTTGTGCACAATCGATGTACACGTCTACGTTTCTTCGACGAAGTGTCGATGCGAGTCTTTCGTAATTTGACAAATCAGATCGAGAGGTGGAAAGTCGATGGGTTTGAAGGAGGTTGTATTATGTTAGATGGCATAGACCCTCGAGGTGGTTCGCGTCCATGTGGACACCCCAGGTCGGCACAATTTGTTAGTTCCTTGGAGTCTATGAAGCAGGTGTTCGAACGCGATGTTCCGATAGGTGAAGGTGACTTGAAACTGGCATATGTCGGAAGAAGAGCTCGACATCTCTCTATGCAAGATAACGAAGTATTCAAAGATATAAAATTGTCGATGTGTGTTACGATCGATACGGACAGTTTTGCAATAGAGCTTTTAGAAGAGGCAAAACGACTCAAAGAACGCGCAGATCCAAGCAAGAAGCAATTTAACACTTTGTTGTGCATGCGCGAGCGTGCTAGGAAGCGTGGTATGGACGACGATAAAGAAGCCACATACTTATGTTGCGATATTTCGATGCTGTATAAGCTTTTACAAGATCATATGTGGGGCTTCTCACGCGCTCCGTCAGTTGATGATAGACACGCTTCTATGACGTTGATGTGCATTGGTTGGGCTATGGGTGGGTGTGACTTCATGTGTCTTAAAGGTCTTCGTTCTGACGTTGTTTTCGACTGCATACCACTTATTGTAAATACGATGCCGTCAGTCATTGAACAAATGAAACTGGCGTTCACTGGTAACAGAGCGGACGCACTTCTGCTCAAATCTCCTTTAGTTGAGCTGTCGAAGACATGCGCTTCAAGACTTTGCGAGATGCCACGAAACGTTAGATTGGATATATCGTCGATAAGACACCCAGACGATATTATTTTGTCACGCGCTTGTTGGCTGTCTTGTTATTGGAATGGGATAGAGCACAAGGAAAATATGGGAGAGTTCGGTTTTTTTACACCGTCCTCTCTGTAGCGCGCTATATCGGATCGGGTCAAAGACCGTGCCGTGTCATGCTACGCAGTGGATGCATCAACAAGCCATGCCCCTTGCGAGTGTGTGGAAACCTGTAAGATTCCGCTAACCACCTTAAAGTAGTTTACAAGTTAATATAAAAAATATATGCGATGTCGACCGTCTCTGTTTCGGCTGGCGTAGCTAGTAGCCTGATCATTGCTTCGACAACTCACTTTTGGGGACCGTCTGCCCCGCCAGTTGTTCAGGTGACGTCTGATGGATCATTTTTGAAATACTGGGAAGATATCGCTGATGATGGATCACTATGTGAATTTTACAATGCAAGCTTTCAATACACTGGAGCGTTGTGTTCACATTTTGCCATGTCGCGAATGAGTCAAGCAACACAAGTCGATGCTCTAAACAGAGCGCTTTCGTGCGCAGCACATCACCAAACAGATTGCATCCTTTCTCCAGAGGTTGGGCTTTCAGTGCCTGCAGCGTTCGTATACGACCCAGAAGAAGGACTGAAGATGATCATTGCCCCTAAGCTTTTACAACTTCCAGACGAGTACGCGTCCGAAGACAAACTAATCGAGTTTAGACACCCGAATGAAAAAAGACACGCACAAATGCACATGGAAAGTATGGTGAATGTAGAGTACTTAAGAGGAGGCACGCGGCGTATGACTACCGAAATTTTTAACGGCACGTCTGCCTACTGTATCCAACTGCTGCGCCTCGCGTTTGACTCGACGTGCTGGGCTGAAATAGATTAATCTGATGTCGAAAATATTTGCATTAACACGGCCCCAAGTATGAGAGTTCTGCAGAAGAGGTTAAAGCTCCGGGCACTGGGCCGATGTTTGCCCGTAGATTGTGAATAGTTAGGACTCAATTCAGAGGCATAATAATTTGCAACACCAAACGAAACACTACACCCTACACTCTCACTCCACGCGCAGGCGCTTGCGGCCGGCGGCCCATCCGTGCTGGAAGCTTACCTTGGCGACGCACTCCGGGACTCCCACGGTCAGCTCGTTGCGGTGCTCTGCCCACGCCGCCTCGAAGCGCTCGTTGTCCCGCGCCTCGACGCGGCGCTGCAGCTTCTTGGCGAAGAGGACGACGTAGAAGCGGACGGTGAGCACTGTCCATAGTTTCTGCGAATATGTCCGGTCTTGGAACCATACGAAAAAGGCGTCGGCCCGCAGCTCGGCCAAAGCGTACTCCAGCGCGTAGCCATTGTCTGCCACCGCCGCCATCACCACCTCCCGGTCGCCCCGCAGCTCGGCCGAAGCGAACTGCAGCGCACAGCCGCATTGCGCCACCGCCGCCATCACCACCTCTCGGTCGGACCACAGCTCGGCCGACACCCAGTGCAGCGCGTAGCCATCTTGCTTCACCGCCGCCATCACCACCTCCCGGTCGGCCCGCAGCTCGGCCGAAGCGAACTCCAGCGCTGCGCCATCTTGCTTCACCGCCGCCATCACCACCTCCCGGTCGGCCTGCAGCTCGTCCGATGACCACGCCAGCGCGTCGCCATTTTGCGCCACCGCCGCCATCACCACCTCCCGGTCGGCCCGTAGCTCGGCCGAAGCGAACATAAGCGCGTGGCCATCGTTTGCCACCGCGACAAGGACGAGCTCCCGGTCGGACAGCAACTCGGCTGATGCCCAGTGCAGCGCGCCGCCATTTTTTGACACCGCCGCCATGACTACCTCCCGGTCGTTCCGCAGCTCGTCCGAGGCGTAATGCAGCGCGTAGCCATCGTTTGCCGCCGCCGTCATCACCACCTCCTTATTGGCCCGTAGCTCGGCAGAGACACGGGCCAGCACGTGGACGTTTTGCGCCACCGCCGCCATCACCACCTCACGGTGGTTTTGCAGCTCGGCCGAAGCGTATATCAGCGCGTGGCCATAGTCTTTCACCGCCGCAATCACCACCTCCCGGTCGGCCCGCATTTCGTCCAAGGCCCACTGCAGCGCGTCGCCCCTGTGCGCCACCGCCGCCATCACCACCTCCCGGTCGTTCCGCAGCTCGGCCGAAGCCCACATCAGGTCGCAGCCATCGTTTGCCACCTTTTTTAGCACATAGTCACGATTGGTCCAGTCGTCACCTCGGGCCACAGCATTCATTTCAACTTGACTCGTGGTTGAATATGGACCAGGCGCCGACAATACCACGCGGCGCGCTTGGACTGGCCGTTGGCCTTCAGGGCGTTGCCGACCTTGGTCACGTCGTCAACTGCAACGAGGACAATCTGCTGTCGAAAATATTTGCACCAACGCGGCCCTAAGTATGAGAGTTCTGCAGAAGAGGTTCAAGCTCCAGGAACGATTAAAATAGCGGACAAGTGTGCCGTCATGTGTGACTCTTTCAGTGGAAGCTATTAGCGTGTGCATGTATTGATCGAAAGACGCCAGTCTGTCCATTCGTCGTCGTCGGCCGGCACGTACCATTCGCGCAACTTTTCGTCGAGGAACACGTGCAGTTCGCGCAACTTCATTTGCTGCATAGTCCCTTCAAAATATTTGCTTAAATCGTCCATGAGAAGTGGACAGTCGTAGATGTCAAACGGCCGCGCACACACCTGCTTTCGAGTGCCGTACACCAAGCTCAGAGTTGTGCAGTACGTGCACACACAGACTGTCTCGCGAATGTCACAGTCCAATCTATCTTCATTACGACGACGGCGCGCGGCCCAACTCGTAAGATTTGTTCCGAAATTCAAATTAGTTTTGACCCCGTCAATGTTCATGTCC
>Ga0315315_10004155_pt1 | contig 13351 bp, 10 predicted proteins | sample M140m3416metaG_FD_203699 | JGI IMG/M metagenome (GOLD analysis project Ga0315315, IMG submission 203699) | Ammonia-oxidizing marine archaeal communities from Monterey Bay, California, United States - M1 40m 3416 | ecosystem: Environmental > Aquatic > Marine > Intertidal zone | place: USA...
TCAGATTTTTTAACCTCGTCAATTACCCCTTGCTGAACAACGTGAAGCGATTCCATAACTGCCAGATGTGTTGCTACAGGCAAAATATCACTATGCCTTCTGCACAGCTGAATACTAGAAAAGCCATCCCTTAGAAATTCAGAAATAGTATCTCTCACGCGGAGTTGTGCATTAATGTCGATACTTTCGAGGGGATCATCCAAAATAAGTAATTGTCCCGTTGAGGGTTGAAATGCATACAGAGCTCGAGCTATCAATGCTCTTCTAACCTGGCCTGAGGAAAGAAATCGGATACCTTTTCTTACATAGTCTCCCAAAAGTAATTGTTCTATGAGCTTGCTTAATAAAGCCGAATCCTCATGCTTTGGTGGCCTAGAGCCTTTTATCAGATCTAAAACAGTCGTTCCTAGGTCTTTTACATCATCAGCGTATTCACTCATGTCTAGCCGATTATCTCTCTCCCATAATCTTTGCTGTTCTTCGAAAGACACAACATGAACATCTCTAGAAGGCTCAAATCCACCTAAATATATAACAGAACCCCCAAAATCTGAGTGCCTTTTAGCCAACAGGTTCGCCAGAAGCGATTTACCTGACCCGTTCGGACCAAAGAAACACCAGTGCTCTCCTTGTCGTATTTCTAGCTTTTCAACCCTTAACCTTCTTCGTTGTCCTACGCGACGGGATGCATTATTTACTGTAATCAAAGTGGCCATAGACTTCCAAATTTTTGATTAAGCCTCATTTTTTTGATAGAAATATTTATAACACTTTTTATACTCCAGTACCCGAGATACCATCCGAACCTATAAAAATTGTCGATAAAGTAATGATGCATTCTTATTCATATGTTTTCAGCCACCGCATAAGATTATCTATTGGACTGTGGTTTAGCCTTTTTGTATTCCAAGGTATTTGTTATGCCGAGACAACTGGGGAAAGGTTGTTCCTAGAAAATTGTGCTGAATGTCATCAAGAAGACGGGAAGGGTATCCCTAATATATATCCATCCTTAGCGGACAATGAATTAGTATTGGGGAGCGGCGCCGATGTGGCGCTAGTACTCATAATTGGACGCGGAGAAATGCCGTCATTCAACAGAGTTTTTACCGATGAAGAAATGGCCTACGTCGTTAATTACATACGCAGTGTTTTTGGTAACATAAATAAGCCAATCTCAACACAAACAATAAATTTACTAAGGTAAAAGATCAAAATTTTTCAAACAGATATACAAATATTTTTGTGACTTGGGAAAATTCAACTGTTATCCTCCCGTCAAACTCTGACTTTCAAAAGATTGAATTGTGAGATTCGCTATGTATCCAAACTATTTGAATATCTGTTTTTTTGTTTCTTTAGTAATGTCTTCCTTAAGCTTCGCGCAAGAGGATGAGCGCGGGGCTATATTAGAAACAGTAGAGGAGTTTTTTACTGCACTCAGAACAGCAGACAAACAGTTATTAGAGTCGATCCTTGTTCCAGACTCACTAAATATTTCAACATCTGAGGTAGGCGGTGGCGCAACTCAGTTCACGACTCTAACCTATGAGAACATGGTTAGCGTGCTTACCAGACCTGGGCGGCTAGCCATTGAGAGGGCTTGGGACGAAACGATACTAATTCAGGGCAGCATCGCTATATTTTGGGCTCCCTATGACTTTCATGTGGACGGTGAGTTCTCACACTGCGGAGTAGACTCTTTTCAGCTAATCAAAAAAGGTGATAAGTGGCTTATAACCAACGCCAGTTGGACTCGAGAAATTGAAAAATGTCAAAAAAGTCCTCTTGGTCCTTTGGATTGAACGCTCACAAAGGAATAAAAAGCAGAAAACAGGAATCTTTAATTAAACAAAAAAACTAGTGTGGGAAAAAAATATTTAGCTCACCTTCATTTTCTACAGTGCCGGCTCTCCCTATTTGTTCTTCTTTTATCATGCTGTCAAAAAGCTCGGAGTCAACAGGGGTATTTGCCAAAAATCTCTGGCCCGAGTCAGCCAAGCGACCGATAACTATTCCTCTATCTGGAATACCTCGCGTGTGGCAAATAGTATAAGTCTCTACCGTAGCTAACCCTGAAGGAGACTCAGTGAAAGCAGGAGATTCCATTGAATCAATTTCTCGCTGGTAGTTGATTGGATTCTCACGTTCCCATTCCCCCATCACTGGCGCAGCTGAATAAATGCCGGTTGCGTGCTTAGAGAGATAGCCACCATTAGCCGTAACTAATCCAAAATGCGAGGGGTTAGCTCTCAGTTTTGGAAGCATAGTGGCTATGGCATGCATACTATAATTATTCCCAGGACCACCAAAGAAAGGCAAACCACCCGTAACTGTATATCCCCGCGAATCCTCATAGGATAAATTCAGTTCCTCACAAGCGATCTCAACCGCTGACGGGAAGCAAGAATAAAAATCAAAGTAATCTATGTCTTTCAGTGTTAAGTCGGCCATTGATAGAGCATGACGAACATTAATCCCTATCGCTGGGGAGGAGTGATAATTCACCCGGTTAACAACATTAATTTTTTCGCTTGCCTCAGCACAACCGTGCAAAAAAATCCATTTAGCCGGGTCAATTCCCAGCTCTTTCGCATATCCAACAGAAGTCATAACAATGGCGGCCCCCTGATTTACACCATCCATAGCATTCAACCACTTCGGATAGGGAAAGCCTATCCAGCGATTTTCATCCGTGACCGTTACAAGTTCTTTTGCGGACCGAGGACGACCATAAAAAGAAAATGGATTATCTGCCGCCACCTTTGAAAACTTCTCGAACAATTTGCCCATTTGCGCGCGATGCGCCTCTATACTCAATCCCTTATGATGTCTTAACGCATTTTCAAAAAGTGGATAAGTCTGCACCGGTATGCCAACACCATGGTCAAACTCATGAGGAGTAAAAAGTTTTTCTCCCAGCCCTCTGTCCTCCTGAGTTCCTGGGTTTTCTTCATGCCAATCTAGCATCACGTTTTTACGGAGGGCTGTTTGAGCTGTTTTAATCGCCTCAGATCCTGCCAGTAATGCGACCTTTACATCCCCAGTTGTAATTCGCTCTGCCATTTCATTAATATATTTTTGAGGCGTATTCCCGCCTACGTTGCCGTAAATAGCGTTGACGGGATCAGCACCTACACGACTGGCGATGGCTCGCGGCGGATTCTGAGCACGTCCAAATGGGATCTGCAACCTAGGACGATTAGAAGAGTCTGGAAAGATTCGAATTGAAACAATCGTATCAATATTAGCGGCAATGGAACTGCCAATACCTGTGTCAAAAATTGCTGCTCTAGAGGCCTCAGCAGCGATTCCAAGAGGTGGTTGGGCTTTTTCTAGCACAAACTCTTTTTCCGTAAATTGTCCACCGCCAACTATAATTGGAGTTGAGTTTTCCACGTAGTTTCCTTGAACATAATTAATTTAAAAAGATATTAGCATGAAGGCAGCTGACTCTACCGATAGCAATTTTCTCAAAATAAGCGCGCCTTCATATCCTTCTTTCTCATCTTCCCAGATATATTTGATGCAAGAGACTCAACAAAGGCGTCCTTAAATTCTGCTGACTGTAATCATCTTTGAAATAGCTCGTATAAACCGCGACTATATCAAGAACAGGATTAACGATGAGCGCCTGACCACCCCAACCGCCTTTTACCATGAATCCATCGGAATCGATGTAATCCCACTGATAGCCATTATGCGAGCCATCTTCTCGAATCAGATTTGGGTTTGGTTTATTGAGCAAGAGGTCGATTGTCTCTTCCGAAATTATCCGCTTATCAGATACTCTCGAATATGAAGGAGTAAACAACAACCCAAATCGAGCCATGTCTCTCATATTGGACAGAAAACCACCATGAGTTAATGCTATGCCATAACGGTACGCGAGAAAGGATGCGTCAGATTCCGCGCCTATCTTTCCCCATATCTCACGAGTAAAAGTATCTTGAAATGGTTCGCCTGTGATCTTTTCAATCAACCAACTTAATACGAAGGTATTTACGCCAGAGTAAGAGAATATTTCTCCTTGATCCGCATGCTTAGATACTTTTAATGTTCTCAAAAAATCATATGGGTTATCTGGGGCATCGTCCTCTCTATATCCGTCACCGATCGCCATAGAATACTGATAATAACAGGACTGACGATCTATATACTCATCCTGACAGTCTAATCCGGTCGTCATGTCTAGGATATTGCGAATTTTGATTCCAGCAAAATCAGAGGAGGCTAACTCCGGAATGTAGTATTCAACATCCCTATTGACGTCGACAAGACCTCTCTCCTCAAACATCCTTATTAGAATCGCTGGCATTACTTTCGCAACCGACCAATATATTGGCTTTTCATAGGACTGCATGCGCGGATAGGATTCGAACACGATCTCCCCTCTATGCAGAACAAGCAGGCCTAGCGTCGTAGTGACATCGCTGCTCACGAATTCAGCGAAAGGAATATCACCACCAACAGTTCCAACTAAAAAATCATCTATCTCCGAATTTAAACTTTTCTCAATTAGCTTTACCGGCCCCGAACGATACACGTTAACGGTAGGAAATAATTGGTGTACATTTTTATGCATCCATGCCATCTGCTGTCCCGTTTCGGCCCACCATATATCCCCCTCTGGCACCAATCGATGCCTCCGCTGGGTTTCCATCCAATCAACAGACGAGTTAAAGCCAGAACTTTCGGCCGTCTGGCCCGGCAGAGCAAAAGTGCAGATTGCAAAAAAGAGAAAGCAAGCACAGGCGGTTTCAATGTGATTCTTAATCATATAAAGCCATAGGATAGGTCATGATTTAAGCATACAGGAATGTGGAACCAAACAAACTACTTCCACTCGCAAAAATTGTATACTTCAGCTATAACCTAGTACTGAGTTAAAAACTAATGGAGAGCTATATGTCGTTGGATCCGCAAGCCAAAGCCCTTTTAAAAAGCATGGAAGAATCTGGGTCTCCTCCACTAAATACACTCCCACCAGCGGAAGCGAGAGTAGCATATGACAAAGGAAGTGAGCTATTTAGAGGAAACCCACCCGACCCTCATTCAATCGAAACCATCAAAATTCCCAATCGAGACGGAGGAATAACAGCCTGGGTTTACAAACCCAAAGAATCCAAAAATTTACCTACACTTGTTTTTTTTCATGGTGGGGGCTTTGTGATTGGTTCGCTTAAAAGCCACGACACTGTTTGCCGGTCCCTTTGCGTCCAAACCCAATGCTTGGTAATTTCGGTAGACTACCGCCTGGCCCCAGAGCATAAATATCCTGCAGCTCTTGATGACGCATGGACGGCAACAACTTGGATCGCGGAAAATATCGAACGTCTTGGCGGGAACTCCAATAATTTGGCCGTAGGTGGTGACAGCGCTGGGGGCTGCCTGGCTGCGTCTGTCTCGTTACTGGCGAAGAAAACAGGTGCGCCCTCGATCTGCAAACAACTGCTAATCTATCCTTGTACCGATATGACAGCAAGATTTGACTCGCATCGAACATTTGGCGAGGGATATCGCTTAACTACCGAGTTGCTAGAGTGGTTTTATAACCATTATTTTGACGACGAAGAGGATATAGCCCATTGGAAAGCTTCGCCTCTGAATGCAGAAAATTTTGAAAATCTACCACCAACTTTTATATTGAGTGCTGGATTTGACCCACTGCAAGATGAGGCTAAGGCCTACGCTGATAAATTAAAGAATGCCGGGGTCCGGGTAAAACATTCCCATTATAAGGGCATGATGCATGGATTTATAACGATGCCTGGAGTTATCGACAAAGCTAAGGAAGCGATAACTGAATGTGCAGAGGAACTAAAAGAGACTTTTTTTGATTTCGAGCTTTAATCTTTTCATTGCTAATACAATCGTTTCTTTGAGCACAAATAGTTGAGTAAATCATTATGAATAAGAACATTCTGCCAGCAAGCTTGTTAATGATCATAACGTTTGACGTCTCAGCACAGTGCTCAGAAAATAGGGCTAACGCTGAGAAAGTAAGTGGGTACGTGTACCTAGATGAAAATAAAAATTTGATCAAAGAAGAAGAAGAACGGGGTTTGCCAAATATTTCGGTCTCCAACGGTTGTAGCGTTATTCAAACTGATCAAAATGGCCGCTATGAAATCTCACTTGCCCCATTTGAAATTTTATTTATTTCGAAGCCCGCAAATTTTTCACTCCCCTTGGATGAGAATAATATCCCTAAGTTTTTCTATCGGCACTATCCGGAAGGCACGCCTGCCCGAGTTGCTAATACTTCTGTGGAGTGGTTATGGCCCGTGATAGCGCCAACCGGGCCTCTTCCTGAATCCTTAAACTTCCCTGTCTTTGACGCTGAGGAAGCGTCCTCGAAATTTACCGCACATGGCTTCGCAGACACTCAGGCACAATCGGAAATTGATCAAGACATGCTCAGGGAAGATCTGATAAATCCTCTAGTAAATAATCCTTACTCGGTTGAATTCGGCCTAACAGTCGGGGACGTGGTCTTCGACAAACTGGATCTATACGATCGACATAAAACAATGATGGGGCTAATAGGCATTCCTCAATGGTACTTGCCCGGCAACCATGACATTAACTTTGAATCACCCGATGCAAACTTTGCTAATGAAACGTACAAAATGCACTTCGGGCCCACCTACTATTCTTTCAATTATGGGAATGTTCATTTTGTAGCGCTAAACAATGTGGAATACGCTGGGGACGGCAACCAGTTTGATTGTGATCATCTGTCATATTGTCGAGGAGTTTACCGCGGGTATATTAGCCCAACCCAATTACAGTGGCTTCGTAACGATCTATCGCTGGTTGGAGAGGGAAAACTAATTGTGATTGCTACTCATATCCCTCTTTTAACTGAAGCAGATGATGGAGTTTCCGAGCGGATAACTGGCCCATATACCGAAAATTTTTCAGAGCTATGGGATATTTTAGAACCATTCGAATATATCTACGGTCTTGCCGGACACGATACTAGCCACAGTTGGAAAGTCGAAATAAATCATGAGCATGGGTGGTCCGGTAAGCCATGGATCGCTCATACGTTAGCCGAAGTTCGGGGGAGTGGCTGGATGAGAGGACCTCAAGATCTCCGCCAAGTCAGGGACGCGATGATGCAAGATGGCAACCCTAACGGATTTTACATCCTTCGCTTCGACGATACAAAATTGACTCCAGAATTTATTCCCTTTCCTTTCGGCCCAGACAGTGCGGGGCGACTTCGTATAACACTTGAGCCAAACCTTACTAGTCCTGAAACTGGAAGCGTTAACCGAGGATATCTGACGGGACCAACAAAGGTTGTTGTAAACCTATTTGACGGGGGCGCTCGAGACTCAGTATGGGTATCCATCGACGGCTCGGGAAAAGAGCTCATGACCTATGTCATTCGGACCGACCCTTTCGCAGAGGCACAGTATGAGAGGTTCCTCGATTCTGATGATGCCTACCCTGCTCCAGTTCGCTCAGCCCACATTTGGGAGTATCCCTTGCCCACAGATCTCGATAATGGTCTGCATTCTATCGTTATTACAAGCGAGGATGAATTTGGACAAATCCAACAGGGTACATTCACTTTTGAGATACTCGAGAATTAGTTAACCGACGCCGATTAAATCAGGCAAAAACTCATGCGCTTAGATTACATAAACGACTCAGAACATCTCTCAATAGAGCTTTTTTTTCACTATGGAAACTAATTTCGACTACATCATAGTTGGCGCAGGAACCGCAGGTTGCGTTCTAGCAAATAGACTTTCAGCCGACCCCAAAAATCGCGTGCTTTTAATCGAAGCGGGAAAGAAAGACGATTACTTTTGGATCGATATCCCGGTAGGTTATCTTTACACCATCGGAAATCCGAGAACAGACTGGTGTTACAAGACGGAACCGGATCCGGGCTTAAATGGTCGATCGATAGGCTACGCCCGTGGCAAAGTTTTAGGGGGCTGCTCTTCAATCAACGCGATGATTTACATGCGGGGACAAAAAACTGACTATGATCATTGGGAGTCTCTTGGAAATTCAGGATGGGGTTGGGACGATGTACTACCAATTTTTAAGTCGTCGGAAGACTATCAGCATGGCGCCGATGAATATCACGGTAGCGGTGGGGAAATGCGCGTTGAGGAACGCAGGGTCAACTGGGAGATACTAGACGCTTGGAGAGACGCCGCAGCGGAATGCGGCATTCCCAAGATTGAGGAATTTAATCGCGGCGACAACTTCGGTAACGCCTACTTCCAAATGAATCAACGCAGAGGGGTTCGTTGGAGTGCCACAAAAGCGTACTTGAGACCGGTGCAATCGAGACCAAACCTTACCGTACTCACGGATACTCACGTTGATCAAGTAAAATTTAATAACTCCAACGACGGCTTAAGAGCGGTCGGGATAAAGGTTCGTCGGGAGGGGCTAGAATCGCGATATCTGTCCGCCGAGAAAGAAATAATCCTTTCCGCAGGAGCTGTGGGATCACCGCAGATCTTGCAACTCTCCGGCATCGGACCCAAGACACTTCTCAACAAAAATGGTGTCACAATATTAGCTGACCTCCCAGGCGTAGGAGAAAATCTCCACGACCACTTGCAGGTGCGAAGCGTCTATAAAGTCGAGAACACGGTAACCTTAAATCAGAGGGCCACATCCCTCTTCGGAAAAGCGTCAATGGGCCTAGAGTACTTCCTGTTTAAAACAGGACCGTTGACTATGCCTCCCTCTCAATTAGGAGCTTTTGCGAAAAGCGACCCTCAACAAGAAACCGCAAATATAGAGTGGCACGTGCAACCTTTGTCACTCGAAAAATTTGGCGATCCCCTGCATAAGTTCAACGCTATTACTCCATCAGTATGCAATCTACGCCCATCCAGTCGAGGCAACGTTCAAATAAGATCTAACGATCCCAGTGATTACCCAGCGATCCAGCTAAACTATTTATCCACCACGGATGATGAAAAAGTAGCGATAGAAGGGTTGCGGCTAACGCGAAAAATTATGCAAGCGAAAGCTCTCCAGCAATTTAATCCTCAAGAATGGAAGCCTGGAACCGAGATTCAAACCGAACAACAATTGCTAGAATCAGCCCGCAATCTTGGGACAACAATCTTTCATCCAGTCGGCACCTGTAAAATGGGTAATGATGAATTAGCCGTGGTTAATGACCGCCTGCAAGTTCATGGAGTAAAAAACCTTAGGGTGATTGACGCATCCATTATGCCTAGAATCACATCGGGAAACACGAACGCCCCAACTGTAATGGTCGCGGAAAAAGGCGCGCAATTTATCCTTCAAGACGCCTAATTTTAATAATCTGGAAGTATTTCTAATATTCCGGAAGGATATTTCTCAACAGTTTAAAATTACAGCAGCCTCCATCGATTGTTTTGTTATTAAGTGTTTGCATTGTTGCTGCGGACTTGGCAACCTTAGAGCTTGAGATCGAAAAAATAGGGGATTTACCATGAAAAACCAACTCAAAATGGCTCTTGCCAGCATATTTAGTCTCTCATTTTCAGCAATCGTTTCGAGTGCAGAACTTGAGCAAATAGGGACTTTTGACTTCCCAACTTCCGCTTCAGGCGAGGCCCAAAAGCACTTTACTTTAGGAGTCGGTTACCTTCACAGTTTTGGCTGGAAGCAAGCCCGCGGTGAATTTCGCAAAGCACAGGAAATTGATCCTGATTTTGCTCTCGCTTACTGGGGGGAATCTCTTACTTATAACCACCCTCTGATACCAGTTTTGCAAGACCCCGAGTCGCCAAAAGATACCCTAAATCGTCTTGGTGCAACATCTGAGGAGCGCTTGTCAAAAGCGCCTACGAATCGAGAAAAAGGATTCGTAAGGGCAGCAGAAGCATTTGCCTTCACTGAAGGGTCGCTGGGAGACAAGAGGCTCGCATGGATGTATGCGATGATGGATCTTTACGAAGATTTTCCAGAAGACCGAGAGGTTGCGGCGTTTACGGCAGTATCTATGTTGAGCGGAGCAACTGTTTCGAAGGACGATAGGGTGCTGAATAATTTCCTGACAGAATCAGGCACTGAAATCAGCATGAGGGCAGGCGCGATAGCAATGGACTTATTTCGGGAAAATCCGAATCACCCTGGAGCGGCTCACTACATAATTCATTCTTTCGATCATCCTACCTATGCTCCTCTTGCGCTAACGGCAGCTGAAAAATATGCGAGCATTGCCCCCGCCGTTTCTCACGCTCGGCATATGCCTACACACATCTTTATTCAACATGGGATGTGGGACAGGGTATCCGAGTGGAATGACTCAGCTTTTCAGGCAGGCTGGGATCTTTGGGAACCAGGCGATGCCGCTGGCGATCAAAACCACTCGTCTGACTGGGGCCAGTATGGAGACCTCCAGCGAGGTGATTTTGAACGATCTAATTTGTGGATTACCAGAGCAGGCGAAGTCCTAGAAAAGAATGGCGACTCGAGATCAACGGGCACTCTCAAAACAATGAAAGCTCGACACATTATTGAAACCGAGCAGTGGGAGACCTACGAGTTAACAGATGCACTGAATGGTGATGAATTATTAGCGCTTGGTCTAAGCGCGGCAAACCTTGGAAATCTAACGCTTGCTCAGTCGGTGACAGACAGACTGGAAGAATTGTCCTCACAGAGCCCTAACAACACGTCTCTCAATCTTATAAAACTGGAAGTATCAGCGTTAACTAAGTTTAAGCAAGGGCAGGAAGAGGATGCGATTTCGATGATTATGGATGCAGTCTCCATGGCTGAAAACCAATCACCACCTCGGGGAGCTGCTAGCCCTCTTAAGCCAGTGCACGAATTGGCGGGAGATATGTTGCTCGAGATGGGCGACCATAAAAAGGCAGCTGAACTTTATGAGGCCTCTTTAGGGCGGATGGCTAATCGACCAAGAGCCCTTTTGGGTGCGGCAAGAAGTTACGCTGGGCTAAACGATAGCCAAAATGCCCGTCAAAGTTATCAAGCTTTTCATAGCCTATGGCAAGATAATAGCCTTACAGAAGTATCGGAAGCCAAGCGCTATCTTGGCCTGTAAGCAATAAGGAGCACTTATGCCGGATAAAGTTTTTGAGAAAGCAGCGGCCAATGGACTAATTAGCCGAAGACACCTTCTCGGGCTCGGGGTTGCCTCAACCGGCCTAGCTTTATCCGGAGCGGCTGTTGGCGCCGACTCTGGGATAAGTTTCCAAATTCCAACGTGGTCTCGTCAACCTGGTCCCGGAGCTAGCGCATACGGAGCTCGCTCCACATATGCCGAAGATCTTGAGAGGCTGGCTGGACAGCCAAACCCAACTTACCCTGGTGGAGGTGCATCGCGATCTCCCCTGCAACATTTGCAAGGGACAATTACACCGAACAGCTTACATTTCGAAAGGCATCATGCCGGCATCCCAAACATTGACCCTTCTCAGCACAACCTAGTTATAAACGGTCTCGTCAGACAACCATTAGTATTTCGTTATGAAGATCTTTTAAAGTACCAGATGGTCAGCCACATACATTTTCTTGAATGTTCAGGCAACAGTGGGGCTTTGATGCGTGGCGAGGTGGGCGGCTCTGCCCAGAGCTTGCATGGCCTAGTATCCTGCGCAGAATGGACAGGGATTCCCTTATCTACTTTATTGGATGAAGCAGGAGTGCTCCCTGAAGCGAAATGGGTGGCGGCAGTCGGCGCTGATGCTGCAAGCATGGGAAGGTCAGTCCCCATCTCGAAGGCTCTAGATGATGTAATGGTAGCTTTATATCAGAACGGAGAGGCCGTCAGACCGGAGCAAGGTTATCCGATGCGTTTATTCTGCCCAGGCTGGGAGGGAAATATAAGCGTCAAATGGCTCACTCAGTTAAAACTCACAGCTGAACCAGCGCAATTTCGTGATGAGACAAGCAAGTACACCGATACCTTACCAAACAGATCAAGTTATCAGTTCACTTTTCCTATGGGGACAAAGTCTCTCATCACTTCTCCGTCAGGAGAGATGACTCTGGAAAGAAAAGGAATTTACCAAGTAACCGGCATCGCTTGGAGTGGTGGTGGAAGCATTAGAAAAGTGGAAGTAAGCGCTGACGGTGGCGAGACTTGGGCTGAAGCCGCAATTCAAGGGCATCAGTTGGACAGGGCTCTCACCCGTTTCACCATTCCCTGGGAATGGAATGGCGGAAGAGCAGTGCTACAGAGTCGCGCAACGGACAGTCAGGGTAACGTGCAACCAACACGTAATGCTCTGATTGCGCAGAAGGGCACACTCAGTTTTTATCACACGCCTTGCATACAAAGTTGGGGCGTAGATAATCAGGGTGAGGTAACAAATATTTATGTATAAAAAGTTCCTTTTGTCAGCGCTTTTGTTAGTCGTCTCCACCCACACGCTGGTTGTCAGTTCTCAGGAAGGGGTAAAATTAGGTGTCCCGATAAGTGAGGGAGACCTCACGCAATTCGATCTGATCGCAGGCCCAGATGGTTCAGGATTCCCTCCAGGCAGCGGCACAGCCAGGCAGGGCAAAGAGGTATATGACAGGAATTGCGCGGTCTGCCACGGTCCGAATGGCGAGGGAACCTCAGGCAACACCATTATTGTTGGCGGAGACATGCAATCAGAGGGCCCTCCCTTGCGGACGGTCGGAAGTTATTGGCCTCACGCAAGCACCCTGTTCGATTTTATCCGCCGAGCAATGCCCGCAATTGCCCCTAAATCGCTCACTAACCAACAGGTTTATCAGGTTACCGCCTATGTTCTATACATGAACAATATCATCGCGCAGGATACTGAAATTGATGCCACCAGCCTCAATGATATCGAAATGCCAAATGCCGATGGCTTCATAGACCGAAGCCACATCCAATAAGGTTTTCAAAACCACCTCTGATACAAGTGCTATCCCGATACAGGACTAATCTTTCTCAAACACCTTAATGCAATAAATTGAAACCCGCCCTTGCGCTCAGTCCAATAATCTCTATGATTCTGCCCCTCAAATTAGGGGGAAAGACTCGAATGAACTCAGTGAAGCTTTTGTGTTGCTCACTTTTCGCGATATCAGCAATATTCATGACTGTTCCAACCAATGCCGCCGACAGCGAGCTGAATATGCCTCGTATCACGGGAGAGCCGACCCTCCAGGATTTTGCGGGGATGCAACCGAATACGGCGTTGGCTCGATCTATGAGTAAAGTAGAAAACTTTATCCAACGCGAGCCTAACCCCGGCCAAAAATCAGCTCAGAGAACCGAGGCGTTCACGGGATATGATGAAGAGAATATCTATGTAGTTATGCTGGCGTTCGATGATAACCCGGAATTAATTAGAGGCAATCTTTCAGCGCGGGAGAATATTCTCGC